>Ga0315912_10003561_pt1 | contig 15405 bp, 9 predicted proteins | sample VfabasoilMG_FD_204469 | JGI IMG/M metagenome (GOLD analysis project Ga0315912, IMG submission 204469) | Garden soil microbial communities collected in Santa Monica, California, United States - V. faba soil | ecosystem: Environmental > Terrestrial > Soil > Garden | place: USA: California... | reverse complement strand
CCGTCCTGTCCGGGGGCGCCGTGGGCATCGACTCCGCGGCGCACCTCGGGGCACTCCGGGCGCGGGGGACCACGATCGTGGTGGCCCCGGCAGGCTGCCGGGTACCCTACCCGGCGAAGAACGCGGCGCTTTTCAGGAGCATCCTCCGGCGGAACGGGGCATACCTCTCCCTGGTGGGCGACGCGGTGGTGGCGCAGAAGGCGAGTTTTTTCGCGCGGAATGGCGCGATGGTGGCGCTCGCGCACGCCGTGGTGGTGGTCGAGGCGCCCTTTCGTAGCGGCGCGCGGAATGCGGCGCGCTGGGCGCGCCGGCTCGGACGACCGCTGCTCGTCGTTCCGTCAGCGCCTTGGAGCAAGCGCGGCAGGGGCTCCCTTCAGGATCTCGAGCGGGGGGCGCTCCCCTGCGTTCGCCCCGACAGCGTGCTGCGTGAGCTCGAACGCACGCTCGGCCTGCCGGAGAAATCGCTGAAGGTTCCGAAACGCAGGCGCCATCCCACCCAGGGGGAGCTGCGGTTCCCGCCGTCCGCTGGCGGAGCGGGCGAGGTGCAGCGTATCCTCCAGGCGGTCGATGGCGGCGCGGCCGACATCGACGCCGTTTGCCAGCGTTCCGGGCTACCGGCTCCCGCGGTCCAGCGGCATGTCTTGGCGCTCACGCTGGCAGGCGTGCTAGGTCCCGACCCCACCGGTCGTCTGGCGCGGGTCTCCGCCCCCGAGCCGGTTTCACTTCGTAAATAGGCGAAACGTCTAAATAAAGTAGCTCGGCTCCAAGGCCAGCACCTTGCGCTCGAGTAACATTGACCGAATCTTAGCTCCCCGCCACCGCCCGGCATCAAGGATCCCTATGGGTAAAACCCTCGTCGTCGTCGAATCGCCTGCCAAGGCCAAGACCATCAAGAAGTACTTGGGGTCTGGCTATGAAGTGGTGGCGAGCAAGGGCCACATCAAGGACCTGCCCAAGCGGATGGGGATCGACGTCGAGAAAGGTTTCCAGGAGACGTACGAGGTCATCGAGAGCAAGGCGAAGGTGCTCTCGGACCTCAAGGCGGAGGCGTTGAAGGTCGACACGCTCCTGCTCGCGACCGACCCTGATCGCGAAGGGGAGGCGATTGCCTGGCACCTGGCCGAGGAGCTGGGTCGCCCCAAGCTCAACGTGAAGCGCGTCGAGTTCGGCGAGATCACCAAGAAGGGTGTCCAGCACGGCATTGACGCCCCGCGCGAGCTCGACCAGCACCTCTACGACGCTCAGCGCGCCCGGCGCGTGCTCGACCGTATCGTGGGTTACGACGTGTCGGCCCTCGTTTGGAACAAGCTCGCCTTCGGTCTCAGCGCCGGTCGCGTCCAGTCCGTGGCGCTCCGCCTGATCGTCGATCGCGAGCGGGAGATCGAGGCATTCGTGCCCGAGGAGTACTGGAACGTCGCGGTCGGCCTCAAGGCAAAGGCGGGCGAGCTCACCGCACGGCTCGCCAAGGCCGACGGCGAGAAGCTCGAGGTGACGAGCGGCGAGCAAGCCGCCGCCGTGCGTCGCGATCTCGAGAGCTCGAAGTTCCGCATCGCCGCCGTCACCCAGCGCGAGCAGAAGCGCAACGCGCCCGCTCCCTACACGACGAGCAAGCTGCAGCAGGACGGCACGAGCTACCTGCATTTCACGACCAAGCGCACGATGAGCGTCGCGCAGCGCCTGTACGAAGGCATCGACCTGAAGAAGGACGGCGGCCTGGTCGGCCTCATCACCTACATGCGTACCGACTCCGTGCGCGTGAGCCCGGACGCGGTCACCGAGGTGCGGACCTACATCGAGGAGAAGTACGGTGCCCGCCATCTCCCGGAGAAGCCGAACGTCTTCAAGTCACGCAAGGACGCGCAGGAAGCGCACGAGGCGATTCGCCCCACCTCGCTCGAGCTATCACCGGACAAGGTGAGGAAGCACCTCACCGACGAGCAGTTCAAGCTCTACCGGCTCGTCTGGGATCGCTTCGTCGCGTCGCAGATGGCGCCCGCCGTCTACGACCAGACAGGCGTCGACATCGAGGCCACGCCGAGCGTGTCCGGACCGCGCCACCAGAAGTACGGCCTGCGCGCCACCGGCAAGGTGCTGAAGTTCAGCGGCTGGCTCGAGCAGTACCAGGCGAGCCACGCGCTCGAAGAGGGCCCGAAGGAGCTTGCCGGCGAGGAGGACGCCGAAGTCGAGGGCAAAGCGCCGACCGGCGCGAACGGTGCGAACGGCAACGGTGCCCGCGCGGCGCGCGCCACCGACGACGACGAGGGGCTGCTCCCGCCCGTCACCGAAGGCGAAACCCTCGCGCTCAAGACGCCGCCCGGCGTGCTCACCGAGCAGAAGTTCACGCAGCCCCCTGCGCGCTTCAACGAAGGCTCGCTCGTGCGCGAGCTCGAGAAGCGCGGCATCGGCCGCCCGAGCACCTACGCCGAGATCATCAGCAAGGTGCAGGCGCGCGACTACGTCGAGAGACTGCTCGGCGGGCAGATGAAGGCGAGCGAGCTCGGAAAGATCGTGGTCGACGGCCTGGTCAGCACGAATCTCGATTTCATGGACCCGAGCTTCACCGCCAAGATGGAGGAGGAGCTCGACGACGTGCAAGGGGGCAAGCTCGAGCGCACCAAGCTCCTCTCACGCTTCTACAAGCGCTTCCGCGAGGTGCTCGAGGGCGCCAAGAAGGGCAAGCGCTGGGCGCCCGAGCCCGAGCCCACCGAGTTCAAGTGCGACGACTGCGGCTCCATGCTCAACAAGCGTTGGAGCAAGAACGGCTGGTTCCTGGGGTGCTCCGCGTACCCGAAGTGCAAGTTCACGCGCGATCTCGGCAAGGACGGCAACGCGCCCGCCCAGCCGCGCATGACCGACTACGTGTGCGACAAGTGCACGCGCAAGATGATGATCAAGACCGGGCGCTACGGAGAGTTCCTGTCTTGCAGCGGCTACCCCGAGTGCAAGAACGCGAAGCCGGTGCCGCTCGGCGTTCCGTGCCCGAAGGACGGCGGCGACATCGTGGAGATCCGCTCGAAGAAGCGCGGCTCCCGCTCGTTCTACGGCTGCACGAACTACCCGAAGTGCGACTTCAAGCTGTGGCAGAAGCCGGTCAACGAGCCGTGCCCGCTGTGTCAGCATCCGTTCCTGGTGCACGGCGGCGGGCAGAAGAATCCGAAGCTCTTGTGCGGTCGCGGCAAGGAATGCGGCTACTCGCGCCCCCTCGAGGAAGCCGGCGAAGGCGCGAGCGGGGGCGGCGAGCCCACCGATACGGCCGTCGTGCCGCGCGGGGCAGGGGAGCAGGCGGCGCTGTCGCCGTGACCGCGCCGAGCGTCACGGTCGTCGGAGCCGGGCTCGCCGGCTCGGAGTGCGCCCTCCAGCTCGCGGCGCGCGGCATTCGCGTTCGATTGCTCGAGCAGAAGCCGGTCGCGCGCACGCCCGCGCAGTCGAGCGATTCCCTGTGCGAGCTCGTGTGCTCGAACTCGTTCCGCGGCGCGGCGCTCGCCAACGCGGTGGGCCTCTTGAAGGAGGAGATGCGCCGGCTCGGCTCGCGCGTCATGGCGGCTGCCGAGGTGACGCGTGTCCCCGCCGGCGGTGCGCTGGCCGTCGATCGCGAGCGCTTTGCCGAGCACATGACGGCGGAGCTCCGAGGGAACCCGCTCATCGAGCTGCGGAGCGAGCTCGTCGAGCGACTGCCGGACGAGCGCCCGCTCGTCGTCGCGACCGGCCCCTTGACGGGCGATGCGCTCGCAGCCGACATCGCGCGCCGGATCGGCGAGGAGCGCCTCGCCTACTACGACGCCATCGCGCCCATCGTCAGCGCCGATTCGATCGACGAATCGCGCGTGTTTCGGGCCTCGCGCTGGGACAAGGGCGAAACGGAAGAGGACAAGACGGCGTACGTCAACGCGCCGTTCGACGAGGCGCAGTATCGCGCCTTCGTCGCCGAGCTCCGAGCGGCGCAGAAGGTCGCGCCCGAAAGCTTCGAGGACGTTCGCTACTTCGAGGGCTGCCTGCCGATCGAGGTGATGGCGGAGCGCGGCGAGATGACCCTCGCGTTCGGCCCCATGAAGCCCGTCGGGCTGACCGATCCGCGCACGGGCCGCTGGCCGTTCGCCGTCGTGCAGCTCCGCCCCGAGGACAGCGCCGCCACCGCTTACAACCTGGTGGGCTTTCAGACGCGGCTCATCCGTGGCGAGCAGGAGCGCCTGTTTCGAACCATCCCCGGGCTCGAGGCCTGCGAAATCCTGCGCTACGGCGCCGTGCACCGGAACACGTTCCTGCGCGCTCCGCTCTTGCTCGACTCGACGTTCCAGCTGAGGCGCGAGCCCGGTCTCTACTTCGCCGGCCAGGTGAGCGGCGTGGAGGGTTACGTCGAGAGCGCGGCGAGCGGGCTCCTCGTCGCTCGCTTCATCGCCGAACGCCTTGCCGGGCGCGAGCCGAGCTTGCCGCCGCCGACCACGGCGCACGGGGGGCTCGTCGCGCACCTCGCGCGCCATCCCGAGGACTACCAGCCGTCGAACATCACGTTTTCCCACATTGCCCCGTGGGAGGCGCGGGTGCTCCCGAACGGGAAGGTCGAGCGCCTGGCCAAGCGCGCGAAGTACGAGGCCATGGCGGAGCGAGCCCTTTCGGATCTAGCCGCCTGGGCGGGTGGTGCTCCACCGGCGCCCCGGCCGGCTCCGCCCGCGACCGCGGCTCACCCCTGAGCTCACCCGCCAGGGTGCGTCCGAGGGAACCTGCCGGGGTTATCCACAATCGGGGGTGAAACGAGGCACTTTGCCAGACCGCCCTGGCAGCCTTAACCTAGTGGTTACCCCGCGCCTGGGCGCAGCAACGACCGGGCCTGGGGAGCCCGATAACGCTCATGCTCGCAGTGGATTCCCTCGTCGAGCTCGTCAAGAGCTACCACCCCGCCGCGGATGTGGACCTCATCCGCAAGGCGTACCGCTATTCCGAGCGGGCCCACGAGGGGCAGATGAGAAAGAGCGGGGACCCGTACTTCATCCACCCGGCGAGCGTGGCCGGCCTCATCACCGAGCTCCGGCTCGATACCGCCAGTGTCTGTGCCGGCCTGCTCCACGACGTGCTCGAGGATACGACGATCACCAACGGGGATCTCGAGCGCGAGTTCGGGCACGAGGTGACGACCATCGTCGACGGCGTCACGAAGCTCGGCAAGATCAACTTCAACTCGCGCGAGGACCGCCAGGCCGAGAGCTTCGGCAAGATGGTCGTGGCGATGGCGCGCGATCTGCGCGTGCTCCTCGTGAAGCTCTGTGACCGGCTCGACAACATGCGCACGCTCGACGCGATGAAGCCGGAATCGCAGGAGCGTATCGCGCGCGAGACGCGCGAGATCTACGCGCCGCTCGCGTCGCGCCTCGGCATGCAGCGCGTGAAGAGCGAGCTCGAGGACCTGGCGTTCCGCTACCTCGAGCCGGAGACGTTCCACGAGCTCTCGGGCAAGCTCCACAAGACCAGCAAGGATCGCGACCGCTACACGGAGAGCGTGTGCCGGACGATCGTCTCGAGGCTGGCGGAGCAGGGGTTTGCCGCCGACGTGACGGGTCGGGCGAAGCACATGTACTCGATTCATCGCAAGATGAAGGACCAGGGCTGCGAGTTCGAGCAGGTCTACGACATCCTGGCGTTCCGGATCTGCGTCGAATCGGTGGCCGATTGCTACGCCGCGCTCGGCGCCATGCATTCGCGCTGGACGCCGATTCCAGGGCGCTTCAAGGACTACATCGCGCTCCCGAAGCCGAACATGTACCAGTCGCTCCACACGACGGTCATCGGGCCCGGCCGGCAGCGCATCGAGATCCAGATCCGCACGAACGAAATGCATCGCGTCGCCGAGCACGGCGTCGCGGCGCACTGGCGCTACAAGGAGCGCATCTCGGGCGGGGTGGATCCGAAGGACGCCGAGAAGTTCTCGTGGCTGCGTGAGCTCGCCGACTTCCAGCGCAACGTGAAGGATCCGGTCGAGTTCCTCGAGAGCGTCAAGATCGACCTGTTCCCGGACGAGGTGTACGTCTTCACTCCGCGCGGGGACGTGCGTGTCTTGCCGCGTGGTTCGACGCCGGTCGACTTCGCCTACGCCATTCATTCCGAGGTCGGGCAGCACTGTTCCGGTGCGCGTGCCAACGGGCAGATCGTGCCGCTGCGCTACAAGCTGAAGAGCGGCGACGTGATGGAAATCATGACGTCGGCCAACCAGCAGCCGACCAAGGACTGGCTGGATTTCTGCGTCACGACGCGCGCTCGCGCCCGCATTCGCTCGCACATCCGCATCGAGCTGCGGCAGAAGAGCGTGAACCTCGGGCGCGAGCTGCTCGAGGCCGAGATGCGCGGAGCGGGTCTCAGCTACACCAAGCTCGCCAAGAGCGAGGGAGAGATCAAGCGCGTCGCGGCGCGGCACGGGGCCCAGGATCTCGACGACCTCTTGCTCGATATCGGCTACGGGCGCGTGCAAGCGGAAGAAATCGTGCAGGCGATGCAGGAGCAGACGCCCGACAGCGAACCGCCGAGCGAGCTCCGCACTGGTCGCATCGAGCAGTTCGTGCGCAGGGTGACCGGCCGCGATCAGGCCGGCATCCGGGTGAGCGGCATCGACGACGTGCTCGTGCGCTACGCCCGCTGCTGTAGCCCGTTGCCGGGGGACGGCATCATCGGCTTCATCACGCGCGGGCGCGGCGTCACGGTGCACCGGCGCGAGTGCAGGAAAGCGCTCGACATGGATCCGGAGCGTCGGATCGACGTGTCGTGGGATTCGAAGGCCAAGGTGCAGCGGCCGGTGCAGATCTGCGTCACCACCACGAACAAGCCGGGCATCCTGGCGACGGTGAGCCAGGCGTTCAGCGCGCACAGCATCAACATCAGCGAGGCCAACTGCCGCGCCGACGACGACGGCCACGCGCGCAACGTGTTCACCTTCAACTGCAGCGACGTGACCCAGCTCAAGACCGTGATCAAGGCGCTCCAAAAGGTGAGCGGCGTCGTAGAAGTCAGCCGTATCTAGACTGAACGGCTCGGGGGTTTTTCACAGGAAGGGGGAAGGTGGGAAGGGGTTTTTTTGGGGTTCCGGATTTTGCGCTCCGAACAACCCCCAAACCCCTTCCGACCTTCTCGGCTTCCTGTTAAATCCTAAAGGGGTGCATTGGGTCGCCACTGGAAGGTGTCGACGAGCACGGGGTGTTGGTCTTTGCCGAGGGGATCGGTGAGGCCGAGGCAGTAGCCGTCGATGCCGCGTCCGTCGGCGCGCAGGCGCAGCCGCACGAAGTGCTTGAAGCCCGGGTGATCGAGCGCGGTGAACGCCTGCGTGTGCTCGTAGCCGAGGCGCGTGAGCAGCGAGAGGTACGCGCCGAAGACCCAGGTACCGCCGAGCACGGCGGCAACGAGCGTCATGGCGGCGACGATCACGGTCGGCGTCGTGAGCCCGAGCTCGTCGAGCGCGCGACCGATGCCGAACGAGAAGAATACGGGAAAAAACGCCACGAAAGCGGCCGAGACGAACGCGAACGGCAAAACCGATGGGCGGCGTCGCACGCCACCGATCAGCGCGAGGATCGTCGTGAGCACGAGTGTGACGAGGATCGGCATCGAGACGATCACGTGGTGCCGCTCCCAGGCGCGCGTTCCGAACGTGACGGCAGGCGCGAAGAGCCCGAGCAGGAGCAAGTGGGGGAGGAACCCCGAACGACCGAAGGCGATCTTCCACGCGACCCCGCGCAGCAGGGGGCGGCACTGGGCGGGCTCGGGCCAGGCGCGCTGGGCGGCGAGCCCCCCGCGCGCGAGACGCGCCGGGTGCAGGAACGCCCCACCGCCGCCGGCGATGACGTGCAGCAGCCGGCCGCGTTCGAGGCGCGCGTAGTGATGCACGTCACCCGTCAGCACGAAGTGGTCACGCGCTCCGAGGTCGAAGTGCAGGCTCTCGACCATCGCGGTTCCCGAATTGCTGGGACCACCGAAGCGATAAACCGGGTCCGGCAAGAGCGCCCACGTGGCTCGCTCCGGGTGCATCTCGTACGCGTCGATCAGGAAGCGTCGCTGGCGCGCATCGGGGGTGCGAAGCTGGCGATCGACCGCCAGGAGGTCGATGCGCGGCGTGATGGGCAGCACGAAATAGCTGGCATTTTGCACGGGCGCGTAGCCGCGGAGCACGAGCGCTTTCGGCTTGTCGATCTTGCCGCCGCGTACGAATTCGCGGGCCCACTCGGCGTAGTGCTGAAGCATGAGCGGCGAGAATCCGACGCTGCTCGCGGGTGCTTCGTCGTGGCCTTCGCGCCGCCGGAACATGCGGCCGAAACCGTCGAGCCCGTCGTACCAGTCGTGGTTACCGGGGATACCGAGCAGGACGCGCGGTCTCGGATCGGGCGGTAGCGCGTCGAGCACCTGGTTGAAGGGGACGATCACCCGGTTCGTGATCTCTTGCGCCGTCGCGACGGGGTAGGCGGTGTCGCCACCGAAGATCAAGAGCTCGCCACGCGGCGCGGCCAGTAGCTGACCCGGGTGGTCGAGGTCGGGCAGCTCGTAGTCCGCAAAGAGGAGCCTCGCGACGGCGCGGCTCACCGCGGCGTCGTCTCCCGTGTCGGCGACGAAGTCGACCCACACGTCACGCCCGAGCGCTTCGAGCAACGTCGGCGCCTGCGGGTTTCCGCCGAGCCGATCCACCACGAGACGGAGGAGCTCGCGAGGCTCGTCGGGTGTCATCCAATCGCGCGAGTCGACGTCCTCCGTCGCGATGGCGGCTGCCACAAAATGGCGCAAATGGCCCCAGAAGGAGGTCACGCCGAACCACACGACGCCGCGCGGGCGCTCGCGGCCACGCGTGAAGCGACGACGGATGGCGCTCGAAGCGGGCTCGGGTCGGTACAGCACGGGGCTCTCGCGCTCTACTGTCGCTGGAAGCGAGGCAGAGCGAAGCGGTTATTGAACCCCAAAATCGCCCGGACACAACCGCCGCGAGACCTGCCAGCCGGCCGAGCCACGAAGTGTCGCGCCTGCCAAGCGACGATCGACGAGCGAACGAAACCGCGTATTCATTCACGGCACTCGTGACTGCCGCGCGCTTGACACGGGGCATTCGGGGCAACTAGCTTCTGCCCCAATAAGGTGGCGTGGGTTTGTTTCGAGCCTCGCACCAACTCAGGGAAGGCCTAAGAAATCAATGAAGCACTTCATCATGGCAATTGTGGTCCTCGGCTTCGGTGCCTCCCTCAGCGGATGCATCGCGGGTCAGGTCATCAAGGGCAAGCACCAAGGCGGTGGCTTCATCTACTCCGACGTGCAGTTCAACGAGCGCACGACCGACAACGCGCTCGGCGGCAAGCGCGGCGAGGGCTGCGCCTCGAACATCCTCGGCATCATCGCCACGGGTGACGCTTCGGCGGCTTCGGCGGCCAAGCAGGCTGGCATCACGAAGATCGCGTCCGTCGATGGGACGGCGTCCAGCATCCTCGGCGTCTACGGCACGTACTGTGTCGTCGTGACCGGCGAGTGATCGGACGGAGGAGTCGGTCGGGCGGTGCTTCCCTCGTGGACCCGCTCGACCGGTTTGTCCGGCAGCGATAGCTCGGCATGACGAGAACGCGTCTACTCGTCGCCATCCCCGCTTTCGTCGGGTTTTCGTTGGCGACCCTGACGGCTCGTGCCGACCCTCCTGCGGCCGCCCCCTCGGAGGCGGCCGTGTCGGATGCTGTCGAGCTCAAGAACGGCGGCTACCTGCGTGGCCTCATCGTCGAGGTCGTGCCGGGAAGCCACCTGAGCCTGCGGCTGGCCGACGGCCAGGTCCGTCAGATCCCGATCGCGGAGATCGCCTCGGCGGAGCGCTCCGGCAAGCCCGTGGAGCTTGCCTCGGGAGCTCCGGCGCCGACGGCGACGACCGCCGTGCCCGCCACCGCACCGGTCGCCGCAGGAGCCACTGCGGCCGCGGCGGCCGCCAGCAAGCAGCCGACGGAGCTCGACCGGATCCTGGCAGCGATTCCGGGTCGTCGCGTCAAGCTGGAGCTCGACGCCAACCGTTCGTCGTTCTTGCAGCGGCGCATCGGAGAGGAAGACGAGAACGCCGTCGCCTATCACCTCGTCTGCAAGTTGCCTTGCCGGGTGGAGCTTCCGGCGGGCGACCTCGTTCCGTACCGCGTCGCGAACATGCGTCTCGACCCGACCGACTGGTTTCGGGTGCCGCAGCACAATGCTCGACTGAAAGTGGACCTCGCGAGCGACATGTGGCCCATCTGGCGGAACACCATGATCGTGAGCGGCTTCGTGCTGAGCGCCACCGGCGGCGCATTCCTCGGGATCAACGCGCTCACCGGTCAGGAGCCGTGGGCTCGGGATACTGGCTACGTCCTGCTCGGGGTGGGTGGGGCGAGCTTCGTCGCGGCCGGGCTGTTCTGGCTCTTCAGCCCACACTCGTCGTACACGGTCGAACGGATGCCGTGATGCCTCGGGTAGCCTTCGTCGCCGCGTTGTCGCTGGCGCTCGCGGGGTGCATCAAGGTTCCCGATCGAGTGAAGCTGAGCTTCTGCGCCCAGCCGGCCCCGGCGAACCACTTCGGCAGCGGTAGGGCGGCGCGCTCGTGCTGCCCGGGGCCGCCCCGCGTTGCGCGCTTCGGGCGCTACTCGGAGGCGTGCGCGCGATGACCTCGTTCGGTCGCCGGCGACTCCTGGCTGGGCTCTCGGGCGCGGTCCTCGCGGGCTGCAGCGGTCGCGTCCTCGAGTACTCGATCCATTCGGTGTACGACGACCCGAGCGCGCGCCCGAGCGGCGCCCCACCGTTCCGTACCGGGCAGATCGTGCTTTCCGAAGCGCCCGGCCCGTACGGGATCCTGTTCACCCTGGCGCCGGAGCGGTTCTTCCGCTTCACGCACTCTGCCCTGGTGGTGATGGACGCGAACGGCGAGCCGTTCGTCTACGACATGTCGGCGGAGTTCAAGCCGACGCTCGCCACCACGCCGGCTGGCTCGCTCGCGGGCGGCATCCGGCGCACCCCTCTGGCCGACTACGTCGGCATGCACCTCTACGTCGAGGTGTTCGAGCCGCCGGCGAACGTCGACCGAACGCGCGTCGAGGCGCGGGTGAAGGAGCTTCGCGCTCGAAACGTCGAGTTCGACGCCAGCTGGGACTACTACGAGCACTCGCGCATGTTCTGCTCGGAGTTCGTGGTGGATGCCCTGGCTGCGGGCGGGCTGCCGCGGCCGCCGCTGGTGCCACTGACGCACAATCCGTCGCTGCGCACCGTGCTCACCTGGTTCGGCGTGACGGCGGTCGAGTCGCTGCCGGCGGCGGCCCTGCCGCGCGAGCGCCGGGTGGCGGCGTTTGCGGTCTGGCCGAACCGCGCTTGCGCCGCCGCCTACCTCGAGGCCAAGCGCGAGCTCTACGCTCGCTTCACCCCCGAGCAGAACATCGGCAACCTGCTCGAGCTCGAGCGCTACGACGTGAGGCTCCGGCCGACGGTGGCCGAATTCCTCCAGCGCGCGCCCGAGCTCTACCTGACGGCCCAGGGCGAGCCTCCCGAGGCCGAGCTGCGCGAGCGCGTGCGCGCCCTAGCCGTGGAAGTGCTCGGCCCTGTAGCATCGAGCGGGTGAAGGGCCTCGCGGCGCCGCTCCTCGCCGTGCTGGCGCTTTCGGTGGCGCTCTACGCCCGGACCCTCGCCTTTCCCTTCGTGGAGCTCGATGACCGGGAGCTCGTGGTCGACGATCAGGCGTTCCTGGCGCGCCCGAGCGCGGCCGGAGAGGCGTTTGGACGGGCGTATTTTCGGGAAGGCGCGCGGGACCATGCGTACTACCGCCCGGTCGTCACCGCCTCGTTCGCGCTCGACGCCGCGGGCAGCGGCAACGCTGCGTCGGGCTACCGCGCCACGAACGTGCTCCTCCACGCGACGAGCGCTTGCCTGCTCCTGCTCCTGCTCAGCGCCGAAGGATACGGCCGAGGGGTTGCGCTGGCGGTGGCGCTGATGTTCGCGGCGCATCCGGCGCTGACCGCAACGGTGGCATGGATCCCCGGGCGGGACGATCTACTGCTCGGGTTGTTCTCCCTCGCCGCCTGGCTCGCGCTCCTGCGGCTCGAGCCGGGGTTCCGCCCGCTCCCGGCGCTGGCACACGCGGTGTGCTTCTTCCTGGCGCTGGCGAGCAAGGAAACGGCCATCGCCTTGCCGCTCGTCTTCGCCTTGCAACGCGTGGTGGTCCGCGGGCAGCCACTGCGCGCGGCCGTGCCGCTCTGGCTCGCGACGCTCTGGGGGGCGCCGCTTGGCGTCATCCTGCTCCTGCGCTGGTTCGTCCTCGGCTCGGACCTCGGCCTGCCGGAGCCCGCAGGGGTGAGCGTTCTAGCCGGATTCAGGGCGCTTCTCACGGGCCTCGGCTCGCTCGGGGTTCCGTTCGAGCCCCGACTCCTCGCGGTGCCGGCTGACGTGCCGCTCTGGCCGGGTGCTCTGGCGCTCGGCCTGTTGCTGGGGGCGATCGCCCTGCCGCAGCTGTCACGCCGCCGCTTGCTGTTCGCCGTGGGCGGCTCAGTCATCGCTGCGCTCCCGAGCCTGCCGGCGTCGAGCGTGCTCGTGCTCGAGAGTCGACTCTACTTGCCTGCGTTGCTGCTCGCGCTCGCGGTGGCCGAGATCGCCCGGGCGCTGCCGCTCGCCGAAGGTCGCCGGCTCGCTCTCGGCGCCGCGTGCGTCGTGCTCACGCTCGCCCTTGCCTGGCGCACGCTCGGAAATTTTTCCGATCGCACGACGTTCGCGCGAGCGGTGGCGCGCGGGTCGCCGCACTCCTCGCTCGCGCAGCGCAACCTGGGGCTTGCGGAGCAGCTTGCCGGCAATCCGGCGGCCGCGCGCCGCGCCTACGAGCGGGCGCTGGTCGCCGATCCCGACGAGCCGCTCGTCCACAACAACCTGGCCGTGCTGCTGATGGCGGAGGGCGATCTGCTCGCTGCCGACCGCGAGCTCCGCGCCGAGCTCGAGCTCCACCCGGAAGCGCAGGAAGCCCGAGAAAACCTGGTTCGCGTGCGTCAGGCACTCGGCGGCGCGAGCCCCCCGGCTCCCCCGAGGACAGAGGCTCCGTGAAAGCCCCTCAGGCGTCGCCGAGGAGCGCGGCCACCACCTTCGCCAGGCTCGTCGGGGTGAACGGCTTCTCGATGTAGCGCATGCCCGGAGCGAGCGTCAGGTCGCCCTCGCTGTGGCTGCCCGCGTAGCCCGACATGAGCAGCACCCGCAGCCTCGGTACGAGCGCCGAGAGCTCGGCGGCAAGCTTCGGCCCGCTCACGCCCGGCATCACGACGTCGACGAGCAAAAGATCGACGCCCTGCGGCTGAGCGGCGGCGAGCGCCACTGCGTCTTGGGGACGGCCGGTGTCGACCACCGTGTAGCCCTGGTCGCGCAGGATGCGTACCGTGACCTGGCGCACCTCGTCGTCGTCTTCGACCACGAGCACGGTTCCCGCGCCTGCCGGCGGCCGGCTGGGTCCAGGTCGGTGCGCCGGCTCGGCGGACGGCTCGGCGGCCAGAGGCAGGGAGATGGTGAAGGTGGTCCCGCGGCCGGGCGCACTCTCGAGCGTGATCTGCCCGCCACACTGCTGGACGATGCCGTAGACCGTCGAGAGCCCGAGCCCCGTGCCGCGTCCGACCGCCTTGGTCGTGAAAAACGGCTCGAAAATACGCTTCTGGGTCGCGCTGTCGATGCCGACCCCGGTGTCGCTCACCCGCAGCCGCACGACCCGTGCCGCCGGCACGCCGGCCTGCTGCGCGCCGCCGCGCTCCCCGACATCGACGTTCGCGGTCTCGATGCTGAGCGTGCCCCCCTCGGGCATCGCGTCGCGAGCGTTCACCGTCAGGTTCATGATCACCTGCTCGAGCTGGCTCGCATCGGCGCGCACGGTGGCGGGGCTCGTAGAAAGCGTGGTTCGGAGATCGATGTCCTCACCGATGATGCGACGGAGCATCGTCTCGACCCCTCGGACCGTCGTGTTGAGGTCGACGACGTTCGGCTCCACGACGCGGCGGCGACTGAAGGCGAGCAGCTGCCGGGTGAGCGCAGCGGCGCGCTGAGCCGCACCGACGATCACGGAGAGGTCGGCGTGCTTCGGATCCTCCTTCGGTAGCTCCTCGAGGAGGATCTCCCCGTAGCCGAGTATCACCGAGAGGACGTTGTTGAAGTCGTGCGCGACCCCGCCGGCGAGCTGCCCGATCGCTTCCATCTTCTGCGCATGCAGGAGCTGCTCCTCCGCCCGCCGCAGGGCCGTCTCGGCCTGGACGCGTGCCGTCACGTCGCGAGCGATCCCGACCAGGCCAATCGTTTCGCCGCTGGGCGAGCGGATCGGGGCCTTCGTCTCCGAAACGTGGTGCGTCGACTCGGCGTGGCGGAATTCATGCAGCACGTCCTGCACCGCCACCCCTTGCGCGAGAACGCGACGCTCCTCTGCCTCGACGCTGAGTGCCTCCGCCGAGTAAGGGCCGAGGATGTCGTTCAGCCGGCGGCCGACCAGATCCTCCGAGCTCGCGACGCCGATCCCTCGCGCGTACGCCCGGTTCGTCCGGAGAAAGCGCAGCTGTCGATCTTTGAAGTAGATGCCGTCGGGCGTGTTGTCCATCAGATCGCGCAGCAGCGTACGCTCGTGGGCAAGCTCCTGCGCGAGCCGAAAATGCTCGACCGCTTTCCGCACCATGAGCTGGAACTCGCCGGGGTTCCACGGCTTGGTGACGTAGGCGAAGATCCTCCCCTCGTTGACGGCGCGCACGACCGCGGTGAGATCGGCGAAACCGGTCACCAGGATCCGCGAGGCGTCACACGACCGGTGCAAGCGAGAGAGGAGCTCGTCTCCGTTCATGCCCGGCATGCGCTGGTCGCTCACGACGACGGCAATGCTCGGCTCGCGCTCGGCGAGCTCGAGCGCGGTCGCCGGTGACACCGTCTTGAGAACCGTGAACTCGTCGCTCAAGAGGTCTTCGAGCGCCACCAGGACCTGGGGCTCGTCGTCGACGAGGAGTACGGATTCTCTGGCGGTTTCCACGGAATTTCCCGAGCCCCCGGCGCTGGCCCCCTACTGGCGAGCAGGGTGCGCAGTGCCGTGATCCCCGATCTTGCCGAGCCCCGGACACTTCTGTCAAGCAGCGGAGCGCGATGCTCGGCCGAAAAAATCGGGGAGGAAAGCGGCTTGACGTGGCGCGCGCCAGTCTTAAATTCTCAAATCGAGACCCCGGAGTAGATGCCCGCTCGTCGCGCCAGCTCCACGGCGCTCTGTGTGACAGCGCTGCGCGCGCTCGAGTCGGCCTCTGTGTCGCCGCTCGTCGTCGATCAGCCTGCCGTGCGGCTCTTGCCCAGCGCGTGGTCGCGCGCGCTTGCCTTCGCGGGGCGCTCTCGAGCCGCGAGGGCGGCGCTCTACGCCTTGCCGGAGCTGCTCTCGCGCGGTCGGCTCCAGCACATCGCGCTCCGAACCCG
>Ga0315912_10003560_pt1 | contig 15406 bp, 17 predicted proteins | sample VfabasoilMG_FD_204469 | JGI IMG/M metagenome (GOLD analysis project Ga0315912, IMG submission 204469) | Garden soil microbial communities collected in Santa Monica, California, United States - V. faba soil | ecosystem: Environmental > Terrestrial > Soil > Garden | place: USA: California... | reverse complement strand
GTGCTGGCGGCAGTCAGGCAGGTGAGCACGATGGTCGATGCGCGCATGGGCACCCTCGAACTAGTCAGTAACCCTCGAACCCCGGGCGATTGTACGCCGGGCGCCTGCGACACGGGCTAGTTGGGCGGCGCCGGCGCTGCCGCTTTTTCCTCTATCTGTATCGGGCGCTGTTCTAAGACCGCGCTGGCTTCTTCGAGTTCTTCCCGTCGGCGGGTCATGCGTTCCAATTCTTCGAGTTGTTTCGGATCCAGGATAGACCGCGCCCCTTCGAGGATCTGCGCATTGATTGCCCTCTGGCGCTCCCGGCTGGCTGCGTCGTTCCTGCCCCATTGCGCGGGATCGACCGTCTCCATCGACGGAATGAAATCGTCCGGGGAGGACGGCTTCGAATTGGATTCGGACGCCGCCCGGTAGACGGGAATCAGCGCCTCGACCTGGTCATCGCGCAGGCCGGTCGGTCCGCCACCCATATCCGCACGCAGGCGATTCACCTCGCTCCGAAACTCGAGGTTGTCCTTGTATTCGGCCCAGGCCTTCGCGCGCACCGGGCCCAGCAACGCGGTGATCTCATCCTGTTCTTTCTGAATCCGCGCTTCCTTCGGGGCGCCATCGCGCTGGCCCTCGGCTGCACGCGACATGGCTTCGTTCATCGCGTAAGTGTGATCCACCAGCAACTCGTAGAAGCGATTCGTCATGTCGGGCGACATCTTCAACGCGCGCTGGATGTCGGGATACAGCTCCTCGCTGGTTGCACGCACTTGCACGCGCCAGGCGCGCAGATATTCCGGATCCTGGAAAAGCTCTTCCATGTTCGAGCTGAATGTCGGCCCCATTCCCGGAAGTTCAGGCATGGCATCCCGATGGACTTGCGGTGCGGCTCTGCCGATCTCGAGTGCCTTGGTCTCCGCGCGCGTGAGCGGCGCGCTTCGTACGAGCGCCAGTTGCTCGCGCAACGCGCCGGCTTCCTCTCGCTGGGTATTCAGTTGCCGCCACGTCCAGAGGTTGAGGCCCGCCAGCAAGGCGAGCGCGATGCAACCCAGGATGACGATCTTGCGCATTACTACTTCTTGTGACGGCCTTCGAGCGTCCGAACTACCTGATCCAACGCCACTCCGCGCGCGCGCAGCAGGACCATCAGGTGGAACAGGAGATCGGCGGCTTCCTCGACGACCTTGTCTTCGGTTTGTGCCGCACCCGCGAGCGCGAGTTCCACGCCTTCTTCACCAACCTTCTGCGCCACGCGCGCGACGCCCTTGTCGAGCAGGCGAGCGGTATAACTGGCCTCGGGCTTCTCGGTGGCACGCTGCGCGATCACGTCCTCGAGTTTTGCCAGGAACGAGACGCGGGCAGCGCCGCTGCGCGGTTCGTTGCCAAAGCAGGTGAGGGTGCCGTTGTGGCAGGCGGGACCGCGCGGGTGCGCGGTGACCAGCAACGTGTCCCGATCGCAGTCGAGCGCGAGGTCGACGACGTCGAGGGTGTGGCCGGTGGTCTCGCCCTTCTCCCAGAGACGTTGCTTGCTGCGGCTGAAGAACACGGCGCGGCCACGCGCCAGGGTCTGTTCCAGCGCTTCGCGATTCATGTACGCCATCATCAGCACGGCGCCGTTGTCCGCGTCCTGCACGATGGCCGGGACCAAGCCTCCGCCTTTCTCGAAATCGACGCTTCCAATGTCGAACCGGTTCATAGACGCATCTCGATGCCGGACGCGGCCAAAGTGGTCTTGAGGTCGGGAATGGCGATAGCGCCGGAATGGAACACGCTGGCCGCGAGCGCGGCGTCCACGCCGGCCTTCTCGAAGACCTGGACGAAATGCTCGGGTGCGCCTGCGCCGCCGGACGCCACGAGCGGGACATCACACTGTGCACGGACCGCCTTCAATTGCGTGACATCGTAGCCGCGCCGCACGCCGTCACTCGTCATGCAGTTCAACACGATTTCGCCGGCGCCGCGATCCTGCACCTCGCGTACCCAGGCGAGCGTGTCGCGGCCGGTGTTGCGCGAGCGGTTCGGATCGCCGGTGAACTGGAACACGCGGTAACCCTCCGCGAGATTGGCACTGTCGATGCCGATCACCACGCATTGCGAGCCGAAGCGCGACGCGAGTTCTTCGATGAGGCCTGGGTTCGCGATGGCGGGCGAGTTGATGGAAATCTTCTCTGCGCCCGCATTGAGCACCGCCTCGGCATCTTCCACCGAGCGGATGCCACCGGCGACACAGAAGGGAATGTCGAGGATGCCAGCCACGCGGCTGACCCATTTACGGTCAACACTTCGACCTTCCGGGCTCGCGGTGATGTCGTAGAACACGACTTCGTCCGCGCCTTCGTTGCGGTAGCGCTCCGCGAGCACCAGGATGTCGCCCACGATCTGGTGATCGCGGAAGCGAATTCCCTTTACGACCTGGCCGTCGCGGACGTCGAGGCAGGGGATGATGCGTTTGGCAAGAATGGGAGTAACTCCGTAGGACTGATCAGTTCTTCTAACAAGGCCTTGCCGCTGATGGCGGCGGCGCTGCCGACCGCGGCGAGCGCAGCGAGATCCGCCGCCGATCGCACGCCGCCGGACGCCTGCCAGGCAATCTGCGGGTAGCGCTTCACGCCTTCGGCGTAGAGCGAGACCGCCGGGCCCTGCAGCGCGCCGTCGAGTTCGGCGTCGGTGCACAAGACGTGTTTGAGACCGTGCGGCAGGTACGAATCGATGGCTTCCCAGAGCGTGAGCTTCGATTCCTGGGTCCAGCCGCGCGTGAGCACGCGGGGAACACCGCCCGCGTCGTGGCGGATGTCGAAGGCGAGGCCTATCTTCTCGGCGCCGTAGCGCTTGAGCCAGCCCTGGACTTCCGCCGGTTTTTCCACCGCGGCACTGCCCACGATGACGCGGTCGATGCCGTTGCGCAGCAGGTCGTCGACGACTGCCTGCGAGCGGACACCGCCACCCACCTGGATATTGAGCGCGCGCTGCGACGCGAGACGCACGATGACGCTGCGATTGGCGAGCTGGCCGTCCTTCGCGCCGTCGAGGTCGACGACATGCAGCCAGTTCGCGCCAAGGCTGCGATATCGCTGCAGCAGTTCGTGCGGCTCGAGGTCGTAACGCGTTTCGGCGTCGAAGTTGCCCTTGAGCAGGCGAACGCAGCGGCCCGCACGCAGATCGATGGAGGGAATAAGGATCATGATGCCTTCAGAAAATTGGCGAGGAGACGCGCACCGACCACACCCGACCGTTCGGGGTGAAACTGCGTGCCGCAGAAGTTGTCGCGCCGAACCACGGCGGAGAACGCCGTCCCGTAGTCGGTAGTCGCGACGGTGAAGTTTCCGGTGGGCACCGCATAGCTGTGCACGAAGTACACGTAGTCGAGAGAGCTCAGACCTTCGAGCAGCGGATCCGGCTTCGTCTGCGCGAGCTGGTTCCAGCCCATGTGAGGCACCGGTTGGCCGGGTGCGAACTGGAGCTTCACGGCGCCGCCGGGAATCACGGCGAGCCCGTTGGCCGGGCCCTCCTCGGAGGAGTCGAACAGGATCTGCATGCCGAGGCAGATGCCTAACAAAGGCTGCTTGAGTGTGGGGATCACCTTGTCGAGACCCGTGCCGCGCAGCCGTGCCATGGCGTTGTGTGCCGAGCCCACGCCCGGAAGCAGCACGCGAGGCGCACGCTGGATGACGCCGGCATCGCTCGTGACCACGGAGTCGGCGCCGAGTCGCGTCAGCGCCGCACGCAACGAGGCGATGTTGGCTCCGCCGCTGTCGATGATGGCGACTGTGCTCACAGGATTCCCTTGGTCGACGGCAACTCGTCGCCTTCGCGGCGAAATGCCTGGCGCAACGCCCGGCCGACTCCCTTGAAGCAGGCTTCGATCATGTGGTGCGTATTCTCGCCGGTGATGGTGACATGGATCGCCGCCTTCAGGCTCTCCGCGAGAGAACGGAAGAAGTGCGAGACGAGCTCGGTGGGCAGTCCGCCCACGGACTCGCGCGCGAACTTTCCTTCGAACACGCCGAAGGCACGGCCCGAAAGGTCGATGGCGACACGGACCTGGGCTTCATCCATGGGCAACACGAAGCCGTATCGCGCGATGCCCACCTTGTCGCCGAGCGCCACGCGCAGTGTTTCGCCGAGGGCCAGCGCGCAGTCCTCGACGGTGTGATGTTCGTCGATGTCGAGATCGCCACGGCAGTTGAGCGTGAGCGCGAACCCGCCGTGTTTGGCGATCTGCTCGAGCATGTGGTCGAAGAAACCTATACCCGTGGTGATGGCAACCGGCGCGGTCGCGTCCAGGTTCACCCGGACTTCGATGTCGGTCTCCTTGGTCTTGCGCTGGGTGGTGGCCTTGCGCTCGGTGAGCGCCTGGAGGATGGCAGGCCAGGTCTCTGCCGGCGTACCGTGCCGGCGAACCAGCATCGGCCGCACCTTCAGGTTGCGCGCGAACTCCATGTCCGTCTCGCGGTCGCCGACCATCGCACTCGCGTCGAGGTCCACGTCCTGCTCGCGCACGAAGGCTTCGACCAGTTTGGTTTTCGGTTTGCGACAATCGCAGCCATCGTTTTTAAAGTGTGGGCACACGAACACCGCGTCGAACTCCACGCCCTGCGAGCTGAAGGCGTCGAGCATGAACTGGTGCGGAACGTCGAAAGTCGCTTGCGGATAACTCGCGCTGCCCAGGCCGTCCTGGTTGGTGACCATGGCGAGCTTGTAGCCCGCTCGCTGCGCCTGGCGCAGGGCGGCGAACACCCCCGGCATGAAGCGGATTTTGTCGATGGAGTCCACCTGTTCGTCGGGCGGCTCCTCGATGAGGGTGCCGTCGCGGTCGACGAACAGCACGCGGGTCTTGCTCATGCCAGGCTCCGGATCAATCGATCGTTCTGTTCGGGCGTGCCCACGGTAATACGCAACGCGCCCGGGGTGGCGCTGCGCATGTCACGGATCAGGAGTTTCGCCGTTCGCGCCGCCTCGAGCACGGCATCGGGCGCCTCGAAATCCACGAGCAGGAAATTGGTTGCGCTCGGCCAGATTTTCCGCACGGGCTTGCAGCGCGCCAGTTTGGCAATCAGCCGCTCGCGTTCCGCGCGCACCTGCGCAACGCGTTCGCGCTGGATGGCAAGTTGCGGAGGCGCGAGCGTGGCGAGTACCGCTTCGATGGTGAGCTGCGGAATGGAATAGGGTGGAATCACCTTGGCGAGCAGCGCGACGATTTCCGGGGCCGCGATCAGCGAACCCACGCGCGCGCCAGCCAGGCCATACGCCTTCGAGAGCGTACGCAGCACGACTAGATTGGGAAAGCGGTCGAGCTCGGTCGCGAGTGTGCGGTCACCCGAGAACTCGATGTACGCCTCGTCAACCACCACCAGCGCGCGGTTCGCGAGCGACGTCAGCAGCTTCTCGATGGCTGCGGGCGCCATCGCATTGCCCGTCGGGTTGTTGGGGCTGCAGAGGAAGACGACCTTGGTCCGGTCGTCGCAGGCGTCGAGCACGCGCGTGGTGTCGAGTGCGTATCCCTGGTCGCGTAGCAGCGGAACCTCGCGCACTTCGGCTCCCTGGATGCGTGCCGCCACGGCATACATGCCGAAAGTCGGAGGGCAGATGACGACATTGTCGACACCCGCACGACAGAACCCGCGCACCACGAGATCGATCGATTCATCGCTGCCGCGGCCCGGCAGCAGCTCCGCTTCCTTCACGCCGTAGAGTTCGGCCAGGCGCTGCGCGAGCACGTGAGGATGCGGTTCCGGATAACGATTGAGCCCGGCGAGCGAGCGATCGGTTTCCGCACGCCACGGCAGTTCGTTGGCGTGCAGCCGTTCGAAGGCCGGATCCCAGCTCGCGTGCGAATAGGCCTTGAGCGCGATGATGTCGGGCCGGGCCAGCGCGAGAATGCTCATGCCGGGCCTCCCGACAATGCGTCGAGCCGAACCCTGACCGCGTTGCCATGTGCATCGAGGCCTTCCATGCCGGACAGCGTGACGGCGGTCGGTCCCAGGGCGCGCAATCCTTCCGCGCTGAGTTCCTGCACGGTGATCCGCTTCTGGTAGTCGAGCAAGGACACTCCGCTGTGGCTGCGCGCATAACCGTACGTGGGCAGGACGTGGTTCGTGCCCGAGCAGTAGTCGCCCATGGATTCCGGCGACCATTCGCCGAGAAATACCGAGCCGGCGCACGTGACCTCCGAAAGCAGGTCGCGGGGATCGCGTGTCTGGAGGATGAGATGCTCGGGTGCGTATTCGTTCGACACGGCGATCGCCGCGGCGAGATCGTCGACCAGGATGCAGCGGCTCGACGTCATCGATTGCGACACGATGTCGCGGCGACTCAGTCGGGGAATCTGCGCGTCGACTTCCGCGTTTACGGCGTTGGCCAACGTACGAGAGGAGGTGACGAGAATGACTTGCGCGATCGTGTCGTGTTCGGCCTGCGCGAGGAGATCCGCGGCGACGAACTTCGCGTTGGCGGAGTCGTCGGCGATCACGAGCACTTCGGACGGTCCCGCGGGCAGGTCGATGGCCGCTCCGGCGGGATCTGCCGCGACGATCTGCTTGGCGGCGGTCACCCACGCGCTGCCCGGCCCGAAGATCTTGTCCACCTTGCGAACGCTGTCCGTGCCAAACGCGAGGGCGGCGATGGCTTGCGCGCCGCCCATCTTGTAAACGGTGTCGATGCCGCAGAGTTCCGCGGCGACCAGCACTGCGGCATGTAGTTTGCCGTCGGGACCTGGAGAGCTTGCGATCGCGCGCGAACGGCAGCCCGCGATGCGCGCCGGGACGGCCAGCATGATGGCCGTGGAGGGCAGCGGCGCGGAGCCTGCGGGTACATAGAGGCCGACGCTGTCGATCGGGCGTGTGATGCGCTCGCAGCGTACGCCCGGCATGGTGTCGACCGACAAAGCAGTCGATTTCTGCGCTTCGTGGAACTTCGTGACGTTGGCCACGGCACGTTCGAGCGCCGCTATTTGCACGCTGTCGAGCGCGGCGCGAGCTTCCTGGAACTCCGCCGTGCTTGCGCGCAGGTCGTCGACGGAAGCGCCGCCAAACTGCTTCGTGAACCTGCGCACGGCCACGTCGCCTTCGGCACGCACCGCGGCGATGATCTTCGAAGCCTCACGGAAAACATCCTCACGACTGCCGGCCGCGGGGCGCGCGAGCGCCGCGCGACGACCGTCGGGTGAAGCGGAGTTCCAGTCGATGATCTTCATCAGGCCAGCATCTTCTCGACGGGGAGGACGAGAAGCGAGCTCGCGCCCGCCTTCTTGAGACTCTCGAGGGTTTCCCAGAACACGTTCTCGCGACAGACCGCGTGAATCGCGACTTTGTCGTTCGACCCTTCGAGCGGAATGATGGTCGGCGATTCGCTGCCGGGCAGGAGCCGGCGGATTTCGGCCAGGGCCGAACGCGGCGCGTGCAGCATGATGTACTTGCTCTCGCGCACCTGTTGCACGCCGTCGATGCGCAGCAGGAGCCGCTCGACCCATTCCTGCTTGGCCGGCGAGAGAGCCACCGGCGTGCGGATCAGCAGCGCCTGGCTCTCGAGCACCGTTTCGACTTCCTTGAGGTGGTTGGCCTGCAAGGTCGAACCCGTCGACACGAGATCGCAGATCACATCGGCGCGGCCGAGCCGCGGCGCGATCTCGACCGCACCCGACAGCGTGACGATGTCGGCCACGACGTTGCGTTCCTTGAGCCAGCGCTCGAGCGTGAACGGGTAGGTGGTCGCGATGCGTTTGCCGGCGAGCGATCGCGGGCCTTCGTAGCTGAAGCCTTCCGGAATCGCGAGCGACAGGCGGCAGCGGCCGTATTCGAGCGTGCGCAGCTCCGTGAAATTGGCCGCGTGGCCCCGCGAGATGAGCTCGAGGCGTTTCTCTTCGAGCACGTTGCGCCCGACGAGGCCGAGATCGCAGACATCCTCCTGCACGAGATCCGGGATGTCGTCGTCACGCACGAACAGCACGTCGAGGGGCATGTTCTCGCCGAAGCCCATGAGCTGGTCGCGACCGCGCGAGAGCTTGAGTCCGCAGCTCTTGAGAAGCTCGAGCGAGGGATCGGTGAGCCGTCCGGATTTCTGGACGGCCAGTTTGAGTCGGTCTTTGTCGATGGGTTTCATGATTTGAAGTCTTCCGGCAATGGTGACCCGGATCGAGCGGCAGCTCGATCGCCAGGGTTTCAGGCGTGGCGCTGCAGGCGGTTGACCGCCAGTGAATAGCCGCCGTTGCCATCCGCGAGGCAGCGGGCGACGCGACCGATCGTGGTGACACTGACGCCCGTCAGGCGATGGATCTCGCGGTAGGGCACGCCTTTCTGGAGCCAGTCGACCACCGCCCAGCGGTCGGCGATGGCCTGCAGCTCCGCGGGCGTGCACAGGTCGCGGAAGAACGCGCGGCACTCGTCCACGTTCTTGAGCGTCAGCACGGCCGCGAAGAGGCTGCGCTCCGAGAGCGCCTCCTGGCGGGCCGTGACATTGCGGTGTTGTTTCATTGAATTAATGTACTAACGCATTAATACGGTGGCGCATTAGACCCGCGCGGGCGCACAAAAGCAAGCCCAGGAGCTTGCGCGCGCGTGATCGCCCTCATAGAATTCGCGCACTCATCGAGACCGGCTGAGGGATAAGGCCCAAAGACGCCGGGGCAACCGCCGCAAACACGGAAAGGTGCCAACTCCTGCGGAACCCTTTTTGACAAAAGGAGGGCTCCGGCAGATGAGCAGCCTCATCGCCCCATGCCGGGGTGGTCGGGGTGTCGTGCAAGTCCGCACGGCTGCTCACCGGGTTGCTCGCTGACTACATGGGCGGGGCATTCGGTGAGCAACGACAACATTCAAGTGATCCGCAACGAGTCGGGCAACACCACGCAGGGTGGCGTGCAGGTGCGCGAAGGCGTGCTCGCGGTTCCGGGCGAACTCAAGCTGCACTTCGGTGGTGCTCTCGAGTCGGTCTCCATCGCCTGGCGACTGGCGGGTCCCGCCGGGGCGCCCGTGGTCGTCGCGATCGGCGGCATCTCCGCGTCGCGTCGTGTCTGGACGCCGGATGAGGCGCGCGGTGGCTGGTGGCACGAAGTGGTGGGCCCGGGCCTCGCCCTCGATACGCACCGCTTCCGCATCCTGAGCTTCGACTATCTCGGCGCCAGTGCCGATTCGACCGGTCCGCGCGACGGCGCGCCGTTCCCCACCGTCTCTGCCTACGACCAGGCAGAACTCCTGCTGCGGCTCATCAACCACCTCGGCATCACGAGCCTTCGCGCCATCACGGGCGCGTCCTATGGTGGCATGGTGGCGCTGGCGTTCGGCGAGCGTTACCCCGATCGCGTCGCACGTCTCATCGTCATCAGCGCCGCGGATCGTGCGCATCCGATGGCCAGCGCGTGGCGCGTGGTGCAGCGGAAGATCGTCAAGTTCGCCATCGAAACCGGGAATCCTGCGCAGGGCCTGGAACTGGCCCGCGCGCTCGCCATGGCTACCTACCGCAGCCCCGAGGAATTCGCGGCCCGGTTCGCCGGAAGCGCGCGTCGCAATCCGGAAAACCAGTTCGTGCTGCCGGTCGAGGAGTACCTGTTCGCGCGGGGAGCCGAATACGCGCAGCGTTATCGCCCCGACTCCTTCGTCTGCCTGTCCGAATCCATCGACCTGCATCGCGTCGACGCGGCGCGCATCTTCGCGCCGGTGACCGCCATTGCGGTCCGTGAAGACCAGCTCGTGCCGCTCGGTGACATGCGCGCCATGGTCGCGCGGCTCCCGAACGCCGAACTGCACGAGATCTCGTCGGTGTACGGCCACGACGCCTTCCTCAAGGAGAACCGGCGGCTCGCGCCGATCTTCGCCAACGTATTGAACGACACCCCAGGATTTCCCCAGTGACGACTTTGACCCCTGACACTCGCGCGGTACGCGCCGGCCTCGAAAGCTGCGATGAAACCGGCGCCGTGGTGCCGCCGCTGCATCTTTCTTCCACTTACGCGTTCCGTGGCTTCGGCGACAAGCGCAAGTACGACTACAGCCGCTCGGGAAACCCCACGCGCGACCTGCTCGGCGAAGCGCTGAACGATCTCGAAGGCGGCGCGGGCGCGGTGATCACGGGCTCGGGCATGGGCGCGATCACCCTCGTGGGCCATATCCTTCCCGTCGGCGCGCGCGTCATCGCTCCGCACGACTGCTACGGCGGCACGTTCCGATTGTTCACCGCCTGGAAGAAGCGCGGCGAACTCGAGGTGGAATTCGTCGACTTCGGCAACAAGGCCGCCGTCGATGCGGCGCTGTCGAAGCCGGCGGCGCTGGTGTGGATCGAAACTCCCAGCAACCCGCTGTTGCGCATCACGGACATCGCCGACATCGCGAAGCGCGGACACGCGATCGGCGCGCTCGTCGTCGCGGACAATACTTTCCTGTCGCCAGGCTGGCAGCAGCCCATCGCGCTCGGGGCCGACATCGTCGTGCACTCGACCACCAAGTACATCAACGGCCACAGCGACGTGGTCGGTGGTGCGGTCATCGCCGCGAAGAAGGAAGTGGCCGAGCAACTCGCGTGGTGGGGCAACTGCCTTGGCCTCACGGGCAGCGCGTTCGACAGCTTCCTCACGCTGCGCGGGCTGCGCACGTTGCACGTGCGACTGCGCGAGCATGGCAAGAATGCGCAGGCGGTCGCGGACTTCCTCGTGAAGCAGAAGGCCGTGAAGCGCGTGTACTACCCGGGTCTCTCCTCGCATCCCGGTCACGACATCGCGAAGCGCCAGCAATCCGGCTTCGGCGCCATCGTCACGCTCGAAGTGCAGGGCGGTGTTGAAGGCGCCAAGAAGTTCTCCGAGGCGCTCGAGCTCTTCTCGCTCGCCGAATCGCTGGGTGGCGTCGAAAGCCTCGTGGCGCATCCGGCGACCATGACACACGCCGCCATGGCGCCCGAAGCGCGCGCGGCCGCGGGGCTCGTCGATGGACTGCTGCGTCTCTCGATCGGCATCGAGTCCACCGAAGACCTGCTGCGCGATCTTCAGCGTGGCATCAGCGCCCTGGGCTGATCGCCGCTACATGCAGCAGGATACCGGCGGGGTGTAGCGGCCAGTCAGCGCCACCTCGCCGCCCTTGCCGTACATGTTGTGCGGGCGGACCCAATCGGTCATGCCGCGTTCGGGCGACTCGTTGCGCCCCTTCGGCGATACCTCGAGGATCCGGTAGATAGTCATGAAGTCTTCGCCGCCGCGAGCGAAGCACGAGTAGGTGTGGAAGATGTTGCCCGCCTCGTCACGATAGAAGACGTTGTCGCCCGACAGGTCTTCGATGCCCGGGTCGCATTCGCGATAGTTGTAGACCGCACGGCCCGCTTTCAGGTCTTCGGGCTTGAACGACACGCCGAAGTCGTAATTGAAGTCGGATCCGTACGACGAATAGAACGGCACGCGCCATCCCATGCGTTCACGAAGTGCGGTCAGCTCGGGCATCGTCGCGCGGGCCACGGCCACGTAGGACACATCGTGGTTCTCGAGATGCGGCAACAGTCCCTCGATGTGATCGATGCCGATGGCACATCCCACGCATTGCAGCGGCTGTCCGGGACCCTGCATGACACTCTGTATCCAGAGCTGCGAGCGCCCGCGGAAGAGGTCGGCGAGCTTGACGCGGCCTTCCGCTGAATCGAATTCGTAATCCTTCTCCACCTTGACCCACGGCAGGGCCTGGCGTTTCTCCGCCAGGGCGTCCCGCTTTCGGGTGAACTCCTTCTCCTCGAGCAGGAGCTGTTTACGCTCGGCGATCCACTGGTCCCGGTTCACGATGCGATGCATGACGTCTCCTCAGCGTTGCTTCTTTTTGGGTCTCGGGGAATTGGTCGAACGGCCGAACAGCATTTCGACATACCGATACAGGTGATCGAGGCTTTCGATGGCGGCCTGGGGATCCTGGCGTGTCTTCGCCATGATGAAGGCGCCCTGGATCACGGCCTGGATGTGCACGGCGAGCGAGTCGGCACGGACTCCCGTGACTTTGAATTCCCCGATGGCGGCGGAGATCATCACGCGAAGCATCGCAAGGTGATCTTCGATCGCCTTGGCGCATGCCTCGCGGATGGCGGGATAGGTCTCGTGGGTTTCCTGGATGGTGGTACCGGCGAAGCAGGTCCATTCCCAGATCTCGCCCTCGAGCAACTCCGCGCGAAATCTCACGTATCCGAGCAGACGGCCCAGCGCGCCTTCTTCGGCGAGGTACGGTGCCTGCTGGAACAGTCTCGATGCACGCTCGTTCCAGTGCGCCGCGGCCGCGATCGCGAGATCTTCCTTGCTCGCGAAGTGGTGGAAGAAGCTTCCCTTGGTCACGCCGGCGGCCGCGCAGACATCCTCGACGCGCGTCGCGGTGTAGCCGTTGGCGCGCACCAGGTCGATGGTGGCCGCGAGGAGGCGGGTGCGCGAAGTCTCGGGAGTGTCGGTCATGGTTCACCGTACCAGTGGGTATGCCGACCATACCGACAGGTACGTAGCCTGGTCAAGCCTTTGGGGCCGGACTCGTGTACATTCAGGCGCCATGCAAGCCAGCCGCGACCAACTCGAGGCGCTGTTCCGCGAACTGTCGGACGAGGATCTGCTTCATCGGTTCGGCGGCGATCTCACCGAACTTGCGCGGGAAGTTGCGCTGGCCGAAGCCACGCGGCGCGGCCTTGCGCTGGCGGCGCGCGCGGCGATCGACGACGCGCAGGGGATCGAAGTGGCGCATGGTCACGGACCGCTGCGCATCTGCACGCGCTTCCTGTTGCCGCTCGACGCTTCGATCTTCGCGGCGCGGCTGCAGGCCGACGGAATCGCCGCCGTGGTCATGGATGCAGACACCATCTACGCCAATGGCGCTTTCCATACCTCGCTATACCTGGGAGGTGCTCGGGTCATGGTGCCGGAATCACAGATGGCCGATGCGCAGCGCATCCTCGCGGCGTTCAACGCCGGCGAATACGCGATCGACGAGAATTTCGACCCGAACTCGGACTAGTTCAGCGCGGCGAGAATGGCGTCGCCCATCTGACGAGTGGTGAGCGCCGTGCGGCCTTTCTCCGCGATGTCCGCGGTGCGCGCGCCGCCGTCGATGGCGTCGCTTACCGCCGCTTCCACGGCCGCGGCTTCCGCTTCGAGTCCCAACGAGTGCCGAAGCAGCATGGCCACGCTCAGGATGGTACCGACCGGATTCGCGATGCCCTTGCCGGCAATGTCCGGCGCCGAACCGTGGATCGGCTCGTAGAGGCCACGTTTCCCATCGCCGATGGATGCGGAAGGCAGCACCCCCAGCGAACTCGCCAGCATGGCGCCTTCGTCGGTGAGGATGTCGCCAAACATGTTCTCGGTCACGAGGACGTCGAAATCGCGTGGACGACGGATGAGATGCATGGCCGCCGAGTCGACGAGCATGTGCTCGATGCTCACGCCGGGGAACTCGGTCTTGATGACGCGCTCGGCGACTTCGCGCCAGAGGCGCGAGGTCTCGAGTACGTTGGACTTGTCGATGGAATAGACCTTCTTGCGGCGCGCAGTCGCGAGCCGGCCGGCGACGCGCGTGATGCGTTCGACTTCGGCAACGGAGTAGCTGCAGAGATCCGTGGCGTGCGTGGCGGTGCGCGTCTTGTCACCGAAATAGATGCCGCCGGTCAATTCGCGAACGAAGACGAGATCCACGCCATCGAGCACTTCGGGCTTGATCGCCGACGAATCGCGCAGGGCGGGATGCAGCTTGATGGGCCGCAGGTTGGCGTAGACGCCGAGTTCGCGGCGAATGCGCAGCAATCCCTGTTCGGGGCGTACGGGCGAAGAGGGGCCCCATTTCGGGCCGCCGATGGCGCCTAACAAGACGGCATCGGCCGCAAGGCATTCGTCCAGCGTGGTCTTCGGCAGAGGGTCGCCCGTGAGGTCGATGGCCGCGCCGCCAAATGGTGCCGCATTCATCTGGAAGTCGTGTCCGAATTTCTTCGCGACGCGCTCGAGCAGGCGAGTGCCCTCGGCGACGACTTCGGGGCCAATGCCATCGCCCGCGATAACCGCGATTCTTGCTTTCATTGATGTTTGCGTTCGTACGTGGCGATCGCTTCGTTCTTCGAGAGCAGGAAGCCGAGCTCGTCGACGCCATTCAGCAGGCAATACTTCGCGAAGCCTTCGAGCGGGAAGTTCACCTGCGTGCCATCAGGCAGCGTGAGCGTGGTGCTCGCGACGTCGATGGTGACTTCGATGTTGGGATTGGCGAGCAGCCACGCATGGGTCTTCTCGTCGAGAAGCACCGGCAGCAGGCCGTTCTTGAGACAGTTGGTGCGGAAGATGTCCGCGAACTCGGTGCTGATGACGGCGGCAAAGCCGAAGTCCTGAAGCGCCCAGGGCGCGTGTTCGCGCGAACTGCCACAACCGATGTTGCGGCCGGCCACGAGGATGGCGGCACCGCGGGCGTCGGGCTTGTTGAGCGCGAAGTCCGGCTTCGGATTGCCGGCGGCGTCATAACGCCAGTCGGCAAACAGGTGTTTGCCGAACCCGGCCTTGGAGGTGGCCGTGAGGAATCGCGCCGGGATGATCTGGTCGGTGTCGATGTTCGTCGCGGGCAGCGCGACGGTACGGGAGCGGATCTGGGTGACTGCGGGCATGGGGATTAATTGGACGAAAATTCGCGCGGATCGGTGACTCGCCCACGGATGGCCGAGGCGGCCGCCGTTTCGGGGCTCGCGAGCAGGGTGCGCGCACCCTGGCCTTGCCGGCCTTCGAAGTTGCGATTGCTGGTGCTGACCGAGTAGTGACCGGACGGCACGAGATCACCATTCATTCCAAGGCACATGGAACAGCCGCTTTCGCGCCACTCGGCACCGGCGGACTTGAAGACCTGGTCGAGGCCTTCAGCCTCGGCTGCGCGCTTCACGGCCTGCGAACCCGGCACCACGAGCATCTTCACGCCAGCGGCGAGCTTGTGGCCGCGCAGCACGCTTGCGGCCTTGCGCAAGTCGGAAAGCCGACCGTTGGTACAGCTGCCGACGAACACGTTCTGCACAGGCACTTCGGAAATGATCTGTCCGGCGGCGAGACCCATGTATTTGAGCGCCTTCTCGAATACATCATCTCCGCTCGACGGAACACTGCCGTCGACACGCACGACCATGCCCGGGTGTGTGCCGTAGGTCACCATGGGAACGAGCGATGCGGCATCGATTTCGATGCTGCGGTCGAAGGTCGCGCCCGGATCCGTCGGTAGTTTGCTCCAGCGGGCGACCGCCTTGTCCCAGTCGGCGCCCTTGGGAGCGCGAGGTGTGTTCCTGAGGTATTCGAAGGTCGTCGCGTCGGGGGCGATCATGCCCGCACGCGCGCCTGCCTCGATGGACATGTTGCAGATGGTCATGCGTTCGTCCATCGACATCGCTTCGATGGCCGGCCCGCGGTATTCGAGCACGTGGCCCGTACCGCCCGAGACGCCGATCTTGCCGATGATGGCGAGGA
>Ga0315912_10003559_pt1 | contig 15407 bp, 12 predicted proteins | sample VfabasoilMG_FD_204469 | JGI IMG/M metagenome (GOLD analysis project Ga0315912, IMG submission 204469) | Garden soil microbial communities collected in Santa Monica, California, United States - V. faba soil | ecosystem: Environmental > Terrestrial > Soil > Garden | place: USA: California... | reverse complement strand
AACCGTGTTGCTCTTGCCGTGCATGACCCAGACGGACGACTCGCCGCGAGCGTCAGCATGCGCTCCAGATGCGAGCAACAGCAGGGCCGCGAGGCCGCGTGCGAGGCCCCGGGACATCGCTTGGGGAAAAATCATGCCGCGGATTCTGCGGCAGTCAGCGAGTGCACGCCAGTGTCGATGGCGCCGTTGGAATGGAGCGTGAGCAGCCGATACGCCGGCGGCTGGTTGTCGATGACGAACTGGTCCGAGCGCGGCTGGAACTGCGCGCACGTGGAAGGTGTGGCGAGCAGGCGCACGCCGCGACGCGCGCTTTCGAAGTTCTGATGCACGTGGCCCCACACCACCGCGCGAACCTGCGGATGGCTGTCGATGACCGACCAGAATTCGTCGGCGTTGGACAGACCGACGCTGTCGAGCCAGCGGCTCTGCATGACGACCGGATGATGGTGGAGGCAGACCATGGCATGGCGCTGGCGCGCGCGACCCAGCTCTTCATCGAGCTTGGTCAGCTGTTCAACGGAGATGCGGCCGCCGGCCTGGTTGGGCACCACGCTGTCGAGCAGCACGATGCGCCACGCGCCGATGTCGGCGGGGCCGTCGAGTTCGAACGGGCGGCCCGAAAGCGCTTCGCGCATCTGCGGGACGAAATCGTGATTGCCGGGAATGCAGAGCACCGGCTTGCCGTAACGCGCAAACAGGCGCTTGAAATGTTCGTAGCCGGTCGCGTCGTCCTGGACGAGGTCGCCCGTCACCAGGATGGCGTCGCACATGGCCAGGTGGCCCGCCGCATCAGCGAGGGTGCGTTCCAGCGTCTCGTGGGTGTTCACGCCGCGCAGCGTGCCTGCGACGTCGCCAAACAGATGGGGGTCTGTGAACTGGATGACTCTGATTGCGCTCATTCATTCGAACTCTACAAACATGCCGGCGAGGGGCCGGTGATGCACGTCACGACACGCTGCATGGCACTGTAACGTGGTGAACCAGGTCGCAAACTACCCCCGGGATAATGTGAAGCCGAGTCGTCGGCTGGCGACTTTCCGGAGATGTAACCGCTATCAAAACAATGGTAAATCGCGGTCTGTCCCCACTATCCTCGTCCAGCATCAACCACTAGAGTGTCGGCCCTCATGAAGAAACCCGGCAAGAGTGATCCGAGCCGGCCGCGGGACGACGGCTACGACTACAAGCGCGAGTTCTATCGCAGCGCGTCGGTGGCCGAAGACTACGATTTCCACCGGTTCAGCACGCCCGAGCGCCAGAAGCGCAACAAGCGCAAGTGGGCGGCCATCCGCAAGGCGCTCAGCCAGACCACGGGCATCCGCACCATCCTCGATCTTCCCTGCGGCACGGGCCGGTTCACCGGTGCGATGGCGCGCGAAGGGTACGAAATCGTCGGCAGCGACATCTCGCACGAGATGCTCGTGAAGGCCGCGTCGATTCCCGATGGCCAGCAGCAGGCGATCCGCGGATACCTGCAGGCGAACGCCGAACATCTGCCGCTGCGCAACGACTCCCTCGATTGCGTCGTCAGCATCCGCTTCATGATGCACGTGGATCCGGTGACGCGCGTGCGCATGCTGAAAGAGTTTCATCGCGTGTCCCGCCGCTGGGTCATCATCGACTACCGCCACTGCTACTCGTTCCGTTATGTGCTGACGCACACGTTCGGACGGATCGGCATCGGCCGGCCGCCGCTGTCGCGCGTGTCACGCAAGGAACTCGAGAAGGAGTTCAGCGACGCGGGCTTCGCCATCCGCGACGTGATCCGCGTGTCGGCGCCGTTGCTGTCGGACAAGTGGATCGTCCTGGCCGAACGCGCCTAGGGACGACGCGGCAGCCTCGCACCGCGCGCCACCTGCTGGTGCAGGGATGCGCCGAGGCCAGCACACCCAGGCCGGGCTACCGCGAAGGTTCATGACCGGCGGCGCAAGCCGTTGTCCTCAGGACATTTTCCTGGCGAGCAGGGAAAAACCCCTTTTGTGTTGCCCCCGCCAGCCCGCGTATCGGACAATGCGCGCCCTTTATGGATACCCCAGCCACAACCCCCACCCGCCGCGCCCTGGCCAACGCCATTCGCGCGCTCTCCATGGATGCCGTTCAGGCCGCTAACTCGGGACACCCGGGGGCGCCAATGGGCATGGCCGATATTGCCGAAGTGCTCTGGCGCGATGTGCTCAAGCACAACCCCGGCAACCCGAAGTGGTGGAACCGCGACCGCTTCGTGCTCTCGAACGGCCACGGCTCGATGCTGCTGTATTCCCTGCTGCATCTCACCGGCTATCCGCTCGCGCTCGATGAGCTGAAGAAATTCCGCCAGATTGGTGCGCGTACCGCGGGACATCCGGAGCGCGACGCCGAGATCGGCATCGAGACGACGACCGGTCCGCTCGGGCAGGGCTTCGCCAATGCCGTCGGCATGGCGCTCGCCGAGAAGCTGCTCGCGGCGCAGTACAACAAGGACGGCGCGCAGATCGTCGATCACCACACGTACTGCTTCGTCGGCGACGGCTGCCTCATGGAAGGCATCTCGCATGAAGCGGCGTCGTTCGCGGGACACCTGAAGCTCGGCAAACTCGTCGTGTTCTACGACGACAACGGCATCTCCATCGACGGCAAGGTCGTCGGCTGGTTCACCGAAGACACGGCGAAACGATTCGAAGCTTATGGCTGGCACGTCGTGAAGAACGTCGACGGCCACGATGCCGACGCCGTTGCCGCTGCCATCAAGAAGGCGAAGAACCGCAAGGACCAGCCTTCCATCATCATCTGCAAGACGATCATCGGCTGGGGAGCTCCTAACAAGCAGGGCACGAAGTCCGCGCACGGCGAAGCGCTGGGCCCCGAAGAAGTGGCCAACGCACGCAAGACGCTCGGCTGGGAATACCCTCCGTTCGAAATTCCCGCGGACATCCGCGCGGCCTGGGATCGCAAGGAAGAAGGCGCGGCCGCCGAGAAGAAGTGGTTGCGTGTGTTCCGCCGCTACAAGCGCGAGTTCCCGGCCGAAGGAGCGGAGTTCGAGCGTCGCATGAAGGGCGACCTGCCCGCGGACTGGGCCGAGATCGTGCAGGCGGCGATTGCCGCGGGCGCGGCCGTCACCGGCTCGCAGGCCACGCGTGCGTCCTCGCAGCTCGCGCTCAACGTGCTTGGCCCGAAGATGCCCGAAATGCTCGGCGGCTCGGCGGACCTCACTGGTTCGGTCAACACGAAGCGCAAGGATTCGGTCGACCTCACCGTCGACAACTTCAAGGGCAACTACGTCTATTACGGTGTCCGCGAGTTCGGCATGACGGCCATCATGAACGGCCTCACCGTGCACGGCGGTTATCGCCCGTACGGCGGCACGTTCCTGGTGTTCTCGGATTACGCGCGTAATGCCGTGCGTGTCGCGGCCATCATGCACGCGCCGGTCACGCTGGTGTACACGCACGATTCCATCGGTCTCGGCGAAGACGGGCCGACGCACCAGCCCATCGAACATCTCGCGTCCCTGCGTGCGATGCCCAACCTGCACACCTGGCGTCCTTGCGATGCCGTGGAGTCGGCGGTGTCGTGGGCTGCGGCACTCGAGCGCAAGAACGGTCCGACGGCGCTCATCTTCACGCGCCAGGGTCTGCCGCAGTTTGCGCGCACACCCGAGCAGCTGGTCGCGCTCCGCAAGGGCGGTTACGTGCTCATCGACAGCAACGGTCCGCCGGAAGCCATCGTGATCGCCACGGGCTCGGAAGTCGGCTTCGCCGCCGATGCGGTCAGGGAACTGCAGGCCGCGGGCAAGCGCGTGCGCCTCGTGTCCATGCCGTGTTGTGAGGCGTTCGATGCGCAGCCTGCGCCGTATCGCGAGAGCGTACTGCCGGCCTCGTGCACGCGCCGCCTCGCGGTCGAAGCGGGCTCGACGCAATCGTGGTGGCGCTACGTCGGCTCGCAGGGCCGCGTCATGGGTATCGAGAGCTTCGGTGCTTCGGGCAAGGGCCCCGATCTCTTCAAGCATTTCGGTCTGACTGCTGCTGATCTGAAGCAACAAGTCGAACAACTTCTTTCCTGAGTAGTTTTAAACGTAAGGGGATTCGGACAGATGGCCATCAAAGTAGGTATCAACGGTTACGGACGTATCGGTCGCAACATCCTGCGGGCGTTGTATGAGTCCAACCGCACGAACGAGATCCAGATCGTCGCGGTCAATGACCTCGGCGACGCGCAGACCAACGCGCACCTGACGCAGTACGACACTGCGCACGGCAAGTTCCCGGGCAAGGTCAGTGTCGAAGGCGACAACATCGTCGTCAACGGCGACAAGATCAAGGTGTTCGCGCAGCGTGATCCGTCGAAGATCGACTGGGCCTCCGTCGGTGCCGAATACGTGTTCGAATCCACGGGCTTCTTCACCACCAAGGCGGATGCGGGCAAGCACCTGGCCGGTGGCGCGAAGAAGGTCGTCATCTCGGCCCCGGGTGGCAAGGACGTCGACGCGACGGTCGTCTACGGCGTGAACCACAACGTGCTCAAGAAAGAGCACACGGTCATCTCGAACGCCTCGTGCACCACGAACTGCCTCGCGCCGCTCGCGAAGGTGCTCAACGACAAGATCGGCATCGTGAATGGCCTCATGACCACGATCCACGCGTACACGAACGACCAGCGCCTGACCGACGTCTATCACGAGGACATCCGCCGTGCGCGTTCGGCCACGATGTCGATGATCCCCGCGAAGACCGGCGCCGCCGCGGCCGTGGGCCTCGTGCTGCCGGAACTCAAGGGCAAGCTCGATGGCTTCGCCGTGCGCATCCCGACGATCAACGTGTCGCTCGTGGACCTCGTGTTCACCGCCAAGCGCGCGACGTCGGTCGAAGAGATCAACAAGGTCGTGAAGGAAGCCGCCGAAGGCGCCATGAAGGGCGTGCTCGCGTTCACGGACAAGCAGCTCGTGTCGATCGACTACAACCACGATCCGGCTTCGTCCACCTACGACTCCACGATGACGCGCGTCAGCGAAGGCACGCTGGTCAAGGTCTGCTCCTGGTACGACAACGAGTGGGGCTTCAGCAACCGCATGCTGGACACCACGGTCGCCTGGTCGAAGGCTTCGTAAAGTGAATGTGCTTCGCATGGCGGACCAGGACCTCGCCGGAAAGCGGGTCCTGATTCGCGAAGATCTGAACGTGCCCGTCAAGGACGGCAAGGTCACCAGCGACGCGCGTATCCGCGCGTCGCTGCCGACCATCAAGCTGGCGCTCGAGAAAGGCGCGAAGGTGTTCATCACCTCGCATCTCGGCCGGCCGGAAGAGGGCGTGTACTCGGAAGAGAATTCGCTCGCTCCCGTGGCCGCGCGGCTTTCGGACTTGTTAGGCAAGCAGGTGCCGCTCAAGAAGGACTGGCTCGCCGGTGTCGATTGCCCGGCGGGTTCGGCGGTTCTGCTCGAGAACGTGCGCTTCAACAAGGGCGAGAAGAAGGACAAGGAAGATCTCGCGAAGCAGATGGCGTCGTTGTGCGACATCTACGTGATGGATGCTTTCGGCACGGCGCATCGCGCCGAGGCGTCGACGCACGGCGTCGGCAAGTTCGCGAAGCTCGCGTGCGCGGGTCCGCTGCTCGTGGGCGAGCTCGAAGCGCTCGAGCGCGCGCTGGCGAAGCCGGCGCGTCCGATGGTGGCGATCGTGGCTGGCAGCAAGGTCTCGACCAAGCTGACGGTGCTCGAGTCGCTGCTGACCAAGGTGGACAAGCTGATCGTGGGTGGCGGCATCGCCAACACCTTCCTCGCGGCCACCGGCATCAACGTGGGCAAGTCGCTGCAGGAAGCCGAGATGCACGACATCGCGCGCAAGCTGCTCGAGCAGGCGAAGGCGCGTGGCGCCGAGATCCCGCTGCCCACCGACGTGGTGGTGGCGAAGGAATTCGCGGCCACGGCGCACGCCGACGTGCGCAGCATCCATGACGTGCGACCCGATGAGATGATCCTGGACATCGGTCCGGACACTGCGGAACGTCTCGGCAACATGTTGCAGACGGCCGGCACGATCGTCTGGAACGGCCCGGTGGGCGTGTTCGAGTTCGATCAGTTCGGCGAAGGCACGAAGGCCATCGCGCAGGCCATCGCCAAGTCGCCTGCGTTTTCGCTGGCGGGCGGTGGCGACACGCTCGCGGCCATCGAGAAGTACGGTGTCGAGGAAGGCATCTCGTACATCTCGACCGGTGGCGGCGCGTTCCTCGAGTTCGTCGAAGGCAAGACGCTGCCGGCCGTGGCGATGCTCGAGGCTCGGGCCAACGGCAAGTAGCTAGCTAAGAATGGGGTCAGACCCCATTTCCTAGAAAAAGGGGCCAGAGCTGAAGAAGCTCTGGCCCCTTTTTCTATGAAACGGGGTCAGACCCCTAGCTAACGGCGTTAGCGGATGGGTGAATAGTCAGTCGCGTCGACGAACACCGAATCGATGTGATCGATGATCTTCCCGTCCTTCTGGGAGTCATCAGCGACCTTCTTCCACTCCGGATCCGCGATGAACGCCGCCCAGTTGGCCTTGGCCTGCTCGCGGCTGGCGTGCGAGATGACATAGATGAGCGTGTTCTCGTGGTCCGGATTGTCCTGTGGCACCCAGTACCCGACATTGGACATTCCATGCTTCTCGAAGATCTTCATGGTGTGCTCTCGAAATCGCTTGTGCAGGGCATCCAGCCGCCCCGGCAGGGTGTGATACGTCCGGATTTCGAACACCTTGCCCGCAGGTTCCGAGCCTGCAGCGAGCGTGTACTGCAGGCTCGCACCTAAAACGAGCCCCGCGACCAGAAAGACCCAGGAACGCTTCGCCATCGGATTCCCCTTCGATTTGGAATTACGTCTTTCGAATATACGCCAGCCCCTGAAACACATGGCAGAATGCGCGCCCATGCCAGAACGCCAGATGCATTCGCGCACCAAGATTGTCGCGACCTTAGGCCCGTCCACGGATTCCATCGAAGTGCTGACCGAAATGGTCCGCGCCGGACTCGACGTCGCGCGCGTGAACTTTTCGCACGGCAAACACGAGGAGCACGGTCGCCGGATCGATCTCGTCCACGAAGCGGCGCGGCGCGCCGGCCGTTATGTCGGCATCCTCGCGGATCTCGCGGGCCCGAAGATCCGCATCGAGAGCTTCACTAACAAGAAGGTGGACCTCAAGGACGGCCAGGCGTTCGCGCTGGACACGGCGCATGACATCAACGCCGGCGATGAAACCGTGGTCGGCTGCGCCTACAAGGAACTGCCGAAGGACGTGAAGCCCGGCAACATCCTGTTGCTCAACGACGGGCTCATCGAACTCGAAGTCACGAAAGTCTCGGGCACGCGCATCGACACGAAGGTGATCGCGGGCGGAGAGCTTTCCAACCGCAAGGGCGTGAACCTCAAGGGCGGTGGCATATCCGCGCCGGCACTCTCGGACAAGGACCGCGACGACATCAAGTTCATCGCGAGCAAGGGCTGCGACTACATCGCCGTCTCGTTCGCGCGTGATGCGGCGGACATGCACCTGGCGCGCAAACTGCTGCGCGATGCGGGTGGTCATGGGCACGTCTGCGCGAAGATCGAACGCCACGAGGCCATCCACAATCTCACCGAGATCATCGATGCGTCCGACGTGGTCATGGTGGCGCGCGGCGATCTCGGCGTCGAAATGGGCTACGCGGCCATCACCGGCCTGCAGAAGACCATCATTCACGAAGCGCGGACGCGCAACAGAGTCGTGATCACGGCCACGCAGATGATGGAGTCGATGATCACGAGCCCGGTGCCCACGCGTGCCGAAGTCTCGGACGTCGCGAACGCAGTGATGGACGGCACGGATGCGGTGATGCTCTCCGCGGAAAGCGCGGTCGGCAAACACCCCGTCAAGGCCATCCAGGCGATGGAAGACATCATCAACGGCGCCGAGAAGTACCAGATCTCGCAGAAGGGTCTGCGCCATCGCGTCGAGGGAACGGTCGATCGCACGGAAGAAGCGATCGCGATGGCGGTGATGTACACCGCGAATCACATGAAGGTGCGTGCCATCGTCGCGTTGACCGAGTCCGGCACCACGCCGCTGTGGATGTCGCGCTCGCGCGCCGACATTCCTATCTACGCATTCACTCGCCACGAATCCACGCGCCGCCGGGTCACGCTGTACCGCGGCGTGTTTCCAGTGCCTTTCGACATCCCGGAAGTGCGCACCAACGAGCTGTTCAAGGCCATCCTCACGATGATGCTGCAGCTCGAGCTCGTCGAGAAAGGCGAACTGGTCATCGTCACCAAGGGTGAGCTCACGGGTATTACCGGCGGCACGAACGCGATGACCATCCTGCGCGTCCCGAAAGACTGACGGACTCCTGACGATGAGATGGCTCCGCTGGCTGCGATGGACCTTGCTGGTCGTCGCGGGCCTCGCGGCCATCGCTTTCGGTCTCGCGTGGTGGGCGATGCGGCAGAGCCTGCCGCAGATAGACGGCAACGCGAGCGCGCCGGCACTCGGTAGCGAGGCCACCATCGAACGCGATGCGCGCGGCATTCCCGTGATCACCGCCGCCACCCGCGTCGATCTCGCCTACGCACTCGGGTATGCGCACGGCCAGGACCGCTTTTTCCAGATGGACCTGTCACGCCGGCTCGCGGCTGGCGAGTTGTCGGAGCTGTTCGGAAAGCTGGCCCTCAAGCAGGACACGCGTGCGAGACGCTTCGGCTTTCGTCCGGTCGCGCGCCGCGTAATCGAAGCCACGCCCGTGGAAGAACGGGGTGTCGTCGAGGCGTATGCGCGCGGCGTCAACGCTGGCCTCACGTCACTGCGTGCGCGACCCTGGGAATACCTGCTGTTGCGCGCAAAGCCGCGCGAGTGGTTGCCCGAGGATTCCGTGCTGGTGGTGCATTCCATGTGGTGGCAGCTGCAATACGGCACGTTGCGGGACGAGATCACCCGCCGGCGCCTGGAGCGGGCGGCCGCGAAGGAAAGTGATGCTGCCCGCGCACATGACCTCATCACGTTCGTCTACGCGGGCCATTCCGACTGGGACTCGCCTAACTACGCAGCCGATTCCCGGTGCATGGGGACTGCGTGCACGCAGGGTGCCCCGGTGCTCACGCAGCCGTTCCCTGCCCAGCTGCGCTTCGAAGGCGAACCCGACGAACCCGTCGAGGAGTCGCATGCGCCGGGCAGCAACAACTGGGCGGTGGCCGGCATCCATACGCGGTCGGGTGCGGCGCTGATCGCCAACGACATGCATCTCGATCTTGGTGTCCCTGCCGTGTGGTATCCCGCCCGGCTGCGCGTGACCGGGAATCCGGCGTTGGACATCACCGGCGTCTCATTGCCCGGCACCCCTGCGATTGCCGCGGGCTCCAATGGCCTGGTGGCGTGGGGATTCACGAACAGTTACGGCGACTTCGCCGACGCGCGCTGGGGCAGGTGCGCGGGCCCCGAATACCGCGTGCGCAAGGAACACATCGTGGTCAAAGGCGGCGAAGACGTCGAGGTGACCTATCGGGAGGTGGGTGAAGGCGTGGTGCTCGACGGCGAGGAATACGCCGACGATGAGAAGAGTGGCGAGTGCCTGCAGGCCGCATGGCTTGCAACGCGACCCGATGCGACGAACTTCGGCCTGCTGAGATTCGAAGGCGCGCGCAACATCGACGATCTGCTGGCAGTTGTTCCGCAGGTGGGAATTCCGGGCCAGAACATGGTCATGGGGGATGCGCGCGGTCGCATCGCGTGGACCTTGTTAGGTCGCGTGCCGGCGAACCACGGTCCCGATCGCCTGTTCGGCCCCGTCGAATTCCTGGAGGGCGTCGATCATCCGCGCATCGCGGATCCGCCGGTCGGCCGCCTGTGGACTGCGAACCAGCGCGTCGTCGACGGTCCGCTCGAGGCTGTGATCGGCGATGACGAGGTCGACGTGGGCGCCGGCGGCTACGACATCGGCGCGCGTGCGCGCCAGATCCGCGACGGCCTGCTGAGTCTTTCGCATCCGGCCACTGAAGCCGACATGCTTGCCCTCCAGCTCGATTCGCGCGCGTTGTTCATGGCGCGCTGGCGAGATCTGCTGCTGGCGCTCATCGATGAAGAGGCCATGCGCGATGCGCCGTTGCGCCGCGAGTTTCGTGACCTCGTCAGCAAGGGCGCCGCGGAAGCGAGCCCCGATGCGGTGGGCTACCGGCTCGTGCGGACTTATCGCACCAACACGCTCAACGCGATGTGGCGCAGCCTCGCTACAGGGTTGTTAGGCGAGGAGGCCAACGTTCGCAGGACGGGGCAGTTCGAGGCGGCAGGGTGGCGGCTGGTCAACGAACGGCCCACCGCGGTGTCGCCGCCGGGCGGTGGCGACTGGCGTGGGTTCCTGCTGAAACGCCTCGACGCCACCATCGCGGAATTGATGAAGGAGTGCCCGAACCTGGGCGTCTGCACCTTTGGCAAGATGGAGCCCGTCGAAGTGCGCCATCCGCTGTCGGGAGCATTACCACTGCTGCCGAAGCTGCTGAACATGCCCACGCGCTCGCTCGCCGGTGACAACAACATGCCGAGGGTCCAGAGCGGGCCATTTGGCGCGTCGGAACGGTTCGCGGTGTCACCCGGCCGCGAGGTGGACGGTTACCTCGAACTGCCCGGCGGGCCCTCAGGCCATCCGCTCTCGCCGTTTTATCGCAGCTGCTTTGACGACTGGGCAGAAGGGCGGCCGACGCCGTTCCTGCCGGGTCCTGCAGCGCACATCCTCAAACTCCAGCCTCGATAAATCCCGTTCCCGAAAAAAGCGCTGGCCTTGCGTAGACCGTGAGTGCTACGATTGGTAGCAGTACACGGAGTAACGCTACGATGAAGCACAATGTCTCGGATCTCGGTGAACTGGAGCGCGAAGTCCTGCACCTGGTGTGGGATCACGGCCCCTCGACGGCGGACTGGGTGCAGAAGGCGCTTTCGCGGCCGCTGAAGGAATCGACGGTGCGCACGGTGCTCAAACGCCTCGAAGCCAAGGGTCATCTCACCCACAGCGTCGACAACCGCACCTTTGTCTATGAGGCTGCCGCGACACGAGGGCAGGCCGCCGCCCGCGCCGTGAAACGCATCGTGGATCGCTTCTGCAGTGGCTCCGTAGAGGAGGTGCTCGTCGGGCTGGTCGACGCGCGCATCGTCGACAGCAGCGAATTGCAGCGCCTCGCGGAGAAGATCGCGCAGGCGAAAGCCGGGGTCCAGGCAGTGGCGAAAAGGAGCAGGAAATGATGCTCGTCATCCTGTTGAGCGCCGCCGTACGCATGTTGCTGATCGGAGCAGCCGTGTGGCTCATCCTGCGCATCGTCCGCACCCGCAATCCGCACGCGGAAGCGCTCGTGTGGCGAATGATCCTGCTCGCAAGCCTGGCGTTGCCGGGGCTTCTGTTCTGGCGCCTGGCCCCCAGCTTCGAATCCTCATTTGGCCTGCCCCTGGTAGTCACCGCTGTCGAGCGGCCCTCGGGCACCGCCGCCGTCACAGCGGGCCTTGATCCGGTGCTGTGGTGGCGGCTGGCGACGCCTATCTACATGGCCGTGGCCCTGCTGCTGCTCGGGCGCCTGGGAGTGGGACTTCTGGGCATGTGGCGTACGAGCCGCGCAGCGCAGCCCTTGCCGATGCCGGATGACATTCGCATCAGCGAGCGGGTTCGCAGCCCGGCCACGTTCGGCACTGTCATCCTCCTGCCCGCCGACGCGTCGTCCTGGCCAGCAGAGCGCCTCGATCCCGTGCTCGCGCACGAGCGCGCCCACGTGCGGTCGCGCGATGGCTACTGGTCGTGGCTCGCGCAATTCCACGCGGCCATCTTCTGGTTCAACCCGCTCGCGTGGTGGCTGCATCGCCGGCTGGAAGCGCTCGCGGAAACCACGAGCGACGACGCCGTCGTTGCCGCCCGCCACGATCCGGTTGCCTATGCCGAACTACTGCTCAACTTCGCCCGTCATCCCAACTCGAGGAGCGTCGCCATGTCCGTCGCAGAGTCGAATGTCCCAAAACGCATCGAAAGACTGCTCGCCCGCACGCCACCCGCGATTGCGCTGCCGCGCATCGTGCGCTGGGTGGCCGTTGCCGTGCTGATTCCTGCCGTCGTGCTGGCGGCTTCGACGACGAGGGCCGAATCCCCGGCGAAACCTGCTGCGGTGCCCTCCGCGCCGGCGCCCGAGGCCGCCAAGCCAGCGCCGCCCGGTGTGAGCATTCGCATGACGAGTGCTGCCGATCCCGACGCCTTCTATCCGCCGATGGCCAAGGCCGAGAAGGTGGAAGGCTACGCCATCGTCGAAGTCGACCTGGACAAGCTCGGGCAGCTGGTGGATGCGCGCGTGCTGAAGGTGGAGCCGGCGGATCCGCGATTCGGCTTCGCCGACGCAGCGCTGGAAGTTGCCCGGAGATCGCAATTCGCGAATTCGACCCAGCAGGTCTCATCCATGCGGTTCATGGTGAAGTTCGCCCTGCAAAATTGACCGTGGTTTGAGAGGCCTCCGGGTGGCCACGGCCACCCGGCGCGGCATAAGCTCGGTGCATGACAGAAACCCGCTTCACCGGCACCGAAAACTACGTCGCCACTCCCGACCTGATGATGGCGGTGAATGCCGCTGTCACGCTCGGCCGCCCACTGCTCATCAAGGGCGAGCCCGGCACGGGCAAGACGCAACTCGCGGCGGAAATCGCGCGAGCACTGCAGCGGCCCTTGTACGAGTGGCACATCAAGTCCACGAGCAAGGCTCACCACGGCCTGTACGAATACGACGCAGTCTCGCGACTGCGCGACTCGCAGCTCGGCGAGGAAAAAGTCCGCGACATCCGCAACTACATCATCAAGGGCAGCCTGTGGGAGGCCTTCGAGTCGAACGTGCAGCCGGTGCTGCTCATCGACGAAATCGACAAGGCCGACATCGAGTTCCCGAACGACCTGCTGCGCGAGCTCGATCGCATGGAATTCTTCGTGCACGAGACGCGCGAGCTGGTGAAGGCGCGGCATCGGCCGATCATCCTCATCACCAGCAACAACGAGAAGGAGCTGCCGGATGCGTTCCTGCGTCGCTGCTTTTTCCATTACATCCGCTTTCCCGATGCCGACACGATGGAGAAGATCGTTCGCGTGCATTTCCCGAATCTGAAGGCGGAGCTGCTGGGCGAGGCCCTCACTTCGTTCTTCGCGGTGCGCGAAACCCCGGGGCTGCGCAAGAAGCCTTCGACTTCCGAACTGCTCGACTGGATCAAGCTGCTGCTGGCGGAAGACATCCCGCCGGACGCATTGCGCGGCAACGATCCCAAGAAGTTGCTGCCCGTCATGCACGGCGCGCTCATCAAGAACGAACAGGACGTTCACCTGTTCGAGCAGCTCGTCTTCCTCAACAAACGCGCGGGCCGCTGAAGGGCGCCCGATGCTGGTCCGCTTCTTCACCGATCTGCGCGCCGGGGGCGTGCCGGTGACGCTGCCCGAATTCCTTTCGATGCTCGAGGCGCTCGAAGCGCGCGTCGCCGCGTTGTCCGCTGAAGAGTTCTACTACCTGGCGCGCATGGCGCTCGTGAAGGACGAGCGCCACTTCGATCGCTTCGATCGCGTATTCGCAGAGCATTTCGAGGGCGCCGAGAAGCTGTTCGAAAAGCTGATGGCGGAGCTGCCGCCCGAGTGGCTGAAGCAGATCACCGAGCGCCTGCTCACCGAAGAAGAGAAGCAACGTGTCCAGGCTCTCGGCGGATGGGACAAGCTGCTCGAAACACTCCGCGAGCGCCTGCGCGAGCAGAAGGAACGCCACGAAGGTGGCAACAAGTGGATAGGCACGGCGGGAACGTCACCTTTCGGCAACCAGGGCTTCAATCCGGAAGGCGTGCGTATCGGCCAGGGCAAGTCACGGCACCGGCGCGCCGTGAAAGTATGGGACGCGCGTGACTACCGCAATCTCGACGATGACATCGAGCTCGGCACGCGCAACATCAAGATGGGCCTCCGGCGGCTACGCCGTTTTGCACGTGAAGGCGCCGCCGAAGAACTGGACCTGGATGGCACCATCGACGCCACGGCGCGGAACGCGGGACTGCTCGACATCAAGCTGGTGCCTGAGCGGCGCAACGCCGTGAAGCTGCTGTTGCTGCTCGACGTAGGCGGTTCGATGGATCCGCACGTCAAGGTCTGCGAAGAGCTGTTTTCCGCAGCGCGCGCCGAGTTCAAGCATCTCGAATACTTCTACTTCCACAACTTTCCCTACGAACGCGTCTGGAAGGACAACCGCCGGCGCTTCAGCGTCGTCACCGATACCTGGACGCTGCTGCGCACTTTCAACCCTGACTACCGGGTCGTGTTCGTCGGCGACGCGACGATGAGTCCGTACGAAATCGAAGAACCCGGCGGCAGCGTGGAGCACTGGAACAACGAGTCAGGCCGCGTGTGGATGTCGAGGATCACGCGGCATTTCCCGCGCCTGGTGTGGCTGAATCCGGAGCCGGAAGAGCGTTGGCAATGGACGCCATCGGTGGCAATCACGCGCGAGCTGGTCGACAACCGCATGTTCCCGCTGACGCTCGACGGGCTCGACCGCGCCATGCGAGAGCTCAGGCAGCGTGGTGGCCCCGGAGGTGTGACTTCGCGCCATGGCCTGACGCCAGACCATTCTGCCGACGCTAGTTAGCGGCAGGAACGCTCTCGAAAAACCGGGTTCCCGACCGGCTGTTCACGCAAGCCACGAACGCTCCCATCTTCACGCCCAGGCTGCGACGGCCCATGCGGTAGTTTTCGTCGTTGTTGGGCAAGCAAGTCAGGCAACCGCGGCGACAGACCACCGCGCTTGCCGGTCGATCAATCGTTACGACTTCTTCTCGGGCGTGTGGGTCTTGATCTCCGCCAGCACCATGTCCGAGTGGCCTTTCGGATCCACCTTCGCCCAGTGCTTGACGATCTTGCCGTCCGGCCCGATGAGGAACGTCTGCCGGCTCGCGAGTTCGGCAGTGCCATACGTCGTCAGCACGCCGTACGCCCTGGATGCCGTCTTGTCCGTATCCGCGAGGATGTCGAACGGCAGGCTGTGTTCCTTGGCGAACTTTTCATGCGAGGCGACGTCGTCCACGCTTACGCCGAGGATGACCGCGTCCGCTTTCCTGAACGCGAAGATGTTGTCGCGCAGTTCACAGGCCTGGGTCGTGCAGCCGCCCGTGAAATCCTTCGGGTAGAAATAAAGCACTACCCATTTGCCCTTGTATTGCTCCAGCGTGTGCCACTTGCCGGCCTGATCCTGTAGTTTGAGCGCCGGTGCCTGGGTGCCTTCAGCGGGCGACGCGGAGGCGGGGGCATCGGCGGCCTGGACACATACACCGGCACTGACCGCGAAGAGGGCGGTGACCAAAGTCCTTCGAAGTGCGAGCATGTTGTTCTCCGTGAAATTGGATGGGTCGTGGGGGAAGCGGATTCTATCAAGGCGAATGTGGGACGCGCGGGTCTGA
>Ga0315912_10003558_pt1 | contig 15408 bp, 19 predicted proteins | sample VfabasoilMG_FD_204469 | JGI IMG/M metagenome (GOLD analysis project Ga0315912, IMG submission 204469) | Garden soil microbial communities collected in Santa Monica, California, United States - V. faba soil | ecosystem: Environmental > Terrestrial > Soil > Garden | place: USA: California... | reverse complement strand
CGCTCGAACAGGGGATGGAGAGGGGGGGCTGAGGGGGCACGGCAGGCCTCTTGCACGCGGAACCCGGTCCCACTAGAATGCTCGCTTCGCACCCTACCGGCCTGGCGACCCTATCGCTCGAGCCGGCTGCTCGTGTCCCCGTCGTGGACGAGCAGCTGCGGATCGCGGCTTCGACCTCCTCTCGGCGGCTCGAAGTGCGCGATTGCCGCAAGGACAGCGAGTGACCCCGCGTCAGGCCCGGCGCGACGGGAGATGGCGTGGCGAAGAAGGACGAGCGCGAGGAGACCCAGAAGGAAGAGGCGATCCAGGTGGATGCCACCGTCGCCGAAGCGCTGCCCAACGCCATGTTCCGGGTGGAGCTGGACAGCGGGCACAAGGTCCTTGCCCACGTGTCGGGGAAGATCAGGAAGAACTTCATTCGCATCCTGCCGGGAGACAAGGTCAAGGTCGAGCTTTCGCCCTATGACCTGCAGCGCGGCCGGATCGTGTACCGCTACAAGTAGTCCGGGCGCAGCGAGACGAGCATGAAGGTCCGAAGCTCAATCAAGAAGATCTGCAAGAAGTGCAAGATCGTTCGCCGTGAGGGCGTCAACCGCGTCATCTGCGAGACGGCCAAGCACAAGCAACGGCAAGGCTGATCGCGGGTCGCGTCGACCCCCAGGAGTCAACTCATGGCACGCATCGCAGGCGTCGACCTGCCCATGCAGAAGATGGTCAAGATCGCATTGACCTACATCTACGGAATCGGCCAGCCGCGCGCGCTGACGATCCTGGGCAAGGCGACCGTGCAGCCCGATCGCAAGGTGCGCGAGCTCAGCGAGGAGGAGACGCTGCGCATCCAGCGGGTGATCCAGGAGGAGGGGATGGTGGAAGGCGACCTCCGCAAGAAGACCCAGCTGGACATCAAGCGCCTCGTCGAGATCGGCAGCTACCGGGGAACGCGTCATCGCAAGAGCCTGCCTGTCCGCGGTCAGCGCACGCACACGAACGCCCGGACGCGGAAGGGCCCGCGCCGGACGACGATGAAGAAGAACAAGCCGCCGGCGGGGTCGAGGTAGGACATGGCAGCAGCAACGGAGAAGAAGGAGCGCAAGCCGAAGCGGCGCGTCAAGAAGAACGTGCCGGAGGGCGTCGCTCACGTCGCCGCCACGTTCAACAACACCATCGTCACGATCAGCGACATGGAGGGGAACGTCGTGTCGTGGGCGTCGGCGGGCGGCAGCGGCTTCAAGGGCTCGAAGAAGGGCACGTCGTTCGCGGCCCAGGTCGCCGCGGGCACGAGCGCGCGCGTGGCGAAGGACAACGGCATGCGGATGATCGACGTCCGCGTGAAGGGCCCCGGAGCCGGACGCGAGTCCGCCATCCGTGCCCTCGCCGGCGCAGGACTCCAGGTGCGGTCGATCCGCGACGTCACGCCCGTTCCGCACAACGGCTGCCGGCCGTGCAAGCGGCGTCGCGTTTAGGCGCGGGAGGATCACGAACGTGGCACGGTATACAGGACCCGCCTGTCGGCTCTGCCGGCGCGAAGGCATGAAGCTCTTCCTCAAGGGAACGCGCTGCTTCAGCGAGAAGTGCGCGATCGAGAAGCGCGCCTATCCGCCGGGCCAGCATGGCAAGCGGCGCGTGAAGATCGTCGGCTACGGCCATCAGCTTCGCGAGAAGCAGAAGGTCAAGCGCATCTATGGAGTGCTGGAGCGGCAGTTCCGCAACATGTTCGTCTCCGCGTCGCGCAAGAAGGGCGTGACGGGTCACGTGCTGCTGCAGAGCCTCGAGCGCAGGCTCGACACCGCCTGCCAGCGGCTCGGCTTCGCGCCGTCGCAGCGCAGCGCGCGCCAGCTCGTCAGTCACGGGCATCTCCTCGTGGACGGCCGCAAGGTGAACATCCCCTCGTACCAGCTCAAGGCCGGACAGGTGATCGAGCTCGCCGCCGGCATGCAGAAGAACCTCGGCGTCCTGGCCTCCATCGAGACGGCTCGGGGTCGAAGCATTCCCGACTGGTTGTCGCTCGACGCCGACAACTTCAAGGCGTCCGTGAGGTCGTTGCCGACGCGCGACCACGTCTCTCTGCCGGTGCAGGAGCAGTTGATCGTCGAGTTGTACTCGAAGTGATGTGCGGCGCCCGGGGGGGCGCCTCGGCAGGAAAGCGGGCTCGCGAGAGCCGTCACCCCTAGTTCACCCAGCCAACGATCCTGCGCCGCGCCGGCGGCAGGGTGGAGGTTCACGGCACATGCAGTGGAAGGGTTTCCAGCGGCCCCGACGCCTCGAGTACGAGACCGAGACGCTGACGGCGACGTTCGGTCGGTTCCATGCCAGCCCCTACGAACGGGGATTCGGCACGACGATCGGCAACAGCCTTCGGCGCATCCTGCTCTCGTCCATCGAGGGCGCGGGCATCACGGGCGTGAAGATCGAGGACGTGCTGCACGAGTTCTCCTCGATCCCTGGCGTCGTCGAGGACGTCACGGACATCATCCTCAACCTGAAGGGCCTGGCGCTGAAGATGCACGGCAACACGCCGCGCGTGCTCACGCTCGACGAGCGGGGCCCTAAGGTCGTGACTGCCGGCGACATCAAGGGCAGCTCGGACGTCGAGATCCTCGATCCGGATCGTCCGATTGCCACGCTCAACGACGACGGCCACCTCGTCATGGAGATCCGCGTGTCGAAGGGCCGCGGCTACGTGCCGGCCGACGAGAACTTCGACGAGGAGTGGACCGTCGGCTGGGTGCCGGTGGACTCGCTCCACTCGCCCGTGCTCAAGGCGAACTTCCGCGTCGAGGACGCGCGCGTCGGGCAGGCGACGGACTATGACCGCCTGATCCTGGAAGTCCACACGAACGGCGCGGTGTCGCCGCAGGACGCCGTCGCGCAGGCCGCCAGCCTCCTCAAGGAGCACCTCTCGATCTTCATCAACTTCGAGGAGGAGGTCCAGGAGGAGCCCGAGGCGATCCGCGAGGACGTCCGCGAGCTCGCCAAGAAGCTCGCGCGCAGCGTGGACGAGCTCGAGCTTTCCGTCCGCTCCTACAACTGCCTGAAGAAGACGAGCATCGAGACGATCGGCGAGCTGGTGCAGAAGACCGAATCCGAGATGCTGCGCACGAAGAACTTCGGTCGCAAGTCGCTGAACGAGATCAAGGAAATCCTGAAGACGATGGGCCTGTCGCTCGGCATGGACCTGAAGGCGCTCGGCATCGAGCTGCCGGTGGTCCCGGGCGATTCGGGCGGAACTCCCCGGGCTGCCGAGCAGGCGGGGGCGTGAGGTCGATCCCATGAGACACCGGAAGGCTGGTCGGAGGCTGTGCAGGACCGGCGGCCAGCGCAAGGCGCTCCTCGGCAACCTGGCGATGTCGCTGCTCGACAAGGAGCGCATCACCACGACGCTGCCGCGCGCGAAGGAGCTTCGCCCGTTCGCGGAGAAGCTGATCACGACGGCGAAGGCCGACACGCTCCATGCTCGGCGTCTCGTGGCTCGCGTCGTGCGCGACAAGGACATCCTGCACAAGATGTTCGCGCAGATCGCGCCGCGCTACGCGGAGCGGCCGGGCGGCTACACGCGCATCCTCAAGCTCGGGAAGTTCCGGCGCGGCGACGACGCCGAGCTGGCGCTGATCGAGCTGGTGGATCGGCCCGCGCCCGGCAAGGCCTCCACGAGCGCCGGCGGTGGCCGGAAGCTCGTCGATCGCGACGGCGGCAAGACCGCGTCGAAGTAGCGGCGGGCTCATCGCGTGCCGCCGTGGCACGCGATGCGGCGGCACTCCTCTCTGCGGTCGCGCGCGGCTCGGCCACGCTCGGCACGGTCGCACGGCTCGAGGCGCATGCATGTCCATCGGGGAGACGCATCCCGCGATCGCCGCCCGCGGTGAGGAACGCTCGCGCCGAGTGCGCGACCTGTTCGCCTCGATCGCGCCGCGCTACGAGCTCGTCAATCGCGTCGCCTCGCTCGGCCTCGACCGCGCCTGGCGGCGCGCGGTCGTCGAGGTGCTCGCGCTCCGGCCCGGCGACTGGTGCCTCGACGCCTGCTGCGGCACCGGCGACCTGTCGCGCGAGATGGCCCGCAGCGGAGCGCGCGTGATCGGCGTCGACTTCTGCCGCGAGATGATCGAGGTGGGACTTCGCGGCGATGAGTCGCCGCGGGCTGCCTTCGAGGCCGACGCGCGGAGGATCCCCGTGAAGGACGGGAGCATGGATGCTGCCTGCGTGGCGTTCGGTCTGCGCAACGTCGTGCCGCCCGAGGCGGCGCTCGCCGAGATGCTGCGCGTCGTGCGGCCCGGCGGTCGCGTGGCCGTGCTCGAGTTCAGCGAGCCGCCGATCCCTCTCGTGCGCCGGATCTGCCGCTTGTACGAGCGGCGCCTGCTCCCCTGGCTGGGCGATCTCCTCAGCGGCCGGCCGGGCACCTACCGCTACCTTCCCGAGACCATCGAGGCGTGGCACTCTCCGCAGGCGCTCGCGGACCTCATGGGCCGCGCCGGACTCGCCGCCGTGCAGTGGCGCGCGCTCACTCTCGGTATCGTGACGCTCCACGTCGGGGAGCGCGCCTGCGCGCCAGGCGGAAGGAGCTGAACGTGCTCGATCGCAAGGTGTTCCGCGACCAGCCCGATGTCGTGCGCGAGAACCTGCGCCGCCGGCTCCAGCCCCAGCGGCTGCCGGACGTCGATCGCATGGTGGCGCTCGACGAGGAGGTGCGCGCGCTCGGCGTGAAGGCCGACGACTTGAGGCGCCGCTCGAAGGAGCTGAGCGCGCAGGTCGGCAAGGCGCTGAAGGCCGGGCAGTCCGTGGACGCCGACAAGGAGCAGGTCCGCGCGATGAAGGACGAGCTCGAGTCCGTCGAGGCGTCGGAACGGGCGCTCGAGGCCGAGCGGTCGGCGCTCGAGTTGACGTTCGAGAACCTGCTCCTGCCCCAGGTCGAGACCGGGAAGTCCAGCGACGACAACGTCGTGATGCGCACGTGGGGCGAGGCGCCGGCCTTCGACTTCGCGCCGAAGGCGCACGACGACCTCGGCGAGTCGCTCGGCATCCTCGACTTCGCGCGAGGCGCGAAGGTGGCGGGATCGCGCTTCACGTTCGTCGTCGGCGACGGCGCGCGGCTCGAGCATGCGCTCATCCGCTTCATGCGGGACGTCCATGCCGAGCACGGCGATCTCGAGGTCCTTCCGCCGCTCCTCGTAAACGACCGAACGCTGACGGGAACGGCGCAGCTCCCGAAGTTCGAGAGCGACCTGTTCCGGGTGTCGCACGAGAGCCCGCTCTACCTGATCCCGACGTCCGAGGTGCCGGTCACGAACTTCCACGCCGACGAGATCCTCGAGGCCGCGGAGCTGCCCAAGCGCTACTTCGCGTACTCGCCCTGCTTCCGCAGCGAGGCAGGCTCCTACGGCAAGGACGTGCGCGGCTACATCAGGCAACATCACTTCAACAAGGTGGAGATGGTCCGGATCTGCACGCCGGCCCAGTCGCTGGACGAACTGGAGCTCATGACCGATCGTGCGCAGGAGATCCTCCGCCGCCTCTCGCTGCACCATCGCGTGGTCCGGCTCTGCTCGGCGGACACGGCGTTCGGGAGCGCGATGACGTACGACATCGAGGTCTGGCTGCCGTCGCAGGGAGCATTCCGCGAGATCTCCTCGTGCTCGACGTGCACCGACTTCCAGGCCCGTCGTGCGAAGATCCGCTTCCGCTCGGCGCCCGGGGCGCGGCCGGAGGCGTGTCACACCCTCAACGGCTCGGGGCTCGCGGTCGGCCGCACGCTCGTGGCCATCCTCGAGCAATGCCAGCGGGCCGACGGAAGCGTCGCCATTCCCGAAGCGCTGCGGCCGTATTTCGGCGCGGACGAGATCCGCCGAGCATGAAGGGATGGCCCGTGCCCGAGAGGGAGGGCGATGCGCCGCCGACTCGCGAGGAGCTCGCCGAGCCTGGTGTCACGAGCGTCGCGCGGCGCGTGCTGCGCGTCGGTCCGCTGTCGGTCGGGCTCGCGACCACCGATGACGTCGCGCTGCGCGCCGTGGCGTCATGGCCGGTGGCGGACGCCGCCGCCTCGCCGTCGGCCGACATCGAGCTGCGCTGCGCGCTCGTCGAGCGCAGGCCGTTCCTCGGCGTGCGTCCGGGCGAGCGCGCGCGCGTGACGACGTGGCGAGATGGCGACGCCTTCCACGCGATGACGCACGAGGCGGCCCTGCGGCTCGAGCCGTCGGGTCGCGGCGTCGCGCTGGCCTGCTCGTCGCACGACGCCGGCCTGGCGCTCGCAGTCCAGAACGTCATCCGCATCGCCGTGGCATGGCGACTGGCATCGACCGCTCGTGGCCTGCTCGTGCATGCGAGCGCGGTGGAGCGCGATGGCGAGGCCCTCGTCTTCCTCGGGCCCAGCGGCAGCGGCAAGAGCACCGTCGCGCGACTCTCGCGGCCGCGGCCGATTCTCGCCGACGACGTCGTCATCCTCGCGCCGCACGACGGCGCTCCGAGCGCGTGGTCCACGCCGCTGTGGGCCGAGCCCGGCATGGGGAGCGACGCGACGAGCGCCGGGCCGCGCCGCGTCGGCGCGCTCCTGAGGCTGCGGCAGGCGCCGCGACACGACGTCGAGCCGCTGACGTCGGCCGCTGCTGCCGCAGCCATCGTCGCACACGCGCCGTTCATCCAGGACATCGACCCGAATGACGCGAGCGCGCTCGCCGGCGCCCTGGCGCGCGGCGTGTCCGCGGCGACGCTCGCCTTCGCGAAGGACGCCGGCTTCTGGCCACTCCTCGCGCCCGACTCGGCTCGCGCGCCCATCCCCTCGACCGGGAGCATGACATGACGTGGCAGGACTCGGATCGTCCCAGGGCGCGCCCGGATCTCGGCGAGCGCATCATCGACGGCGAGGCGCTCCTCGTGGACGCCGAGGGTGGACAGATCCTCGTGCTCAACGAGGTCGGCGCCTTCGCCTGGCAGCTGCTCGACGGGGAGCATGACGTCGCGAGCGTCGTCACGCGCGTGCTCGACGAGTTCGACGTGGACGCCGCGACGGCGCGCGCCGATCTCCTCGCCTTCCTCACCGCCCTGAAGGATCGCGGAGCGCTCGTGTCCTGACGGGCCTCAGGCCTGCGCGGGCCGCTCGCGCAGAGCGCGGACGATCTCTTCGTCCCACACGCGCAGGGCCCCGTCCTGCAGTCGCGCCCCGGGCTGCGAGGCGAGGAAGTCCGTGCGCGCCGCGGCGAGGTAGGCGCTGACGCGCGGCGGCATCGTTCCGGTGCGGCGGCCTTCGGCGAGCTGCGCATCGAGATAGAGCCGCAGGTCCGCCACGACGACGCGCGCACGCGCGCGCGCCTCCTGCTCGTCCACCGTCGGAAGGCTCCCGTCAGCGAGCCCGAGCAACCCGCGCACCGCGAGCTCGATGTCGGCCTCGCGCGCATCGTCGGGCAGCCATGCGTCGCTGCACCACGTCATCGCGGGCGATGGGGCGTGCTTCCCGTGCGGGCCGGCGCCGCCCAGCAGCAGAGTCCTCGCCTGTGCCAGCGCGGGCTCTGCCTGCAGCTCGGATAGCACCTCGGGTCCCGTCAAGCCCGGCAGGAAGTGGCTCAGCACGATCAGCCGCGGCCGCGAGCGGCGCGAGACGTCCAGGGCCGTAGGCCCGTCGTCGGCGTACACCATGCGCACGCCGAGGCGTGCGAGCACTCCTCCCGTGCGCTGCCGCGTCGGACCCGCCTCCGTCCCGACGACAGCGACCTCGAGGCGCGGCGGAGGACGAGGTGCCGGGGCTGGCTCCGCGGGCGGCGCCGGTTGCGCGAGCGGCTCCTCGCCCACGGGAAAGACGTGCCGGCAGCGGGCGCAGCGAAGTCTCCCGCGTCCCCGTCGAAGTCGCTCGACGTCGACGCGGTAGGGCGTCTGGCATTGGGGGCAGCGGACGATCACGGCAGCAGGAAGGATCTCATCCTACGCGATCCCCGCGCGTCACCCCAGGCCCAGGAGCTCCTGCACCCTCTGTCGCACCTGCTCGAGGCTCGTGCCCTCGGGCAGACGCGCTGCCCCGAGCGACTCGACCTCCGCTCCGGAAGGTCCGCCCATGAAGAGCACGGGCGTGCGGCCATGCACGGCGTGCTCGCGAACGAAGCGCACGAGGTCGAGACCCGCGACGCTCCCGGCGTCCGCGAGGATGACGAAGAGGTCGATGCGCCGGCCGGGCAGGCTCCGCACGGCCGCGAGACCGTCCGCCTCCTGCTCGACGTCGATGTCGAAGGCGGCGTCCAGTCCTCGTGCGATGGCCTCCCGTCGCGACGCTGGCTCGCCGATGAGGAACGCGCGCAGGCTCACGTCGGGAACCGCTGGCGATGCCAGTCGGCCTGACGGCGCTGTCTCGCAAGTGCCTCGTTCAGCGACGGCGATGCGTCCTCGACGAAGCGCTGGAGCGGCGCGAGCCTCGCGCCGAGCGATGGGCCGTCCATGGCGAGGATGCCGAAGCATCGGCCACCCGCCAACAGGGGCAACAGCCCGACCTCGCCGTCGGCGGGCATGGCCAGGTGCTCCCGCCAGGCGCTGTCCTCCGGGCCCGTCGGCATCGGGCCGATGCGGGCGCTGGCCTCGCTGACGCAGCGGTCGAGCAGCCCGAGACTCGGCACTGGCTCGCCCGACGATCTCCGGCCGACCTCGTCGGCCCCCGATGTCGCGAAGCCTGCGACGACGAGCGCGCCCTCCTCGTGCAGCATGAGGGTCGCGCCACGCGCGCCGTCCGATGCGGTCTCGAGGAGCGCGCGCACGATCTCCGCCGCGGCGCCCTCGGTGGCGAGCCATCGCGCGAGCAGTGACACCGACGTGACGTCGGCGTGCGCGCGCTCCTTCGCGGGGCTTGCGAGGAACTCCGGCACTTCGGTGGACGCCTCGGCCAGCGGCTGGACGCGCTCCGACGCCGGTTCGGGCGCCAGCAGCAACTCGAGGCGTTCCGCGAGATCCGCGGCGACGACGTCCGCCTGTCCCTCCGCGCCGTGAAGCGCGATGACCTGCGCTCCGAGGCTGACGGCCCGATGCAGCACGGCGGCCTGTCGCGGCAACGGCCAGGCGGCATCGACGAGGATGACGGCGGGAGCTCCAGGCTCGAGGCTGCGAAGCTGTGCCAGCGCCTCCGTGCCCGGCAACGTCTCGTGATCCGCGTGGCAGCAGAGGGCGATGGTCTCGCTCCGAGTTCGGCCCGCCTCGATGGCGGCGCGCAGGTCCTTCGTCGATGTCAGCGCCTTCGCGGCGAGTCCCGTTCGCGCGAGGCGGCTGAGGAGATGCTGCTTGAGCGGGCCCGACGGAAGCGCGTGGAGGAGGGTGCGGCTCGGAGCCGAGGCGTCGTCCTCCTTCGCGGAGGTGCTCGCCATGCCTGCCGGCGCCGCGACGGAGGTCGGCCCGCCAGCCGCGATGGGCGCCGCATGATGCGGGAGCGCGGGCGCCTCGATGGGAGCGCGCGACTCGGCCGAGGGGGCCGAGGGAATCGGAGTGCCGGGCAGCGACAGCGCCTCCTCGGACATGAGCAGCTTCGCCGGCCGCTGGCCGCGAGGCGCTGCCTGGCCAGCGCCTGATGCCGAGAGCTTCGGGCGGACGGCGCCGAGCAGCCGGCTCGGAGGCAGGCCCTGCTGCAGCACGAGGCCCGAGAACATGCCTGCATGCTCGCCGATGTCGTCGATGACGGCGAAATCGAATGTCCCGCTGCGTGCCGCGAGCAGCGGACGGATTTCCCGCTCGAGCAGGGGATCCAGCGCGATCTGGATCTGCGTCGGCGTGAAGAGGCCCTGCTCGATGGCGAGCTGCCCGGCGTCGAGACCCTCTGCTGCCGCTCGAGCACGCACCGACTCGAGGGCCGCGGGATCGACGAGGCCTGCGCGCTGCGCCAGCTCGCAGGCATCCGCCGGCATCCCGGGAGCTCGCGCCGCGACGGCGGCTCCCTCGCGAAAGAGGATCTGCGCCTGCGTGGCTCCGAGCTGGAGCCGCAGCAGTCCCGATCGCCGCGCCGCGCCCACGACGTGGAGGATCTCGCCGAGACCGAGATCCTCGAGAGTTCCCTGGAGCGTCATGGACCCTCGCGGCGGTAGGGCAGGAGCAGGATGGGGCGATGCCCCGGCGACGGCGCATGCTCCACGAAGAGTGGACGAGGGCTCTCGGCGACCGTCACGACGAGGCCGCGCTGCGCCTCGGGATCGTAGGGCGCGTCATCGGTGGAGATGAAGATGTGGTGCACATCGACGAGGTGGATGCTCTCGCCGGGATCCGACGGCACCCAGCCGACGCCCTCGATGAAGGTCTCGACGTAGCGATGGAGCTCGAAGCCGCCGGCACGGCTCTCGTCCGCGATCATGCCGTGGACGGTGCGCGCCGGGATGCCGGCGGCAGCCAGCAGCTCGACGCAGAGCTCGCTCCGTCCGACGCAGGAAGCGCGACGCGACTCGAGCGCCGCGAGGGCCGAATCGTCGTGCGTGGGCTGCTCGTCGTGCTGGATCTCGGTGGAGACCCACTCGAGAATCCGCTCGGAGCGCGTCCATGCGTCGGGCCGGCCCTCGATCAGGTTGCTCGCGAGCGCCACCACGCGCGGGTCGTGCGTGCCAGGCCTCAACGCGGGCACCGCCTCGCGCGATCGCGGCGGCGTGCCGGCGCGCACCACGACGGTCACCTCCGTTCGCCCCCCCGGAAGGAGGCGCGCCCGCTGCGTGAAGCCGGCCACCTCGTGCGACGGGAGGCTGGGCGTGCGCATTCCGGCGCGCGTCACGACGTACCGCGCGCGCGCGATGCCGTTCTCGACGCGCAGGATCTCGGGGATCGGCGCCGCGGAGGAGGCCGAGCCGGCGCCCATGGCGAGCGTCGCGACGAGAGCGATCGTGCCGATCAACGGGGCGGCGTCTCCGCCCGCAGCCGCCTGCGGGCACCCTCCAGGATCCCGTTGACGAAGGCTGCAGACTCCGAGTCGCCATACTCCTTGGCGAGCTCGACGGCCTCGTCGATCACCACGGCGTCCGGCGTGTCAGGCGCGGAACGCAGCTCGCCGAGGGCGAGCCTCAGGATGTTGCGATCGACGGTGCCGATGCGCTCGATGCGCCAGTTGGTGCTCGCGGCGGAGATCAGGCCGTCGATGTCCGTCCGTGCGGCGATCACGTCGCGCACGAGCCGCTGCGCGAACGCGCGCACCGAGGGATCGGTCTCGGGCTCGAGCAGCCAGTGCGATTCCATCGCCTCGTCGGCGGGCGAGTCCGTCACGTCGAGCTGGTAGAGCACCTTCAACGCGTGCTCGCGGGCGCGGCGCCTAGCCCCCATGCGCTGCTCCCGCCGTCAACGTGAGCGAGAGATCCCACGCCGCCTCCGCCGCCTCGAAGCCCTTGTTGCCGCGATCCCCGCCCGCCCGCGCGACAGCCTGCTCGAGGGTCTCGCAGGTGAGCAGCCCGAAGCCGACGGCGAGGCCGGAGTCGAGGGCCACGCGCATGAGACCCGCCGAGACCTGCTCGACGAGCGCATCGAAGTGAGGCGTTTCCCCGCGCACGACGGCACCCACCACCACGAGGCCCATCGGCCGCTCCTGGGCGGAGCCCCGGGCGAGAGCGGCCGCCGCCTGGGGCAGCTCCCACGCACCCGAAACCCGCACGAGGCGCACGGCGGAGCGGGGAACGCCATGCCCCTCGAAGCAGGCGAAAGCGCCCTCCACCAGCCCATCGACCACGACCTCGTGGAAGCGGGAGCCGATGACGGCCCAGCGGGACGAGGTCGTGGCGGGGCTCGGGGACACGAGAGCCACGATAGCCCCCTGGCAGGGGGGACTCAAGGCGTCGAGGGGGGGAGGCCCGGCTGGCGGACCTGCCATTGACAGGCGCTGGAGACGCCATGCATGCTCTCGGACCGCCTCGGGGCAGGTTCGGAGTCAGGCATCGCGACTCCGGACACGTGTCTGGAAGGCCGGTCAGCGCAGGCGGGGACGCCCGGCGTGACCTCGGTTTTCTTGACTTGGACCCAAGGACGTCCCTAACATGGGCGTTCGCACGGGACCCCGTTCCTCCTCCGACCCACCGCAGCCGCCTCGGCGGCGACGGCTGGCCAGGGGGGGAACCCCGGGCAGTGCCGGCGCACGGGCGTGGTGCGGCGGTTGTCGGTACCGAGGCCTCCCGCCTCGATCGTCCACGCCAATCATGAGTTCACCAGCAGGCTCGTCACGAGCAAGCTTTGGCGACCAGGCGCCCGGATAAAGGCGAGTGGTCAGCCCGTCACGACGGACGCCCGCAGAATGGCGGCCCGTGACGTCACATCCGGGCGAGTGCCGGTCTAAGGCCCTCCAGGAGGAGCACACAGATGAAGAGGACGTTGTTCGGGCTGCTCGCAGCCGCCGCGATGGTCACGACGGCGGCCGCGGCAGACAGTGAAAACAGCCGCAGCGCCGGTGCCCATCCGGTGGTCTACGACGACTACCCTGAGTCGGACGTCGTGATCGACGTCGGCCAGGACATCGTCCTGACTGTCACCGGAGAGGCTCGGACTCGGTTCGAGTGGTTGGAAAACACGACGGATTTCTCGTCGGGCGGCGCCGATGGCGACGACGACAACGATCTGTTCGACGATTCGTTCTCCTACGCGCCGGCCCGGTTCAACATCGGGTTCCGCGTGGATCTCCCCCGCGACGTCGCGGCGGTGATCGAGCTCCAGGGCAACTACGAGCTCGGCGGCGGCCCTGCCGGCGTCGGCACGGAGCTGCGCGCCCAGACGACGCAGCATCAGCGCCCTGGCGTGGTCAACCCGATCGTGCTGGGCCCCGGCTTCAGCAAGGTCGGCGCGGCGGGCGGCCTCGGCAGCCCCGCGAGCGGCGGTGGCCCGAGCACGGCGCTCCCCTCGCCCACGCAGCTCGAGATCGTCCGCACGCTCAACGACGTCGACGGCGACGAAGTGTTCGTCTACCAGGGTTACGCGGAGGCCGCTCACATCGGCGACTCCATCCTGTCGGTCCGCATCGGACGCCAGGAGATGGCCTACGGGACCGAGTTCCTGCTCGGCAACCAGGACTGGTACGACGGCCAGACGTTCGACGGCGTCAAGGGCATCCTCGAGTTCACCGACAAGCATCGCCTCGACATCTTCTGGGCGAAGCTCGCCGAGCGGGACACGACGGTCGACGGATCGATCGGCGGCGCCGCGCTCAACCAGGGCGGTGACGACTCCGATCTCTACGGCGCGTACTTCTCGGCGCAGACGCTGGGCGGCTCGTCCGTGGGAATGGACGCCTACTTCCTGGCCCTCAACGACGACTCGAACCTGGTCTACAACGTCTCGGCGCAGGATGACGGCATCATCGGCTACGACGCGTTCGACTTCTACTCGATCGAGTCCGACCGCAGCTTCCTCGACGCCTACTGGGCGGGTGTCCGCTTCTTCCGCGAGAGGGAGCATGGCTTCCACTTCTCGGCGGAGCTCACCTACCTCTTCGGCAACATCGAGGCGAACCTCGACAACGACGGCGACGGCGCCTTCGACGACGACGACTCTCTCTCGATCGGCGCGTTCGGCTTCGAGAGCTTCGCCGGCTTCACGTGGGACACGCCGACCAATCCGACGGTCAAGGGCGGCATCACGTGGTGCGAGGGCTCGGACGTCAATGACTACGAGCATGGCGACTACAACACGTTCTTCACGCCGGCCGGCGAGGTTCACCCCCGCCTCGGCATGATGGACCTGGTGGACGCCAGCAACATCCTGGCGTTCAACCTCGGCTACGCCGGCTCGCACAAGCGTCACTCGTGGGGTGTCGACCTCTGGCACTTCGAGTTCGACGAGGTCGATCCGTTCGTCGAGGACTTCACGGTTCACGATGTGAACCTCGAGGACGGCGACGACCTCAGCAACGAGCTCGGCCAGGAAGTCGACCTCTGGTACAACTACCAGTACAGCGAGCACATGCTGGCGCAGTTCGCGGTTTCCTACTTCAACGTGGGGAACTACATGGAGGATCTGAATCGCTGCGCCGACGAGTTCGTCGGCGACTGCGACCTCGACGAGGACGGCGAGGACACGGATCTCCAGACGAGCGACGCCTGGCGCGTCACCGCCAACTTCCTGGTCCGTTTCTAGACCAGGGCAGCGGCCGCCTCGCAGCGGCTGCTGAACGGGGCCCCGCCCTCCGGCGGGGCCCCTTTCATTTTCAGGCGGTTTTGCGCCGGAGCCGCGGCCGGTCCATCATTGGCGCAGGAGGTCGCCATGTCCCTGCTGCGTCCCGCGCCGCTCGCCCTCGCCTGCCTCGGCCTCGTGCTCGCCGCACCGGCGCGCACGGCCCCGCTCGGCATCCAGGATCTCCTGGACTTCCACCACTCGGGCCTCACCACCGAGGCCGTCAGGGAGCTCGTCACGCGCGAGGGGCTTGCCGCCCCCGTGGGCGCCGATGCCGTGCGCGAGCTGCAGGCGGCCGGCATGCCGTCCGATCTCGTCTCCTGGCTCATCACTTCCGGTACGGCCGCGACGAGTGCGGTCGAGGGCGTCGACTACGACATCGAGGAGGGCGTGCTCGTCGTCAGCGGCGAGGGGGAGGCGACGGTCCAGGAGCTCTGGCCCAGCGAGGAGCCGCCCCTCGAGATGGAAGTCCCCGCGAGCGGGGGGAGCGGCCAGACGATCATCCTCAACGTGGCACCGGCGCAGCCGGCGACGGAAGTGCTGCCCTCCTACTACCCGGGCTGGGGCTGGCCCATGGTCGCGCAGGTTCCAGCACGCTTCGGCGATCCGACGAGCGCCTTCGGGACGACCATCGTCAGCGTCGGCGGCGTGGCGGGGGGCTTCGTCGCGCCGCTCGGCTCGGGCCTGGGGACCCGGGATGCCTGCACCGTCCCGGTGCACACCAGCCGCGGCACGCTCTACCTGCCCAACTGATTCAGTCTCAGTCGTACATATGTTGGAAGCCCGATGCGCCACCATCGGGCCCACGTGAGCAGGACGCCGTCGCGCTCGAGGCGGCGCCCCGACGTGAGCACCTCGTGGGTGAGCAGCTCGACGCGGCCCAGCCGCCGCAGCCGCAGCGCGAGCTCCATGTCCTCGGTGCGTGACGACGGGAATCCGCCGAGCCTCTCGAGGGTCTCGCGCGTCGCGAACTGGGCCTGATCCCCGAAGCTGAGGCCCAGGCTCCACCAGAGCCGCGTGCGCCACCTCGCGCCGCGCAGCAGGGGATGTGCCGACGCGAAGCGCTTGTGGAACGCCCCGCCGACGGCGCCGGCGGCCACCGCGCAACGGATGGCTGCGACGGCGCCGCGTGGCAGCAGCGTGTCGGCATGCACCACGACGAGGATCCCGCTGCGCGTCGCCGCGATGCCTGCGGCGATCTGCGAGGCTCGCCCGCGTGTCGCCCGCACGAGGCGCGCCGGAGGCACGACGAGATCCTGCGTGCCGTCTCGCGATCCGCCGTCGACGACGACGATCTCGTCCGCGCCCTCCTCGATGGCGCGCGCGAGCGTCGCC
>Ga0315912_10003557_pt1 | contig 15408 bp, 10 predicted proteins | sample VfabasoilMG_FD_204469 | JGI IMG/M metagenome (GOLD analysis project Ga0315912, IMG submission 204469) | Garden soil microbial communities collected in Santa Monica, California, United States - V. faba soil | ecosystem: Environmental > Terrestrial > Soil > Garden | place: USA: California... | reverse complement strand
GACGGCTTGGAGTCCAGGTCGCATATTCAAAGCATGCAAAACTCGCGCGCCGGGATCTTGATGGGGGCATTGGCTTTAGGGGCATGTTCGGTTGGAAACGACGATGCTCACATGCAAGGCGGCCAAACGGGCGACGAGTTTGACCAGATCGCGCAGCGCGTGATGGGTGAGGCGCCACGGGTGTCGACAGATGGCTCGGCCGCGCCCGCTGCATCCGATGAATTGTCCCAGTTTGCTTGGTCCTTCTATCAAGAGGCGGCTCCTGCCGACGGTAACTTCGTCTACTCGCCATACAGCCTCGCGACCGCAGCGGCGATGCTGTACGCCGGGGCGGCGGGCACCACGCACAGTGAAATGGCCGATGTCTTTGCGTTCTCGGAAGAAAACGACGCGTTTCATCAATCTCGCAATGATTTGCTGCAGCTCTTGGAAGCACGCAACATCACTGGGACCGAGCAGCGCAACGCCCAGGTGCTCAAGATCAGCAACGATTTTTGGATGGCTCCACGGCTGAACCCGACGGACTCATTCCTCAACGTGCTCAGTGCCTACTACGGAGCGCCTGTCTTTTTATTCCAGGGTGACCCGGAGGATGTACGTACGGCGATCAATGGCAAAGTCTCCGACGATACGCTGAGTCTCATTCCTGAGTTGCTCCCGGCTGGTTCCATCACGGACGATACCATCTTTGTGCTCACCAATGCGCTGTATTTCAAGGCCAATTGGCTGTGGGAGTTTGACCCGGAGGCAACGGCGCAGGCAAGCTTCACCGCTCCGGATGGGTCGACGAAGGACGTCGACATGATGCATCTGTCGAACGGAGAAGGACTGCGTTATGCGGACGTGGACGGCACGGAGGTGCTTGTGATGCCCTACTTTGGGAACGAGTTGGAATATGTCGTCTTTGCTCCACCTACGGAGAGCTTTTCCGAATTTCGTAGCAACCTGGGCGTCACTCAGATGCAGTCGCTGCTCTCCGAGGCGGCTTCAGTAGCGGTCAACCTAGGCTTTCCGAAGATGGAAGTGGCCTTCACCTTGCCGCTCAAAGAGGAGCTGATTCAAGCGGGCATGGCCAGTGCCTTTACCGACGGAGCTGCTGATTTTTCGCGCTTGGCCAGCAACGACACTTGGCTGGGAGCCGCGTTTCACCAAACCAAGGTGATCCTCGATGAAGAAGGCACGGAAGCCGCTGCGGCCACGGCATTTGTTGGGGTCGACGAGTCGGCTGGACCTGAGCCCATCGACGTCACCATCGACCGTGCGTTCGTCTTTTTGATTCGCGACGTGGAAACGGGGGCCATTCTCTTCCTGGGGCACTACCTGGGACCGAGCTGACGGCAGGTGAGCTTGGTCGGATTATTCTTTGCGTGCCCCCGTCTTACTGTCTAGGGGGGGCCTTGCAATGTCGTCAGCTTGTGCGCATACGTAGGGCATGACTCAAGGAATTGCGCGCCTGATGTCGCGCTCCATGCTGCTGCTCACCCTGGCGGCGACCACTGTGCCGCTTGCTGGTTGTGGCTACAACGAGGTGATCACTCAGGATGAGGCGGTCAAGGCATCCTGGGCCGAGGTGCAGAATCAGTACCAGCGGCGAGCAGATCTCGTCCCGAACTTGGTCAAGACCGTGAAAGGCGCCGCCAATTTTGAGCAGGAAACACTGCAGAAGGTGGTGGAGGCGCGTTCTCGGGTGGGGCAGCTCAACGTCGATTCCTCCATCGTGGACGACCCGCAAAAGCTGAAGGAATTCTCCCAGGCGCAAGGCCAACTGGGCTCGGCGCTGTCGCGGCTCTTGGTCGTGGCTGAAAAGTATCCCGAGCTGCGCGCCACAGAAGCGTTTCGTGATCTTCAGGCGCAACTCGAGGGGACAGAAAACCGTATCGCCGTCGCGCGCGGTCGCTACATCGAGAGCGTGGCGCAGTACAATCGCGTGGTCTTGCATTTTCCCAGCTCAATTGGTGCGCAGCTGCGCAACAAGAAAGAGCGCCCCACATTTGAGGCCACAGCGCCTGGTGCGGACAAGGCACCGTCCGTCGAGTTCTGAACCCAAGGCGTGATGAGTTTTCTAGCATTGTCGGAGCGCGCCGCAGCGGTTTGGTACCAGGCGCCGCTCGCAAGGTACGGAGCATTGGTTCCGCTGAATTTGCTGGCGGTTTGCTGGTCTGCGTTGCGCCAGGTCGCTCAACGGGTGGCCGCAGTGGTGATGCTGACGGGCCTGTTTTGCGTGACCAACGTGCACGCCGGGACAGCCGTGCCCGCGTTGACCTCACGGGTCACGGATCATGCTCAAGTCTTGAGTGAATCAGCGCGGGCTACCCTGGGACAGGAGTTGGCGCAGTATGAGCAGACGACAGGTCACCAGTTTGCCTTCGTGTCCATCTCGAGTTTGGACGGCGACGCGCTGGAGGACTTTTCCATGCGCTTGGCTGAACAGTGGCGGCTGGGGGATCAAAAACGCGACGATGGTTTGATCCTGCTGGTGGTGAAGAACGAGCGTAAAGTGCGCATCGAGGTCGGGTACGGCCTTGAAGGGGCAATCCCCGACGCATTGGCCGCTCGCATCATTCGCCATCAAATCGTCCCCGCCTTTCGCCGTGGAGAGTTTGATCAAGGAATTGCTGCCGCGTTTGCGACCTTGATGAAGGCAGCGGCGGGTGAAGCCGTAGTCGTTGGGCCCAAGGAGCGCGGGGTGCAACCCCACCTGCCGCGCGCCGTGTTCTGGGGGATATGGATGGCGATCGTCCTGCTCATTGTCATTGCGCGCGGGCGTGGTGGGGGGCCCGGCGCACGCGGGGGACTTTATCCACTCGCCGGCCTAGGGCTGGGCGGCTTGGGTGGTCGCGGCGGCTTTGGTGGGGGTGGTTTTGGCGGTGGCGGCTTTGGCGGCGGTGGGGGCGGTTTTGGTGGCGGCGGCTCATCGGGAGGTTGGTGAGATGGCTTTGTTGACCGAGCAGCAGTCGGAGCAAGTGAGCCAAGCGGTAGCGCGGGCTGAAGCCAAGACGTCGGGAGAGCTCGTGGTCCTCATCGCCCGGCGTTGTGATGACTATTCGCTCTTTCGTGGCCTATTTGCGCTGCTCATTGCGCTAGGCAGCAGCGACGCTTTGGGCTGGTTTTTTCCGAGATTGCACCTCACCCAGCTCTTGGTCGCCCAGCTCGTGCTGATCATCGCCTTGTACTTCGTGAGCCAATGGGGACCACTGCTCCGTCTCGTGGTCCCTGCAGGTGTCCGTGCACGACGCGTTCAAGAGCGGGCCTTTCGAGCCATGGTTGAGCACGGCATCGTGGATACAGAGCAGCGCAGTGGGGTGCTCATTCTGCTGAGTGAACAGGAACACCGCGTGGTGCTTTTGGCCGATCGCGGCATCAATGCACGGGTCTCTCCCCATGAATGGGAGGAGGACGTGCAGACCTTGATCACGGCGCTTAAAAAAGGCAACACCTCGGTCGGATTGCTGCACGTGATCGAGCGCGTGGGGCTGCTGCTCGCGCAGCACTTTCCACGGCAAACCGACGATCAAAATGAGCTGCCGGATGCCCCACGCTTGATCTGATGGCTGGTTTACGCGGCTCAGGATGCCAGCTGTGCCAGCTCCTCGAGTACGCGTTCGGTGGTTGAAAAGTCAATGCACGCGTCGGTCAGAGACACGCCGTATTCACGTGGACCGTTTATGTCCTGACGTCCGGCACGCAAGTGGCTTTCGATCATGACGCCCAGCACATCTGCAGATGAATCCTGCATTTGCGCAAACACCGCGCGCGCTACTTGGGGCTGATTGTTGTGGTCCTTGCCGCTGTTCTGGTGGCTGCAATCCACCAAGACGCGGGGCGCGTGCCCGGCGCGACGCAGCTGCTCGGCCACCGTCTCAACGTGATATTTTTGGTAGTTCGGGCCGTGTTTGCCCCCACGCAGTACGACATGGCAGGCCGCATTGCCCGCGCTGTTCATGATGGCCACCTGACCTGCCTCATTGATGCCCAGGTAGGTGTGCGGGTTGCGCGCCGCCTCGATGGCGTGGTGGGCGACTTCAACGCTGCCGTCGGTGGCGTTCTTGAAACCAACGGGGCAGAGCAGGCCACTGGCCACTTGGCGGTGGATCTGGCTCTCTGACGTGCGCGCTCCAATGGCCACCCAACTCAAGCAGTCTGCGATGTATGGTGTAGTCAGTGGGTCGAGCAGCTCTGTGGCGATGGGGACGTCCAGTTCAGCGATGTCCACTAGCAACTTGCGCGCGCGGACCAGTCCGCGACCCAAATCGCCCGAACCATCCAGGTCCGGATCGTACAAGAATCCTTTCCAGCCGACGGTTGTGCGTGGTTTTTCAAAGTACACGCGCATGACCAGTTGCACACTGTCACCCAACCGTTTTTGCAGACCCCTGAGGCGTTCTGCATACTCCAGCGCCGCGGTTTCACAGTGGATGGAGCACGGACCCACGATGGCCATGGGTGCACCGTGGCCCGTGACAATGCGGTCACTCAGCCGTCGACGTGCGTGCTGCACACCTTGAGCGGCAACGGGACTCAGCGGATGCTGTGCCAGCAGCTCGCCTGGGGACAAGAGGTGGCTCGATGTCGATGTGCTTTCAGGGTCGAGAGCGGGACGAATATGGGATTTTACTGAAGTTTTCATGGCGCGTAGCAGAAGGAGGTTTTGCCCACCGCGCCCGAAAAACTAAAACGCCTCGGGCCGGGTGGCGCGAGGCGAGAGATGCTTGGATGGTTGAATCACCTTATCCAAAGATGCACCGCTGGCCCCGCCGGGTGGCGAACCAGTAGCCAAATTTGGTAAAGTGATAACTGCCCATGTGCGCTTAGGGTAGCTGCGGACCGCGACGACGGCAAGCGTCAGGGGCAACCCACACGCTCTTTTGCGACCACAATGTCGTCCACCCAAATTTCGTTGTCGTAGTTGCTGAAACTGTGCCAGCCGATGATGAATTCCTTGAACTTTCCGTCCAAAAACGTCGGACCGAGCTTTTTGTTGTTCCACTGACTTGGGTCGTTCACGACGTGCACTTCGGTGCCGTTGTTCCAGGCATGCACCTCGTGATTGGTGCCGTCGCCCAAGAACGCAACTTCGATACAATTCCATGTTCCGGCGGCGATCTCTGGACCCTTGCCCCAGCTGTCGAGCGTGGGCGAGATGTCGTCACTGGGCACTTCATTAGTCCCCAGCACACCCTTGATCTGTCCGAAGCGCACCTCATTGTTAGCGTCCCCGGGCGTTGCGCGGATGCCGAGCAAGGTCTCGTGGTTGTTGCCCTCGGCGATGGCACCCATCTTGTTGGTGAGCCAAATATGAGCGCGCATGTAGAGGCGGTTGGTCCCCTCGGGGAGCGGCCGAGTGAGCATGGCGGGCTGCTGACCACCCTTGACGTGCAGCGCCCTTGTACCGCCGTGCGCCTTGCTGCTGTCGGCCAACGCAAACTGCGTCCCACCAGGTGTGTTGTTCGAATCCACGACGTAGCCGACAAAGCTGTTCCAGCCAGCGGGAACCGTATCGTTGGTGGCGCCTTCGAAGTCCTCTTTGAATAGGATGGCTTCTTCAGGCAATGTGTTTGTCCCTCCGCTTCCGTCACTGCCGCCGGCGGCGTCGGTGCCTCCGGCGCCCGTCGTGATCTCGCCACCGCTCCCTGAGCCACCAGCTGCTGCGTCGCCACCCGTGTTGGTCGTGCCCCCCGTGCCGGTCAGCGTTCCTCCGGCGCCCAGTTCCGCACCACCGGACGACACCGAGCCTCCGCTGCCCGGGGAGGGATGGGGATTGGCTCCTTCGGAACACCCAAACACGGCAGCGCCGAACGCAAGGACGAGCGGAACGGAGGACGACAATGAACGACGCAATGAAAGCATGGGAAGTAGACTCAATCTAAGGTGGGAAAATGCCACTTCCGGCCCTGCGACCGGGTGGAATTCCAGTTTAGCTGAATCTGGGCGACAGGAAAGGTGGGGTGGATGGGCTAGAAATAGCCCATCACCGTGAGGTTGATGCTCCGATCATACGAGGTGCGCCCCTGGGGCGAAAAACGGTCCCACCACGCGTATTCGACGTACAGCGAGCCGTGGGCGTGGAAGGGGCAGGTCACGCCCCACAAGTGGAGCACCTCACGCACGTCCAAGTCTTGGTAGTCCGCGATGCTGATGTTGTAGCGAGGCACGAACCACTTGAGATCGTACTCCACTCCCGCCAAGAGATAGGTGTTGGACGCTGAAGCCCGGCCGGGCACCGGCGGCGACGCGGTTGGGTCGCCGGCATCGGGAAACGCGTTCACGCTCTCACCAAACTGATGAAGCACCTCGCCCCACAAACCCAAGGCCTTGGCTTGGAGCCTGACGTCAGCGGCCACTCGTTGCACCTGATTGCGCTCGTCGGGGAGATCGGCGACGAAGGACTCCCCCGAAAGTCCAAACTGGAGGCGTAGCTGTGGCAGTGGTTGGTAAAAGGGTTGTACGCGACCTGCTACGATGTTGCGGCGGCGCGCGCCCGGAATGGACAAGGTGTCCCGTCCAGAGAGCGAAGAGTTGAGGTAGCCGTCCACTACGAAGTATTGGGCGCTGACCTCAATGCCCAGCTGCTTTCCCCAGCTTCCCTCCAGTGAGGCGCCGCTGTTGGGATCGAATTTGAGGCCCTCGTAAACTTGGATGTTGCCGTAGAAGCTGTTGTCCCAAAACAGCCCCAATTGCTTGTAGATTTTGCCTACCTTGAGCGTCAGCCCGCCCATTTGGGCAAACGCATACGCTTGCTGCACCCACGCCAAGCTGTCGTAATACGAGCGCATCTTCTCTGTGGTGAGCCGTGGCTCAAAGTACAGACCAAACCAATCCCAAGTGGCTCTGATCTTGAGGGTGGAGTAGATGTTGTATAAGGGGTCCAGTCCGTTAGTTGGTTGGTAGAGGTAGACGGCGACCCCGCCGTGAAAGTCGACTCCCGGCAGCAGGTCGAGCAGAGTTTGCTTTGCTGGCTGGTCACCCGCGGCTGAGGCTGGCTTGGGGCTGGGTGCTGCTGGCGCAGGAGCAGCTGCAACTGTGCTTGACGAGGTGGCTGCGCTTGATGCAGGCGCAGCCAAGGCTATCGCATCTGGAGCGGGCGGCGCGGGTAAGTTGAGTGACAACAGTGGCCCTCCAAAGAGGACTACGGTCCGTCGAGCTTGCCCCAGCGTCTTGGTCATGAACTCTCGCGTGTGGATTGCAGCACGCGCTTGCACCCTTGCGCTAGGTGGGAATCGGCCAGGCCGCCCGATTTTCCCCACCCGGTTCTTACTGATGCAGTGTCATAACAGGGCCGCCCATGCTTCTGCGCGATCGGGTTGGGGTGGGTAACACGTGAGTGTGAGCGTGTTCGAGCGTAGAGCAGATCGCAAACTGCGAGCCGGGCCCGACTTGTTTTGCAACTGACTCTGCCAAGCCGAACTCGGATTGGGTGAAGTCATGACGTAGCTTGCGCCTGGGCCAAAAGCGGCGATGTCGCAGTCGCCGCGCTCAGCGGCGTTGAGCATTTGCGTGAGCAGGGCAGGGACAGTGGCCGCTCCGTGCAGGGTGATCTGTTGCCCCACCATGGGTTTGAGGTTGGAGTCGAAGGCCATCATGAACGCCTCCATCTGCGCCCGCTCAATCAGACCTTGTGGATAACAAGCTCCCCCCGGCTGTCCACCTTCCAGTGTCGAGCCCAACTGAAAGCACAACGGGCGCACTTGGAGTACGAAGGTATTGGCGAAATCATCGATGCCGAGCAGCGCACCCAGTGCTGCGAGGGATGACTGGCATTCTTCGCTGAATGGGTCCAAAAAGCAGCTGTCGGGCAAGCCACTGCTCTGCGCACAAAACTCCAGCGCTTGGGTCAGCTCTGGCGCAAGCGGCGGCAGGACGGACAAATCAGCTGATCTGAATTGCTGCACGCACGTGGAACGCGAGGACGACGGCGGGATAGACGCGTCAAAAGCATTGGGGTTACCCGTGTCGAATGGGCCAAACAACCCTGCGGGTCGCGCGGTGAACACCCCAGCCCCAAAGAAGCGGTGCACCGTATCCACCGAGCCGTCGTGCAAAAAGCTGGAACCCCGCACTTGAGGCCCAAAGTACCTAGGGTTACCTGGAGCAAAGAAGCCGCCCTGCTCGGGTCCAAAGATCGACTCCGACAGCGTGAACATGCTATCCGCTCGCCCAAACATCCCCACCTTTTGGTAGAGGTTGCGCAGGTGCGGGACCTTCATCACTTGGCTTTCATTCTCAAAGCTATACTTGCCGTCGGTCCCAAAGAAACCTGGCCGATACGCGTCGAACTGTCGATTGCCATTGGGATCCAACGTATGACAGCCATGGCAGGTTTGTAGGCTGTCAGTGACCCGAGCATCACACGAGCGGGGAGCGCTCACCTCGCAGTTGCTCAGTAGGTTCTCAAAGCCGCTCGTGCCGCGCGCCGCTTCGTCGGCTTGCACGCGCACGGTGACGTTCGCTAGGCCAAACACGTCGGGCAAGACGGCTGAAAACGTGGTGGCCGTAGCGAAGGGTGACCCGGGCTGTCGAGCCTCAGCCGGGAGTTGGTCGAGTAGAAACTCAAGCATCGTCGTGCCCGTGGGCAACCCGAGTTGCTGAAAGAACCCCAAGACGGTCAAAAGCGCGCCCGTGGACTGAGCGAGCGCAGTCGCGCCCGCGCTCGGGATCATGTGGGCCTGATCGGGGTGCACGTCCGCTGCCGCGAAGGCGCCCAAGGCCAGACTCAACTGAGCAACGAGGGCTTGTTGCGTTGGCTGGGCCCCTGGCGGGACACCCGTGCTGTCGCTGGAAAGCGCGATGATTTGGGAGCGCACCTCGGCTACCTTGAGCACGTCTTGGATGGTCAGAACGAACGGCAACAGCGCCGGGGTCACGTCCATGACGCGCAAGAAGATGTTGCTGAAACACGCGCAGTTGTGTGCCTCTTCATCGATGTTGATGACCTGCCCACTGGGTGAGGTGCACTGACGAGCGTCGTACTGGTCGTCGGTTTGCGACGCACACCCAAAAAACAGCGCGCGCCCTGCTGCTTGGTCCGTCGACAGGGTATTGTCGAGGGCTCGAACCGGATTGGGTGGCAACGTGAGCTGCAGGGAGAAGTTGGTAAAGTCTTGAAAGACGGATGGGTCAAGCTCTACGTCGTTGCCATTGAGCCCAACGATGGCCACATCGAACTCGCCGAATGAATTGTCCTCGTCCAACGCTCCAAAGTTGGGATGGGAGCCCGGAACTTCGTCGAAGTTGCGCGTACGATCGCCGCGCCAGTGCTGCGCGCCGTGGTTGGCCATACCGCGCAGGGTCTGCGTCGACATGGGACCCTTGTGGGCTCGAAAGTCCGGCGATAGTCCAGGAAAGCTGGGGTCGAGCGCGATTTGTGGGATTGAATTGACCGCGGGTGAAACAGCCATGGGCCCGGGGTTGATGTGTGTGGGCGCGTCGGGATCACCCAAGTCCCAGGACAGCCCATCGAGGTCACCGAAAACATGGCAGCTGGCGCAGGCCGAATCGCCGTGTGCTGAGGTGAGTCGGGCGTTGTAGAGCACGTGACGTCCACGTGTGATGGACGCTGGTTCGGGGGAGGGGAGAGCCAGACGGCTCAGTAGTTGCTCGGACCTCGTATCAATGGCGAGCACCTCATTGCTGAAGTGTGTTTTGACGTACAGTTGTTCCCCCGAAGCAGAGACGACGAGTCCCACTGGGCCGCTGGGCTCATTGGGCTCGGCGCCCGCGTAGATGTCCCGTAATTTGCCCTGCGCACGCGCCGACAGATTGTCGAAGCCCGGGCCGAAGCCGGCTACATCGAGCGCCGCCACCTTGTCTGAGCCCAGGGCCGTAAAATAGAACTGCTTGCCATCCTTGGAGAACGCGCCGGAGGTGGGAAAGGCCAAGCTCGCGTTCACTTCCTGCTCGCTGCGATCGCAACACTTCCCGTAGTCGATGTGCGAGTTCAAATGCACAGGAGTGACCTTTCCTTTGGGACCGAGGACCGTGATGTGGCTCTCATGCAAGTGTCCTTGCACCGTCGAACTCGACGACTCCCCTTTGCCCTCGAAACGCGTCAGGTTGTGAGCGTCCGTGTTGAGGGCAAACACTTTGTTCGTCTTGGGCTGCGCGACGAGGGCAAACAAGGTCGTGCCAACCCCGCTGAAGCTGCGTTTGACGGTCAGTGTATCTACGTCGACCGCAAAAACATCGCTGTCAGGTAGGCTCAAGCGCACCTCGTCGTTCCACTCCATCGGGGAGGTCTGTGCGTCGCCGTGCGCGGCGGGCGAAACTACCCCGCCCGGTGCGGCGTCGAGCCAACAACCCTTCGCACCGTCGGGGAACGTGTTGTAGGCGGTACCGCACGCTTCGGGGTCAGAGTTGAACTTGACGATGACGCCGACTGTGGGTTGCGGTGTTCCGTCGCCACTCGTGCATTGACACGCGGCGTTGGGTTGGCCGGGCTGTACCAAGAAAGCGCGCGTGATGGTGTGCGCGGCGTCGGTCTGCACGCACACTTCCTGCGTGAAGGCCTCAGTCCTGTCGGCCTTGGGATGGGGGATGCAGCGGCCCTGGCCAACGACCGCTGGCATGCCGCCCTCGATCTTCACTTGGCCAGCTACGCCTGGCGCGAGCACGAGCTCGCCGTCTTGTTCGAGGAAGCCACCATCAGCGTCGCGCTGCAAGTGTGGGTTGAGACTGCTCGAGCCACGCAATGCTGCAGTCTCAGCCGGAACAATGGTCGTGCCGTTGCCGCTGTGAAACCCCGCGGCATACACTACGCCGCTCCCGACCGCCAAAGCTCGTGTTGTGTCAGTGAAGAGGTTGACCACCGTGACGGGCGCCGCGAGATGCTGGGGGTCGTACACCAGCACGTCGCCCAGGCCCGTCTGCTCCTTCTCTTCGGGTGAGCGCACCAGATCTTGTCCAGATTGAGCAGACGCCACGGGGTGATGCTGCCCGCGATGCGCCGTCGTCACGAACACGCGTGCCTCGTCGTCTTTGGTCCTGGTGACCACGATGTCACGTGGTTCGTCCCCGACATGCAGAGTGTCTTTGACCTTGGCGGTGCAGCGTTCGGTGTCCAGCTGCACAATGCTGATGCTGTCCGAGAGATGGTTTGTGACCCAGAGTTCGGCTGAGGACTTTTTTTCTTCCACCACGGCGACTGCCACCGGCCGCATCCCCACCTTGACGCGTCCACAACTGACGAGAGTCCGCTCTCGCTTGCGGTCCTTCCCGTGTCCGTGTCCGCGGTGGCCGCTCTCCAGGCGCAGCACGTCCAGTGTGTCGCTCACGGTATTGGTGACCACCACGAGCTCGCTCTTGGTGAGCGATGCCAATGGACGCACTGGGTCCGCTTCAAACAGGGTGTAGTCGCTGGCGGGTAGCACGCCGTCACTGTCGTGCTCTGGGTCCAACTGCAGATGTTCCTGTTTGCTCAGAAGTGCAGGCGATGAGTCCTCGTTTTGTGCCCCACAGGCGACGAGCACAAGCGACAGGACGGCTGCGGCTTGTGTGCGGACCACGAGCCAAGCTTTCAAGTGTTGAGCGGTATTTCCCGAGCAATGTTTGCGCATGACAACGACACCCTCCTCGTGGGGAATGACCCCGGACGCAGATAGATGTCGTGTGATATCAAGAACTCGTAGTCACGTCTGTACGGAATGTGAGTGCAGTGTTTGGCCAGCAAACCAAGGCGTGAGCGAGCACAACTCACAGAGCTGTGACTTGTCTGGCGATGCCAGAGTTTGCGCGTGCATTTGGCTCGAGTCGCAGTCAGCAACCTGGCTGAGCTGACTCTCCTGAGGCATGGCGGAATACATCACAGATAGCTCATCGAAGGCGCACGACCACGCCCCACATCTCTTTCTTGGACAGCGCGTCCAAGAAAGAGATGTCAGACGCGGCGAATGGGCGGACTTGCGAAGGGCCCGCGTGGCGCGAGCGTGCAAGTCAATCAGGCGTGCTGCACCCGCGCGCGCGGCTCTGCGCTCGGTTCGATGTGGGGAACACTATGTGCCGAGAGCACACCGCGGTACGCCTCGCGGTGGCTCCACGCTAGAAACAACTGAGCTCCGATGATGAACAGCGGCAGGCCAAGTGCCGGGGCCAACACCAGGTGGAACAACAGGATATTGATGGAGATCGGAGCCAGGAGTGTCAGCGCGAGCGGGACGAAGCGATTGGAGAGCAGCAGGAGTGAAACCAGCACCTCAGTGCCTTTGATCAACGGAAACATGTAGCCCGTGGCCGCAAGGGCTCCAGCAAAGTCAGCGGCCGGCCCTGCCATCGGTGGCTGGGGTAAGAAATGGAGGAAGCCATTCAAACCAAAAACGAAGAAGATGATCCCGAGGGCCCAGCGGGCCGCGGTTGAGAACTTTGCAGTGATGTTGGACATTTTAACTCCTAAAAACATGGGTCGGAGGTTCCCGACCCCATCCAATCTGAGTTCGTTCCGCCTATTGGACTAGAGGACGAAAAGTGGACACACTGTTTCACTGATGGAACAGTTTGGTTTGGATTCTGCCCAGCTCTTTGCGGAGGTAGCTCGCCTGCAGTCGTTCACCGCGGCCGCTTCGGCCTTAGGCATGCCGAAATCGACCCTCAGTCGCAAAGTGAGCGAGTTAGAAAGTCGGCTGGGAGCCCGCCTGCTGCAGCGCACGACACGCAAGCTGCGACTGACCGATGTAGGGGCGGCCTATTACGAGCGCGTCACGCGTCTGCTCTCGGAATTTGCCGAAGCAGAAGCAGCCGTGGCTGAGACACAAAACCAACCCCGCGGGCTGTTGCGCGTGACGGTTCCTCCGGACCTGGGCAACACCGTGGTCGCCTGGACCATCCCGGAGTTTTCCCGCACCTACCCAGACGTGGAGATTGAGCTCGATATTTCGAGCCACGCGCGTGACCTCATCGCCGAGGGATTTGACGTCGCGCTGCGCGCAACGAAACTCACTGATTCATCACTGGTGGCCCGCCCCATTTTTTCAGGAACGTTTGCGCTCTACGCCCATCCTCATTACCTTGATCAGCGGGGGCGCCCGAGCGCGGTGCATGAACTCAGTGAGCACGATTGTGTCGTTTTTGGTTCCTCACCTGAACGCACCTGGACTCTCAGCAACGGCTCAGAGGAACACCGCGTTTCGGTTCGTGGTCGCTTGGCTGCCGCCGACTACAGCTACTTGCGCATGACCACGGTCGCTGGCGCCGGCATTGCCCTTTTGCCGACCTTTCTCGTGGGTCCAGACGTACATCAAGGTCGCCTCGAGCGCGTGCTGCCGGACTATTCTCAGGAGTCGGATCGGTTGTTCATCGTGTATCCCTCCCGCGCCTTTCTTTCCGCCAAGGTCCGCGCCTTCGTGGATTTCATGATCCAGCAATTCACTCAATGGGATCGTGTCTGCGGTTCGGCTTGCAAGAAGATCGCGAACAACGACGCACCCTTCATCTAAATCAGCGCGGCGCATCTGAGCCTCCCCAAGTCGACGCCCCGCGGAACTTGGTGTAAGACGCTGTGCGACTAGCGTGCTCGCCGTTCTGCTCATGGCTTCCGAACAACATGGTTTCGATTTGGTGCGTGTCGTTGCGTTGCTTGGCGCAGGGATGGTGGCGGTCCCGTTGTTCAAGCGGCTGCGTTTGGGGTCGGTGCTCGGCTATCTGGCTGCCGGGCTGCTCGTCGGGCAGTCTGGTTTCGGCATCGTGACCGACGCGCAGGCGATTTTGCACGTCGCGGAGTTGGGTGTTGTCCTGTTCCTGTTCGTGGTCGGGCTGGAAATGCGGCCCTCCCATCTGTGGCACATGCGGGGTGAGATTTTTGGGCTGGGGACTGCGCAAGTGGTCGTCGCCGGTGCACTCCTGACCTGCGTGGGTTGGCTCTTGGCACTTCCGTTCTGGGCCGCGTTCTTTACCGCCATGGGCTTCGTGCTGTCGTCGACGGCGATTGTCATGCAGCTCATGAACGAACGGGGTGACACGGCAACGGGGCAGGGTCAGCGGGCCATCTCGACGCTCCTGCTCGAGGACTTGGCCATCGTGCCCTTGTTGGTCGTCATCCCCCTGGTGAGTCCCCACGCGCATGCCGCTGGCAGCTCGCGCTGGCTCGGGTTTGCGCTGGGTTTGGCGGCGCTGGGCGGGCTGGTGCTCGGCGGTCGTTATCTTCTCAATCCGCTGTTTCGCCTGCTCGCGGAGGCGCGGGTGCGTGAAGTGATGACCGGGGCTGCGCTGTTCGTCGTGCTCGGCTCGGCCCTCTTGATGCAGGCCGGCGGGCTGTCCATGGCCATGGGCGCTTTCATTGCGGGCGTGCTGCTCTCGGAGTCGAGCTTCCGTCACCAACTCGAGGCCGACGTAGAGCCGTTTCGCGGACTCTTGCTGGGCCTGTTTTTCTTGGCTGTGGGCATGTCGCTCAATCTCTCGGCCGTCGCCAGCGATTGGCGCGTGATTGTACTGTCCGTCGTGGTCTTTTGCGCCATCAAGCTACTGGCCACCTACGCGGTGGCCCGCTTGTTCAGGCTAGGGCACCGTGAAGCCCTGTATCGCGGAGTGATGTTTGTCCAAGGGGGCGAGTTTGCGTTCGTCCTCTATGGCTCCGCAGCTGATGCGGGGTTGTTTGATCCGCGCACGCAGCTCGTCACCACGGCGACGGTCATCATCTCCATGGCATTGACTCCGCTGGGCGTCATGCTCTTGCCTTGGATCTTGCCGCCTGAGTCCAAATCGATGGAAGGTGTGGAGGCTCCGGACGGTCTTTCAGGGACGGTCTTGGTCGTGGGCTTTGGTCGCTTTGGTCAAGTCGCGAGCCAGTTCCTGCTGGCCCGGGGCATCGATGTGGCCATCATCGATCGGGACACGGAGATGATCCAAAGCGCCGCTAAGTTTGGCTTCAAGATCTACTACGGCGATGGCTCTCGCCTGGACGTTCTGCGCGCCAGCGGCTTGGAGCGCGCGCGCGCGCTTGCCTTGTGCATCGATGATCGCGCCGCCACCAATCACATCGTCGAGGTAGTGCGCGCTGAGTTTCCCGCCATCAAGATTTTGGTTCGGGCCTACGACCGTGCCCACGCCATTGATCTATCGGCAAAAAACGTCGACTATTTCATTCGCGAAACCTTCGAATCAGCGATGGTATTTGGTCGACAGACCTTGCTTGAGTTGGGGCTTTCTGAGGAGGAAGCGGACGCTACGGCCGGGGACCTGCGGCGCCGGGACCTGGAGCGTCTGGCGCTGCAAACTCTGGGTGGCTTGAGCGCGGGCAAAGATCTGTTGCACGACAACGCTGCTCCGGCAGCTCCGCGCCCGGAACCCTTGGTTGCCCCGCGTCGCGCCGCCCAGGCTCTGAACGAGGGAGCCGCGCACGTTGCCCCGGGGCTGGACCGCGCCTCCGCCCTGCCTCCGGAGCCGCGCGCACAAGACTGAACAGGCCCCCTGGCCCCGAGAACTCGT
>Ga0315912_10003556_pt1 | contig 15408 bp, 12 predicted proteins | sample VfabasoilMG_FD_204469 | JGI IMG/M metagenome (GOLD analysis project Ga0315912, IMG submission 204469) | Garden soil microbial communities collected in Santa Monica, California, United States - V. faba soil | ecosystem: Environmental > Terrestrial > Soil > Garden | place: USA: California... | reverse complement strand
GATTGAAAAAGAAAAGCGACTCCACGATGCATTGGACTACGTTAACTATAAAGTCGTGCCTGCGGATGTGCGCGAGTTCGTGGATCAGGATCGCTTCGACCTGCTGAGGCGCAAGACCGGCCATCATGCCGACAGGAAAGACGATCAACGGCTTCAGGTAGCCGACAATCATCGGCGTTGAAACGCGTCCTTCCGCTATGCTGATTATTCTTGTTATTTGAAGTCCTCGCGCCAGCCTGTTTGCCTTTTCTTCCCATTCGGCCGCCACAGGCAACGCACTTTTCCTGAGGAAGGAAATGTATAGTATGCCGCTCAGCATTTTCAGAAGCAGTGCAATGCTGCCGATGAGCCATAACATGAATACCCAAAGCAGGTTAAGATCTATCCATGCCAGAACTCCCTGCGCTATTGCAAATTCTTTTGAGATCGACGGTGCAACATCAATGGAAGCAGGTATCGTGTTACCGCTGAATGATATGACAACACCAGGGCCAATGCCATAAACCAGAAGAAAAGTTGCGATAGACGAAACAATGACCAGGACCAGCGCGGCAATCCAGCCGGCATATCTATACTGTGCGGCACCTGTGCCAAGGCTTCTTGCCGCCAGGAAGAGCAACCCAAAGATGGCTGCTCCCTGCCACAGCGAGTGGACCAGGGTCCATCCCACACTTTCAACAAGGTGTTGCTCCATGTTCATTTGGCGTTTTTTTCAAGTTGATCGAGGTACTCACGAATTGCTTTCAGTTCACCCGTCGTTGACTTGCGGGAACCCAGCGCGCTGATCACCAGCTGACTGGCTGAACCCGTAAACAGGTTTTCGATCATCCTTTCTACCGCATGCTGTTGTGTATTCTTCTTTGAGATCACCGCCTTGTATAGATGCAGCTTCCCGCTTTTTTGGCGTGACAGGTGACCCTTTTCGTTCATTATCTGCATGAGTTTGAGGATGGTGGTATAGCCGTTGGAAGGGTCTCCTCCAAGGAGCTCATGTACTTCTTTCACGCTTACAGGCCCTTTTTCCCACACAATTCGAAGGATTTCCAGTTCCTTTTCCGTGGGTCTTGAAAACTGTTTTTGATCTGTCATTGTACGAATGCTTTCGTAATACAATGTTAACCCCTGCTCTTTTGACGTGCAAGAATTATTACGAAAATATTCGTATGTGGTTTGCGCACTCATTATTGTATATTTTCGTCGTTTGCATTTCAAATAAGGCATGAGAACCCCCAACTATCGCAGGTTCATTATAACGGTTGGGGCTATTGTCTTTACCTATGGCGTCCTGATCTTCCTGTTGCTTGAGGCTGAAGCGAGTGATCCTGCGTCAAGGATTCATTCGGTGCAGGACGCGTTGTGGTATTTGTTGCAGACTTTGACAACGGTCGGCTATGGAGATGAGTTGCCGGTCACATACTGGGGCCGCAGCATTGGTTTCATATTTCTGCTCTCCAGTTTTGGTGTGTACGGATTTATCATTGGCCAGATTTCAAATTTTATGAGCACGCTTAAAGAACAGAAGGACATGGGGCTGAACGGCACCAACTTCGAGAATCACGTAGTCATGATCGGTTGGAATGATTTTGGGCAATCCGTCATCAGCCACCTGATCGGTGCAGGGAGGGATATTGCTGTAGTTACCAAGGATCGGGGCAGTATCGACATTATCCGCGAGTACTATGACGACCGTGTCTATACGCTCTTTTCAGATTACAACAATTTTGATCTCCTCAGCAAGGCCAACCCTGAAAAGGCCTCAATTGTATTTATCAATCTCAATGATGACACTGAGAAACTGGTGTATATCATCAACATCAAAAAACACTTTGCAAACCTGAACTACGTAGTCACGCTCGACAACGGCAACCTGAAGAATACCTTCCACGCCGCGGGCGTCACCTATGCGATCTCGAAAAATGAGATATCATCAAAGCTCCTGGCAAGCTACATCTACGAACCCGATGTCGCACTTTTCAGTGAAGAAATCATTGCGTTTGCCCACTCAACTGAAGAGTATGACCTGAAGCAGTTCAGGGTAACTGGTGATAACCCGTTTGTTTCAGTTCCCTATGAAAAAGTATTCTTTGACGTTAAGAAGCAATGCAACGTGGTGCTGATTGGCATTGTGAAAGTAAAGGACGGACAACACCACCTCCTGAAAAACCCGGACGGAGACGTGCGTGTTGATGAGGGCGACTACCTGCTGATGCTTATGAATGGAAAAGGTCAGGACAAGCTGAACCGGGTGTTCAAAATTACAGAAGGGATAACGCCGTAGATGTGATAAAGGCGCCGTCACTTGCGCAACGACGCCTTACCCCAAAAACCAAACCCCACTTACCAACTCCTCAATCTCCTCTATAACAGGCGAAGAGGGGTCAGGGTTCCATAGATCATATAACGGGAGTGATTTTCCCGTATTGTTACCCTGGCCGCACTTTCCGCGGATTTTTTCAATGGGCAAATTCTTCCTCTCTCCTGGTATTGTCGAACACAAAGTCCGTTCCATTCCGGAGGTCGACGTAAATGACCGCTTGTCGATTCACATTACCTGCCAGAATTTGTTTTGACAGTTCGTTTAGAATCTCGCGCTGGAACACACGCTTCAGCGGACGTGCACCGAATTGCGGGTCGAAGCCCAACTTTGCGAGGCGCCCGCGTGCGTTGTCAGATATCTCCAGGTGAATTCCCGTCTCCATCAGTCTCAACCTGACCTGGTCTACCTGGATGTCGACAATTTTCCTGATGTCCGCCTTGCTCAACGGACGGAACATGATGATCTCGTCGATGCGATTTACAAATTCGGGCCGTACCGAGCGCTTCAGTTCATCCAGCACTTCTTCCTTCGTACTCTCCAGCACTTCGAAGAAATTCTCGTCCGTGATCGTTGCGAATCGCTCCTGGATCATCGCTGACCCGATGTTTGTGGTCATCACGATGATCGTGTTCTTGAAATTGGCCACCCGTCCCTTGTTGTCGGTCAGGCGTCCATCGTCAAGCACCTGCAGCAGGATGTTGAACACATCCGGATGCGCCTTTTCGATTTCGTCGAGCAGTACTACCGAATAGGGCTTTCTCCTGATGGCTTCCGTCAGCTGACCGCCTTCATCATAACCGATGTAACCTGGCGGGGCGCCGATCAGCCTGCTCACGCTATGTCTCTCCTGGTATTCGCTCATGTCAATCCTCACCATCGCGTGCTCGTCATTGAACAAATAAGCCGCCAGCGCTTTGGAAAGCTCAGTCTTACCGACACCCGTGGTGCCCATGAAAATGAATGAACCGATTGGACGCTTGGGGTCCTGTAAGCCTGCGCGGCTCCTGCGGACGGCGTCGCTCAAGGCCTTGATGGCTTCTTCCTGGCCTGCAACACGCTTGCTCAACTCTTCCTCCAGATGAAGCAGCTTTTCACGATCGCTCTGCAACATTTTGGAAACGGGTATCCCGGTCCAGCGCGCAACCACGCCGGCTATATCTTCACTATCAACTTCTTCCTTCAGCAGGGCCTGGCCGGCATGCATTTCCGTCATCTTTGCCTGGAATTCCTTTAAGTTTTTTTCAGCGGCGGCCACCTTGCCGTATCGGATCTCGGCAACCGTGCCATAGTCGCCGGCTTTTTCCGCCTGCTCAGCCTCGAACTTGAGTCTGTCGATTTCCTCTTTTGCTTTCCGGATTCCCTGCACTACCTCCTTCTCGCTTTCCCACCTGGCCTTCAACGAACTTCGTTGTCCACCCAGGTCAGCGAGCTCTTTGCTCAATTGTGTTTCCTTTTCGCGGTCTTTCTCCCTGCGTATGGCTTCCCGTTCAATTTCCAACTGCATGATCTTCCGGTTCAGCTCGTCCAACTCCTCCGGGAGCGAATCCATTTCCAGCCGCAACTTTGCAGCAGCTTCATCCATCAGGTCGATGGCCTTGTCGGGCAGGAACCTTTCTGAAATGTAGCGGCTTGAAAGCTCCACGGAAGCAATCACCGCATCGTCCTTGATGCGGACCCCATGGTGCAGTTCATACTTGTCTTTGATGCCGCGGAGTATGGAGATTGAGTCCTCGATGGAAGGCTCGTCTACCATGACAGACTGGAACCTGCGCTCGAGCGCTTTATCTTTCTCCACGTATTTCTGATATTCTTTGAGGGTGGTTGCGCCAATTGCATGAAGCTCGCCCCGTGCAAGTGCCGGCTTCAACAAGTTTGCTGCATCCATCGCACCTTCACCGCCGCCGGCGCCAATGAGCGTGTGGATCTCGTCTATGAACAAAATGATCTCCCCGTTGGAGTCAGTCACTTCCTTAATTACCGCCTTGAGCCTCTCTTCAAACTCGCCCTTGTATTTCGCACCGGCGACGAGCAATCCCATGTCGAGAGACACGAGGATCTTGGTCTTGAGATTTTCAGGCACATCACCGTTGACAATTCGTTGCGCCATACCTTCGACGATCGCGGTCTTGCCCACGCCCGGCTCACCGAGCAGGATGGGGTTGTTCTTGGTTCGCCTGGACAGGATCTGCAGTACGCGTCGAATCTCGTCGTCGCGTCCGATGACAGGGTCGATCTTGCCTTTCGAAGCGCGTTCATTAAGATTGATGGAGTAGCGCTCCAGAGATTTGTACTTCGCTTCAGCATTTTGGTCGGTGACCTTTGATCCGCCGCGCAATTCGGTGATGGCCTTGATCATCCCCTTTCTTTCGAAGCCTGCGTCCTTAAGCAGTGCGGCAACCTTGTCCTTCGACGAAAGAATTGCAAGTAACAGGTGCTCTACTGCCACGAATTCGTCCTTCAGGTCGCGCAGCTCTTTGTCGGCTCCCTGCAGCACAGCGTTGGTTGCCGAAGAGAGGTACGGCTGCTGACCTGACACCTGCGGGTAGGTCTGAAGGATCTCATCCAGCTTCTTGTTGAGGTGGGCGGAATTGGCATTCAGCTTTTTGAACAAGTATTGGACAACATTCTCGTCCGTCTCCAGGATGGCCTTCAGCAGGTGACCCGGCTCAATGGCCTGTTGATTTCTGGCGCCCGCAATTTCTGCCGACTTCTGTAATGCTTCCTGTGACTTTATAGTGTATTTCTCAAAGTTCATGATTCTGCGATTTTCCCAGCCCGATCAAATAGCAATCCCATTCGCCCCTGGGGCAGGTTTTCAGAAATTTTGGCATTAAATTGATCGCAATACACGGTTTTACAGTCATTGTGACCAACATAGTGCCAAGTTAGCATTGCATGGTAGTGTTTGTAACCGGATAGCAACTACACGCTATGGCCAAATCACAGAAGAAGACAAGCAGCAGACAGGATGAAGTGCTTCTCGAAGTAGCCTGGGAAGTGTGCAACCAGGTGGGCGGGATTTACACGGTGATAAGGTCCAAGGCGCCATCAATGATCAGGAACCATGGTTCCGGTTATTGCATGATTGGACCATTCGTGAACAAGAGTATTCTGGCTGAACTCGAATACACAGAGGGAGCGAATGACGTCTTCGGTCAGGCCGCTGAACGCCTTCGTAAAAGGGGCTACGATGTTCACGATGCCACCTGGCTTATTACGGGAAAACCCAGAGTCATACTCCTTAACCCCAACGTGATTGAGGAAAAGGCGCTCAACGTGGTGAAGTACCTCCTCTGGAAGAATCACGGCATTAGCACGCCTGGCAACAGTACGGTGATCAACCAGGTCGTGGCCTTTGCATACCTGACGAGGTTGTTTATTGATGAGGTGATCAGCCTGACCGCCGGCACGAAGCTCATTGCTCATTTCCATGAATGGATGGCGGGCCTGCCGATTGTCGATTTGAAACGTGACGGCGCTCCTGTAAAGACCGTCTTTACCACACATGCGACGCAACTTGGAAGGCACCTTGCAATCAACTCGCCGCTGTTCTACGCGCACCTTCCCTTTTTCGATCGAATTGAGGAGGCGAAGAAATTCGGCGTTCAAACAGAGGAGGCGATTGAATTCGCCTGTGCGACGAAATGCGACCTGTTTACAACCGTAAGCGACGTGACGGCCCGTGAGTGCAGACACCTGCTGCAGAGAAATCCGCAGGCCGTACTTCCAAATGGCCTTAACATTCAGCGTTTCGAGGCCCTGCATGAATTCCAGAATCTTCACTCAACATACAAAGAGAGTATTCATCAGTTCGTCATAAGCCATTTCTTCCACAGCTATTCATTCGATCTTGATAAAACACTATACTTTTTCAGCTCGGGCCGCTATGAGTACAAGAACAAGGGTTTCGATCTCACGTTGGAAGCCCTGGCCCATCTCAATGATCAGTTAAAACGCGAAAAAAAGGACGTGACGGTAGTGATGTTTTTCATCACCAAACGCGATTTCCTTGGCATAAGACCCGAGGCCCTGCAAAACCTTGCAATGACGGAGGAAATAAGACAGTTGTGCAATGAGATCCAACGCCAGGTGGGAAAGAGATTATTTCATGAATCCACCCAGCAAAAGGACAACAAGCTTCCGGATCTGACCCAGTTCGTGGATGAATACTGGAAACTGAGGTACCGGCGCACCATCCAGTCATGGAAGACCAACAAAATTCCGCTTAACGTAACTCATACACTTGTTGACGAAGACAAGGACGAGATCCTCCAGTTCCTCAAGCGGCGAAACCTGACGAACAAGGCAGAAGACAAAGTGAAGATCATCTACCATCCCGATTTCATTTCGGCCACCAATCCGCTGTTCGGGATGGAATACAGCCAGTTCGTAAGGGGCTGTCATCTCGGTATTTTCCCCAGTTACTATGAGCCATGGGGATATACTCCGCTTGAGTGTATGGCCAGCGGCGTGCCAAGTATCACGAGCGACCTCAGTGGCTTCGGTGACTATCTACTGAAACATTTCCCTGATCACAACAAGCACGGAATGTTCGTGGTTGAGCGCGGCAAACGCACATTCGACTGGAGTGCGCGACAACTGGCGGGCTTCCTCTACCAATTCCTCAGTCAGACACGGCGCGAGCGAATCAACCAGAGAAACAATGCCGAGAATTACTCTGCGGCATTTGACTGGGATACACTCGTGAAATATTATGAGGACGCCTATGCCAGGCTCTAGTCGATGGTCTCGATTGCGACCCAGGTCAAGCACCTCCGACAACCCTCGTGGTCAACTAATACTCAACTCAATTGCTTTTTGCCTTGAATGGGTCTGAAAGCCAGGGATCCTTGGCGATGGTATAGTCTGTGAAGGTGAGGAGAAAAGCGATGATTGCTTTTTTCTCTTCTTCAGAAATTTCCATCCGCATCGGCGAACCACTAGTATTCTTCAGCCGCTTGTCGAGATTGCGATGTGGCTCGATCGCGTTGCTGTAGTGGTCAATAACCTCTTCCAGGGTCGCCAGGCTTCCATCGTGCATGTAGGGAGCGGTCAGCCCAACGTTGTTGAGCGACGGCACGCGGAAGAGTCCGTCATCCTTCGACAGACCAGTCGTCTGCCAAAGTCCCCGATCTGAAGAGGTAGCTGACAATCCAATGTTGGCAAATTCTGCCTGGGATTGATATGTCGTGGGGGTCATGAGGCCCAACTGCCCCTGATGGCAGGAGCTGCAGTTATACTTTTTAATAAATAGTGACTGCCCCAGTAACTCGCTATCACTCAGTGTTGCGCGACTCTTCTCACTTAGTTTAAATCGGGACGATGTTGAACGCATGGACGCAACGAAATTTGCCAGGGAGGTTCGAATTCCCCACATATTAACGTGCGGTGTCGCGAAGGCTGCTTTGAACAACGGCGCGTAGTAGGGAAGTTTTTCCAGTTTCTTAGTAAGGTCCTTTTCATCACTTATGCCCATTTCGATGTGATTGAATATGGGCTCGATGACGGCGTCCTCCATCGCGGTTTGTCTGCCATCCCAGAACAGGCCGCCGGCGCGCGGGACGAAAGTGGCAGAGTCCCGGAACTGAGCGGACCTGCGTGAGTCCACCAGGGGAAGGGTATTACGAAGAGTCAACCTGCCATCAAATCCTTCGCTAAATGCAACGTTGTCGCCAAAGGCATTGGACTGTTTATGACAACTGGCGCAGGAGACGGAGTTGCTGGCGGAGAGCTGAGTGTCGTAGAACAGTACTCGTCCTAACTGAATTTGTGCATTGGTCGTATTCTCGATACCATAATTGTGAGGTGTGTCGGGCAGGGTGAGGTAATCGTCCACACCAGCCCATCCATCATCAGGATCGCAAGAAGTAACTGAAAGGCCAACTGCGACAAGCAGACCAATACTTTTCAGCGTCATATGCGTGGCGTTTAGGTTCCTAACGAGAACGACAGGAACCCGACGATCATTGTACTAAAGCTACTTACTTTTCCAGTATGGCGGCAACCCCCATACCTCCTGCGGTGCAAACGGAGATCAATCCCCGCCCTTTGCCTTTTTGTGAAAGCATCTTCGCAAGCGACGCCGTAATCCGCGTTCCTGTTGCGCCGAAAGGATGGCCGAGGGCCACACTTCCACCACGCACATTGAGTTTGCTCCTGTCGATAGATCCGAGGGCTTTCGTCAGTCCAAGTTCAGTTTTGCAATAGTCGTCGCTCTCCCACGCCTTTAGCGTGCACAACACCTGACCGGCAAAAGCCTCATGGATCTCGTAAAAATCAAAGTCCTGCAGTGTAAGATTGTTTCTCGTCAGTAGCTGGGAGACAGCAACAGTCGGAGCCATAAGAAGTCCGGCACCATGAACATGGTCGACCGCTGCGGCTTCGCAATCCACAAAGTAGGCAAGCACGGGCAAGTTGTTCTTTAATGCAAAATCTTCCGATGCCAGGAGCACGGACGCGGCACCGTCAGTAAACACCGTACTATTGCCGGCCGTCAAGCTGCCCTTGTCTGTTTTGTCAAATGCTGTTCTGAGCTTGGCCAACTTCTCGACGGACGTGTCTCCGCGTACTATCGTGTCGCGCTTGACGCCTTTGAACTCCGCGATCAGGTCATCAAAGAATCCTTCAGCGTAGGCTTTGGATGCATTGATATGGCTGAGGCAGGCAAGCTGGTCCTGCGCCTCACGGCTGATGCCCCATTGTTTGACCATGAGTTCGGTGTGTTCGCCCATCGTCATGCCTGTGCGCGGTTCACGAATTCCGGGAATCACTGGCTTAAGGTCGCCCGGACGGATGCTGAGGATAATTCCCACACGGTCGCTGAATGACTTTGCATTGTTCAGATCCACAAGTTTCCAGGCCAGGTTTTTCTTTCCCATCACGGGCAGGTCGCTGTTTGTGTCGCTGCCGCCAGCGATTCCCGAGTCGATCTGTCCTACAGCAATTTTTAGTGCAAGAAGGTTAACTGTCTCCAGACTTGTTCCGCAGGCGCGTTGGACATTGAAGGCCGGAGTTCGCGGATCGAGTGTTGTTCCCAGCACAACCTCTCTGGACAAGTTCCAGTCTGATGGATAAGTTAGGATGGCACCTAACGCCACGTCGCCCAGCCGCTTGCCTCCAAGTTTGAACCTGTCGACAGTTGCCTGAACTGTGGCCGTCAGCATTTCCTGGTTGGAGGTTCTGCTATATTCCTTGAACGACTTGACAAACGGGATGCGGACACCCCCGGCGATGACAACTCTGCGGCCTGTTTTCATAGTTGATAAAGATTGTGGGGATGTTGACCAGGTTTACTTCTTCAACATCGGAAAGATTCTCCTGAGATCGTCGTCCGACGGCTGAGTCCCGTATTCACAGACCTCGAATGCTTCCGCATGTTTTATGGCCGCGGCCTTTTCGGAACCATACCATTTTTCGAGAGATTTCTTCACTTCCGGAGTTAACCGGATCGCACGGTTGGTCGCCAACCATTTCTTGCGGTCCGCGACGTTGGCGGGCACTTGATCGGAGTAGCCGCCGATCCAGGGAAGCCACTCGTAGAATTGAGAAGCATGGGCATCAAGTGCATGAACCTTCTTGTCGAAAACTGAAGTGATGTCGATGGCAACGTCCGGCCGGAATGTATTAGGGCGTTGAAAAAAATCCTGGAAGTAGAGAAAGACCGGGTTCTTTCTCAGGGGCGGTGTTTCAGCCGCCACGTTGGGAACAGCCACCATATAGGCAGCATCCTGTACGAGCACACCTGTGTACCGGTGATCCGGGTGATAATCGTTTGGGCGCGGCGCGATCACCACGTCGGCATTCCATTCACGAATTTTTCTGATCACCTGTAGCCTCACGTCGAGGCTCGGCACCAATTCACCGTCGTGATTGTCGAGCACGTCGTACGTGACGCCAAATCTTTTCCCAGCTTCCTGCGCCTCCGCGAATCTTCGTTTGGCGAGCATGCCGCCGCCTTCAGACTGGTGACCCGCATCGCCGTTGGTAACGGCAACAAACTTCACGGCATATCCCATCGACGACAGGAGGATCGCCGTTCCGCCGCCGTCCTGATCGCAGTCGTCGGGATGTGCACCGATCATGATCACGCGGAGGGGAGTTTGGGTGTGACCGCTCAGGACACAGCAGGTAATGAGTATGGCAATCGAGAGGATACGCTTCATAACAGTCAGATTGAAATCTGAATGTATGAAATTGCAGTGAGAGTCTCCGGTCTCCGGTTCCCGGAATCCGGGAACTGGCGACTATTTCAAACCTGTCTTCCTAATTCCCACCCGATGATCGCCTTCTTCCTTGTCGCCTCCCACCTGTATTCGCCGAGCACGCCGTCTTTCCTGATCACGCGGTGGCAAGGGATGAGGTAGGCCACGTGATTTGATCCAACTGCCGAACCAACGGCCTGCAGTGCCCTTGGATTTTTTATTTCTGTTGCGAGGTTCTGGTAGGTTGTCACCTGACCCTCGGGAAGTTTTAGCAAGGCCTCCCACACTTTGACCTGAAAATTCGTTCCCTTCACCAGCACATGAAGCCTGGCATCGCCGGGCTGCCGGTTGAATATCCGGCTGTTGAATGCGCCCGTGAGTTCACGGTCTTCGTGAAACAACGAATTGTGCCAGTGGTGTTTGAGGTTGTCAAGCTCCGACCTCGGATCCTGGTCCGTCTGAAGGAACGACAACCAGCATATCCCCCGGTCGGTGACGCCGATGAGGGCAGTTCCGAAAGGTGTGTCGTGAAATCCGTACTCAATACGCAATCCCACACCATGGGTCTTGTGCTCCTGCGGCGTTACGGCTTCCAGCGTTGTAAACAGATCATACACTCTTGATTGCGCAGAAAGCCCCGCCTTGTCGGCGGCTTCAATGAGGTTGCTGGTCTCCTGGAGCTTGCCCTTTAGGAACTCAACGGTGAGAACCTGGAGAAACCGCTTTGGTGAAAGGCCGGCCCACTCTGTGAATATCCTTTGAAAATGGAACGGCGAGAGGTTTACTTTTTCAGCCACGTCGTCCAGGTTGGGATGCTCCAGGAAATTGTCACCAAGGAATTTTATGGCCTTCTCGATGCGCGCATAGTTGATATGATTCTCAGCTGTCGTTGTCATTGCTTTTAGTTTATGAGGCAAAATTGACGTCCGGGCGCTGGCAACTCAACCCGATTCTTGCCATATTTCGCGATACCTCAAACCTTTACCTGACGATGAAACGCATAATAATTGCTTTTTCTTTGATCGCTGTTGTTTCGGCGCAAGCCCAGACAAACTTCGATACTGTGAAGATCAGGCCCCAGCGACTAGCCGAGAATATTTATATGCTGAAGGGCTCCGGCGGCAATATCGGCCTGCTGACAGGTCCGGACGGACTGCTGCTGATCGACGATCAGTTCGCGCCGTTGTCCGAGAAAATAAGTGCGGCGATCAAATCCATCGATCCCGGGTCGATCAGGTTCCTTATCAATACGCACCTTCACGGCGATCACAGCGGGGGCAATGAGAATTTCAAGAAAATGGGGGCCACCATTGTCGCGCATGACCTGGCGAGGGAGCGCATGAGCACGGAGCAGTTCAATGCAAGGGCCAATCGCACATTCCCGCCACGTGACAAGGAAGCCTGGCCTGTGGTAACATTTGACAACAAGATGAGCTTTCACATGAACGGCGAAGACGTAGAAATGCATCACTTTGTTCCTGGTCACACAGACGGTGATGTGATCATCAAAATGAAGAAGGGAAATATTCTGCACACAGGCGATGCGTTCAACCTGTCCGGATATCCTTTTGTGGACGGCTCAAGCGGCGGCACATTTGACGGATACATCGAAACCCTGGACAGGATCATGGGCCTGGCAGATGACAAGTCCAAAATCATACCCGGCCACGGCGACGTCGGGACCAAGGCCGATGTGAAGATGGTGAGGGACATGCTGATCGACATACGCGACCAGGTGGCAGCAGCCATGAAGAAGGGCAAAAAGGTAGAAGATATTCCGGCCATGAACATCACAGCGAGGTATGATGAGAAGTGGGGTAAAGGATTTATCAAGGGCAAGGACTTTGTGATCGTGGTGGCACAAAATGAGGAGGTTAAGCTCAGGACGAAGAGCGCGGAGAAGTAACGTGTTGACGTGTTGACGTGTTGATGTGTTGATGTGTTAACGAGCGGGCACCTGCATTTCGTTCGCGCGTTAGAACGTTAACACGTTGTCAATGCGGTTGCCGGCACTTTTTGCACCTTCGATAACCTGCGCTCAGTGCCTCCGCCTCGCTCTGAAAGAAAACGCGATTGGCCGCCTTCATTCTCTTTCCTGACCGACATGTGAGCGTTCCATAGATTTTCAGCTTGCGACTGCCGGCCAGCACGACCTGACGCGACCGGATCAATGCATGAAGCAGCGTGCTATCGATTTCAGAATGTCTTATCATTGTCACGAAGCTGTGAGAGTTGCGTCAAGAATCTGCAGCATCATGAAAACCAGCAACCCGATTCTTGCTGAATGACAACAATTATTCCCCTTCCGTCAGAATTCGAATTTGACTTCTGCGTGCAGTTTCTCCGGCGTTCACCGAAAGAGATACTTCACACCATTGGCGAAGACACCAGCATCATGAAGGCAATCCGCGTTGGCGACAGGATTGTCGTGATCGCCGTGGCCCGGCACGAGGCAGGCCTGTCACTGAAAACCCTGGACACAGATTTTTCACATGCGGATTTAGAGTCCATGATCTCGTACGTCAGGGAGTGGTTTGACCTGGATTCGGATCTGAAACCGTTCTACAAACTGGCGAGGAAGGACAAGATACTGGCACCGCTTGTGAAAAAATACAAGGGCCTTCGCATCATGAGTTACCCGGACTTGTTTGAATCGCTGATATGGGCCGTGCTGGGTCAGCAGATAAACCTCCAGTTTGCTTACACCCTAAAGCAGCGATTTGTCGAGTCGTTTGGGGAAAAGGTTGATCTCGAAGGATCAACGCACTACCTGTTTCCGCAACCACACCGTGTATCTGCACTTACTGATTCAGACTTGCTGCCGCTGCAGTTTTCGAGGCAAAAGAGTCAGTATACAGTCAACATAGCAAAGGCGTTTGTATCGGGCGATATTTCCAAAGCAAAGTTGTTTGGCCTTCCATTATCGGAAGCGAAAGAGAAGCTCATGGGAATAAAGGGCGTAGGAAACTGGACTGCAAACTATGCGCTGATGAGAACCTTCCGCTATCCGGACGCTTTTCCGCTCGAAGATGCCGGGCTCCACAACGCGCTGAAGAAACAGCTCGGCTTAAAGTCAAAGCCAGGCGTCGATCGCGTGAAGAAGATATTCAGGAACTACAAGGGCTGGGAGGCGTATGCGACCGTGTACCTATGGAAGAGTTTGTAAAGATGTTTCCGGCTTCCAGTCGCCGGTGACCGGGGACTGGAGCCTGGAAACTGGAAACTGGAGACAAGGTTAACGCATTTCTTCGCGCTGCTACTTAACGAGAAGGCGCCCCACGATCAACACAATAAAGATCTGCCCCCACAGGGCTTCAATCATGCCAAGTGCGTACAACACGCCATTCGGATGAAACGGAGTATCCATCCCACTCAATACCATCAGGCTGTACTCGATTCTCTTCATGAAGCCGATGGTGCGAAGCGGCACGTCAATGCCGAGGCAGTCGACGTCGACAATGCAGAAGATCTCATACACACATCCGAAGCTGAGGCCGATCATCAGGTAGAGCGCGGCGGCGCCCCACAGCTTGATACCGAGTCCGAGATCCTTCTTGAAGAATTCCAGGATAGTGAAATAGATAACGGAGATCTCAACAGAGAGCAGGCAGATCATGATTGTGATGAGAAACAACCTGTACGCGAGGGTGGGCGCCATCGGCATGAATGGGTTCGTACCCAGCACACCGATCAGGAAAACGCCATTAATAAATATAAAATTGACAATGATGACCTTTCTGTTGGTGGTATAGTTCCGCAGCGCATCCCACAAGAGGAAAATATAGGTACCCAGACAGCCGAAGAATACAGTTTCGGCGATTTCGACGTGATAAGGGAACTGGAATTCTTCAAACAGTGATAACAGGAAGAGACAGAAGATCACAGCCCCCTGCGCCAGCACGATCCGCTTGAAATCACGGGTCTTTTCATCTGTGAGTTCTTTTCCCTGCAGGTTGCGGCTCAGGATGTACTGTATGAATTTGGGCATGTCGGAGAAGTCAACACAATCTATGAAATTTGGCCTGTCACATTGCCCTTCCCCTATGTTTATCATCGATCTCAAATACATCGTCCCGCTCGAGAAGCTGGATGCACACATGACCCCACATGTCAATTATTTGAATAAATACTATAGGCTCAACCTGTTTCTGGCGTCAGGGCGCAAAGTCCCCCGAACCGGCGGCATCATTCTTTGTTTGGCAAAGACCAGGGAAGAGGTTGACACGATCATCAGCGAGGATCCGTTCTTCAAACTTAAGCTGGCGGAATTCACTGTGACAGAATTCCTCGCTTCTCAATCCCATCGTGATTTGAAGAATCTATTAAAGGGTGTGTGAAAGAGATTGCCTTGAGACGCGCAATTCAATTTTAGAACCTGGCGTTCTTTTCACCGAAGAGGATGTCATCAAGGCTCCAATTTACTGGTCCTGTGAAAAAGAAGATCACGGCTATCACGGCAAAAAGAAATGGATGCTGGTCTTCGTAATAAAATCTTCCCTGGCCGACGAAAAAGCAAATGAACAACATGTCGGCTGCTATCAACAGTGAGGCAATCCGGGTAAACAATCCCAACAAGAGGCAAACACCTGCCACAAGCTCCAGGCCTTTGCCCAGGTACACCATCAATTCAGGCGCAGGCAGCGACTTGATGATATCCCATTCCAGGTACACCTCCATGGTAGGCCTGTCGAAGACCTCGATGCCATGATATGCCATCAACAAGCCAACGATGACCCTGATGGTGACAAGCCCGCCCTCGTACAAGAGTGGCGATGGCGATAGTAGTTTCCGGATCATTCGACACGAAGATACCCACGCCGAGCCAGTTTCCAGTTTTCTCTTAGGTTTCGATTCCAACCAAACATCCGCATTTTGCCTGGTGTAGGTCGA
>Ga0315912_10003555_pt1 | contig 15409 bp, 14 predicted proteins | sample VfabasoilMG_FD_204469 | JGI IMG/M metagenome (GOLD analysis project Ga0315912, IMG submission 204469) | Garden soil microbial communities collected in Santa Monica, California, United States - V. faba soil | ecosystem: Environmental > Terrestrial > Soil > Garden | place: USA: California... | reverse complement strand
GATGTTGCGCAGGCTAGGGAATTCGGAATTAGCCCTATTGATCTGGTGATTGTAGACCTTTATCCATTTGAAGAAACAGTACGCCGTGGTGGAACGGAAGAGGACATCATCGAAAAAATTGACATCGGTGGAATTTCGCTGATAAGGGGAGCTGCCAAGAATTTTGCTGACGTATTGATTGTTGCGTCGAGAAGCCAGTATCCAGCGTTGCAGGAGTTACTTCAATCAAAAGATGGTTCGTCAGATCTTCCGGACAGAAAGAAATTTGCGGCCATGGCTTTTGATGTTACGTCACATTACGATACGGCCATCTTTAACTATTTCAATCAGGAGTTTCAGTTTCCAAGTTTCAAAAAAAGTATACAACAAGGCAGGACATTAAGGTATGGCGAAAACCCTCATCAGCAGGGAACCTACTTCGGGGAATTCGATGCTTTGTTTGAGCAACTCCACGGGAAAGAACTTTCGTATAACAACCTTGTCGATGTTGACGCAGCAGTCAATCTAGTTAAGGAGTTTGATGGGGAAAAAGCGTTTGTAATCATCAAGCACACGAACGCCTGTGGAGTAGCCACGGGGTCCACTGTCAAGGAAGCTTACCAAAAAGCACTGCAGGCAGATACAGTCTCCGCCTTCGGTGGGGTATTGGCCTCCAATCAGACAATTGATGAAACAGCGGCAGAAGAGATTAATAAGCTCTTCTTTGAAATCCTCATTGCACCCGCTTTCGATGAAAGTGCATTGGCAATTTTGAAATCAAAAAAGAACCGGATGATCCTGTTACAGAAGAAACAGTTAACGGAGACCAAACAGTGCAAGAGTATCCTCAATGGGATCATCGAACAGGATCTTGATCTTAAAACGGATTCAAGGGAAGACCTCAAAGTAATGACCAAACGGTCGCCCGTCGAGTCCGAGATAAACGCACTTTTGTTTGCAAGCAAAATCTGTAAGCACACAAAATCCAATACGATTATTCTGGCGGTGAACGGTCAGCTATTGGCCAGTGGTGTAGGCCAGACTTCCAGGGTAGACGCCTTGAGGCAGGCAATAGATAAAGCAACTTCCTTTGGTTTCGACCTTAATGGGGCTGTGATGGCTTCCGATGCATTTTTTCCTTTCCCGGATTGTGTTGAAATAGCTTCTCAGCAAGGTATCCGAGCCGTTATTCAGCCAGGTGGCTCGGTGAAAGATCAGGACTCGATAATCTTCTGTGATCAGCATGACATGACAATGGTCTTTACCGGTGTAAGGCACTTTAAACACTAGACTTTCCGGAAGAACCAGACTTTTTATCCCCGGTTACTTGAATATTCTTTGAGTTCAAATTTGGAGCGCCAAAAAACTTACTTAGCGGGTAAAAAACTTACATTTTTGAAGCGTTAGTCTTTATTTTAGTAAATTAAATGCAATTTTGCGCCGAGTCTAAGTTTTGCGCAAAGCACCGATTTTTAAACTTCTAGGTAACACACATACATGGCATTTTTTGATTTCTTCACTAGCGACATCGCTATAGACCTTGGAACGGCAAATACCCTCATCATTTACAAAGACAAAATTGTGGTCGATGAGCCTTCCATTATCGCCATCGATAAAGTAAATAATAAAGTATTGGCCATTGGCCGGGAGGCCATGCAAATGCACGAGAAAACCCACGATCATATCAAAACTATCCGTCCCTTAAAGGAGGGCGTTATTGCCGACTTCCAGGCTGCGGAAATGATGATTCGTGGATTGATCAAGATGATTGACACGGGCAAACGACTCTTTCCACCTTCTTACCGTATGGTTATTTGTATTCCATCGGGAATTACTGAAGTAGAGAAGCGTGCCGTACGCGATTCTGCAGAGCATGCCGGGGCGAAAGAAGTTTATATGATTTATGAACCTATTGCAGCAGCGATAGGTACAGGAATCGATATTGAACAACCTATTGGCAATATGATTGTGGATATCGGAGGAGGTACGACCGATATCGCGGTTATCGCCTTGTCAGGTATTGTTTGTGATCAGTCAATCCGCGTAGCGGGGGATACCTTCAATCGCGACATTCTCGATTACATGAGGAGGCAACATAATTTGTTGATCGGTGAGCGCTCAGCGGAACGGGTGAAAATAGAAGTTGGATCTGCGCTGACTGAACTGGATGATGGCCCGGCCGACTATGAAATTCGTGGGCGTGACCTTATGACAGGTATACCCAAAACCATCAAGATATCGTATTCGGAAATTGCATTTGCTCTGGACAAGTCAGTTTCAAAGCTTGAGGAAGCAGTACTCAAAGCCCTGGAAACCTCACCGCCTGAATTGTCTGCCGATATTTATGAACGGGGTATTTATTTGACCGGAGGAGGAGCCTTGTTAAGGGGACTTGACCGGAGGCTGGCGTTAAAAACCAAGTTACCAATTCACGTGGCGGATGATCCACTTCGCGCCGTGGTACGTGGTACAGGCCAGACACTAAAAAATATTCAACAATTCCGTGCGGTGTTGATGACATAAGCCATGGAGAGGCTCATTCTTTTTGTTTATCAAAACAGGGCTTTTTTTACTTTTCTATTGTTGGAGTTCTTCTGCGCATGGCTTATTGTAGAGAACAATGCGTACCAGGGCACTAAATTCTTTAACTCGTCAAATGGGTTAGTTGCTGGTGTAAACAATTTTTCACAAAGTGTCCGTGACTACTTTCAATTGACTGAAGTAAACCGCCTGTTGGCAGAGGAAAATGCGTCGCTGAGAGAAACCCTGGAAAAACAGAATCGCCTCGAATATCCTTTAAATGTAAAACCCCCGGCTGATTCCACATTAGGTAAACATTTTGAATTTGTTAGCGCCAAAGTGGTCAATAATCATGTTGACCTTGTGAAAAACTTTATAACGATTGACAAGGGAAGTGATTCAGGGATTGAGCCTGGTATGGCGGTCATCAGTTCAATGGGAGTTGTAGGCAAAGTAAAACTAGTTTCCAGAAATTATGGTGTAGTTACTTCCATTCTTCACATTGATGTGATGGTATCGGCAGTCCTGAAACGAACAGAACATTTTGGAACCGTACAATGGGATGGAACCAATCCTGACCTGGTAGAATTCAAGTACATACCGCGACACGTGAATCCGGTCATTGGCGATACGGTTATCACTTCCGGATACAATGCAATATTCCCTCAGGGAATTATGATTGGCGTTATCGATGAAGTAAAGCTTAATGATGAAGCACTTTTTTATGATTTGAAAGTTAAGCTAAGTCAGGATTTCAGAAAGCTTTCCTATGTAAATGTGGTCAAAAACTACTGGCAGCCCGAACAGGATTCTTTAGAGCAAATCATGATCAAACAGTAAGTAATGAGCCGTGTAAATATTTTGCACATTATCTCCTTTTTTCTTTACCTGCTATACCAGGTATTGATTCTTCAGAATGTGGTCCTTTTCCATACTGCTTTTTGTTTTTTATACGTAGGGTATTTGCTGGTTTTGCCTGTTGAGACCAATCCATTAACATTAATGGGAATTGGATTTCTCATGGGATTTTCGGTTGATCTGTTTTACAACAGCCTCGGCCTTCATTCATTGGCCTGTGTGCTTATTATGTACCTCAGAAACTATTGGCTGAACAACCTGACCCCTCAGGGAGGATATGACAGCAATGACACGCCTTCTCTGGCCCTCAACGGTATCCAATGGTTTGTTGTGTATGCTACGCCGATGGTGTTGCTCCATCATGGCGTTTTGTTTTTCGCAGAGGCAGGCGGATTTGGTATGTTCTGGTTTACAACACTGAAGATATTATCCAGCACTTTATTTACTTTGTTAGCAATTTTAATTGCGCAGTTCTTGTTCCCCGGCAGGAGACAGCGTTAAATTTATACGAAATACATCAAAAGGGAATTTAGTATATTAGATTTCAAAGGAGTGGAGAGGCTACTGGTAATGGGTAACTGGTCGATAGAATGACTCTAAAATGAACGAAGGGCGGAAGGAGATAATACAGATTGCGTTTGTCCTGGTTGGGATTATATTCCTGGCAAAACTGTTTTTTATCCAGATTCTGGATGATCGATATGACAAGCTGGCTAATAGTAATGCGATCCTGCGCGAGGTCGACTATCCGGTGCGGGGATTGATTAAGGATCGGAATGGAAAACTGATCGTATATAATACACCGGAGTTTGACCTGCAGATCATACATAAGGAAGTTAAGAATTTTGATTCCACCAGATTCTGTGATGTCTTCTCCATGTCGAGAGAAGAATTGAAGTTGAAGTTTAAGGAACTAAAAGCCAAGAAAGAATACTCTCCCGTAAAGCCTACCATTTTTCTCACCCAACTCTCTACGCTTGATTTTGCTAAAATCCAGGACAACATCGATGAGTTCGAGGGGTTTTATATTCAGGCAAGAACAACCCGTGCCTATAATGCTCAGGCGGCCGCCAATGCCATTGGGTATGTAAGCGAAATCTCAAAAGACAAACTGCGCAATGACAAATCCGGCATTTACAAGCAGGGAGATTACATCGGTCAGAGTGGTATTGAGGCGTATTATGAACAGTACCTGCGGGGCCAGCGCGGCGTTCGATTCAAATTGAGGAATGTTGATGGCGTAGAGAAAGGATCCTTTAGGAACGGGGCTATTGATACGCTCTCTATCCCCGGGCAGGATATTACAAGTACACTCGACCTCGATCTACAATCCTATGGTGAATACCTTTTGAAAGGAAAAGCCGGAAGCATAATTGCAATTGAACCCTCGACAGGGGAAATACTCGCCATGGTCTCCGGACCTTCGTATGATCCCACACTGCTGACCGGCAGACACTACAGTTCAAACTTTGTACTTATCAGCAACGATACGAATAAGCCGCTTTTTAACCGTCCTCTCATGGCTCAATATCGCCCGGGATCAATTTTCAAAATTGCGCAGGCAATGGTTGCCTTGCAGGAGGGTGTTATTACCGAGGAGACTCGGATTCGGTGTGATCGTTCTATTATCGATTGCCATGGACCACATTCGAATGAAGACTTAAGAGGTGCGATAACCCATTCCTGTAACCCTTACTTTCGGGGAGTCTTGCAGCGGATGTTAAACCAGGGTGCCTCTGATAATCCGTATGATGATACGCGAATAGGACTTAAAGAATGGAGCAGACATATTGGAAGTTTTGGCTTTGGTAAGCGGCTTGGTATTGATTTGCCGAACGAGAAGGGCGGTCTGGTGCCCGATCCCGCCTATTATGACAGGGCTTATGGTGGTAGACCATGGAAGTTTTCAAACATCTACTCCATCGCTATTGGTGAAGGTGAAAATATGGTGGTGCCCCTTCAAATGGCAAACTTTGCCGCAACTATTGCGAACAAAGGTTATTATATCACACCCCACCTGGTGAAGTCTATTGGAACAACGGGAGAGCCACTTCCACAATACAAAGAGAAGCATTTTACTACCATTGATTCTTCTTATTTCAGGGTAGCAGCCGACGCCATGCAACGCGTGGTGGAATCAGGCACCGGACAGTATCGCGCACAGTTGAAAGACATCGTCGTCTGCGGCAAAACGGGTTCAGTACAAAACGAACCTAATCCGGATCACTCTGTTTTTATAGCCTTTGCACCAAAAGAGAATCCGAAAATAGCGGTGTCGGTATATGTTGAGTTTTCGGGCCAGGGAGCTCGCGCCGCAGCCTCAATCGCCAGTTTGATGATAGAGAAATATCTATTAGGTGAAACAAAACGTCCTCACATTGAAGCGTACGTGTTGAAAGGGCAGTTCCTGAATTAAAGGATGCATGGGTACAGACAATTAATTTCCAGAGCAGAATAAATGAGCAGGGAGGGAATAATTACGTATAAAATGGATTGGGTTACGGTAGCCCTGTACGCGGCTATTGTAATCATGGGCTGGCTCAATATCTATGCCGTGACATATGACCCTGAAAGCAAGATCTCGATTTTTAACCTAACCATTAACTCAGGCCGCCAACTACTGTTTATTGCCGGTGCCTTTATAATCATCATGACGATCCTGATTATTGACATGAGGTTCTATGAGACATTCGCTTATATAATTTTCGGATTGATTCTCTTTCTTCTGCTCCTGGTGCCTATCATTGGTAAAGAGGTGGGAGGAAATAAAGCATGGCTGGGGATTGGGTCATTTGGTGTTCAGCCTTCAGAATTCGCCAAGTTTGCAACGGCATTGGCAGTGGCCAAATACATTGGGTCCGTCGGTTTTCGGATGGATCACATACGCAATCAGGTAATTCTGTTTTTGCTGATCGGAGCTCCAATGGTATTGATCCTTCTTCAAAAGGACACAGGCACTGCGTTGGTTTTCACGGCTTTTACCGTTGTGTTCTTCCGCGAAGGTATGTCGCCCTTTTTGATCATCGCCGGAATTATTGCTGCCATTATTTTTGTGCTTACGCTGATGGTAAACGAGTACTATCTGTTCACCGGGATCGGTGTCTTGCTTGTCGTTGCTATTCTGATGGGCAAGAAAAAAATCAAACGGATAGCGCTATTAACTGCTGCGGCAATTGCAATTTGCGGGATCATTGTTAGTGTGGATTACATCATAACCGATGTTCTAAAACCGCATCAGCAAAACCGCATCAGAGCCTTAATTAATCCGGATGCTGACCCTCTGGGATACGGATGGAATGTAACACAATCGAAAATTGCTATCGGCAGTGGTGGTTTTTTAGGCAAAGGATTTCTTGAAGGGACACAGACGAAATTCAATTTTGTGCCGGAACAAAGTACTGACTTCATCTTCTGTACGATCGGTGAAGAACACGGCTGGGTTGGAAGTCTCTTTGTCATGACACTCTTTATGGCGCTGTTGTTACGGGTGATATTTTTGGCGGAACGACAAAAGAATAGATTTGCCCGCGTGTATGGCTACTCCGTTGCTTGTATCTTCTTTTTCCATTTTGCGGTGAATATCGGAATGACTATCGGCTTGTTTCCGGTCATCGGAATACCGCTGCCTTTTTTCAGCTATGGAGGTTCCGGGCTGTGGGGATTTACGATTCTGCTTTTTATCCTGTTGAAACTCGACGTACACAGGATGCAGGTTTTACAACGTATCTAGTATTTCAGACAAATCGTTTTTCTATGAGTTCCATGAACTCGTGAAACTCTTCACTTTCATTATCCCAGGCTGAAGCATGTTCATCTTCTATATAACGAAGGGCCGCTTTTATATTGTCCAGCTTGTCCAGGTGATCAATTGCCTTGCTGAAAAGTTCAAAGTCGCCGTGAAAAAGCACCTTGGTAAACATAAACTTCTGGTTAATAGTCAGGCTGTCTTTGATCTTCGCTATTTTCTGAAAATTGTCTACTATCGAGGGCCGGTTGGATCGAGTCATGGTCTCATTAATGCTTGTTGAAGCCTGAACCGGCTGTTGAGCTATTCCGGCAGGCTTGCTGTATTCCTTGACTGTTTCCTGGGCCTTTTGTTTTTCCTCTCTTTGTTCTGGTTCGACAGGTTTTATCGTCGCCGGTGGGAGTGGTTTGGCGACATAAAAGCTACTGGCATCCAACGGCAGGACAGAAGAGAATTTTTCTAAATATTCCTCGACATCTTCAGGATTGAAACTGACTTCTTCCAATATCTGGTCAAGAATTGAAAAGGCTTCGTTTCCTGAAATCTCCCGGACCCCTTTTTCTTCAAGTTTTTGTAACATTCTTTCCAGGGGCGCCTTATTAACCTTCAGGTACCTGATCTCCTCTTTAAAAGGGGAAACTTCCAGTTTGTTGTCTTGCCCGGTTATAATCATGGCAAAGAAATCATATGGATCAAAGACAACGAGCAGCGTCTGACTTACCGCTTTTTTTAACAGGGGCTCAAAATGCGGCCGATCAATGGAAATATTTTTTGAAAGGACACTCATCAGGTGCTCCAAGGCCTCTTTTACATCGGGATTATCATAAGCAAAATAGGGGCTTTTCAGATTTTTGGTTTCACCTTTCCAGGTCTTAAAAAGTTCACGAATAACGAAGAGGTTCACCTGCTGCACATTACACAGAGAGAGAATTTCCGAACCAGTGATTTTTTCCTTTGAAGAAAAAAATCTGTCCAATATTTTTCCTGTATATGCATCCCCGTAGAGGGCGATCGCTTCAAGGCTAATTTTTTCGTCCATGCCTAGATTTCTGATTATCCTATGTTTCCGGCCTAAAGTTAATGTATATTAAATAATGTGCCTAGCTGTTGCCGGTAGTTCGTCGGGTAATACGAACAATGAAAAGCATATCGAGGAGAGGAGTGTTTGTATGAAGGCACGGCGTAGCGAATAAGCTTACCTTTGGTCGGCTCGAAAATTAACGAATTGCCTGAATTTCAGCTTTGTATTTAAACGACTATCTACATCTGGAGCCTAACTGTTACCTTTAGTCTATGTTTATTGAACCACATCTCGGCGGGAAGAGTAGAAACGAACGAGCAGGATGGATTGAAGTAATCTGTGGCTGTATGTTTTCAGGTAAGACGGAAGAACTCATTCGAAGACTCAACAGGACGATTATCGCCAGACAGAAGGTGGAAATCTTCAAGCCCGAAACGGATAAGCGTTATCATCATACCGAAATTGTGTCGCACAATGAAAATGCAATTCGGTCTACGCCGGTGAATTTTGCAAGTGATATTTTGTTACTCGCCGGTGATTGTGATGTGGTTGGAATCGATGAAGCTCAGTTTTTTGATGACGCCATAGTAGAGGTATGTAATACACTTGCGAACAATGGAAAACGAGTGATCGTTGCCGGGTTGGATATGGATTATCAGGGGAGGCCTTTTGGACCAATGCCGAGTCTGCTGGCAGTAGCTGAATTTGTAACAAAAGTACATGCGATCTGTGCCCAGACCGGGGAGCTTGCTTCCTTCTCTTTCCGGCTGATAGACAGCGATGCGAAAGTTGTACTGGGTGAAAAATTGGAGTATGAAGCCCGAAGCAGAAAGGCATTTCACGAGGGAATGAAGGAAAGAAAAAAATAGAGAATGCTGCTTTTAAAAAACATCGTCTATCTGATCCAAAGACAATCCCAATAATGCGCTATTTCGGGTTCTTACCGATTAGGTTTCGGTTCCCGGATGAAATTAAATGTCGCAGCGAGCGAGGTATTTTGCATTAACTTTCCAACATGTTACACAAAACCAGGGGTGTTGTTTTTCGATTTACTAAGTATGGAGAGACCTCCATCATTGTGAATATCTTCACCGAGCTTTTTGGATTGCAAGGTTATATTGTAAACGGCGTGCGCAGCAAGTCGAGTAAGAATAAAGTTGCCCTATTTCAACCGTTGACGCTCCTCGATATGGTTGTCTATCATCGGGAAAATGCAAATTTGAACAGAATCAGCGAAATAAAATGCCTTCACCCCTACAAGTCCATACCGGTCGACATCAAAAAATCCGGTATTGCTGTCTTTATCAATGAAGTAATAAACAAGTCAATACGAGAAGAAAGCCATGCGAGCGAACTATGTGACTTCATCATTGATTCCTTCATTGCGTTGGATAATGCGATGACAAGCGTGGAAAACTTTCATTTGATATTCCTGTTGAAATTAAACCGTTTGCTGGGCTTCGGGGCTTACAATACCGATGACATTCTGGGGTTAAGGGCAACCGATCAGGAGACTGAAAAAATACTGAATCTGTTAATTAAGGCAGATTACACGGATTCGGTGAAAATGACAAATATTCAACGCAGGGCTATCCTCGATCTGGTTTTAAAATTTTATGGTGATCATATCGAATCCTTTGGGGAGATGAAATCAACACAAATATTAAGAGAGATAATGGGCTAAATAAACGGGAACAAGAGTATTCTCCAGCTAAATCATTCGCTTAGCAACTTCATTCCAATTTACAACGTTCCACCAATTTGCCACATACTCATTGCGCTTGTTCTGATATTTCAAATAATAGGCATGCTCCCACACATCCAAACCAAGTAATGGCGTTCCCCTTAAGTCGCCGACATCCATCAGCGGGTTGTCCTGATTGGGTGTTGATCCAATTTTTAATTTACCACTGTCGAGTACCAGCCAGGCCCAACCCGATCCAAACCGGGTCATCGCGGCCTGGGTGAAGAGTTCCTTAAATTTTTCAAAGGAACCAAATGTACCATTGATTGCCTCGATCACCTTCCCGGTTGGGGCGCCACCCTGAGTTGGCGTCATGACCTGCCAGAAGAAATTGTGATTCCAGGCTCCACCACCATTGTTTCTGGCTTTTGGAGAAAGTTTGGAACAATTGGCGAAGAAATCTTTTTCTGATGCAAAGTCAATTTTCTCGGCAATAATGGCATCATTAACATTCTTGATATAGGCAGTATGATGTTTGTTATAGTGGATATCCATAGTCATTGTATCTATGACAGGCTCCAGCGCATTGTACGAATAGGGCAAAGCAATCTGCGAGAAATTGATGGCGGCAGCCTTTTGAATTTCAGTATGGATAACCACAGGGTTGGATGAAGAAGTAAGAATTGCCGCAGCCTTTGAAATGCCAGGGGCACTTATTGTCGTGATGACGGTGGCCTTCAGTGAGTTTTTAATAAATTTTCTCCGCGACGTATTCATAGTTGAGTGGATTATGTCCACAGCAAATTTACCTAAAAATATTTAGCTTGCGTGAACCAACTAAAGTCTACTGGCACCTATGAAGGAAATACTGTATGACGAGATCCCCTCACTTGACCTGGCCGACTTCTATTCTGGTGATCCTGTTCGTAAGCAGCAATTTGTTGCGAAGCTTGGAGAAGCCTATAACAATATTGGTTTTGTAGCGGTGCGAAATCACTTCCTGTCTCAGGAAATGCAGGATCGGCTCTATCCGGCCATAAAAAAGTTTTTTGCGCTGAAGGATAATTTGAAACAAAAATATGAACATTTAAACCTTGCCGGGCAACGGGGTTATACGGGCAAGGGAAAGGAACATGCAAAAGGGAGAAATACCGGAGACTTGAAGGAATTCTATCACGTCGGCCAGGAGTTATCTGCGACGGAGTTACGAGCAGAAGGTTACCCCGCGAATGTATGGCCTGAAGAAGTGCCCGAATTCAAGGAGGCTGCCATAGACGCATATCGCGCTCTGGAAAAAACAGGCACAGTTATGTTGAGAGCAATTGCGATATACTTAGGACTTCAGGAAGATTACTTTGATGAGAAGATAAAAAATGGGAATAGTATCCTCCGACCGATACACTATTTCCCGATCGAGAGCCCCGATGCAGTTCCGTCGGATGCTGTTCGGGCTGCCGAACACGGAGACATAAATCTGATAACGTTACTAATGGGGGCAAGTGCAGAGGGGTTGCAAGTACTGCGTAGGGATGGCAAATGGATTCCGATTACAGCGTTACAGGATCAGTTGATTGTTAACGTAGGTGATATGCTTGAACGGCTCACGAACAGGAAACTAAAATCCACTATACACAGGGTGGTTAATCCTGCGCGAAGCTTGATGAATGTTCCCCGCTATTCAATTCCTTTTTTTATGCATCCACGTTCTGAGATGAGTTTAGCAGCATTGTCCGGTTGTGTAGATGAGGAGAATAACAGACTTTGGGACGATATCACAGCCGGAGAGTTTCTTGACCAGCGACTGCGGGAAATTGGATTAAAGAAATAAATAATCGCGTTAAGCTATAGCCATACACTTTGCCAGAACGAATCCGATATTACATTTTTTTACGTGATGTGTTAACGCTTGCGCTCACAACGTTCGGCGGACCACAGGCGCATCTGGCACACTTTCACAAAGTACTGGTAGATCGAAGAAAATATCTGACGGATGACGAGCTCGTGGAAATAAATTCATTGTGTCAGATCTTACCGGGACCCGCATCTACACAAACATTGACCGCAATAGCATTTAAAATCGGGGGACCAAATCTTGCTTATCTCACCCTATTAGTCTGGATCCTTCCGGCAGTTTCAATGATGACGGCTGCCGCCATGATCATGTCTGGTATACAAACCAAAAACTGGTCGCTGGAATTCACCCGGTTTATTGAACCGATAGCCGTCGGCTTTGTAAGCTATGGCGCATATGTTATCAGCCTGAAGACCATCTCGTCAAAAACCGGAATCGCGTTAATGCTGGGGGCCGCAGTGACTTCTTACTTCGTGCAGACGCCTTTTATCTTTCCCCTGATTTTGCTTATTGCCGGACTTGTTACGGCATTGAAGTATAAGAAGCAGCCAAAGGATGAGGCAAAGAAAAGGCTGGTGGTCCCCTGGGCAAATTTCCTGTTATGGGTCGGTGTTTTGGTTTTTGCGGCAGTATTAGGGGGCGTTACAAAGGCGCTGCCAGTGAAACTCTTTGAGAATTTTTATCGAAACGGAAGTCTTGTGTTTGGTGGTGGACATGTACTGGCGCCACTGCTTTACACAGAATTCGTTCAGGACCAAAACGAAGACGAACCTGCCAACAAAGCTTCTGTGCTGAAGTCCAAACTGAAAGAAAAATATAGCCCCAAACCGTTTCATCATCCCATTTCGCATAATGAATTTTTATCAGGTTATGCCTTCGTACAAGCCTTGCCAGGTCCTGTATTTTCATTTAGCTCGTACATTGGCGCCTTGTCGTCGCGCGATTACGGCGTCGGTGGCGAACTGTTGGGCGCATTGATGTCAGCGCTGGGAATTTTTCTTCCGGGAACATTCTTGATATTTTTCGTCACACGGTTTTGGAGCAGTCTGAAGAAGTATCGGGCAGTGAGGGCGTCCCTGGAAGGTATTACGGCAGCCAGCGCAGGTCTTGTAGCCGCCTCTGCAATTATATTATTTCAGCCTCTTGCAAATACCTTCTTTAATTTCATTACCACGGCCATAACGTTTTGCCTGCTTGCCTTCACGAAGATTCCACCACCCTTTATTATTCTCGGAGGGTTGATCCTTGGGTTTCTTCTAAAATAAAAAAACCCGGTTAAGGCCGGGTTTTTAATATGGATTCGATGTTGACTAGCCTAACTTGAAAGCAATTGGCAACACCATTCTTTGTCTTACTGGCTTGCCCCGCTGTTTTCCAGCTTTCCATTTTGGAGCACTTTGAACAACTCTAACGGCTTCTTCATCACAACCTGCACCGATACCTTTGATAGCCTTCACGTCAGTTATAGTACCATCTCTTTCAATTACGAATTCCACGAACACTTTTCCTTCTATACCCATCCTTCTGGCTTGAGCTGGATATTTTAATTTCTTCCCAATAAACTCGTAGAATGCGGGCATGCCACCAATAGGTGCGGCAGTTTCCTCCACTACAAGGAAGATCTGATCCGGATCTTCTTTTTCTTCCACCTCAACAATTTTGATCTCTTCAACTTTTGTATCCTCAGTCACCTCAGTGTCCATATTGATATCAATTTCCTCTTCGATTTTTTTCTCATCAGGAACTTCAATTATCTGAGGCTGTTGGATTTTTGGGGGTGGTGGCGGTGGCTGGTCGGTAGGCGGTACCTCCATAATCTCGTCAGTATTCGCCGCATTATTGCCTAAATCTTTGACCGAAGTATCATCATACACCCGGTAAGTAAAAGCAGTTATTGCAAGTAGCAAGCTGATCATTAAGCCAATGCTGAAAAACAAAAAGGATTTGTTTGTGAGATCGGCTTTTTCTGTCTTCTTCGGTTCCATAGGTTATGCTTTTGGAAATAGAATGTCAAATATATAAAAAGGTCACATTCAAAGAATAAAATATTTTACGGTTATTTCCGGTTGCCGTAAAATAACGTAATGAATAAAGTGGGAAAAACTGAGTAATTTTTTGAAGAGGGCATCATTTCAACCTCCTGAACGTAGGCATCGAGGAGAAATCCGGCCTCAAAACCAGTTACCTGGCTTTTTAGGGTGCCTAGTTCAAAGTTCAGGGCTGCCTTAAGGTTAGCCCCTGCAGTTATTTTGGACTGGCCTAACCCTTCAAAGAGTCTGCCTGTTCCGGCGATATAGTCGAAATTAATACTTGGATCGTAGGGTGCGCGAGCAGTAAAACCTCCGCCACCTTCCGGGAAATATTCGACGTAATAGGGAGCCACAACACCAATGGTCGGTCCGATTGCAAATACACCTTTAATTTCTACGCCTTGTTGCGGTGCTTTCTTGAATAGGATATAGTCTCTTCCATACTGTAGCCGTATGGCATAGAGGTAATTAGTCTTGCCATATATAAACAAATTACCCGTCTGGATTGAATTTCGCCTCACTTCCTGAGGATGTTTCACATTCATTAACTCAAGTCCGAAAGTCTCGAGCCACCGGTCGTTTTTAAGTTTTCTTGCTTTCTTAAAGACAATTCCCCCAATCAGACCGCCAGAAGTATTCTTACTAATCCCCCACGTAAACTCAGACCCATACTCGTAACTATCCTGCGTTTGGGCAAAAAGCCCCGAAACGGCGAACAGAGATAAAATCAAACAAATTAAAAGCTTTCCACGACGCTTCATCCAGGCAAGAATCTTTACATTAAATTTAAGTGATTAATGTTCCAACGCAAATAATAAACCTAAAGTTATTTGATATGGTTTCGAAGTAGCCAGCATAGCTCAGCGGTTGAGAATTCGCCCTCTCTTGTAATGGAACTCAAGTTCTTTTTGCAACAACCAGGGTTCGCTGTCGGGTTCAATTTCTTGAAACCTCCAGAATTTGGTCGTAACTAATATCAAAGTGAGAACAGTCGTAGATCGACCGTCCGTTTTCAATGATCAGTACTTGCGGAGATTCATGTGGAACATCAAACTCCCTGGCAACAAAGTTGGAGATATCCCTGAAGGAGATAAGGTCCAGGAAGTAGGGTCTAAGATGGCCCATTTCATCCTCTTTCCATTTCCGTGTTAATCTATCAAGAACCAGGCGGCTCGTTGAACACCGGTTACTATGTTTGAAAATCAACACCGGTGTTGATTTCGATTCTTCGAGTATTCGCTGAACCTGATGCTCAGACTTCAATTCCTGCCACTTCATGTTTATTTGCTCATTCATACCACAAACCAGCCTCACCTTTATCATAACGGGGCTTTTTACCATCGTATTTAAGATTCTCCGGCTGAGTCTCTTGTTTCTTAAACACCCGTGCCCACCATAGTTTGAAATTTGTAAGGGCATCGCGTTCTTCGTCAACGTTGTTTTTGTTGGTCTTTATAAATTTGGTATCCGGATGTAACGACTGATTTCTTTCAAACACACTAAACTTCTGCATCTTAATGTTACCCTGGTAAGCGGTCGAGCGCGCGAAGGCTTTGCCAGGCTCACGTGTTTTTAAGGCTTCATCCGCACTGCTTGGATTGTGAATGTAGTCCCAGGTTCTGCGGATACCTTTGGAGTATTCACTGGCTCTTACAGTTTCCCGCGAAGGTTTTATTCCATCTAATGCTCCCTCAGCTGCATGAGGCTTTTGCCCATACTC
>Ga0315912_10003554_pt1 | contig 15412 bp, 12 predicted proteins | sample VfabasoilMG_FD_204469 | JGI IMG/M metagenome (GOLD analysis project Ga0315912, IMG submission 204469) | Garden soil microbial communities collected in Santa Monica, California, United States - V. faba soil | ecosystem: Environmental > Terrestrial > Soil > Garden | place: USA: California... | reverse complement strand
CACTTCATCGGCGGCGGCAAACTTGGCGGCATTGTTGTCTTGGCCATTGCCATTGCCGCGTTCGTTGAAGACCACGATGTAGCGGTCTTTGATCGCGTTCGGGGAGTCGAGGCCGAAAATCGGCGCTTCGCCTTCCTCTTTCTTGGCTTGGCCTGGGGCAGTGTCCGGGCCTTTACCATCGGCGAACGCGGCCCCGCTGGGGGCCACCACGAGCGCTAATAAAATTAGCGTCAGCAGTACACGGTATAACTTGTTCATAATGAATTCTCCTTTGGATAAAAGAAAAAGTGAAATAAGATGACGCCACTATAACGAGGGTGCGTGAGGCCAACGTGATCGAGTGTAATCACAACGTGAAGTTTTTATTTCACGTGACTGATAGTTCTGATTGTCAGCCTGCTTAATATATAGAAGTAGACGGCAAAATTTTATACGTCTGAGATCACCCAAATATTTTCTGGACGAACTTTTCACTTGCTTCGCTATTTCTGCCGCGGAGGGTGTGGCGAAGTAAGTGCCATTTGTAAATATGCTCAACTATTTACGACGATTTAAAAAGTTACCGCTCTCCAAGCGGGTTTTGCTGGGGGAGGGGTGCACTGGGCTATCTTATACAGGCGCATCCTCAAACGGACTCAGGGAGGGACAAAGCGGGAATCAGTCGGAGTGGCACGTCGCCTGATCTCTGAACTTTACTTTCTGACGCCGGTCCGTTTAACGTCAACAGGCCGGGCATGTCGCTCCGGCCTGTTGGTAATGACGGGATATGAGTTTGAAAGCCGCTTTTACATATAATCAGGGGCGTCGTTCGTCTCGGCTGGGACACGCACTTGGCGACCTTCCGAATATCCCGCGTCATAAGCGTTATAAACGACAAGGCTGACGGGCATCTGCGGCGCTCGGTCATAGGCGTGCGGGCGGCCTAAAATGGCGTCTTGCCAACCTTGCAGGTAGGGCGGGGTGGAGGCCCCGGTCGGCATGACTGGGGTTGAAGTGGCTTCGTGAAGGATGTGCATGATTAATTTATCCCGTTTCTCAATATGAAGAGTATAATTTGTGTCACTATACCGCCTACTCGTGATAAAAGCGTGAATTCAACGTGAATTAACCTCGCCTAATCCTGCCCTCGTCGCCCTTTGGCGCGCCTGCCAAGCACAATGAGGGAAAAAGCGGGCAAAATCTATGATCTGCGCCATGCCCGGTGTCTAACGCCAGTTAGTTTTTTAGGAGACTTTGGTGGCACAATCTTCTGTCAATTCAGACTCAGACGCTCCGAAACCGCCTGCCTCACGGTTGGGCTTGTTCTATCTGGGGGTGCCGCGTGTAGAAATAGGTGGTGTGGTGGCGGACATTAAACTCGCCAAAGCCAACGCGCTGTTGGCCTATCTGGCGATCACGGGCGAAGCCCACACCCGCGAAGCTCTTTCGGCTTTGCTCTGGCCGGATCACGACACCACCCGCGCCCAAACCTCCCTACGGAGCATCCTGCTCACCCTCAACACGACCTTAGGCAAAGAATGGCTCGCCTCTGAACGCAAGACGATCCAGATCAATCCGCTTGCCCGCGAGGCAGTCTGGCTGGATGTCGAACATTTTGAAAAGACCCTCGCCCGTTGTCGCCTGCATGGTCATCCCGAATCGCAAGTGTGCGCGCAATGTTTGCCCACCCTCGCCGAGGCCGTCAATCTCTATCGAGGCGATTTCCTCTCCGGCTTCTCGCTCAAAGACAGCGTGACCTTTGACGAATGGCAATCTTATCAAACGGAACATTTGCGCCATGCGCAGGCCAGCGCCTTTGATCGTTTGGTGCGTGGTCATGCCGAACTGCCTGAAGGCAAGTTGAGTGAAGGCATTATGTATGCGCGCCGCTGGCTCGCGCTCGACTCATTGCACGAACCTGCGTCTGAACAATTGATCCGTCTCTACTGGCGCAACGGTCAACGCGCCGAGGCCTTGCGTCAATATCAAACCTGCGTCCAAATTTTGGATCAAGAATTGGGTGTGCCGCCCTCTGAAGCGCTCCAAGCTCTCTATCGCCAAATTCAAAACGAAGAGAGCCCGCCGCAACCGACGCGCGTGGTCAGTAGCGCGGCTGAGGCCTCAGTGCCAACCACGCCTGCGCCCAGCGTGAACGCCACACCCCTACCCGTATCGCGTCCGCTCCGCAATTTCCCCGCGCGGCTCACACCGTTCTTAGGGCGCGATGCCGAACGCACTGAGATCGAACGCCTGCTCACCCGCGAACCCGAGTGTCGTTTGGTGACGCTGGTCGGGCCGGGCGGCATGGGTAAGACGCGCTTGGCGATGCAGGCCGCCGAAGACGCCAGCCACGCTTTCGCGGATGGCGCGACTTTTGTTTCACTCGCGCCGGTTAGTTCTGCCGACTTCTTAGCGCAGACCATCGCCGATGCGATGGAGTTTGTCTTTTCGGGGAGCGAGGCGCTCGAGACGCAAATTATTGATTATGTGCGCGAACGTGCCGCGCTCTTGGTGATGGACAACTTCGAGCATCTATTGGAGGGCGCGGACTTCATGGCGGAGATTTTGGAAGCCGCGCCGCGTGTGAAAATCCTCGCCACCTCGCAAGAGCGCCTCAATTTGCAAGGCGAATGGCTGATCAAACTCGAAGGGTTGAGCTTTCCTGAAGACACGGGCGAAGATAATTTAGAGCGCTACAACGCGGTACAACTCTTCTTGCAATCGGCGCGGCGCGTGAACCCCGGCTTCAACTTGTCCGATGAAGATCAAGCGTATGTGCGGCGCATCTGTCAATTGGTGGATGGCATGCCATTGGCGATTGAGCTCGCCGCCACTTGGGTGCGGATGCTCTCATGTCAAGAGATTGTGCGCGAGATCGAAGTGAGCCTCGAATTTTTGGCCGCCTCCAAGCGCAACGTGCCGGAACGCCATCGGAGTCTGCGCGCGGTGTTTGACCATGCTTGGCGCTTGCTCTCCGAAGACGAACGCCGCGTGTTGCGCCAGATGGCGACGTTTCGAGGTGGCTTCCCGCAAGACGCGGCGGAAGTGGTGGCGGGCGCACGGTTGCCGGTGTTGCTCTCGTTGGTGGATCGCGGATTATTACGGCGCGCGCCGGGCGGGCGTTATCATCGGCATCCGTTGCTCTGGCGCTACGCGCTGGAAAAATTGGAGGCCCTGCCCGAAGAAAAAGAATTGGCCCATAATCGGCACTGCCTCTATTACGCCAACCTCCTGAGCAAACAAGCCAATGCCCTTAAGGGCACCGCCCAAAAAGCCGCGCTAGATGAAATTGACACCGACATTGAAAACATCCGCGTCGCGTGGCGCTGGGGCGTGGCGCATCGCAAAGAATCGGAACTGTGGCAGGCCCTCGAAGGCCTCTTCCTGTTTTACGACATCCGCAGTTGGTTTCAGGAGGGGGCTGACACGTTTGGCGAAGCGGTGAAACAGATCAAAGAGATCCGGCCGGGCACGGCCTTGCTCTCTGGGCACCACGCCGCGCTGGTGGGCAAACTCCTCACCCGCCAAGCTCACTTCAACTATCGGTTAGGGCAAACGCAAGTGGCGCGCGAAGCGTGGGATAAAAGCCTCGCTATGTTTCAACGCGCGGGCCCCGGGCATGAGTTGGAGGCCGCCTTAGCGATGAACAAGCTCGGCCTCGTCCTCGGCTCGATGGGCGAATTTGAAGCGGGCAAGCGTTGGACGCAAGAGAGCGTTGCCATCTATCGCCAATTTGGTGACCGTTCTGGGTTGGGCACGGCCCTGCGCGAAATGGCCGTGGTGTTGTATTGGTCGGGTGAATACGATTACGCGCGCGTGGAATATGATTTGCGCGAGAGCCTAAGCATCTTTAAGCAACTGGGCGACCTGCGGGGCGTCGCGCAAACGCTCAACGTGATCGGCGTGTTCGCTTCAGATCGGGGTCAGTCGGAGGAAGCGCGTAAATATCTAAAGGAATGTCTGGCGATCAATCGGGAGCTCAATGATCGGCGCGGGATCGCGATGACGTTGAACAATCTCGGCACAGTCGCCACCGACTTAGGCGACTTTGAAGAAGCGCGCGGGCTGATCGAGCAGAGTATTGGCATGTACCGCGCCATCGGCAACCGCTTGGGTGTGGCGCACTCGCTCGACAGTTTAGGTTATGTCGAATGTGGGCTGGGCGAATACGCCCTCGCCTGGGGACATTTTCAAGATTGCTTGCGCGTGGAGTTGGAGTTACACGTCATCCCCGACGCGATTGAAACGCTCGCGGGTTTCGCCACCGTCATGCTCAAACAAAAACGCTATGTCGAAGCCCTCGACTTAGTGTCGTTTATTTTGCATCACCCCAAGAGCCTGCCCGAGCCGATTGAAAAGGCGACCAACCTGCTTTCCGAATTAGCCGAACATTTTTCGACGGAGGAACTCACGGCCGCCCAAGACCGCACGCGCCATAGTTCGCAGACATTGGAGATGGTGACGCAGGAGTTATTGCGCTCGCTTCAAACGAGCCCATTCAACGCCGAGATCAATGCCCCCCCGATGAGCACGCCCAACGCCGCGCCGGCCACGATGTCTGAGAGATAGTGCACCCCCATCGCCGCACGCGCTAGGGCTACGAGCGGGGCCCAGACCCACACCAGCCCGGCCAGCCAGCCCGGGCCGAGCGCCGTCACCAACACTGCCAACATCAACGCGCGCGTCGCATGCCCGGAGGGGAAAGAATGCGGGTCGGTCGAGCGATAGATCGCACCCCACTCGCCGGGTGGGCGTTGCCGCTTCACCAAGAACTTAATCGCAAATACGATCACCGCGGTCACGGCGATGGCGATTACCAACTGTACCGCCCAACGTTGCCAGTTCGCGTCGCCCACCCACCACACCACCGCTAGCCCCACGCCCCAAAACCAGCTATCACCTGAATGAGCGAGAAAGGCCGCGAGGTTGCGCGCGAGGCCGGGCTTTTCAGCCACGCGCATTTGCGCGGAAAGCCGCGCGTCGAGTTCGAGGAGGGAAGTGAGCATGAGCGATTCCTAGTCAAGACACAATACACAAAACAGAATAGTTAATCGTGGAGGTCGCATTATCAAAAGTGCCTCATCTTCAAGTCACCCTCTCCAGCGGTGGTTTTCCGCTGGGGAGGGTAGGGGTGGGGTCAGTTTTGCGGTTAGGCCCATCTACTACTTTGTTTTACCTGCGCACACTCAGCATCCTCTGCACCAACGCATACTGCTCCGGCTTATCCACATCCATCCCCGCTTCGGGGTAGGGGCAGACGAGCGCCCGCCCGCGCACCCCGAGGCGCTGGCTGAGGGTGCGGGCTAAGTCGTTCAACGTGAGTTGCCGCCATACCAACTGCCACACCAGATCCAGCCCGATGATCTGCGCTTGGCGCAAGAAATTTTTGCGCGCCTCCACCAAGGCCTGCATCGGCGCAGGGACGTGTTCGATCACCCGCGTCGCTAGCAAGTTCATATCGCCCGCCGTGAATGCGCCATCTTTGAGTTTAAAATAACTGCGGCGTGAGTGGGGAAAACGCCGCTCCATGTCGGCTTGGCGGATCACCGAATAATACGCCTCGTGGTCAGTTTGCAATGAGGTCGTGACGTTCCAATCCACCATCGTGCTCGTGATCGTCGGAATGTCTGAACTGACGAGGAGCGTATGGGTGGTCGTTGGCGTTTGCTCTCTGATCCAACGCACACCCGCCACGACATTCTTCATCAAAGTGCCTTGATCGGGCAAATAGAAGAGGGGCTTCGCGCACTCAAAAGTCTGTGGCTCAAGCCCGATGATCACCACCGCGCTGATCGTTTGGGCCGCGCTCAACGCCTCTAGCACCCATTGTGCCATCGGCTTGCCCGCCATCGGCAAGAGCGCCTTCGGATGCCCTTGGGTGTAGCGATAGAGTGGGTCGTTTGGGGTGGGGGTGCCACCCGCGGTGAGAAGAGCCGGGACGGGCATGCGACAAGGCCGGATGGTCAGATTATCGCTCGCTATTGTGAGCTACGCCCACAACCTCACGCCGATAAACCCGAAACGGGCAAGATAGAGCAACACCGTCAAATTGGCCAACGACACCAGCAACGCATACCAGCGCAGGCTCCGCGACAACTCCGCGTTGCGCCACAGCCGCGCGACCTGTACGACTCCCACGAGGCTGAACAACGCAAATAACCAAGTCAACCCGGTGAGGCTGACGGCCCACACGCTCGGTTGTCCAAAATTAGCCACCGTGGAGGCCTCAGAACCGGAGAGGGCCGTGACGAGCAAAAACAGCGCACCCAATAAACTCATCACCGCGAACAAGGGGAACACGCGCAGACTCAGGCCAGCCGCAGTAGATTGCTTTCGTATTTTTTGCCAAACCCAACGCGGGATCCAGAACAACGCATAGAGCAGGGCGCTCACCATCAACAACCCACATACCATCCCGCCGCCTAAACGCAACCAGATCCACCCAGTCGCCACGCGCCGCAAATTGAGCGTGGGGGTTTGGAAGATGAGCGCGCCATCCGCTTCGGTGGTGAACGCCCCATCCGCGGCGGGGGCTTCGGGTGAGCGAAACAGACCTTCGCCCAACGGCAATAATTCAGTAGGGGTTCCGCCGAGCAAAGGCGTCGCCAACAGTCGGTCATTTTGTGGTTGCACTTGCACCAGCAGTAACAGTTGCGCAAACCCGGCGTCCCACTCGGCCAACAGTGGCGTCACCGGCTCATAGTAACCAGCATAACTTGCCAAAGCCTCGGCCGGTGTGGAAACAGTGGGCGGGAGTGTTGAACGCGGCAAATCTTTAACGAGATAGGCCTGCACCAGCTCGTCTATTTCTTGTTTAGCGGCGAAGACTGGCGCATTGATCGCGAAAAAATAACCAACACCCTGTTCAGGGAGATAACCGTATTGTGCTAAGAAACCATCCACACTGCCCGTATGCCCCAAGAAGGTGAAGCCCGCGCGCCCGGCTTGGCTTTGCACATCGAGCCCATAGCCCAACATCGCGCCGCGTTGCGCGCCTAAACTGGTGGTGGGGCGTTCCATGCGTTGGATCGAAGCGGGGGTGAGGAGTGCCATGCCTTGATGCTGACCGCGGTTGAGTATGAATTGGAGAAAATGCCCCATGTCGCGCGGCGTGGCGTTGACCGAACCAGCGGGCCGCACAATGACATGCAGATAGGATAAAGGCGTCTCTCCATCTAGATCGTAACTCGTGGCGAGTTGGTTATCGCTTGGATAAAAATAGGTGGCGCTCGTCATCCCCAACGGATCGAAAAGAATTGCTTGAACATAGTCTTCAAAACGTTGCCCCGTCGCCTTTTCGATCATATAAGCCGCCGCCGCCGTGCCGACGCTGGAATATACAAAATAGCGGTCGGGGGCCCAACTGAGTTGCCGCGACTTCGCCGTGAGCGCCAAACCGTCCACGAGAGTAATGTCCGGCTCACTCCGCGCAAAATCGCTGAGATGTAGGTCAGTGAAGCCGGAGGTATGTTCGAGTAGGTTCACCAATCGCACCGGGTGTTGCGCTTCCCACGGATTGTCAAAAGCCACTTCTGGTGCGACCACGGCAAGCCGGTCCGTCAAATTGAGTTGCCCGGCCTCGACCAACTTTAGCGCGGCTAACCCCACAAACGTCTTCGACACCGATCCGATCCGAAAGCGAGTCTCCGGTGTCACCGGCGTGTTGGTGGCGTGGTCGGCGATCCCCAAAGCCCCCAGCCAAAGCACCGCCTCCTTAGAGACCAGCACGACGCCCGCGCCCGGAACATGATACTTCTCCAACACGGCGCGCAGGCGCTGTTCTAATTCGGCCAAAGTTTGGGGTGCCGATATTGGGGTGGATGTTTGGGCTGTCACACGCCCTGGGCTAAGTGTCAACGCGCTCGCCACGAGCAAGGTCAGCGCCAACAGGGTGACTCGGTGGAATCGAGGGGCGAGGTTAGGCACGGGAAAGGACCTCTGGGGAAAGACAAAAAAACAGCCACCGAATGGGTGGCTGTTTTTTTTGTGGCTATAGGCTTACTCGGTCAGTGACCGCAACGCGCCCAGCATGATGTTCAACATCCGCGCGCGATATTCAATGGCGGAGGTGACGTTGCGCTCGTGCAAACTAAAGAGCGCCTCATCCACCTCGAGGCTCCCCGCCGAACCTTGCCGGAGTGGGATAACCGAAGCGTTGTCGCCATCGAGTTTGATGACAGTGCGCGCCACCGGCTTGGAGGCGTCGAAGTCCGCCGGAGCGGTATCGCTCAACGGCACCCAGCGCGTCTCCACCGTCAGCGTGGCCGCGTCCTTCACATAGTCGCCCACCTTTTGCGCCGTGTCGCGCAACATCGCTTGAATGTCTGCCATGATCTGAGTCTCCTTAATGAAAATTTTGGCTGAGTTTTAAGATAAAAGCAAATCGCCTTGCCTTCAATTTGCCGCAACCTGTTTCTGCAATTCCCGATACTTGCTGACCTCGGCCAGCACCTGATTAGTGTACTTCCATGCCGCCGGAAGTGCCAATAGCGCGCCGCCCGGAGTGGCGACCAACGCCGAGAGTTTGACGGCGGCTTGGGCGGTGAGCGCGAACGTGCGGACGAGCGTGTTACGTGACTCGAGCGAGAGCCAGAGCGAGCGTTGATGCAACGTCAGATGATCGGGCTTGAGTTTACGCCGCCACAGGGTATTGGCATCGCCCGACCAACTGACCGAGGTGCGCCCGATGAGCGCGCCCTGCACCGTCGTTTCAATAAACGCAAAATAGATCAGCGATTGCATCGTGCGTTCAATGATCGTTTGGAATTGTTCTTCGGCCTCCTTGAAGTCTTTAGGGAGCGAAGGCAAGAGCCCAAAGCTCACTGGTTCTTCATACGTCTCTTGTACCTCGCCTAACAGATCCAACAAGGCTTGCTCGGCGGGGGGGACATCGAGAGTGGCGTTTTCGACATCAAATGAGACCGTGCCGCCGCCCGTCGCGCGAGCGATGAGCGCATCGAGCCGCGCGTTCACTTCGGGTAAGGCTTGGCGCGAGGCGGTGATGCGCGCGAGGCTCGTGTCAATCTGGGCCTCGGCCTGCTCTGTGTCCTCAGCCAAGTTCGCCCGCCACACTGGAGTGGCCTCTGCTTCGGCCTCGCCCGGCGCGCCAAACGACACGGCGTCACTGGGGGGCGTCGCTGTCACCGCCCATACACCGAAAGCGTCATCGGCCGTTTGGGCGAGGGTGGGAGCGAAGAGTTCGAAGGTGGCGGACATAGAGAGGATTGGAGAATTTGGAGGATTGGAGAATTGTGTATGTATAAAACAATCTCCAATTCTCTAAGCCTCCAATTCTCAAAAAACTATAGGAGCAGATGATTAGTAATCACAATGATTTAAGCGACCCCAACAACCCCACCGCCGTCTTCAACATCTCCGTCCGGTTGGCTTGGGCCTGTTGCACCATGGAGATATGCACATTCCAGAGAGCTTCGTCCACGCGGCCATTGCGTTCGGGGACGCAGTTGAACACATCGCCATCTAAGTTGATGCGCGTCATGGCGCGGAGTTTAGCCCCTTTGAACTCGCGCTTCTCGCGGTCATACTCGACGGTGGTGAGGTCATCGGTCATGTAGGTCTTCACTTCAAGACTCGTCACATCATCCATCACCTGTTTGAGCGTGTTGGTCAGTTGTTGGATCAGGTCTTCGATGTTGGTCTTGGTCTGCTTGAACACATCGCCGATGCCATAGTTGGTGAGGGCTTCGTTCGAGTCAATCGCTTCGACAGAAGCGATGCTAGGTGTGGGTGCGGCGCTCGGCGCGGGCGCTGGTGGCGTAGGGGCCGTCACGGTCGCTAGCGCGGGGCGTGCCGTCGGAGCCGCGCCGCTCGCCTTCACGGGCAAACGGGTAGCCGGGTCGCCGATGATCACATAACTCCGCGCGTCGTTGTTCGCCGTCCACATCCCTGCCAATTTTTCTTTATTCGGCTCTCCGCCAAAATTGATCTCCTCCAGTTCGGAACTGAGATCAGACGATAACTCGGCGTAGCGTTCGTTGAAGTATTCAAAAGCGTTGCCGATCGGCGCGCCTTCCATGAGCCGCTTGAACGAACTTTCAAAGACGGCGATCTGTTCTTTGTTGCCCCAGATGAACGAAGTGCCCCACGCGCGTTCCACATGTCCCACCGCCGCCAGCGCGCCCTGTGTGAGCAAGCGGCGTGGCAAGCGCGCGAGGAAGGAGTGCGGCGCGATCTGTGGGCGTTGCCCCATCTTGTGCGCGAACTCATCCAATTTGGGTGTACCAGCGCCATAACAGGCAAAGAAGAAGGCCATCATGCCCAGTAAGTTGGCGTTGGACGACACATCATCGGCGGCGAAATAAAAGTCGGTCGGGATCTTGCCTTTGTGCGCGCCGGGGCCAGGCCAGTCTTGGCAGAGCAAAGCGCCACCGTGCGGCAATTGGCGAGGGTCGCCGTTGGGGAAGCCCATGCCATGACTCGCAGTGAAGAGCACTGAGGGCGTTTCGGCCCCGCCGCTGAGGATCGAGCCGAGGCGCGCTTTCGTCGAATCGGCGGGTGTGAGGACGCTGATGTCCCAATCGGGTTGGTCGGCGGCCATACTGGCCGAGAGCGGCGCGATGAGTTTAGTCGCGCTCAATTGCGTGGCGCGGTCATTGGGATTGGAGACGTTGAAGAACGTAGCGCGGCGCGCGAGGAAAGGCGGCTGGGTTTCGGCCTGCACGACGCGCTGAGCATACGCGGCGTATTCTTCCAACGTGTCGAAGTAGATGCGCCCCACCGCGTATTGCACATCCAGTTGAAATTGAAAACGATAGGGGATCGCTTCCGGGTCGCCGACGATGAGCAAGTAATACGGTACTTTTTCCGGGTCGGCAGGGCCGGGGCCAGTGCCGTGCCGCGTCAGGAAGTCGTTTTTGGTTTCGTTCGGGCGATAAGCCTCCTTGCCGCTGTACTCTTTGTAATAGTGCGTCTTTTGTTTTGCGGCTTGCGCCCGGCGATGGTCGAGCAATGGCCTGAGGGCCTCGCGGACGGCGGGCGTCTTGGTCTCGTCGCTAGCCGCGAAGATCACACCCCAGCCAGTGGAGGCTAGGTCTTTAACATCTACGCCTTCTTTGGCCGCGAAATTTTCTAAGCCGGAGGTTTTGGCCTCATGCTTGGCCTTAAGGTCTTTCAAATCCTCGGGGTCGAGCTTTTCGCCTTGGGCCACTTTGGCGAGGGCGTCGAGGGAGAGCGGTTGCGTTTCATAATCACCACTCTCGCCGTCAACGCCGTTGAAGTAAAGGAGATCATCAGAAGAGGACATAGGGTGCCTTTCAAGAGAGAAACCTCATCCCCAGCCTTTCTCTTGATCCGCTTCGCGAAAAGCGCGGTCAGGAGAAGGGTGCAGGGCCGAGGGATGTTGGGCTGTCTTCATTTGCAAACAACGTCTTCTATAAAACTTATAGGGTTGCGCTCCTCTCCTGACGATGTTTTTCCGTCAAAAGAGGGCTAGGGGTGAGGCCGCGCGAATTGCTTCAACAATCCTTTTCAATACACTCGCTAGTTGCTTTTCAATTTCGTCATTGTTAAACCGCAACACATGCACACGATGCTCATTCAAAAACTGAGTGCGTTCTGCATCACGCGCGATTTGGTGGATGGTGAGATGAACGCCACCATCTATTTCAATCGCTAATTGATGCTCCACACAAAACAGATCTAAAACAAACGGGCCAATGGGATGTTGACGCCGGAATTTTAACCCAGATAAGCGTCGCCCACGAATGGCATTCCAGAGTATTGTTTCCGCTGGCGTCATTTCATGACGCAAGTCGCGCGCGGCGCGGATAATTTTAGCAGTAGTTGCGCCGCGCGGTTTTCTAGGCATAGGCTGGCCTCATCCCCGGCCCTTCTCCTGACCGAGAAACACTGTCAGGAGAAGGGTGCAAAACTATTCTTCACCCATATATATAAACAGCGCCCCAAGCTTATCTGCACTGGGTAGCTAATACCCCCCCCTGGGTTGCACTCCTCTCCTAGACGTGTTTTTCGTCTAGGAGAGGGGCCGGGGGTGAGGTTATTTTCCACAACTCAACCGCTTTCTCGGCATATTCCTCCAACTTGCTGACAATCTCCTCATTCAATTCGCCATCCTCATAGGCCATCTGGGCTTCGCCACATAGCCCAGTATAAGCCTGATAAATGTTCGAGGAGCGAAACTCGTAACTTAAATTTGGGCCTAGGTGAGCGAGCACGCGGCGTTTGGTGGCGTTGACTTTGGCCCACAGGTCATTGGCCGGCAGTTCGGCTAGCGTGACGGATTTAGGGGCGACGGGGAGTACAGTGAGGTGCGGGCGATGTTGCGCCTGATACGCCTCCCATTCTTCCGGCGTCATAAATTCCTTTTCGCTCTCGCCCCCTGCATAATACCAATGCCAAAACTTTTTATAGTCGGGCGTGTCGGGCAGTGGCCCCTCTTGGATCGCCTGCAAAAATTCGGCAGGCGGCTGGTAATGATGTTCGGCCATGTAATGCCAAATTAGACTGGGCGCGGCATAAATTTTATCGTCGCGGCCAAACACCCGGATTTCGGCCGAGCCGCTCACGTTTCCGCACAACTCACACGGATGGATGCCGAAGGTTGGATTAACATCATTCTGGCAATGAATTTTAAGCCGTTCTAAAATTTCTTCGTCAGGCTTACCCGTTAGAAAATTGTGTTCGGCGTCAAGCCAGCCCACATTGAGGGTGTGGGCTGTGTATTGACTAACATATTGGTAAGGGGAGAGATCAGGAAAGTACATGCCACGCTAGTTCAAATTCTAGCTCATCACTTCCAATTTAAATTCAACTTGAAGCTGACAAGTCTCGCACAGCGGTAACGCCGTTCGAGAAGGGAGGCGGGTTTGTTCATAAATCGTCTCCGCTCCTAGATACTATACGAGTCGCTTCAATGATCCTTTTCAATACTTGCTCAAGTTGGTGTTCAACTTGGTCGTTGCTAAATCGCAACACGCGCACGCCACGCGCGTTTAAAAACTGAGTCCGCGCCTGATCACGCTGGGCTTGGGTAGGGATGAGATGAACACGACCATCTACTTCAAGCGCTAGCTGATGTTCAACGCAAAACATATCCAACACGAACGGCCCGAACGGATGTTGTCGCCGGAATTTTAGCCCAGCGAGACGCCCGCCGCGAAGCGCGTTCCACAGAATGGTTTCGGCCGGGGTTTGCCCTTCTCGCAACTTGCGCGCCACGCGAACGATGGGAGCAGAGGTCGAACCGCGCGTTTTGCGGGGCATGGGTTAGGCCTCATCCCCGACCCTTCTCCTGATTGAAAAACACAATCAGGAGAAGGGTGCAGAGCAGAGGGGTGTGGTGCAACTTTCGTTTGCAAGTAGTATCAAATAAAAACACGCTAGGTTGCTCCCCTCTCCTGAACGTGCTCTTCGTTCAGGAGAGGGGTTGGGGGTGAGGGGTCTTATTTCTTCTTCGCCTTCACCGTCACGGTCACTTCCACGTCCCAACTATTCGCACCATCCAAGCGCGCGATGGTCGAGAGTTTGGCCGTGCCCGTGAGGTCGCCCCCACTGCCGGAGACATCGGAGGCCGCAGTGCGCACATCGCCTTCGCGCTGAACGCTCGAGTCTTCTAGGGCTTTCTTGACGCCTTTTTGAATCTGCCCGGTCAGTTCATCCAACGTAGTCTGGGCGACTTGGGCTGGGTCGCCAGCGGGCGCGGCGGAGACGGCGATGGGCGCAAGTTCGGTGGCAAGAGCGGGGCGGGCCGGAGCAGGGCTGTCGGCCACGGTCAAGCGCACCGCCGGGTCGCCAATCACTGTCCAACTGCGCGCGTCGTTGTTCGCCGTCCACATCCCCACCAAACGCTCATTATCGGCGGTCTCGCCAAACGAAATCTCTTCTAAATAACTGCTTAGATCAGAAGAAATTTCGGCATAGCGCTCATTGAAGTATTCAAAAGCGTGCCCCACCGGAAAGCCATCCATGAGGCGCTTGAAACTGCTCTTGAAGGTTTCCAATTGCACGCCCGCTTTATCCCAAATGAACGAGGTGCCCCACGCGCGTTCGACGTGCCCGACCATCGCCAACACGCCTTGTTGCAACATGCGGCGCGGCAAGTTCGCCACAAAGGCCTTGGGCGCGATCTGCGCGCGTTTGCCGTCTTTGTGCGCGAACTCATCGAGTTGGGGCGTGCCGCCGCCATAACAGGCGAAGAAGAAAGCCAACGTGCCGAGCAGGTTCGCGTCTTTGCTGACATCATCGCCGGAAAAATAAAAGTTTTCGGGGATGGGGCCTTTGTGCGCGCTAGGGCCGGGCCAGTTTTGGCAGAGCAAGGCCCCCTGATGTCGCAGTTGTAACTCGTGGTTGAGCGGGAAGCCCATGCCGTGACTCGCCGCGAAAAGAAGCGCCGATTTATCCGCGTCGCCGTTGACGAGGCTGTGCATGGTCTCTTTGGTGGACTCAGCGGGGGAGAAAACTTTGACGCCCCACTTGGGCTGGTCGCCCTTAATGTGTTCGGCGAGCGGCGCGATGAGTTTTTCCGCGCTCAAATTGGTGGCACGATCATCGGGATTGGCGACGCCAAAAAAAGTCATCTGGCGTTTGAGGAAGGACGCCTGTTGTTCCGCCAGCACGACGTTATGTGCGTACTGCGCGTACTCTTCCACCGTGTCGAAGTGCAACCGCCCAACCGCGTATTGCACATCGAGTTGATATTGCACCCGATACGGGAGCGTTTCCGGGTCGCCGACAACCAGCAAGTAATAGGGGATTTTATCGGGATCAGCGGGGCCGGGGCCCATGCCGTGTCGCGCGAGAAAGGCGTTCTTGGTTTCATTCGGGCGAAAGGCCAACGGCCCGACATATTCTTTGTAACGCTCGGCCTTGATCTTCCCCGCCTGTGAGCGCCGCCAATCGAGCAAGGGTTTGAGGGCGTCTTTGATGGCCGGGGTCTTGTCTTTATCGGCGAAGGCGAACACCACGCCCCACCCCGTTTGTGCGAGGTCTTTAGGGTCAACGCCTTCTTTGACCGCCCAATGGGCTTCGGTTTTTTGTTTATGCTTCTTACGCAGTTCGTCTACTTCTTTTTCATCCAGCGTTTGCCCTTGCGCCAATTCGGATAATTTTTCAATGGGCAGGGGCGGAAAGTCATAATCGCCGCTGGCGGCATTGATGCCGTTGGTATAAAGCAAGTCATCGGACATGAATAGAGTCTCCTTAAGAAAATGAAGATGGAGTTGCTAGCGTGGGTTCAATTGGCGTTTCAACGTGGGGTGCGATTGGCGCAAGACTTATCCACTCGGCGTTTATTTAAGAATTCAACCGATTATTTAAACAGGCTATTTAAATTTGCCAACACTGGGGAAACAAAACCATCATTCGCAATCCACGAATAGTAAAAGCGGTCACCTTTCCTCTACGCGGCCCTATTGTATAGCAGACACGTCAAACCTAAAAACAACTTTCCCTTTGG
>Ga0315912_10003553_pt1 | contig 15413 bp, 10 predicted proteins | sample VfabasoilMG_FD_204469 | JGI IMG/M metagenome (GOLD analysis project Ga0315912, IMG submission 204469) | Garden soil microbial communities collected in Santa Monica, California, United States - V. faba soil | ecosystem: Environmental > Terrestrial > Soil > Garden | place: USA: California... | reverse complement strand
AAATAAGTCATGCTCTGAGTAATGAGGTTCTTGGCAAGCTCTTGCGCGTCACGAATCTGATTCCTGCTTCCGATCCAACTCGTCAGAATACCTGCGCACAACAAGACCTCCGCGCCGACCGAGGGATTCAGTCCGGTTGTTCTCGGACGCTCCCCTATCCGCTTCAACAAGGGCCGCATGATTTCCTGCGCGCCGGTGTAATCGCCGCGGTCCTTTTGTTCCAGGGCAGTCTTACACCTGAGCAGAGCTAGGTCGTTCGCGTTCAGGTGCGCGGTATGCAACTTAGGTGAGGCTATCTTCACGAAAGATAAACCTTTGTAAGTGAGTGTAAGAAGTACTGCTTAGCCAGCTTTTATTATTTGTCATAGCCCAGCGGTCTATGTCAATAGCCCTATATGTATTTACACTATGCTGTTTTCTTGCCAGTAGATTGGCATCCTCAACCTCAAAGGAGAAACAGACAAATGAGACGTTTGGCATTGGCAGTCACTCTCGCGTGCGTACTTTCGGGCGTGGCTCGCGCCGGTGAAATCCATTCCACGGGCGCGGTCGCGCCACAACCTTCAGGTTCTTCGATAGTAACGACTGGTGAAATCCCTATAAATGGAGCAGCAACACAGCAGGCGTCAAGCACCGTGTTATCGATCATTCTGACGCTTATCGATATCGTTCGTTAAAGACTTGGCCTAGATCTGTTTACAGCAACCAACTGTCTTTTAAAGGCAGGGTCGTGGATGTGTGTTCAACGACGCACGTAAAGGACCAATTGGGCGATACAAATGGACTGGCATGAATTCTAAATTACAACTCGGCGCAGAGTCTTGCGAGGCTCCTGGTTCGTAGATATATACACCTCGAATTTTCGGTAACCCTCACACCCGCCCAGAGTGTGGGGACGGGGGCGTCGTTATGGTCCTTGGTGGCGGGCCAGGCCTGACGCCCCCCAATTTTCTATCAACTCGCTCAAATAATGAAGGCGGCCTTGTGAGCCGCCTTCGTTGTTTACGGTTCAGCAAGTCTTTACTTCGGAGTCTGGAACTTGCTGCGCGCGGTGCTGGGTTCGGCCAGGCCCGGCAGGAAACTAAAGTCCGCTTGCGGCGCGGGACTCACCGCCAGTCTGGCGAAGTTGTGACAGCCGACACACGAACCAGGTCCACCGTCGCTGGTCGACTTCGTGTAGTTCTGTATATACGTCTCCAGCGTCATGTTTGAAAGCATCGCCGGTACGGCGTTGTCCGGCAAAGGATTGCCTTCGCGAGGTTCGACGTTGCCGCCCCATTGCGTACCAACCAACATGTAGTTCTGGAGTGGTGTTTTGAAAGCAGCTAAAGCAGTTTGCCACTGCGTATTGAGCTGCGCCGTCGTCGGGTAGATTGAAAAACACCGTGTCGCTTGCGGCATCGCGCTGGCCGCGGTCGTATTGCCCTGAGCGTAGGGCCGCTTTGGGTTCCACGGGAATTTCGTTGGCCCCGTACCCGTAGTTTTCGGCCGGACGTTTGTGCCTTGAACGGAGGCGTTTTGTTTGTAGTACGAGTAGCGCACCGATGAAGAAGGTACTGCTGATCCACAACTCGGCTGGTTGATCCAATTCGTACTCGAATTCGTGCCGCAGCCGTTAGCAACATTGCACGGGTATTGAGCCATGGGCGCGTTGTCAACGTGCTCGAAGGTGGCCCAGATCCACTGCGGCTTCAACTGCGGATTGTTCGAATCGACCGGGTTGCGTTGAATGATGTGCATGCCCACTAGTCCCAAGGTCACACTGCTGCAAAACTGGCGGCCGCCATTAACAAGATCCCCCGGCACAGCGACGAACGCGAGTTGAGTGTATTTGCGCGGCGGGTCGACGAAGCACGACGACCGTCGCGGACAGCAAAAGCATTGCGGAAATCAGTAACAACTTTTTCATGTTAGCTCCTTTTGGCGCACGGTTATTGCGCGGCACGCACTCGAGCACGCCGAACAATTCAGGGAACGTAACGACTTGTTTCGTAACAAGACTCACGAGATTTAATTGGGAAACAATTAGGTGAGAAGCCTGATGTGCCCTTCCCTCGCGCAGGTGAGGTCAGGGACTCAAAGTGTAATCGGTTGAGATCGCAGTCAGCAAGATCTTTTTCCTCGCGCGAATCGTTTGCGGCTTACGGGGACAAAAAAAGAATGGCGGCCATTTCGGACCGCCATTCTTTGCTAAGGTGAAACGTTGACTACTTGCCTGTCAGCTTCGGCACTGAGAAGTTGCCGCCTGACAACTGAATCGGATCGAACGTCAGATCGACCAGTAAGCTGCCGGATGGACTCGTGACTCGCAGTCCAAACCGATCATTAAACCCTGGCTCACCGTTGTCGATGATTCGGCCAATGAAGTTGTGATTACCAACGCCGTTAACCGTAGCCTTTCCGGTCGGCAACGCTTCATTCCCGACAATGGCCATGCTGCCGATCACGTTGCTCTTAACCACGACGTCGCCTGTCGGACGATGTTCGATGTAGAGCAGCGACCCTTGTGCATTACCGTTCTTCAGGTACTTGATATTCACACCGACATTCGCCTTAAAGCCGTTGTGAATCAGTTGCCCTCCACCGGCCACGAATCCAAGCGACGGATCGTAGACAACAAGGACCGTATGGCCTGTGCCCTGATAGAAGTTCCCATTGATTGTCAGAGTTACGTCGTAGACGTTCACGGGAACATTACTCAGAGTCACGCAGGCAGTGCGTGTTGCTCCGACGCCACCACCACTCAAGACCGCGGTGCCCGCTGAAACAGCCGAACCACTGCCAATGGGAGTGACGCTGACCGTCACGCTCGTGATCTTCGACGTGTCGCCCGGACTACCATCGCTAACCTCATTAATTTCGAAGCAAAGCGGGATTGGTCCACCCGTGCCGCCCGGTGAATTCACCTTAACCGCGAACGCATTGGCAGCAGCGGGACTGACGGTAGCATCCTCCTTCGACACCGTGAGCGTTCCGGTGTTGCTGCTGTTCAGGAACGCTGTATTGGTGCTGGTGAATGCCGCCGTGATTGTGTGTGGTCCAGCCGCTACATCGACTGTGTACGACGTCGTCGCGACGCCGCTGGAATTCACCGCCACCGGAGATCCAACCGGATTGCCATCAACCGAGAACTGCACGTTACCGGAAATGGTCTGGTCCAGATAAGTCGCCGGGCTGACAGTTGCCGTCAACGTAGCCGAATCACTGTACACGCCGGACGCCGCATCAACTGTGACTGTCGTCGCGGTCGGCTCCTGCACGCTCAGAATCTGATCGTGCGCTCCGGCTGCGTTGTTGTGGTGCAACAACAGCAAACCCTGGGAACCGTTTGCGACGTAATTCGCCTTGTTGTAGTTGACGGGAACGGATGCGCCATTCAAGTCGGCATAAACCGTTAACCCTGTGACGCCACCGGTCAGATCGAAGCCGGGATTGGCCGCATCGTACGTGCGAGTTGTAAGAGTATCGATGGTGCCACCGAAACCACGACTCGTCGTCGTAATGCGATAGTTGAACCTCGCGTTTGCAGTGGTCAAACCGATAGCCGAAGCGGTCACCGGAATTACCATCATGTTGGTGTTGTGAACGACCGTCTCGAGTCCCGACGGCGCGATGTTGTTCAGGAAGCTATCCAGCGTGAAGCCGGCGGTGAACGGCGCGGGACGACGCGCAGATACGAAGACGTCAAACAGGTTTCCTTGCGCATCCGCAAAGGCCGTGTTGATGATCTGAAAATCGTCCGTTCCGTTCCGGTCGCGATCAATAAAGATATTCACCTGGATATCGCTCGGAGTGGACCACTTACCGTGCATCGCGACACCAAAGAAAATCTTCGTAGAACCGGCAACGACCGAGTTTGTTGCCTTGAAGTCGCTTGTCACGCCAACAGACTTCAAATCGGCGTTGCTCGCAACACTTGTAGCCGGAATAGTGGCCGGACTGGTTCCCTGCAACTCGAAAGCACTAACCAGTGAGATCACATCCACTGGCGGGACACCGCCGGTGTTTATGTCTTGTCCTGTCAGACCGACGTTGGTCGAACCTGTCGGCCCGGTGAACAGAACGTAATTGTGTTCGGTTGTCATGTTCGACGCCGGCCGTGGCGCCGCATACACAGGCAAGCGCAGTGATGTGCCGCTGTCCGGAGTCAAAGTGATGTAGCCCGACGACTCGCTCATGTAATAACGAGGATTCGCTCCCTGCACTGCGGCCATTGTCGCGTCGCGCACATGCTTCATCGCCGAGGCGTTCGCGTCCAACTCGACGTTGAACGTAGTCGAACCACCCGCGGGAACGGTGATGTTTGCGCCGTCCGGGAACGAATAGCTCACGCCAGGCACGTCTGTCAGACCGACGTAAGCAAGGTTGTAGCTCACATCAACTGAACCCTTGTTTACGACGCGAACCGGCCTCGTCAGGGTCGCAGTGCCCAGCACTTCGGGAGCGCCGAAGGAAACACTGACGCCGCCCGAGGCGTCGTCACTCATAGCGATGACGTCACCGTTGCTCGCATCCTGGAGATCGATGCGTCCTGCGCCGACGCGGGCCACGCCAAACTTCGATCCGGTTCCGTTGACGCCGGTGAAGAGATCGTGATTCGCGGTGTTCATCACGAGCGCTTTCAACTCTTCGACAGACCACGTCGGGTGCAGTTGACGAAGCAACGCCATCGCGCCGGCTACGTGCGGAGACGCCATTGAAGTTCCGCTGATCGTGGCGGACAAGTTGCCGGTGCTGAAACCGGTCGAGATGATGGAAGTGCCAGGCGCGGAAATGTCGGGCTTAACGGCTGAATTGTCACGCCGCACGCCACGCGAGGTGCTGCCGCTCACCGTATCGCCGAGATGAGTAAATCTCAACGTGGTGTTTACGCCAGTGCCGAGTTGGGCCTTGATCGCGTTACCGTCGGCCTGCGTGATCGACAGCGACAGGATCGTAATCGTCGGATCGGTGCCGCCCATCGAGATCGTGCCGGCGACGTTGTTGGCAACGATCACGGCGGTCGCGCCGGCGTCCTGAGCGTTCTTCACTTTGAAAGTGAAGCCGCAACCACCGCCACGATCCACGAGCGCGATCAGCCCGGTGAAGAAACCCGGGGCGAATGCCTGACAGCCGTCACTAGTTGTGCCGACTGTTCCCACTGGCGAACCCGGGAAAGGCGCCGTGGAACCGTCGTTTGCAAGTTTGATATTGCCCGTGATTTCCGCCGGTGCGCTGATCAACGGGTTAAAGGTTCCCGGCAGTGACGCCTTGTTTCCAGCGATTGCGGGAGGCGAATTGACGGTGGTAGTTGCCTGCTGTATGCCGAAGTCGACAATGTTGGCGACGCTAATCGTGCGTGTTGAGCTTGCAGGACTTCCACCAATGAAGTGCGTATCGCCGGCGTTGCCGGCTGAAGCTACAACGATTACACCCGCCAGCACAGCGTTGCTGCTTGCCGTGGCGCTCGCATCATTGGCGAGACCGAAATTTGAACCCAGCGACATGTTGATAACGTCGACGTGATCGGAAGGATCTCCGTCGCCGTTCGGATCGACGGCCCAGTTGATGGCCTGCGTCGTCAAACCGGTACTGCCCGAACAGCCGAACACTTTCAACGCGTAGAGTTGGGCTCTCGGCGCGACGCCAGGTCCGATGGTGAACGAAGAGAACGGGACTGAACCGTCATAAGGACCGAGAAACGTTGTGCCGTCAGGGTTGACACCTAAACCGGTGGAAGTTCCGGCGACGTGCGAGCCGTGGCCGTTGCAGTCGAGCGGATCCGGATCCGGCACCGGCACGTTGGCGCCTGTGTACGCGTCACCGGCGAAGTCCATGCCGCCGACAACTTTCGTCGTCGGAAAACTGCCGGGTTCGAGGATGGCACGATTGTTAGCGGTGTAGGCTGCGGCAGTGCCTGGTCCACCGAAGTTGGCGTGCAGATAGTCAACGCCCGTGTCGATGACGGCAATCCTGACTCCGTCACCCGAGTTTCCACTCGTCGCGGCCCACGCACTCGCTGCCTTAATAAAAGGCAGACTCGATGAATTGTCGATGGAATGAACTGGAAGCGCGTAGACGCCTTTGACGTCCGCGTTAGCTCTTAGTTGCGGGAGAATGCCGGCATCGATTCTGGCGGCGATGCCGTTGTAAGCGGTTTGCACGCTGTAAAGCACTCTGGCGCTGCGGCCGAAGTTGCCGAGACGTGCGAGCACGCGCTGCTGGGCTCCTCTGATTCGCGCCATTTGCGCGCGCGCTGCGCCCTGGGCGGCCGCGCGTTCTTGCGGATTGGCAGCACGGTCACTTCGATTGCCGAGAGTCTGAGCATAGACTCTCGAGGTTGGAAGATCGACCAATTCGATCATCACGTTAAACTCTCCCGTTTCCGGAAGATCATCCTGGCCTTCGAGCTCGCCCGCAGGTTTGTCGGCTGCGTATTGCGTCCGATCAAATCCGCCGGTTTGAGCATGACTGACTTCATCCGGTCGAGTGAGGACGTACGTGAGTAGGCCCAAAGCCAATAGCAGTGAGAGTGTCTTTACTGGGATTCTTCGCGACATCTGTTCTTACCTTTCAAAAGATTGGGGTTAATAAGGACGATGGACCTTCTGTTGCCGCAGGACGGAAGGCGGAAGCACAGCACACACAGTCACAAGTGCGGGGACTGTGTAGCTACACCAAGTTATGGAGCTTTAAAAGACTAAGACAGGCCGCTTACTATATAGGACGTTAATCACTGAGACAAGTTTGGGACGGGCTCATCAGATGATTTCTCCGCAACAACTGGATCGATATAATACTGACGGATTTTTGGTGCTGGAGGGGTTTGCCGAAGACGAGGAGTGCGATGCGTTACGCGAGCGGGTGGCGGAGTTGGTGTCGGAGTTTGATCCGGCGGGAATGGTGTCGATCTTTTCGACGAACGAGCAGAACCGCATCGCCGATGAGTATTTCATGTCCTCCGGCGACAAGATCCGTTTCTTCTTCGAAGAGAATGCATTTCTTCCTGACGGCACGCTCAAACAAACAAAGGAACGCTCGATAAACAAGATCGGTCACGCGTTGCACGATCTTGATCCTGTCTTCAACCAATTCTCACGCAGCGAGAAGATCAAGGACTTGGCAACAGCTATCGGATTCGAAAGTCCACTACTCGCGCAGTCGATGTACATCTTCAAACAGCCAAACATCGGCGGCGAAGTGAGTTGTCACCAGGATAGTACCTTTATCTACACAGAACCCACTGAACTCGTAGGTCTATGGTTTGCACTCGAAGACGCTACGATCGCGAACGGGTGTTTGTGGGCTATACCGGGCGGTCACAAACGTGGGCTGAAATCGCGCTGGGTCAGATCAGAGAACGGGAAGATGCAGTTTCAGACATTCGATCCTGAACCCTGGCCTGAAAACGAACTGGTTCCGCTGGAAGTAATGAAAGGCAGCTTGATCTTACTGAACGGTCTCCTGCCACACAGGAGTTTTGAAAACCGATCGCCACGATCGAGGCACGCTTACACTCTTCATCTCATCCACGCGAATGCCAAGTATTCGCCGGATAACTGGCTGCAGCGTCCAGAGCCGTTTCACGGATTCTGAAATATGTCATCGCCGTTCACATCAGCCACGATGTGATTGTTGCCAGGATTTTAGGGGACGTTCGCGTTAACGCGTGTGACGACTTGCAGTTACAAGAGTTATACGGAAAGCCGCTAATTGCTGGGACGCAAAAGTCCGCGGAAAATGCCCTGCACACGGACCTGGCTGGCCGGAACGGTGAGTGGTTGAAGTTGAGAATTTGCGGGTTGTAGTTCGACGTTTGTGCCGCGGCGGTAGAGGCGCTTGAGAGTCGCCTGGTTCTCCTCTATTAATAGCGCGACAACAATCTCTCCATCACGCGCGTCCGTGCGGTTTTCGATCAAAGCGATGTCGCCGTCGCAGATATGCTCGTCGATCATCGAATCGCCTTTCACACGCAACGCATAAACTCGATCGGGCTTCACACGGCCCAACAGGAATCGCGGCACTGGTATGCGCTCTTCATAGTCGACGACTTCGAGCGGCGCGCCAGCGGCGATCCGCCCGAGCAGTTTTACTTCACACAGTGAGTCACTGCTCTTGTCTTCGACTTTTACGTTGAGAGCAAACGATCCATCCTCGTGTTCTCGGACCAGCAAACCACGACGTTCAAGTGCAGCGATATGCTTTGCAATCGTCGCACGCGACTTTACTCCAAACTGTCGTGCTATCTGCGCGTAGGATGGTATGTAGCCGTGGCGTTCGAGGAAACGAGTGATGTAATCGAGAATCTCTTTTTGTCGCTGCGTTCGTGGGAGCATGTCTTTCAGCAGTTCCCGATTGTGTCCCGCTTGTTTGTGTTAAGAGCGCGATCAACCGCTAAGGGTGTCGAAGCATTCTAGGTCGCTCAAACAAAAGCGTCAAGCGTTTGTTGTGATCAATCTTAACGAATTGAATAACGCACCAACGTGCGTGGAAAAATTCGTACCGAAGGAGGCATCTGACCAAATGGCACAGCTTGTGTTTTGAGTACGGCATCGGCCTTCGTGCCATAGACAGCTTCATTGAGATCGTTATCGGGCGTGATGACTGCACCCTTCAGAGCAGCGCCGACAAACACGCCTTTGCTCCGCGAATATGAAAGGATGCCGGCATCGAGACGAGGATTGGTTGAAGCTGCCGCCTCACGGCCGATTGGACCAGCGGCAACACTTGCTTCACCACCAAGTTCAAACTTGTCTTTCAGTAGACCATTCAAACCGCTCTCGTTCATGATCAGCAGAACGTAGTCAGTCTTCTGCGCGCCGATCTGAGGTCCGAAACTTCCACCGCCGAGATTGAAAAACGCGGGCGCACTCCATCCGCCCTTGACGCGTCTGCTGATCACTCCCTGACCACCACGTCCACCGACGAGAAACGCGGCTTTAATGACTCCTGGAAACACTGCGATCGCTTCGGCTGTATCGAGCAACTCTTTCGGAATCGCTTTGTCTTTCACGTTCATGATTTCGGTGAACGTCTTGGCCGCATCACTCGAGTGACGCGCGGCATCCTGCGTGCGACCGGACGACTTCTGTGCAGATGTCAACACCGCAGACGAAAACAACAATCCGATCAGAACCAAAGCGAATGAAGCTCGAAGCAAAGACATAATGGGCGAATCCTCCTGACTCGTTACGATGCAAGTTACTAAGATTAGTTTCCCGTCAACTGATTAGTTTCCCTTCGATCACATAGTAACTCTTTACAAAACCGATGCGGCATTCCGCCTCAATTTTTTCTTGACTTTCGATTTGAAGGAGTAATACATTGCGCGGCACTTCGCACTAACTTGTTCGGGGCTTGATTACGGACCAACCCCCTTGGTCCAGGATCAACGGGCAAGTCTTCCACTCACAACGATCGTTACGCCTAAGTGGCTTCTCGACGAGGTCGTCGTGTCTTCTGCTGACGGCCCACCATGCGGGCAACTTCGATCGGGCAGATTCAAGCGGGTTTCTCTAACAACTCTTGACAGGCCGTCCAATTATCGCGGCCGGTAAAGAACAACAAGTACAACCAAGGACGCGGGTATCTAGTCGTTTCGTTAAACGGTGAAGTATCTGCTGAAAATCTCAACCTACAAAACGGAGCAAACGGCGCGTGTCAGGTAGGAGCGCGCCTTCAATAGGAGGATTTTCCCGATGGCGTATATCTCCAAACGGAATCGAAGAAAAGAGAAAGAAAAGCAAACAGCGGCGGACAATCGCCGCGAGCTGATCGCCGCTGGTTTTAAACGGCGCGACCTGCTCAAGATGGGATTGCTTACCAGTGCAGGTATGCTGATCCCAAAGAAAGGGCTGAGTGCACACCCGCTCAACACGCGAGGTTCGTTTGACGACGACGAGCCAAACAGCCCTGACACAACCCCATTCCAGGAACTGATGCCGAGATTGCCGATCTTGCAACCGGTAGCCGCGCTCAATCCGGCGCCCACCATCGCGCCGAACACCGCAGCGGGAGAAGCGCGCACAGTAGCCCATCAGGCTTTCGCGCAGTTCCCGCCGCAAAGGTTCTATGAAATGTCGCAACATCTGGCTAACGTGAACATGGGATTGCAAAACGAACTTCCCCCGCAGCCAGTCTGGACCTTTAATGGATTCACCCCCGGTCCGCTAATCGTCGAACGTTACGGCAACCTCGGCGATCCGGGCGCCGGGTCGGCATTACTACGACTGCGTAATAACCTGCCGGAAAACAACGGAGGCTTCGGTCTTCCGTCAGTTACAACCCACTTGCACAACGGCCACACGCCGCTCGAGAGCGACGGCTTCCCCTGCTTCTTCATGGAGCGCGGCCAGTTCTACGATCATCACTATCCCAACGTTTATGCCGGCATTAACTCAACGCATCCCGGCACTGGCGACATCAGGGAAGCAATGCACACGCTGTGGTATCACGACCACCGCATCGATCACACCGCTGAGAACACCTATAAAGGCCTCGCGGGCGCCTACATCCTCTTCAACGAGTTCGATACTGGCGACGAAAACACCGGTTTCCGTCTACCGAGCTTCGGCGACGGCCAAAACCCGCTCACCAGTTTCGATATCTACATGGTTTTCAACGACAAAGTCTTCGATAACCAAACCGGTCTATTGAAATTCGACCTCTTCAATACGGACGGTATTCTGGGCGACAAGTTCCTGGTCAACGGCAAGATAAATCCGGTGCTGCACGTCAGCCCGCGACGGTATCGCTTCCGCTGGCTGAACACCGGACCTTCGCGCTTCTACCAGATGTTCCTGTTGGGACCGAACAACAGCACCAAGTCTTTCTGGCAGATCTCGACGGACGGCAACCTGCTGGAGCGGCCGGTTCAGGTCAACAGCAGCCGCTTCTCGGTCGCCGAGCGCGTGGATGTCATCGTCGATTTCACCAACGATGCAGGCAAGACCTTCTATATCGAGAATCGTCTGGAGCAGGACGACGGCCGCGGTCCGGACGGCGACGTGGTCGGCGCGGGTCAGGGCGACAAGATCCTCAAGATCGTCGTCGATGGACCGCAAGTCCCCGACAACAGCGTCAACCCGGCGAACATTCCGCCAGGCACCTACTTCTACGGTTTCCCGAACACCACCGATCAGGTTCGCATCACGCGTACGTTCCGGTTTGAGCGCGGTAACGGTCAATGGCAAGTCAACGGCCAGCTAGTCGGCGGTTGTAACCAGGCCCCGCGTTTCCGAATCAAACGGAACACCAATGAAAAGTGGATCTTCCAAAACAACTCGGGCGGATGGCAGCATCCGATCCATATGCACTTCGAAGAGTTCCAAACCCTTTCGATAAACGGCAATCCCCCGTCAGGTTCGGGATTGATTACGAAAGGCAGGAAAGACGTTTTCAGGTTGGAGCACAACATGGAAGCTACGGTCTTCTTCCGGTTCCGAGACTTCGTCGGAAGAATCCCCCTGCACTGTCACAACGTGGTCCACGAAGACCACGCGATGATGGTGCTCGGCCAGATCGACGACGTCGGCGATAACAAGACGCAACCCTAGCCGCCCATTGGTGTTCCCGAGCGCCAAAACTGCGTGCGCCGGGAAAACCTGAACTCAGTAACCTGAAGAAAGGAATTCTTATGACGGACTTGAAACGCAGAAGGTTGATAGCGGCACTGGGTGCGGCCCCAATTGCTGTCCCGCTGCTGGCCCAAGCGCAATCAGCCGGATTGGAGTCGAAGTTCAAACAGATATCGTCGCGGGAGCGCATCCGGCAACGATATTTCCCGAATCTCATACTTACGGACCAAAACGGGCGCAAGTTGAAGTTCTACGACGACCTCGTCAAAGACAAGATCGTGATCTTCAACATGTTCTACGCGCAATGCGAAGGCATTTGCACGCCAATCACCAGGAACCTGGTGAGACTGCAAAAGCTGCTCGGCAATCGAGTTGGCAAAGACATCTTCATGTATTCCTTTACGTTAAAGCCGAAGGACGACACGGTTTCTGCTCTGAAACACTACGCCCACATGCACAAGGTGAAACCAGGCTGGCTGTTTCTGACCGGATCCGTGGACGACATGGAGACACTACGCCGTAAGCTCGGCTATGTCGATCCCGACCCCGAAGTCGATAAAGACAAGTCGAATCACATCGGGGTTATCAAGTATGGCAACGAACCACTCGAAAGATGGGGCGGCTGCCCGGGGATGCAATCGCCGGAATGGATTGCGGAGACGCTAAGTTGGGTGGATTGGCCCAGGAACAAGACGAGCCATATCAGCCAGGCGAGCAAACAGGCGAATGGAGGTGCCAAATGAATCTTCTCAATTGGAGAGTTTTCAGCATGGCGTTGCTGCTCGCGATTGCAGTAGCGATGCCGAGTGTAACCAACGCCCAGGAAGCGCAATCAATGGGTGAAATCCAGCTCACAAGCGCTTCCGGAGGCACAAAAACGGGCGGCACCCTTAACGGTGGCGCGACGAATGGTTTCGGTGAGACCGGCGGCGAGTTTAGTGCGGCGCCGACCAGTACGGCTGGTCCCGAAGCCGCTGCTTTTGACGGCACCTATATCTGGGTGGCAACACAATTCAGCGACTCGATTACGCGAATTCGCGCCAGTGACGGCGTCGTGGCAGGCTCGTTCACCGTCGGCAAACGACCGGTGGCCTTGCTCTATGCCGGGTCCAGCCTGTGGGTGTGTAACCTGTTGAGCAATAACGTGATGAAGATCAGTCCCGCAACCGGCGCCATCCAGGGCACTTTTGCTGTTGGTGATGGTCCAGGCGGGCTGGCTTACGATGGAACCAACATCTGGGTCGCCAATCGTGGCGGCAACACAGTTACAAAACTCAGGGCCAGCACGGGAGCTAACCTCGGCACGTTTGCTGTCGGCAAACGACCAATTGGCTTGGCTTTCGCTGCAAACAGCATCTGGGTAGCGAACAACTTCAGCAACACCGTAACTCGTTTGAGCCTTGCCGGCGCTGTCCTGGGGACCTACGCAGTAGGCCGCGGCCCCTTCGGCGTCACCGGCCAGGGCGATAACGTTTGGGTTACAAACTATTTCGGCAAAAGCGTAACCAAGCTGCGGGCCGCGGATGGTTTCAATCTGGGCACGTACAAGGTTGGCGACGGCGCGTCGGGAATACTTTTCGACGGAAACAGCCTCTGGGTGGTGAATAACGGTGACAGCACCGTCATGAGAGTGAGCCCGTCAAGCGGCTCAATCATAACTACTTATGCGACTGGAAAGGGTCCGTTTGCCGTCGCTTACGATGGGGCCAAGATTTACGTCCCGAACTTCGGCAGTAACTCAGTGTCGACGACCGCCGCGAACTAAGGCGCTCGTTGGATAACAGAAACAACCCGTAATAGGACCATTACATGGTCCTATTTCAAATGCGAAACGGCAGGCCCACAACGGCTTGCCGTTTTGCTTTATAGACGAACGAAAATTGGCACTCTAGAATGCGTTCAGATGGGCTATGAATGGTCCTTTGCAGCACAGTATTGCATTCGAAGGGTGAAGGACTTGCAAAGTAGTCACAATTTTGTGTTCGGGTTGACAGACTTTTGTTGCTTGTAGTATTAAATCGCGCACCTTCGAAGCCGACACCTCCCATGTTGCTCTACGAAGGACTTTCGCATCTTTGGATCCGCGATAGTTAAATAGGTAGCGTTGCCCGACTCAGTTTTGCCACAAGCAAGTTCAGCCCAGAAAACCTGATCACCTCACCGGAGCTCAATAGCAGCGAGCGTGCGTGTCGAGTGAGGTCCGTCTTGCCCGAAGTTGAAAATAAGCGTTTACCGTCTGTCACATTCAAAAATGATGCATATCCGAAAAGCTACGTGGGACGGGAGAATAGTCTTTGCGAGTTCCGAAGCGTTCCGGCTTATGGCTTCCCCGGATATCAATACACAACTCCCCAGGTGTCTGGTTGGATAAAAGAGTAGAAAAAATCATTCAGATGATGCGGGAGGACGTTCGTGGAGAACTGTCTCTCGCCGAATTCGCCCAATCGGTGAACCTCTCCGTCTGGCGGCTGTGCCACATCTTCAAATCCGATGTCGGCATGCCTCCAATGAGATATTTGAGATTGCTTCGGATGGAACGGGCCAAGGATCTCCTCGAGTCGAGTTTTCTCAGCGTGAAGGAGATCGCTTACCGGGTCGGACTCAATGACGAGAGCCATTTCGTTCGTGACTTCAAATCCACTTACGGCTCGTCACCGGCACTTTATCGCTCGCACTTCAGACGCAATGGCAGTGAACAATCTCACAACGGCGACTCACACAATAGTGATTCCCGTAACGGTGACTCAACCAACGGCGACTCTCGCAACGGCGACTCGCACAGCCAACAATCGAATCAATTGCGGCAACAGATCGCTCGCGTCGCAAAGCAGTCGATACTGCCTTCGATACAGTTATTCGTCTGCATGATGTCGACATTGTGAGAATTGCCACAGTAGTTTTACGAGGCTGTGAAATGCGGAACGTGATAGGAGCAAGATCCGCTAACGAACGGCAAAATACGCCAAACAACAACGCTTGTTCACAGCATTCACCCCGCGTAGAATCACGCGGTTCACCATCAGCAAAACGCGCCAAGCAACTAAATTAACTCAACTGTTTCAGCAAAGCCTCGCCTTTCAAACTGATCGTCTTTGCCGAGAAGTTGGACCAAGACTGGGAGCTTAGGGTCTCGGTCATAACTTAAACAGCAAACGACCTTTTGGATTTGAAGCCACACCGAACGGCTGAAAGGAGATTCTATGCCTAAAAAGAAGCCAAAGGACCGGCAAGACAGTACTGATAGCACAATCAGTAGAAGAAGTGTGCTCAAAATAGGAGCAGCGGCCGGGGCTACCACAGTCTTGGCCCCTCATGTGCTCACACCTGATACTGCATTGGGTTTTGACGGGGGTCCCGTCGCCGAGCCGGTAATTTGCGTTACGCCAGCGAACAGTCCTGCGCATCATCCTTTCGTGGATGAGTTCGCCGCTCCGTTCCCGGCAATCCCAACACTCTTACTTCCTCTGCCACAGGAGTTCCCAAACCTCGGCGCCGGTGAGGCAGATCGAGCGCCGCACCAACGCTGGTCGCAGTTCCCACCCGATGTGCATTACTCGATGGAAGCCAAAGCGGGACTTCACACGTTCCACTCGGACTTCTCACCAACTTACATCTGGGGTTTCAACGGCAAGTACCCGGCGCCGACCGTGCTAAACGCCTATGGCCATCCAACGTTGGTTCGCTTTAGGAATAGCTTGCCGGTAACGACCACTACGTTTGGCCGAAACGAAATGACGATCCACCTGCACAATGGCCACCATGGTTCCGAGAGCGATGGTTTTGCAGGCGATTTCTTCGGTACTGGATTCTTCAAGGACCATCTTTATCCGAATTGCTATGCCGGCCTCGATGCTTTCG
>Ga0315912_10003552_pt1 | contig 15414 bp, 15 predicted proteins | sample VfabasoilMG_FD_204469 | JGI IMG/M metagenome (GOLD analysis project Ga0315912, IMG submission 204469) | Garden soil microbial communities collected in Santa Monica, California, United States - V. faba soil | ecosystem: Environmental > Terrestrial > Soil > Garden | place: USA: California... | reverse complement strand
GGCATTGAGCCGCCGAGGGTCTACTACTACCTCGGCAGGCCACTGGAACTGTTCGGCGACTCCGCTGTTGCTTACGAATTCGGAAGCATCGTGGAGGGTCAGGCATCGCCGTTCGACACCGGTGGGATTATCGGGTACCTCGTGCCCGTCAACGACTGGGAGGACGCGCAGCGCCGGGCGTTCCTCAGCGACTTCACGTGGCAGGTGACCGATCTGCTGGATGAACTCCGGGCCTATCCTGGATTGACCCCACCGGCAGTGAAAGCGTACCTCGACGCGACCCGTCCCTGCTGCGATGGCCCGGGGGATCGGTGGATTCGTGAGTCTCCGCGGGCCCCCGTATGGCGGAACGGCGGCCACTGGCGCGCATGGACGTGGGAGTGCCGCGCGGTGCCGCCAGCCGGTGGACAGGGTGGTTTGCTGCGCTGGTCGTGCTCGCCGGCGCGATATGCCGAGATTCGCCAGGTGGCGGACACGCTCACCGACGAGGACCAGATTGCGCGGATGGAGGCGTTGCTCGCACTATACGTTCCCGGCGGGATGAGCACCCTGGTCCAACAGCTTCGCGGCCTACAGGAGCTGGCAGCATGAGCAAGATCATTGCGATCGAGGGCCGCATCGGCGATGCCCTAGCCATCTGGGGGGCCGCGGCCCTGCTCCATGATGGAAAGCTGCTCAATTCCGTTACTGGTGCAGTTGGAACTGCTAGCGATGTCTTCAGCTTCATCGCAGCCGGACACCTCTCCAGGCTGCCGTTCGAGCTCGAGATCGACGATGCAGCGACCTCCAAGCCCCTGATCGCGATCTGGATTCAGGGCATCGATCAACTCGGTGCGCGCCTTCTTGCCGATACTGGTCGTACAGGTGGACTGGTAGCCCACCATCGGAAGGACAACCACCAGATCTACGTCTTCGAGTCTTTACTAGCATATGATATGTATGCAAGAGAAATTACAGAGGACCTGCTACGCCGCGCGTTGTTCGATGCTGACGATAGGCCGGCTCAACGTGTTCTATCGGATCTAGCCATTCTCCTGCGCCCGCACGATCCAGCCGTCAACGCGATCCGCGCGGCATTGGCCGACAACGTCGCAGTCGCCACTCGGTTCGCCCTCGCCGCTCTGCAGACGGATGAGGATCGCGCCGCGTTTCGCGACCTCTTGGAAGCAGCGACAAGTACGGCAAGTCGGTACGTCCTGCACTACGCCGATGATCCTGCTGCCAGCGACGCTACTCCGCGGCCAACGCAAGGAGGGGGCTGGGACGCAGATGTCGCAGCACAGGCGCTTCAGGGGCTCAGCGAGCTGCACAAGGAGGTCGTGGAGCCTGCCATCCGCAAGACGTGGCCATTCCTAAACCGAAGGCTCCCAGCTCCGCGCTTTCGCGAGATGAAGGCGGCCAGCGCAGAGCTGCACTTCACGACTGCCCTTCCCGAGCAGAAGCTCGGGTACAGGATCGCTCGGCACCTTGCCCTTCGTGCGCTCGAGCATGCCTTGCGCGGCGCCGGTGTCGAAGATGTGTCAACCCCTGACACGCAGAAGACGATGGATCGGATCGCGCGACCGGCGCAGGGTATCGTCCTACGGCAGCGTCCTCTCGGGCGCGAAGCCGAGGAAGCTGTACACGTTCCGGAGCCGACGGCCGCAGAGATCGAGAGCATTACGCGGCTCGACATGCTCGCCTTTCAATCCGGACTCATTCGTGATGCCACCACGATAGAGATGCACTTCTCCGAGGAACGGAGGCAATTGCTGTCGGTACGTGACAACGGTGGCGGGTCGGTTCCGGCGGGTGTCGCCTACCTGCAGCACAAGCGGGAATTCCTGTGGCAGCTCTTTATCGTGAGCCTCGATCGGCACGTCACCTCCGATGGATCCGAGAGGTTGTGGCTGCAAAGCATCGAACCACTCGAGCCAAACAGGCCACCTACCCTGATCACGGCCGTTCCGTCGGCAGTGGTCAAGGACGCGTACTTCCTCGTCGAGGACTGCAGAATCGCGGCCCATCCAGACGGAACGCTGCACACGACGTTCGGACATCTGCCCGCGTTGCCAGGCTCAGTCCGCCAAGGCGCAACCCTGCAAAGGGCCCTTGAATGGATGAGGACGTGGGATGAACATTGGTTGGAGCGAGAGCTAGAAGCTACCGATGAGGCACGCGATCAATGGGTACGCCCTGGCCGTCCTCCCAAGGCGAGCACAATCGACCGAGTGCTGTGGGTGCTCGGCAACGCTGGCGGTGAGCTCGATGTCTCGGAGCTCGTTGCGCGGATCAACTTCGAGTTCCAAACGCGTGTGCGACTCAACAACACGAGGCGTGAGAGGTACTCACACCCGGGACTGCTTGAGTTCAGGGGAACGCAAAGGATGGCCCTCACGGAGCGTGGCCGCCGCCGCTACAAGATTCTAGCCGCCGTTCTCGGGGGGATCGGCTTCCAGAATCGACTAGGGCCGTCTAGGAGCGCACCTGGTACATCCAGCTAGGCGCCGACCGCACGACGATCCGTCGTCGGCCTGCTGGGTTCGTCTCCACCTCGACCTCAAGCCGGCCATCGCCGTGCTCGAGCAGCTCGTCGAGGGAAGGCGAGGACTCGTTGACGAAGGGCTTCGACGTCCGGACACGTGTTGGCGACCATGCGCGGTGCAGCAGTCGCTCCTGATGATCGGCTGGAACCGCCGTGGCGTTGCGCCCGAGGGCGCTCGTTACGCTGGGAGTACCGCGCCCGGCAGGAGCCCGCTGGTGGCGGCGATACGTGGCGGCGGCCATGCCCGCCGCGCTGCCGGCAGCACATCTGGCACCACGCGCGCCCAGCGACGTGATTCCGATCCGTCGCCCGTTCGCCCAAGTGTTTGAGCGACGCCCTCGGCGGAGGCGGGCGCCGTTCGTCGCGAATAGCCGCGATGCAACCTGCCCGCGGCGAGACCCAGGACGGCGGTCAACCGCTGCGCTCACCCGCCATGCAGCCGAGTGAAACCGCGTGTTGCCACTCCTAGTACACTCCCCCTGCCTATCGGTACGAGCAATCCCCGGAACAATCCCGGAAGTGAGTTGGCTGCCATCCGGGCCGCGCGGCCCGCCTACGAGGAGCCCGCGGATGCGCACCCGCAGCCAAACCCTGCTCCAACGTCACATCAACCGCGCGCTGGTCGCCGGTGGAATCGCCCCAGCGGTCGCACGTGCTGTATCGGTCACCGTTGCTCAGGACTGCGCCGAGTCCGATGCGAAGCCACTGCACGCATCCGAGACGTTCGAGTATGTCACGAAGGGCCTCAGCCGCCCTTCAACGACCTATGCCATCCACGATTCCGAACTGCTAGGCCTCAAGGAGATCGTGCTCCTAACGACGAGCATCGTCACGGCCCAGTCTCTGGCAGCGTTCGCACCCGCCGGAATTGCAGGGCTCGTCCTCTGGATGTATCGGTTCCAGCGGAGGCGGATCGCGCTCGACCCGGCCGAGGCGGAGATTCTACGCATCATCGCCAAGACACCCGGAGACACGCCTGAGACACTCCTGCCAAAGTTGACCTTGACGCGTACCGCCACAGAATTGGAGCAGCGGCTAGCTGTTCTTGGATCGAAGCGACGCCAAGATGGGACAGTGACGTCCCTGGTCACGGTCGATGGCGCGCACCTTTTCGTCTCCGATGTCTAGGCAGCCGCGGCCGCATCATCGATCATCTCAGCACGCACTCAGGTGGATGCCTGAACGTGAACGGGGAGGCGGCCTCTACTCCCTGAGCTCAGGCGTCCTGTGGGTCCCGGACCGAGGGCGAATCTATGACGGCGTGCCAGTGCGCACCGCCACCGACCCTGGCGCTATCCTGGTACACGAGCTCGTGCACTTCTTCCAGACGCTCGAGTCACCATATCTCCTCGAGTTCGCGGTACAACGGTACTTCGTATTGAAAGCAGTCCAGCGGAGAATCCGGGGGATAACGCTGCTATCGAGGACACCCTTCAACATTCGTGCACGGGTGTCAGTCGAGCCGTCAAACTGCATGTACCGCCTACTTGATCACGGGGGTGGGCGCTTTGGCCTGTCCGTGCGCGACCTTGCTGAAGGGGCCGCGTTCTATTACCAGTTCGCCTCTGTAGCGTCGCATGAGGTCGAGCAGCAGGCATGTGCACTCGGCAACGCGATGCGCGAACTCGTTGGGAACATCACGACACGCCGGTATGGCATTGCATACTATCGACTGTGGCAAGCTATCGCGGCCCGATACGGCAGAGGTGAAGCAAGCAGTCAAACCTTCCATTTCTTCCCGATCCTCGTCTGGTTGGCGCTGAGACCATGGCGGCTGGGGAGTGGACGGTTGGCGCACCCTGGCAACGTGTTTGAGTATTTCTTGGATATGCTTCGGCTCCATCCGCCCATCACCGCTGAGGCTCCACCCGCAACGGACGCGTCCCTGCAAGCTGCCGCCACACGCGCCGGCATGTTTCTCGAACTCGTGCGCCACGATGGAAAACTCATCGAGGTGCCGGTGCCCGAGATGATCCTCCGTCAGACCGCCACCGTTCATCGGCTGCTCGACACCCAGCTCGGCGCATATCAGCAGGAGTTCCAGTTGCTCAGGCTCGCAAGGGTGTGGGCCCGCCACTGGGGAACCCGAGATGAATCGCTGGCCTACGTGGTGTCGCTTCACGATCGGCGCATCCGCGAGATGCTCCTGAAGGTGGTGAGCCCCCATATCCGGGACCGCGGCGGCTTTCGTCCCGCTCGGCCGGACCACGGGCTATTGCTTACCATGGCTCTCAGCGGGGCGCCTGTCCCAGATCTCGAGTTTCTCGCAAATCCGAGTAGCCGCGTCAGCGCGACGGTGCATGCGCCTCCACGAGTGCGCAAGGACCTCGCGGCGACGGCGGATGTCTGGCCCAGTTCATTGCAGCCACTTGAGCTGCATGTAGTGGAAGACATTGTCGATACCCTTGAAACGGGTATTTATCACAAGTCGATCTGCCCGCATTCGCAGTGTCCACGATTTGGCGCGAATCTCTGTCGGCGATGGCCGTACATCCCGATGCAGGGGCACTTCCGCGAATGTGAATTCCCCGACTGGCTGAGTCTCAACTTCGGATCGAGCGGCAATCAGGTTGGCGCCGACCGCGACCCGCTCGAGCCCCTCGAGTTCCTGGTACAGGTGGCATTCCAGGCCGTGCAGTGAGCCGCATGCGGGCGCGAGTGAGCGAAGGCGTGGCACCACCGGAGCGAGCCCGTTGGCACCACCTTTGGCAGCTCGCTACCGCAGTGACGTCGCTCCGGTCGCCGCCGCTCGTCGCGAGGTCCCGCGCCGTCGCACGCCCGCCAGCCACAACGACGCGATGCGATGGCGCACCGGGGCACGGATCACCACTGCGTCCAATTGGCACCACATTTGGCACCACGCGCGCCCATCCACGTGATTCCGGTCGGTGGCGAACTCGCGCAAGTGTTTGAAACGACGCCCTCGCCGCGTACCAGGCCCCGACATCCGGAACCGTCACGCAGCGGATTCCAGATCCGCGGGATGTCGTTCGCGGACCGTTCGACTCGACCGCCGGCCCGGCCAGCGTCACCGCCGTTGGCGGCCCTGTGCGGCCAGCGGTCCACCTGTCCCCGCGGGCCCGCCACCTGGGGCCTGTGGCGCCAACCCCGGCCCCCTCGCCACAGCCGTGCGGACATCGCCAGCTTGGCCGCGTCTCCCAGAGGTGTGACACTCCACGCGAAAAGGGGGAAGGCATGAAGCAGTTCAATCTAGACCCATGGTTCCGCCTCGGTTCGGCGCTACAGGCGCTCCGGGACGTCAAGGACGGCGCGTCGCGCATCTCCCTGATCGTCGTGCTTGGCGATGCCGTCGATGTTCTCGAAGGGCTGCTTTCAGATCGCATCACCCCCGTGTTGCCCTCGATGCGGCTGGCTGCTCCAGCGGCGTACCAGCTCTGGCAGGAGTTGCGAGCTTGCTACCCGTCCGGCTCGACTCACGATGAGTTCATGGCAGGGTGGAACGAGCCCATCACGGGGGAGGACGCAAAGCGCGTCAACGCTGCGAAGGCGAGCCTCGAGAACGCACTCCGATACGAGATGTCTGGTCTGCCTTTGTTCTACGTGTCAGATGTTCTGTCCCACGACAAGCAGATCCTGATCTACGAGGCCCATCGGGCATTCCCTGCTTCTGTGCAGAGCAGGCTGGCGGCCAGACAGGCCATCCGGGATGACGTTGACGCAGCCGGCCGATCCCTCGCCTTCAACTTGCCAACCGCGACCGGATTTCACATCCTGCGGGCTTTCGACTCATTGCTGCGGGAGATCGCGGAGCACGTAGCAGGTCCGCTCCCACAAGGCGAACAGCCCTCGCTCGGACCCTACATCGTCCATCTTGAGAAGAAATGGTTCGCCGGAGCTACGCGCGAGGAGCGGCGGAAGTCGCCCGGGAAGTGGCCGGCCGAACAGGTGAAGCTGATAGAGCTGCTCCTCCACCTCAAAGACAACTACAGGAATGTCGTCACGCACGACTCGGCAGCCGTTCTCGATGAGGAGGAGGCGCAGTGTCTCTTCGATTTCTGCCGAGACGCCATGCGGGCAATGCTCCATCTACTTCCCGAGCCGCCGGACGAGCCCATGCTCATCCCTGTCGCGGCGGCGCCTGCGCCGATACCTCCCGACACGCCGCCGCCCGTGGTGAGCTAGGCCGCTCTCTCGCCGCGTGCCTCGCCCGGTGCCATCCGGCTTCGGCGTCGTGATCGAGCCGAGCAGCCTACGCTGCGGACCCCCGGCACGCGCACCGCGCCGAGGGTGAAGCGGCTGGCGAGATGCAGGAGTTCGACGCGGTGCCCATCCGGAGCCATCGACTGGGTCGCAAGGCGGCGTCCTTGGCCCGCCGCCCTGTCGCCGCTACTCGTCCATGGCGCCGACGCGTGCCGCCTCGCCTGGGAGTGATCCCGAACGCTGTCGTCGTGCCGCTCTGTTCGGTGATGACCCACGACCGCCAACGTCGGCCATCAAGCGCCCGGGCAGTCGTCCATGTCACGATCCGCTCAGCGGAGGTCGCTTGGTGCTCGTCGGCCAAGGTCTCGTTAGGGCGGAGCTGGAGCTCGACGGACACGCCGCGCGCCTCCGAGGACCCGATGCGTCGCCAAGGCATTCATCGACGAGCGCGTTGCGATGCAATCACGCGACCGGGCGAGCGGCCTCGACGCCGCGGATCAGATCCTCCACCCAGAACGGCCTCCACGTGAAGCGGGAGGCTACGCGAGAGCTCCTCGAAGCCCTTCGGCGAGTAGGCGTACCGGAGCACGCGCCGGTGCCGCAGATCGAATGGAACGTCCTCCATCGACTGCGCCAGGAGGAGCGTGGGCTTGCCCAGGGCGTGGCCGAGACCGAGCTCGTAGAACACGTTGGTGTTCCGTCCAGTGAGCTCAGCCACAATTAGGTCGGCGCTCTCGATTGCCGCGACAATGTCGTCGATGATCGCGTTGGATCCGAAGATGTCGTCGCCTCGTTGCACCCGGAGCCTGCACTTGGACTCCAGGATTGGACGCACGTGAAAGTCGTAGACCTCGTCGAGTCCGACATTGCCGAACGGCATGATCAGGAAGCACTGTCGCCTGGGCTTCGGCGAAAGCTTGGTGGGAGGCTGCGCGGCCGGCGCCTGTTCCGCCGCCTGGAGCCGAGCCTCGAGCCTGGACACCTCGCGCTCTAGCCTAGTGAGCTTCTCGGCCGACGTCACCGTCGCGATCTTTTCGAGCAGCCGAGTCGCCGACGCGCGCTCGCGCGGCGAGGCGAATATGTGGGTTGCGACGGACTCGAGGCGTCGTCGAACAGCCTTGACCTCTGCCATCGCGTCAGGTCCAGTCTTCGAAATCGGACCAGCCGAGCTGCTTGACGGAGTTCTGCAGATCCTGGGCCTCGATGGCTCCGTGCCTGTAGACCTTGACGACCGATGGTGTGGACACGAGATGCGGGTCCGCTGTCGCGACAGTGGATTGCATCGGATACTTAATGACGCGCGTGTTGACGGCGGCTAGGAAGCACTCGACGCCGAGTTCCTCCACACTTTGGCGGACGATGCTCAACGCGTCGTCGAAACTGCGCACGATTTCGCCATCGGCGCTGCGAATCGCACACGTCGTGATCGGACGATCGCACTCGATCGAGATCTGACGCTCGACTGCACTGTCCGGGAACCGAACTCCGATCGTGCCTTCGGTGTGCAGGGCACTCGCGAGTGCGGCCGCGTGTTCCGGTGCCATATCCGGTCTCATGGGGCACACGATCGTCAGGGGTCCGGGCGCGTGATGGTCCACGATGCGGTCGTTCTCCGTTGCGATCGCGACGTAGCGCGCCGCCATGGCGTAGGAGCCAAAGGACAGTGGAATGGAGGTGTTCGGATGTCCAAGCATCGCGCGCAGCTTCGTGATGGTGTCCTGGCGGAATGGGAGGCAGGCGAGCGAGTAGCCCGTGTCCGACGGTAGGACGACGAAGCCTCCATGGTCTAGGCAGAACCGGATAGAGCGAACGTTCTCGTACGTCAGCGAATCGCCGGCCGTGAGCCGGATCGGCGGCATAGCTTGACTCATGAGCTGATCTCCTCCGTGACGATAACATTAGAAGACCGGGTCGCGGGCGCCAGGAGGTGCAGCTTGCCAGCCAATGCGGCGCCCCTCGCCCGAAGCCGCCTCGCCTCCGACCCGGCGATCGCCACCATCCCCACCGCCTCCCTCAGATCCTTCGGCCCGAGGTGGCTGTACCGCTGCGTCATCGCCAGCGTCTGGTGCCCCAGCAGCGGGTGGAGCCGCCGGATGTCCATCCCGGCTTGCGGGAACGAGAGCGTCGCGACCTCGAAGGTGACCTCCTCCCAGCGCCGCCGAACTCTCCCTCCGCGTACCAGCGGTAGCGTAATAGGCCGTGGGAAGCGGTGCTACCATGCCCTGCGACGCAAGGCTTCGTTCTGGCTGCCGCATCGGCCGCTGAAACGCAGTCGAGCGTGAAGGAGGAAGGCGGTCGCTTGTGAAGGTCCCCGACGCTGTCAGAGAAAGCGTCGCCTTCCTGGGCTACAGGAATGCCGACGAGATGAGCCGGGGCGGCACGGGTTTCTTCGTGTCGGTAGCCGTAGGCGGCCGGGATCTACCCTACTTGGTCACTGCTCTGCATGTAGTCGAACACTGCACACGCCTGGCCGTTGATGGGCTCGTGCAAGCGTCGTGCAACACCGCAAGCGGCCCAGCATGGATCAGCCTTCCGCGCGCGGACTGGGTCCTTCCAGACCCAGGAGAGGAGTACGTGGACGTTGCGGTGTTCCCGTGGTGGACCCTGCCACCAAAGCACCGCGTGCAGTTTAAGCACTTCCCGGAGGAAGGAGCGATAACCGCCGAAGTGATCAAGGAGCAAGGCGTCGGACCGGGGGACGAGTTGTACTTCCCTGGACTATTCCTGAGGCACCCAGGAGCCGAGCGCAATTCTCCAATCATCCGGCGCGGCGCGATTGCTGCCATGCCAGAGGAGTTGGTGACGCTCGCGGACGGACGCAAGAGCCGCGTATACCTCGTCGAGGCGAGGTCGATCGGCGGACTGAGCGGGTCGCCAGTGTTCATCAGGCCTTCCGGTCTCTTGGAGATGGATCCTGAGAAGCAACAGCCTGAGAAGAAGTGGCGCTTCCTTGTCGCGAGTCTTCCGTTTTATCTGCTAGGCGTGATGCATGGTCATTGGCAGATCGCGGCGCCCGGAGGGAGCGTCTCGGGCGCCGAGGTTGTCAACATGGGGATCGGGATGGTGACACCTGTCGCTGCGGTAGCCGCGTTGCTAGATCATCCGGCGCAGCGTGAAGCGCGGGCAAGATTTGGCCGCGGAGCGAAGCATGATGAACTGGATGTCGAGCCGCCACGATTCTAGGTCGTCGTTCTGAGCAGCCCAACCTCGTGGGCTGCCGGACATCACCCCTTCGACCTCCTCGGATCGCTTCCATAGGTCCGCTCGTCCTGGATCCTCCCCTTCTCGTCCTTGATGCGCACCTGAGCCTTGCCGCCACGCTCCTGCTCCGCGTGACCCAGCCGCGCAGCCTCCTTCACGGCGTCCGACTTGCTCGCGTGAATGCTGCTCGCGCGCTGGCCACCCTCACGCTTGATCTCCCAGTCACCGCTACCCTTGCCGTTCGGCTGCACGTCCCACGTCTTGCGAGCGCCGCCACCTGATTTCTTCATTGCGTTGCTCCTTGTCGGCGCACGAGCAGGCGAGACGATCGCCTCGGTGCGCGCCCATGGAGCCTACGCTCGCTGGCCGGATCGGGCGTCAGAGGGGGTCGCGACCAAGCTGCAATTCAGCTTCACGCTCGCGCCCGAAAGCGCCCCGCCTCCGCTCCCCCGATCCCCGCCATCCCCAGGACCTCGCGCAGGTCGCCGGGCCTAAGGTGGCTGGGCCGCGGCGTCCTAGCCGCGTAGCAAGAAAGGCTATGGACTCCCCCCGCGGCCTCAAGGGTGTCCGTTCGGCGGCCCTGGCAGGCGCAGCTTCGGGAGCCCTGAGATTCGGAAGATCTGCGTCCATCGGTCAGGGCAGCCGACATAGACGGTGCACATCACCGCGATCTCGCCATTGACGAGGTCGACGTCGAATGTGTCGCAGTTATACCCCTCCCCTGGCGGGTGCGGATTAAAGCCGAAACGCGGGTAGTCGACAACTGCCAACTCCGCGCCCGCAGTCGTGACCCGCGTGAGTCGCATCTGGTTGAAATCGGGATCCAGTGGGCGGACGACGAGCATAGATCCATCTGCCAGGACGGTTGCGCCACGCGAGGGACCAGTCACGCAGTTCAGGTCCGCGATCTGGTGAATCGAGAGGGCCGGATCGAGCAGCACGAAGTCGCTCAGTTGGTGAGCGGCCCCGAGCGCGGGCATTAGGAGGGCGAGTGCCGCTGCGAAGGAGCGCATTGGAGGTTCCGTTTCTAACGCGTCAGGCGAGCTTGCCGCGCGCTGGGGATGGTGGATGTTACCTGACCCCGCTCTACGCCGGCTCCTGCGACGCGTGGCTCGCGACCACGCGAGACGGGCTTCTAACCCGCGAAGGGCCGGCCCGCCCAAGACGACCTGTTGCAGCCACGGCGCCGCGTCGATCCCAGGCATGACGCGTGTCCAGCAAGCCGACTAGGTCGATCACCGGGTCGGCGGTTGAGCCCTCGATTCCGTCGGGGACGAGCGCGATGTCAAGGTGTGCGGCCACGGGACGACGTTGTCGCGCACGGAGAGAACGCCTTCGCGGCGCAGCGTCCATCCGCGCAACTTGTGCTGACCTCAGCCCCTCGCCCGAAACCTCCCCGCCTACGACCCCTCGATCCCCACCATCCCGACCGCCTCGCGCAGGTCCCTGGGTCCCAGGTGACTGTACCGCTGCGTCATCGCCAGCGTCTTGTGCCCGAGCAGACGCTGCAGCCGCCGGATGTCCATCCCCGCCTGCGCCGCCCACGACGCGTATGTGTGCCGCAGGTCGTGGAACCGGAAGTCTTCGATGCCGGCGTCCTCCAGCGCCGCCTCCCACGCCGACCTGAAGTCGAACGTGGACCGATCCCTGCGTCCGAAGACGCGGTCGCGCCCGCTGACCCGCTTCAGCCGAACGAGCGCAGCCAGCGCCGCGTCGTTGATCGGGATGTCCTTGCGCTCGCCGTTCTTCGTCTGCGGGAACGACAGCGTCGCGGACTCGAAGCTCACGTCCTTCCAGCGCAGGCCGAGCAGCTCCCCCTTCCGCGCGCCCGTGTTCAGCGCCAGCACGACCAGCGGCTCCAGGAACTCGTTCTTCGACCGTGCGCAGGCGTCCAGCAGTCCCCGCGCCTCCTCCTCGGTGAGGAACCGCATGCACGACCGCTCCCCGCGCAGCGGCTTCACGCGATGGATGGGGTTGTCAGCGATGAGATCCCACTCGGCGGCGACCGTGAGCACCCGCTTGAGCACCGCGAGGTTGCGGTTCACGGTTCCTGGCGAGCGCCCCTCGGCCAGCCGGCTCTCTCGGAACGCCTCGACCTTGCGCGGCGTGATTTCCCGAAGCCGGCAGCGCGCGCCGAGATGCTCCTCCCATTGCGTGAGCATCGTCCTGACGTTGCGGCCCCATGCCTGCCGCGACGCGACGACCTTCATGTACTCGGCCGCGAACTCGCTGAGGAGCATCGAGCCGTCCTTCTTGTCGGGGAGCTTCCTGCCCTCGGTCACCGCAGCGAGCCGCGTGGCGAGCACCTGCTCGGCCTGCCGCTTCGATGGGCCGACGCGCTCGCGGCAGTCCTTGCCGTTGGCGTTCCGGTAGCGGATCCACCACGCCGTGTCCGTTCGCTTGTCGCGCCCGTAGTAGTTCCAGCGAAAAACCTTCGCCATCGGGTCTCCTGTCAGGGGCGTTGTGGGCCTGTTGCGCGGGCGAGGGCCCGGGCAGCGTGCGTACACACGCCATGGGTCGCGGCGGACATCAAGTCGGTCCTGGAGCGCTGCGGCCGGCGCGGATGAAGGCGTCGACGGCGTCGGGCTCCCAGCGGCGGACAGCGCGCCCGCGCCCGCGGCGGAGGACCACGCAGGGAAGGTCGCCGCGACGGGCCCACTCGTAGACCGTGGAGCGGCCGACGCGGAGGAGGTCGGCGACGTCCTCGGCGGTGAGGAGACGCGCAGATGTCGTTCGGCCGCGGAGAGGGACAGGAGGTGCGATGCGCATGGCCTCGCCCAGACCTGCGCCCGACGCGGAGCCCACGCTGGCGTCTGGGGGCAGGCGGTTGCGCAGTCGCTGGCGGCCTTGCCCCGGCCCTTCGCCTGATCGCATCGCCACGTCTCCGGCCCTCGCAATGGAAATGCGGGCCGCGAGGTCGAACTGGGACAGCCAATCGCTGGGGCTGCTTCAGCTCCCGGAGCGTCGCGGTGAGGTCACGGCGAGGAGGAAGTCCCTGGAGCGGAGTCGCCTTCCATGCGCGACGGCTGAGCCTGAGTGGGCACTTCGGCTGAAGTACAGGCGGCTCGCCCCTTGAGTCGGGCCACGGACTGTTCTTGCATCCGGCGATGGGCATCGAGCATGCGTAGCAGCACCACCGGCTTCATCGTGAGACGTCGGGCTCGGCGGAAGAGCGTCATACAGCGGTCCGTGCCCCAGACCTCAGGGTGCGCGCGTTTCTCCGCATCCAACCACGCGACACACCACTCGTGACGTCGGGTCGTTGGTCCATCGAAGGGAAAACAGATGTCGCACTCGCCTGTGAGATCCCAGGCGATGAGCTTGTGGCGATGACCGCTCGCGTCGAGCTCGGACCAGTAAATGAGTAGTCCGAGGACATCGGGCGTCAGGGCGGCCTCCACCTCTACCGGCGGCATGCCCTCGCCAAGGAGGAATCCGGCCACCTCTCGTCGAGTGAGCGCCCCACACCGTCTGAAGTGCGCCTTGAAGGCCTCCTCCATCTGCCCGTACTGTCGGTAGACGGAGTTCACGTTCACGCGTGCAGCCCTCGCTACGAGGTACGCGGGGATGTCGTACCTCCAGGCCGTCTCCATGATCCGCACCGCTAGCTGGCCCAGACGCCCTCGGCGGAATGGCGGAGGCAGCGGCGCCTGACACGTGCTGCGGCATCGCTTGCATCGAAACCGCTGCACCTCGCGCACTTGGCCACGAAGGTGTCGCAGGCCGTCACGCCACGCCCAGTCCTCGCCAGAGTGGGCGCAGCGTGGGCACTGCGGCGGCATCTTGATCTCGGGAGCGCGAGGAGGACGGCCCATGCTGCGGCTCGGCATGCGTTCTCTACTTCGCTCGCACGCGGCGGGTTCGCGCTCTCTGGTTTCCCACCTCAACTAGTGAACTTGGCGCTGGTGCTGAAAGGCGCGTGATCGTTGGTGATGTGGCGGTCATTCTCTGCGCAGCGGACACCGCACTCGAGTCGCGGCGCCGCCCTGAGGCAAGTGCGGATGGCAGGCCGACCACCACAGCGTGCCGTGATGATCACGGGACCCCAGGCATCCGGATCGCGCCGACTCCCTTCACTACGTGCTCGCCAAGTGGATGGGAGGAGCGAGGCAGTCTCTCCTTGTCCTCGTTCAAGCGTGCGCGTCAGACCGGAATATTCGAACGATACACGACCGATGCGATTTGATACCTCCACGGCATGTTTTCGTCCCGATCCTGTTCGGCGAAGGATTAGCGCGTGCAGGCGTGCGCGCGCGATCAGTTATGTAGAGCAACTGCCGCTGATTCAGTGCTTGCACCTGCGCTGCAGCGCATCGGCCCCGCCCTCAGGGCGAACAACATTCCCGTCCGTGAACGCTTGCGATGGACAAGTCGCGCCCTCCGCTCAGGCTCCCGGGCGCGACACTCCCCCAGCGGACCGACTCGCCCACCGAGGACCACCAACATGACCGATGAACTGATCTCGAAGTTGCACCTCACCCATCGCGAACCCCGGAGGTCGCGATGATCGCCTGGTCACGCGGCGTCGAATGCAACGCGTGCCGCATCCTGCTCGCGAAGGTCGATGGCCATGGGCTCTGCATCGAGCGCGGCAAGCTACAGGTCACGATCGACGGAACCTTCCATGCCTCCCTCGTCTGCTATCGGTGCGGAGCGTTGAACGTCCTGCGCATTCCGGCGGAGCACGCGGCTGCTACCCGCAGTGTCTAGCCGCGCACCTACATCACAACCCAACATGAGCGCATGACGCCCTGATCAGCCGCTAGTGAGCGCAAGACGCCCGGCCACCAAGGCCGGCCGTCATGCGCGCCCACTGGGAAGCGCTCCGTTCCGCTCTCATCGATGACATCAACCGGCAGCGTGCTCGCAAGCAGTTCCGAGCGCTGCGGCGGCAACGCCCGGAGCTTCGCCGATTCGAGCACGCCGACGACCTTCTCGACTTCCTTCACGCTGAGGGCGGCGACCGCGGCGAGAAGAACGACGTGCTCGCCGCTCTGGTCGACGCCGCCCAGGAGCCGGGCGACGAGTCGGCCATCCCGCTCCTTCTCCTCTGGCTTGGGCTCTGGCCCGGCCTCGACGCGGTCTACAGGCGATGCGCGCGCCACTTCCGTAGGGCGCCGTCGGACCTCGTGTCGGAGATCTCCGATGCGTTCACGTGCCAGGTGAGGCGAGCGGACCTCGGGGGGATCCGCCGCGTCGCTGCCACGCTCGTGCGCAACACGGAGCGAGAGGTCCGCGATCGGCTACATCGGACCTGGGACCTCGCGGAACAAGAGATGAGCCTCCCCGATGACGAGGAGACGTGGCACGACGCGCTGCGACTACCTCGCCCCTCACTCCTCGGCATTGCAACCGGCGGCGACGCCGACCCGCAGGTAGTGGCCATCCGCGACGTGCTGGCGAAACTGGTCGGTGCCGATGCCGACCTCGTTGTCGGCGCCGTCCTCTACGGCGAGAACCACCGCGAGCTCGCCGACCGTCTCGGCCTGACGCACGGCGCAGCGCGCAAGCGCTTCCAGCGCGCCGTC
>Ga0315912_10003551_pt1 | contig 15417 bp, 14 predicted proteins | sample VfabasoilMG_FD_204469 | JGI IMG/M metagenome (GOLD analysis project Ga0315912, IMG submission 204469) | Garden soil microbial communities collected in Santa Monica, California, United States - V. faba soil | ecosystem: Environmental > Terrestrial > Soil > Garden | place: USA: California... | reverse complement strand
CCGACCTGGACCTCGGCGACCTTGGCGCCGGTCTTCGGATCGAACGCGCTGGCCAGCCCGGCGTCCTCGTTGGACAGGTAGATGTGTCCGTTCGGATGAACGGCGAAGGTTTCCGGGTCGGAACCCGCGGGGAACTTGCGCAGCACCTGCAGCGTCGCCGGATCGACGACCGCGATGGCGTCCTCTTCGCTGACCGCGACGTAGAGTTCCTTGTGGTCCGGGGCAAAGCCGATGCCGCGCGGGCGCTTGCCGACGGGGATCGTCGCTTCCACTTCGAGCGTCTTGCCGTCGATGACGGTCAGATTGTCGCTGCCCTCGTTGGTCACGAAGATGCGGTGGGTTCCCGCCGCTGGCGCGGCCTGCGCGCACGCGAGGGAAAGGATGGCGGCCAGGATCCTGAACGTCATGAGTCAGCTCCTCAGGTTGATGACGGGATTCACTTGCTGCATTCGACCGCGCCGAGCGAGTCGAGGTCCGTGTCCGACGCGGCCACGCCGCGGACGGGCGCCTCGCCGACCAGTTTGTCCTGCTCGACGAGCAGCAGCGGCTGGCGCAACTGGCCGTTCGGACGGAAGCTGAGGTCGATGCCCTTCTGTCCGTCGAAGGCGAGTTCGGTCTTCAGGTGTTCGAGCAGGGCGCCCGGTGTTTCCGGCCCGCGGCGCGCGATCATGTCCGAGACCATCTTCACCGCCGCCCAGCCGGCCCAGGCGTAATCGTCCATGCCCTGGCCGAACGCGGCGCTGAAGCGCTTGTTGAGATCGCGCCCGGCGAATTTCATGAAGTCGCGGTGCCAGGCCAGCGCGGCGACCTGCGTGCCCGGCTGTTTCTTCTGCCACTGGGCAGCGGCGTCGCGGCGCATTGCCTCGCTCGGAATGACATGGAGGAGGTTGGCGATGCAGGAGGTCCGCAAGGCATCATCGCCGGCGCGGACGTTGAGGATGGCGTGATCCGGCCACGTCGTGGCCAGCGCGTTCAGCAACGCCGCCTCTCCGGCGACCACGACGGCAAGGTGCCTGCCGAGGTCCGCGCTCGCGGCGGTCTCGGGCGTGATCACGTCGAGTTCGTACCGCTGGCCGAGAAACCTGCCCTGGAGGTTGGCTTCCTCCAGCCCCTGCCGGACGCCGAGCAGGGCGGTATCAGTCCCGGACCCGACGTAAGCCAGGCGAACTTCGACCGGCGGCGGGGAGTCGGCCCGGGTGGTCGGGACCGCCACGAACGCCGCCGCAAGGAGCACAGTTCGAATCAGCACGCGCCTGCCAGTCATCGTCATACATTCATTCATTCATGGGTTCCGGGGGTGGACGGTACCCGCTTTTGACCACGCGGATTTGCCAGCGTGCCTTCACTATATCCCGGCTCCGCTTGGGAAATTTGCCTGCGACCGCGGTCGCTTCCGTTGACCGGTCCGGATGCCCGGCGCGGTCGGGATCAGAGCGTCCGGAGGCTACGATCCCGGTCTCGAATCCGTTCCAGGCTGATTGTTGCAAAAAAGTGTCAAGTGCGCCGTCCGGCGACTAAGTGTTGCGGATTTGTTCGCAGTCGTTGCGCGCGCTATGAATTTATAGTAATTTTTCCCGGTCTTTTGCAGAGGAGAAGACAGGGGATTCTGCCTCAAGGGTTTCGACGGCTCACCTAAGGGAATGTCAGGGAGCCGGCGCGACACGAAGGCGGAAACTATCTCGAGATCCACTGGCTAGGAGGAAGTGATGACCCATTCAAGAATAACCAAGCTTGCTGCCGCCCTGGGCACGGCGACACTGGTCGCGGCCTTCAGCGCTCCGGCCAACGCCGCGATCGTGCTGGGTGGCGACAATGGTTGGGAAGTCAGCTACGGCGGCTTCGTCAACCTGTTCTACACGCAGACCGACTTCGACTACGCGGGCGCCGGTAACGATCAGGACAGCGCTCACCTGAACGAAGGTCTGCTCCCCGCGTTTCACACGCTGACGGCGAAGAGCCCGGAAATCAACGGCCTGAAGGGCACGGCGCAGATCACGTTCGCGCCCGACTCTTCCGGTGCGAAGAACAAGCGTCTGAACAAGGCGGGCGCCGAGATCGACATGCGTGAAGTGTTCTTCAACGTCAGCGGCGACTTCGGCACGATCAGCGCCGGCCGCACCCTGTCGCTGTTCCAGCGCCAGGCGATCCTGAAGGACATGACCCTGTTCGGCATGGGCGCGCTGGCCGGTCCGGACGGCGGCGGCACGGGCCTGGGCCGCATCGGCTTCGGCTACGTGTATCCCGACTTCCGTACGCGCTTTGCGTACAAGACGCCGGACATCAACGGCTTCAACCTGGAACTGGGCATCTTCGATCCGCAGGAACCGGCTGGCGCCGACATCGCGGAGACGGACACGCCGCAATTCCAGATGGAAGGCACCTATACGCACGCGTTCGACAACGGCAGCTTCAACGCCTGGCTCGGCCTGCTCTGGCAGGAAATGGAAGTCAATGATCCCGTATCGGGTGGTTCGGGTGACGTCGACTCCTTCGGCTGGAACGTGGGCGTGGACATCAAGTTCGGCGGCTTCAACGTCGTGGGCAGCTACTACGACGGCGAGGCGCTCGGTGCCGGCATCTTCAGCCTCGGTGGTGGCGACGGGTTCGGGTGCATTGGCGACGACCTGACCACTCCGACGGTGGACGAGGCCGATTGCGACGAGGCGGATGCCAACGGCTACTACGTCCAGGGCAGCTACACGTTCAATGGCGCGACCAAGGTCGGCGTCAGCTACGGACGTTCGCTGCAGGACGACAATTCGGCGGGCGCCGTGGACACGGAGAACACCCTGTGGACGGTCGGCGTTTACCATGACATCAACTCCTGGTTGAAGGTCATGGCCGAGTACAACCACTACGAGTCTCGCAACTGGATCCTTGGCGAGATCGATGGTGCCGACAACTTCTCCGTCGGCGGTTTCCTGCTCTGGTAAGAGGAACTCCGGGACTCGATAACAACTACACAAGACAGCTGTAACGACTTTGAAAAGGCGCACTCGTTGCGCCTTTTCTTTTTTGCGGCCCCCCGCACCCCCGGTGCGGGGGGCCGATTTGCCTGCACCCCGTGATTCGCGCAGAATCCGCGGGCAACGCGAAACCAGTCCGGCCCCGGCGGGTCTCAGGATATCGACATGACACGATTTATCAGAAATCCGGCCCCGGTTGCCTGGCTGCTGCTGGTCCTGGCCCTGCTGCCCGGGGCGCCCCGCGCCGACGAGGATCTCTGGAAGTCGGGCCTCAATCTCTACGTCCGGCTGTCCGAGCAGGACGACTCCCTGGGCGATGCGACGCCCCCGAACGAGCATCCCGTGACCCTGAATGCCCAGGAGATCACCAACGCGCTGAACACGATCGAAATCTGGGACAAGAAGGGATTCATGAACCTGTTCCGCAAGAGCGAGGAGGCGGTCAGCCTGTTCTCTCCGTCGCAGGCCGGGACGCTCGGCGTGTACATCGCGGAGGGTCTGAAGCGGGCTACCCCCCGGCAGGACATCGAGTTCGTGGTTGCGCGCAACGAATCCGGCTTTCTGAACATCCGCGAGACGAGTTACACGGGTGGTCGCGCCTTCTATGCCGGTGGCCGTCTGAACATCATCATCGGCGAGTGGGCGAAGCCGGCCGATCGCTTTCAGGAGCGCGCCTCGCAGAGCTCGGGAATCGAGGAGATCCGCTATTTCCTCTTTCACGGCAAGCGCTCGAAGGCGTCGAGTTTCGACCGCGCCGTGATGGCGAAACCCGGCGTCCAGATCCGGGACGAGGGCGGCAAGGCCCGGTTCGACTGGCTGCTGATCGACGTGCCGACCGCGTCGGCGGCCTACATCGCTTCCACGGACGCCGCGAAGGTGGCGACAGAAAGCGCGGCCGACAAGGCGGCGCGGGAGGAAGCGGCGCGGCTGGCGGAGGAGCGTCGCGAACTGCGCGCCGAGATGGCGCGCATGCGCAAGGAAATGAAGGACATGTCCGCGGGCGGCGGTGGCGGCGAAGGTGGCGGCGCGACGAAGGAGGACATGGAGGCGCGGCTCGCGAAACTGAACGAGCTCTACGAGAAGAAACTGATCACCAGGGAAGAGTACGACAGCAAACGGAAGGCGCTCCTTGAAGAGATATAGGGAACACGTCGCCTAGTTCACTGCAATCTCCACGCGCTCGTCGGGATCCGACCGAACTGGGTAAACTGTGTCCGACATGCGAGTGCTTTACCCGGAAATACAGCCGTTCGCCACGCATCGGTTGCGCGTGGATGCCGCGCACGAGCTTCACGTGGAGGAGTGCGGCAACCCGGACGGCATCCCGCTCGTCTTCCTGCACGGCGGCCCGGGATCGGGCTGCAACGAGAACCACCGCCGCTACTTCGATCCCTCCCGCTACCGCGTGGTCCTGTTCGATCAGCGCGGCTGCCATCGTTCCGCGCCCCGCGGCGGCGTGGAAGCGAACACCACCGCCGACCTGCTTGCCGACCTGGAGCGCATCCGCGAGCGGCTCGGGATTTCCGGCTGGGTCGTCTATGGCGGGTCCTGGGGCGCCACGCTGGGCCTGCTTTACGCCGAACTTCACCCTGGCCGGGTATCGGCGCTGATCCTGCGCGGAACCTTTCTCGCGCGCTCCCGCGACCTGGAGTGGTTCATCGGCGACGGTGCGCGCCGGATTTTCCCGGAATACTGGGCCGAGTTCGCCGGTGCGATCCCGGAAGTGGAGCGCAGCGATCTCGTCTCCGCCTACCATCGCCGGATTCACGGCACCGACCCCGATGCGCGGCTCGCGGCCGCCCGCGGCTGGTCGCAGTGGGGGAGCCGCGTCACCACCTACCTGCTGCCGGCCGCCGATCCGTTGCCTGAAGACATCGACAGGACGCTCGGCGAAGCGGTGCTGGAAACGCACTATGCCCTCAATCGCTACTTCATCGACGAGAACCGGATCCTCAGGGACATTGCGCAACTGCCCCGCGTGCCGGTCCGGATCATTCATGGCCGGCGCGATCTCACCTGCACGATCGAGTCGTCCTGGGCGTTGCACGGGGCCATTCCGGGTTCGCGGCTGGAGATTGTGGAACAGGGCGGTCACCTGGCCGGCGAGGCCGTCATGACCGATGCGCTGGTGCGCGCGACCGACGAGATGGCGGGCGTCCTGTCATGAACCCCGCGGCGATCGGCCGGCCGCTGATCATGGGGATCCTGAACCTGACGCCGGACAGCTTTTCCGATGGCGGGCAGCACGATGGACCCGAGGCCGTCCTCGCGCACGCATTGCGGATGGCGGCGGAGGGTGCGGACCTGATCGACATCGGCGGCGAATCGACCCGGCCCGGCTCGGCCCGCGTACCCCCGGGCGAACAGCTGCGCCGCGTCCTTCCCGCACTCGAATCGATCCGCGCGACGCTGCCGCCGGGCGTGGCGATCAGCATCGACACCACTTCCGCCGAAGTCGCCGCCCGCGCGCTCGAGGCCGGCGCCTCGCTGATCAACGACGTTTCGGCGGGACGCGATGATCCGGACATGTTCCGGCTCGCACGGGACAGCCGCGTGCCGATGGTGCTCATGCACATGCGCGGCGTGCCGGCGACCATGCAGGACGAGCCGCATTATGTAGACGTCGTGGCAGAGGTGAAGGGGTTCCTGGCGGAGCGTGCGACCGCTGCCATCGAGGCCGGCGTCCCGCGGGGCCACATCATCATCGACCCGGGGATCGGGTTCGGAAAGACGAAGGCGCACAACCTGGCGTTGCTGGCGGGACTGGAGCAGTTCGTCGCGACCGGGTATCCGGTGCTGCTCGGCACCAGCCGCAAGCGCTTCATGGGCTCGATTTGCAGCGCCGAACATTCCAGCGACCTCGCCGGCGCCACCTGCGCCACGACCGCGCTTGGCGTGCTGGCCGGTGTGAAGGTTTTCCGCGTTCACGACGTGCTGCCCAACCGCCAGGCGCTGGACGTGGCCTGGGCAATCCGGAGCGTTGCGCGCGGCGGTTGACGGTGCTGCCGCGATCCCGTCGCGGAAACCGGCTACTCGGCGAACTCGTGCGGTCCGGCCGGCAGACCCAGACTCTGCCGATCCATGGCGATGCTCTTGATCAGCGCGTACACCTCCATCCCCGGAGACAACGACAGTTCATCGATGGTCTGACGGGTGATCCGCGCGATCAGCGCCGTTCTCCCGATCATGATGCGCAGTTCCGCGTGAGCGCCGGTTCCGACGGCATCCGGGCCGCGCAGGTTGATCGCCTCGATCCTTCCGGCAAGGATATTGCGCATGCTGATGGCCTCCGGCCGCCGCGTCGCGACGGCGACGTCACGGGCGCGGATCTGAACACGCAGGGAATGGCCCGCCGGCAGATCGACACGCGGTACGAGCAGCGTGCCGCCGTCAAACTCGAGTTCGGTCAGCGCGTGATCTTCGAGTTGTCGTCCGACGCGCGCCGCGACGACGGCGCCGGTTTCGTGGCGACCGGCGATCGGCGACAGATCGAGCCGGCCCATCAACTCTTCGACGGACCCGGTTGCCGCGACGCGTCCCTTCGACAGCAGCACGAGCGTGCCGGCAAGGCGCACGACTTCCTCGATCGCGTGGCTGACGTAGATGATTGGCAGGCGGAACTGATCGCGCAGCCGCTCGATGTACGGCAGGATTTCGACCTTGCGCTCGAGGTCAAGCGAAGCCAGCGGCTCGTCCATCAGGAGTACACGGGGGCTTGCGAGCAGCGCCCGTCCGAGCGCCACGCGCTGCTTCTCGCCGCCTGAAAGCTTCCCGGGCCGGCGTTCGAGCAGGGGCGCCAGGGCGAGAAGGTCGACCACGAGATCGAAGCCGATGAACCGCTCCGTTTCCGGTGTACGGCGCCAGCCGTACGCCAGGTTCTGGTGCACGGAGAGATGAGGGAAGAGGCGCGCGTCCTGGAACACGTAACCGACGCGCCGGCCCCGTGCCGGTACGTCGATGCCGCCCGCGGCATCGAACAGCACGCGCTCGCCGACGACGATCCGGCCGCTGTCGGGACGCAGCAGCCCGGCAATCATGTTGATGATGGAGGTTTTTCCGGACCCGGACGGGCCGAACAGCGCGGTAATCCCGTCATGGCCGGTGAAGCGGGCCTGCAGGTCGAACCCGCCGAGGCGCTTGCCGACGTCGACCTCGATATTCACAGGCCGTGGGTCCGGGCCTGCGCCCGGCGTGCCAGCAGTTCGACCGCGATCAGCGCCGCGAACGAGATCGCGATCGCGACCAGGACCAGTCGCATGGCGGCCGCGTCGCCGTCCACGGTCTGCATGAATGTGTAGATGGCATTGGCGAGCGTGCGCGTTTCGTCCGGGATGTTGCCGACGAAGGTGATCGTCGCGCCGAACTCACCGAGACTCTTCGCGAAACCGAGGATGGCCGCGACGATCAGCCCGGGCAATGCCAGCGGCACCGTGATGGTGGCGTAGATCGAAAGTGGCGAGGCGCCCAGCGTGCGCGCCGCCTCTTCGAGGCGCGGGTCGATCGCCTCGATGGCGAGGCGGATCGGGCGCACCATCAGCGGGAAGCTCATGACCGCGGCGGCAATTACCGCGCCCGTCCAGCGGAACGCGAACACGATGCCGAAGGTGTCGTCCAGCCACGCGCCGATGACGCCGTTCCGGCCCAGCCACAGGAGCAGCAGGTAGCCGGTCACCACGGGCGGCACGACCAGCGGCATGTGCAGCAGTGCATCGATGATGATCTTGCCCGGAAAGTCGCAACGCGCCAGCAGCGTTGCCACCGCCAGTGCCAGCGGCAGGCCGATGGCCACCGCCCAGAGTGCGACCTTGAGGCTGAGCTTCAGTGCCTGGACTTCGTCGTACCCCAAGGACTCGCCTTGTCTGTCAGGTTCCCGGTGCCAAGATGAATCCGTACTTCTTCAGCAGGTCGGCAGTTGCCGTGCTTCGGAGGAACGCGAAGAACTCGTCGGCCTCCTGGCTGCCCTGGCCCTTGATCCGCCCGGCGGGGTAAACGATCGTCGCGTGGCTTTCCTGCGGGAACGTATCGAGCACCTTCACCCCCGGGCTGCGTATCGCATCGGTTGCATAGACGACGCCGAGTTGCGCCTCACGCGCTTCCACGACGAGCAATGCCACGCGCACGTTTTCGAGCGGGATGATCTTCGGCTGCATGGATTCCCACTCACCGTAATATTCTAAGGCCGAGCGCAGGTACTTGCCTACGGGGACGCTGGCGGGATCACCGGTCGCCAGCCGCCCCTTGCCCAGCGTCCCGGCGAGATTCATGCCCTTGCCGATCTTTACGGTGAGGCTGCTGTCCGCGGGTGCGATCAGCACCAGCCGGTTCTGCGCCAGATCGAAGGGCGTGCCCGCGATGAAGCCTCGTTTCTCGACATAGCTCATCCAGTCGCGATCGGCGGAGATGAAGATGTCGGCGGGCGCGCCATTCTCGATCTGTTTCGCGAGGGTTGAGCTGCCAGCGTAGGACACCTTGACGGCCTTGCCCATCTGCGCCTGGTAGGTGGCCGCGATCTCCTTCAGGACGTCGGTCATGCTGGCCGCGGCGAACACCGTTGTGTCGGCACAGAGCGCCTGCGACAGCAGTAACCCCGCGAAGAGCAGCAGATGCTTGCACAGCTTCATGTCGAACCTCCGGAAATGGTTGATGGCCGATGGATATGCATCAGTACGTCACCTGCGTGCGCAGTTGGAAGGCGCTCAAATCCTGGTCGTCATTCGCCCCACCGTCCAGGTCCAGCACGTTGATGTAGTTTGCCATCACGCGCACGTAGGCATTCGGGTACCAGTTTAGTCCCACGGTCAGATCCCTGATTACGCCGCCCTCGACATTCTTGTCGCTCAGGTCGAGCTGGCTGAGTCGAATGGCCAGTTCCCAGGCACCGGGTCCGCCGCTTTTCAGATTGAACGGCGAGTTCGGCTGAATCACGTCGAATGTGCCCCTGTCCGCGCGGTAGGAGCGCGATTCGCCCGTGAGGAACCAGCTGCCGAAGGCATACCAGCCATTGAACCCAGGATCGCCTCCCCGATCACGATCCACATTGGCTGCAATGTACTCGCCTTGCAGCGAGAACGGCCCGTACACACCGGCCAGTTCGCCGCCCAGCAGCGTATAGCCGTTCACGTCGCCGTTGATGTTGCCCGTATCCACAACACGCCCGGGGCTTATGCCGTACATGTCGCCGTCCGTCTCCGTGAAACTCCCGAGGTCGATGCGGTTGTCGATCAAAAGGTTGGACTCCGGCTTGGAGCGGAACCGCAGAGTTTCGAGGCGGCTGATTGCACCGGTCGTCGCGTTGACGGAGTAGCGCTGGCCGGGTTTCCGCCATTGCGCGCCGAGACCGAGGTGCAGTACTTCGTCGCGGCGGAAGACGGGCGCCCACGTAATGCGGCCGGCTACACCGCGACCTTCGTCGTCCACGTTCTGCGTTGTCACTGTGTCGCCGAACACGCCTGCGGCGGCGGTCCAGTTGTCGCCGTTGGTCGCGACCTGTCCGCCGAGCGCGCGCAGGTTCAGGAACGCGAACGGCAGGCCGCGTTCCATGAAGGTCATGTACTTGCCGCTGCTGACCGCTTCCAGGCTGAACGGCACCTTGAAACTGCCGGCGGTGATGTTCACCGGTTTGAAGCCGTTGTAGCGCAGGTAGGCGTCGGTCAGGCTGACGTTGTTGGTCGAGCCGCCCGCGGTCAGGCCGGCGAAGTCGGCCTCGAGCTTGTACTCCCAGTCGGTCAGGAAGGTGCCGTTCATGCTGAGGCGCGCACGACGTACCTCTGTGCCGTCCGAGAAGTCGGTGCCCTCGTCGTCGTACCAGGCGCCGTCGAGCTGCGCGTACATGCTGACCTGCGACTGGAAGTCGCCGGCGGCCGTCTTCATCTTGATGCCATCCGCCAGCGTGACGGTTGCCTCGCCTGCGGTCTGCTTCTTCACCTTGTCGTCAGCCGCTTTCACCTGTAACGCCGCGTATTGTTGCTGCGAGATCAGCCCGTTGGCCAGCAACACATCGAGCAGGTTTTCATCCCCGGCGGGCGCCTTTCTTCCGGCCGTTGCCGTGCCCGGGGCGGGGGTATTCGATCCTGCCTGGCGCAGCTGGTCGAATTGTTCCGCGGTGATGGCCTTGTTTTCCAGCAGGATCCGCAGCAGGGCTTCGTCGGTGGCGTGCGCCAGCGGCGCCCCGGTGACGAGCAGGAGTGTCAGGCTGAGCAGGCGTACGCGGTGATGGGTCATGGCTTCCTCGCAGGTTTATATGCAGGTGCGGACATAAATCGAGTGACCGGCGCGCAGTGTCCGCGCGTATAGGCAACGTTAGGAGCGCCCCGTATTCAGGTAAATAGGCAGTCCGATGCCTATTGAGCCCGGGGCCTTGAGTTCGTGCGGAGGGTCGGGCCGGAGCGGCGGCCCCGGGTGATTCGGGAAAGGCAGGCAGCCCGCGGCACGGACCGCGGGGACATCAGCAGGTCAGGCGGATTCCGGTTCGGAGAGGTGCGTGATCTCTTTCGAGTTCTTCATGTTGCGGAACACCAGCGGTTTCGCCTCGAATTCCGGCTTGCCGGCCAGCGCATTGACGCGCTCGACGACGTCCGTGATCTTTCTGTGGTGCGGTGACTTGTCGCAGACAGGATCGGCATTCGCGGCGTCGCCGGTGAGCATCCAGGCCTGGCAGCGGCAGCCGCCGAGGTCCTTCTCCTTTTCCGGGCAGCTCCGGCAGGGCTCGTTCATCCAGTCGAGACCGCGGAAGCGGTTGAAGGCGGGCGACTCGTTCCAGATCCAGGAGATGTCGTGTTCGCGGACGCTGGGAAATTCGAGCCCGGGCAGCTGTCGCGCGGCGTGGCAGGGCAGCGCGGTGCCGTCGGGGGCAATGGTCAGGAACACGGAACCCCAGCCGTCCATGCAGCGCTTCGGCCGGATCTCGTAGTAGTCCGGGATCACGTAGAAGATCTTCATCTTCCCCTTCAGCCGGTCCTGGTATTCCTTCGCCACCTGTTCCGCGTGCCGGATCTGCGCGCGGGTCGGCAGGAGCTGTTCGCGGTTGTGCAGCGCCCAGCCGTAGTACTGAGTAGTCGCGAGTTCCACGTAATCTGCTTCCAGGTTCACCGCGAGATCGAGGATGTCCCGGATCTGGTCCTCGTTCCGCCGGTGCAGCACGAAGCACAGCACCATCGGATAGCCGTACTTCTTCACCAGCCGTGCCATCTCCTTCTTGTGCTCGAAGGCATCCGTGCCGGCTATCAGGTTGTTCAGTTCCTCGGTGCTGGCCTGGAAACTGACCTGGATATGATCGAGGCCGGCTTCCTTGAACGCCTTGATGCGGGCTTCGTCCATGCCGACGCCCGAGGTGATCAGGTTCGTGTAGTAGCCGAGCCGGCGCGCTTCTGCGATCAGTTCTTCGAGGTCACGACGCACCAGCGGCTCGCCGCCGGAAAGCCCGAGCTGCGTCGCGCCCATCTTCCGCGCCTGCTGCATGACGCGTTTCCAGTCGTCCGTGGACAGTTCCCGCTTGTAGGCGGCGATGTCCATGGGATTCGAGCAGTAGGGGCACTGCAGCGGGCAGGCGTAGGTCAACTCCGCCAGCAGCCACAGCGGCTGCTTAAGCGGCGCGGTAGCGGATCCAGCCATGCTCACGGGCGGCCTCCAGGAATGTCCTGACATCCTTTCCCAGCCCGGTGGCCGCGTACTGTGCCTCGAGGCCAGCAATGATCGCCGCCACGTTCGACGTGCCGTTGCAGCGTCTCATGATCTCTCCCGCGGTTGCGCTCAGCTTGACCATGCCTTCCGGGTAGAGAATGACCCAGCAGTTCTGCGCTTCTTCCCACTGGAAGCGGAAGGTCGGCGTCAGTTCCGGCGTGTCCGTGTCCAGGGGGGCGATGCTCATTTTTCATCGGCGACGCAGAAGTAGGGCGGCTTGTGATCGACGTAGGCCATCCACATGGCATCCAGCATCGTCCAGAGTACGTCCAGCTTGAACTGCAGGATGCCGAGTGCGCGCTTCTGGTCCTCGCGCGTCCGGAAATAATCGAGCGTGACGGAGAGGCCGTGCTCGACGTCGCGCCGCGCTTCCTTGAGCCGCTTGCGGAAATAGGCGTAGCCCTGCGGTTCTATCCAGGGATAGTGCTCGGGCCAGTTGTCGAGCCGCTTCTGGTGAATCTTCGGCGCGAACAGTTCGGTCAGCGAGGAGCAGGCCGCCTCCTGCCAGGTCGCGCGCCGCGCAAAGTTGACATAGGCGTCGATGGCAAAACGCACGCCCGGGAGCACGTGGCGTTCCGAGCGCAGGTCTTCGCGTGTCAATCCGACCGCTTCGCCGAGCTGCAGCCAGGCCTCGATGCCGCCCTCGTCACCCGTCGTGCCGTCGTGATCGATGATCCGCTGCACCCATTGCCGGCGCACGTCGCGGTCGCGGCAGTTCGCCATGATGGCCGCGTCCTTCACGGGGATCGCGGTCTGGTAGTAGAAGCGGTTGGCCACCCAGCCCTGGATCGCCGGCTTCTCCAGCTTGCCGGTGTTCATGAGCACGTGGAACGGGTGATGGATGTGGTAGTACTTCTCTTTCGCGCGGAGCCGCTGCTCGAACTCGGCCCGGCTCCAGGGAATGTTTTCGTTCGTGCCCACTTCGCCACCCGTCTCTGGTCGCCCGTTCCGAGGGTGCAGTTCAGCGATTTCCATGCCACCCGCCGTCGATTCTAGTCGGCTCTCATCGCCAATGCATTAAATTCTTATATTTCAATGAAGTAGAACATTTCTCATCGGCGGCGCCGGCATGGGGATCGCACGGGAGGATCGCTCGCAGGCAGCCGTGTCTCTGGTCGATATGAACCAGCTTCGCGGCGGCGCCATGGCCCGGCCCTATAATTCCCGCACCTTCCGCGCGGCCGGCACCTTTGAACGAACGCATTCTCTTTCTTACCGGAAAGCTGGCCGAGCGGCCGTTGCATCGCGTGCTCGATTCCCTGCAGCCGGCCGGCTTCGAGTACGAGATCCGCAACATCGGCCTCAGCGTCGCGGCACTGATGACCGCGTCGATGATTGCCCGCCGGGTCAAGCCGCCGGCCGGCGTCACGCGCGTGATCGTTCCGGGTCTCTGCCGCGGCGACCTGGCGGAAGCGGAGCGCGCGCTCGGCGTGCCCGTTCTGCGCGGACCGGACGATCTCAAGGACCTGCCGGCTTACTTCGGCCGCGAAGGTCGCGCGCCCGACCTGAGCCGCCATGACGTCGGGATCTTCGCGGAGATTGTCGATGCACCGAGCCTGGCCGTGGACGCCATCCTCGACCGCGCCCGGCGTTACGCGGTCGACGGGGCGGACGTGATCGACATCGGCTGTCTTCCCGACACCCCGTTCCCCCACCTCGAAGACGCCGTGCAGGCGCTCCGTTCAGCGGGCTACCGCGTCAGCGTGGATTCGGTCGCCCCCGACGATCTGCTTCGGGCCGGTCGCGCCGGCGCGGACTACCTGCTCAGCCTGAGTGAGGAAACGCTCTGGATCGCGGACGAGGTCGAATCGGTGCCGGTGCTGATCCCGCGGGCGCAGGGTGATTTCGAATCGCTGTGCCGCGCGGTGGAACGGTTGCGGGCCGGTGGCCGGCGTTTCATCGCGGACAGCGTGCTCGATCCGATTCACTTCGGGTTCACGGCCTCGCTCGGGCGTTACGCGGAACTGCGGCGGCGGTTCCCGGACATCGAGATCATGATGGGGATCGGCAACCTGTCGGAACTGACCGAAGCGGACACGACTGGTATTCACGCCGTGCTGTTCGGCGTGATCTCGGAGCTGCGCATCACCAGCGTGCTCACGACCCAGGTCAGCCCGCATGCGCGTTCCGCGGTGCGGGAAGCGGACCTCGCGCGGCGCATCATGTTCGCGGCGCGCGCCGACGAGCGCCTGCCGAAGGGCCTGGACGGCGGGTTGCTGGCGATTCACGACCGCAAGCCGTTTCCGTACACGGAGGCCGAGATCGCGGAGCTGGCCGGGCAGATCCGGGATCCCAGTTACCGCGTGCAGGTGACGGAGGAAGGGATCCACGTTTTCAACCGCGACGGCCTGATCCGGGGGAGGGATCCCTTCGAGCTGTTTCCGCGGCTCGAGGCCCTGCAGGCCGACGCGCCGCATGCGTTCTACATGGGAGTAGAATTGGCCCGAGCGCGGATCGCCTGGCAACTGGGCAAGCGCTACGTGCAGGACGAAGAGCTGCGTTGGGGAGTGGCCGTCGCTCCGGAAAGCGCTTCGACGGGTGACGGCGGCGCTGCACACGCCCTGAAACCCGCGGGCACGACACTGCAGGCGGCCGCGACAGCCAGGAAGAAGCGGAAGAAGAAAAAATGATATTTGAATCGATCGTCACGACGCTGAACGCCGACGGCTCCGTGCACATTGCGCCGATGGGCACGCGCGCGGAGGCGGGGCACGTCGTCATCGCGCCGTTCAAGCCCTCGACGACCCTGCAGAACCTGCGCCGCGGCGGCCAGGCGATCGTCAACCTCACCGATGATGTCCGCGTCTTCGCGGGCTGTCTCACCGGCCGTTACGAATGGGCGACGCGGCCCGCGGAACGCGTGCCGGGCCGTTTCCTGGAGGCGGCGCTCGTGCACATCGAGATGGAGGTCGTGCGCGTTGAAGAGGATGAATTGCGGCCGCGGTTCTACTGCCGCGAACTGGTTCGCGGGGTTCACGGCGAATTCCGCGGTTTCAACCGCGCCCAGGCAGCCGTGCTGGAGGCGGCGATCCTGGTCAGCCGGCTGGATCGGCTGCCGGCGGAACAGATAGACCGCGAACTGGCGTATCTGCGGAGCGCGGTGGACAAGACGGCCGGCGACCGCGAGCGCGAGGCATGGTCCTGGCTGATCGAGCACGTCGGAGAATTCCGTCGCGCCGCCCGCAGGGAGGCTGGCTCCCGATGACCGCAATGCTGGCCAGCGTCCGCAGTCCGGCGGAGGCACGGATCGTGCTCTCCGCCGGCGTGGATCTGATCGACCTCAAGGAGCCGGCCGCGGGGGCGCTTGGCGCATTGCCCGAGGACGCCGCGCGCCGTGTCGTGAAGCTCGTGAACGGGCGAACGCCGGTCAGCGCGACGATCGGGGATCTGCCCTGCGAAGCGCGCCTGCTCGATCCCGCGATCGCGCGTACCGCGGCGCTGGGCGTGGACTTGGTCAAGGTCGGCGTGTTTGCCGCCGGTGTCGATGTGCATACATTGAAGATGGTGGAACGGCATTGCGCCGCCGGCCGCCGCATCGTGCTCGTGTTCTTCGCGGAGTTCTGGCGGCGCGATGTCGATTTCGCGACGATCCGGCGCGCCGGCGTCGAGGGTGTGATGCTCGATACCGCCGACAAGCGTGGCGGTTCGCTGACACGCAGGGTGTCGCTGCCTGCATTGCAGGCGTTCGTGCGCTCGGCCCGCGACGCGGAACTGCTGACCGGCCTCGCCGGCTCGCTCACGGAAACCGACGCCCGCAGCCTGCTGCCGCTGC
>Ga0315912_10003550_pt1 | contig 15420 bp, 31 predicted proteins | sample VfabasoilMG_FD_204469 | JGI IMG/M metagenome (GOLD analysis project Ga0315912, IMG submission 204469) | Garden soil microbial communities collected in Santa Monica, California, United States - V. faba soil | ecosystem: Environmental > Terrestrial > Soil > Garden | place: USA: California... | reverse complement strand
TCAAGATTCACATGGCGAAACAAGAGTTCGTCGCAAATGATCATCACACAGGAGAACGCGAATGAAGATTTCAAAAGCAAGCTGGCACTACCGTTTCACCCAGACCTATGGCATGGACGGCTTCACCCGTCGTTGTGAGGATGGCCGTCACACAACTTGCAGCTACATCCGTGCAGTGATCTACGCAGCTCTTCGTGCTGTAGTTGCTTGGAGTGCATTGGCTGTGGTTATTGCAGCTATGCTCTCTATCCTCGCCAGTATGGTAACGATCCCCGTGGTGATCCTCGCCGGAGTGGTTATCGTCAAAGCGAGTCTGCTGGGCGGAATGGTTCCTCTGTGTGTAGTTGGCTGGTCGGCAACTGTTTTTGGCCTCCTGTGCTACCTGCTATCATGTCTCGGTGATGTTATTTCCGCCCGTAGCGAGCGTCGTCAAAATCTCTTGGCTCAGATGTACAAGGACAAGAAGGATGGCGTTTGTACTCTGGTCGAGGTGGTTGAATAATGGCCTTGATGACCGTAATCAGCGGGGCACAAGCTGCCCCGCAGCTCAAACCGGGAGTCCTGATGATCCACAAAGAAGAGCCACCAATGGTTGTCGTCGTAGACGAAGTGACCGCTGGCGGTGAAGGCTTCTGGGGAACGGACCTCGAAACAGGAGTCAGGATTGAATACGCAACTGAGCAATTCAATCCGTTCATCGGCAAACTGACACTGGAGCAATGACATGAGAGTTTGGATAGTTACAAACACCGACCTCGGCTGGGATTGCATCATAGGCGTGTTCAGTGCAGATGACTTCTCCCGTGAAGAACTGGAAGAAAGATTCCCACGAAGGGGTTCATATGTTGTACACTATGGCCCACACCGTATTCACAATGATCTGGAGGAATTTGACGAATGATGTTTCAAGAACTGATTGACCAAGGGCTGGTAAAGCAAAAGCGATACGACAACGGTCTTTCCGTTTTCAAGTATTCCCGTGAAGTGTTCTACCGTGCCCTGTGGAACACGAACCCTCTGCTGCTGGAAGCTCGTGGCATGGTGCTGGATGATGATGGAACCAAAGTGATTTGGCCTTTCACCAAAGTCTTCAACCACCACGAGAACGGCACTGAGCTTGATTTGGACACTCGTGTAATTGCCCCACGTAAAGTGAACGGCTTCATGGCTGCTGCACGTTACTGGAAGGGCGAGCTGATTGTTTCGACAACTGGCACACTAGATTCTGACTTCGCCAAACTGGCTCGCTCGTACATCGAGAAGCTGGAAGGGATCGAAATCATGGCAGCGAACATCACTGTGTTGTTTGAAATCTGCGACAACTCTGATCCGCACATCGTTGCAGAAGAGGAAGGTGCATACCTGATCGGTGGTCGTTACATGCAGAACACGATGTACGAAGGTGAAATGCTCACCGAAGGTCAGCTTGATGTCTGGGCAAACCTGATTGGTGCGAAACGTCCAGCCGTTGTCATGGGAACGTTCCGTGATGTCCTCACCTTACTGCAAGACTGCAAACACGAAGGCTACATGGTGCGGTTGATGGATGCCAAGCAGGAAACAGTGATGAAGCTGAAATCGCCTCACTACCTGACGAAGAAATTCCTAATGCGAATGGGCCAGAAGAAAGTGACAGCGATGTTCGAAGACAAGGAAGAATTCCTCAAAACGATTGACGAAGAGTTCTACCGTGTTGTACACCACATCACTCGTTGGTTTGATGCAGAACGCTGGGCAGCTTATCCAGATCATGTTCGCCGTACCGTTATCGAAAGCTACTTTGAGAATTTAAGGGGAGACTAGATGAAACTGTATCTCATTCGTGGACTGCCGGGTTCCGGCAAGTCTACACTGGCAGCGGAGCTGGCAACAGCTCTGCGAGCGCCACACTTCGAGCATGACAAGTATCTGTACACCGACGAAGGAGAATATCTGTGGACAGAGAGCCGTATGGCCTATGCCTACCGTGCCTGCCTGCGAGACACCCGAGCAAAGATGGGCGTATCTCAGAACATCGTCGTTTCAAATGTGTTCCCAACAGCACGCTCCATGAAGCGATATGTCAAACTCGCTGAAGAGTTTGAGTATCAGGTGTGCTACATCGTTGTTGAGAACCGGCGTGGTGGTGTGAACATCCACAATGTTCCAGAGGAAGCTCTTGCAGGAATGCGAGCATCCTTTCAGGTGGAACTATGAGCCAGACGAAAGCACAATCCCTGAAAGAGACGCTATCCAACACCTTCATCGGTACGTTGGGTAGCTTCTTGATCACGTGGGTGACGCTCCACTTCATTACAAACATAGTGTTGGCATCGGCAATCACCACAATCGCTTGCACCGTTTGGAGCATCGGACGTGGATACGCAGTACGCCGCTATTTCAACAAACAACAGGAGAAGGCACAATGAGCATCTTTACAACCCGCACCGAACAAGTGATCGACGTACAGGACTGGGATCAACTGGTTATCGAAACATACGGTCGCCCATATAGCTTCCAACAGCAAGATGGCTGCAAGCCTCGCGGGCGTGAGACATTGCACGTCACTCTGAATCCAGATCACGTTGACGAATATGAGAATGAGACTGTTCCAGAGATTGTCAACCACGATGAAATGGGTGTAACATTCGAAGCATGGCTTGCCCGTGACCCGGAACAACGCCTGAATGGCAAACCAGACGACGAACATCATTGTGGTGAATGGTGCCTTGAGTTGTGGTGGGATCGAAACTTCTACCCAACTGCTGAATCCATCGCCCATGACCTGTGCAAGCGTGGGGCGCTGCCAGAAGGCACTTACACAATCGACATTGATTGGTAGTTGACAGAGGGGCCAGACATCTATACACTGGCCCCACACAAACAGAAAGGAGAGCAACAATGACTGAATTCAATGAAGACCTGTTCCACATAACAGACAAGGCTCCACAGACTCGAATCTCCACTCGGCAGTTTCTGTTTCCGGGTGGCGAAGTTGGGCTGAATGTCAACGTGTTGGAACCCGATTACAGCGTAGAGAACGTACTGCTGCATGCACGAGTGTCTAGCTCAGACAAATTGATGGGTATGTTCATGGCGACTGACGCTCTTGAGCGTGTGTATCCAAATGCCAAGATTCACCTGAAGATGCCATACATTCCGTATGCCCGTCAGGACCGCGTATGCAACGCTGGAGAGGCTTTGAGCATCAAGGCTGTAGCTCGGCTCATCAATGCACAGAACTACGCCGCAGTGGGCGTTGTAGACCCTCACAGCCCTGTCTCCGTGGCACTGATCGACCGGGTTCAAGTGATGGATCAATTCGAAGTGTTTGGCAAGGTCAAACAGGACTGGTCGAACTGGACTATCGTCGCTCCTGACATGGGTGCATCGAAGAAGGTCGAAGAGTTCGCCAAACGTGTTGGAGCCAAGGGCGTTGTCTGCTTCAACAAGACCCGTGAACTGGCAACTGGCAAGATCACTGGCATGAACTGCCTCGATCCGCTCGAAGCGGGTGGCAAGTATTTTGTGTTGGACGACATCTGTGATGGCGGTCGTACATTCATCGAACTTGCACAGCACTTCAACCTGAATCACCAGACTGTAGAGCTTGCTGTGACTCACGGCATCTTCTCTGCTGGCGTTGAACGTGTGACTGAGCAGTTTGACATGGTTCACACAACCAATTCGTTCCATGGTGGCTTGCTCCCGCACGCTGGCCTGAACATCATCAAAGTATAAGGAGAACATCATGCTCGAAGGTATCATCATTTGCGTTCTGTTGGTTTTGGCGTTGATTGGCCTGCACTTGTGGAACAAACCGAAAGTGGTTGTGGGTAATCTGCCCCCTGTCACTACCAAAATTCCAATGCCAGAAGTGAAGCCGCCTCGGCAGCCTGCTGCCTCTACGCTGTACTCAGTCCCATATGGCTCTATGCCTGTGAAGACTCCAGAGCAGATTCAACGTGAAGCTGACGCACGTCGTCGTATTCGCATTGAAGAAGAAGAGCGTGAAGCTCGTCGTCGTGATCGTGAGCGCCGTCAGCGTGAAGAAGCCCTGTACGATGACTCGATCTACGACAGTACCCCGGATTTGTTGACCACTGCCGTCACTGCGGCTGCCGCCGTAATAATTGCTGACACTGTGTACGATACTTTTGTTGCACCAAGTGTTGACACGAGTTCGAGTTCTAGCTATAGTTCTCCCACACCGAGCAGCTACAGCGACTCAAGCAGCAGTTACAGTGACAGCTCTTCGAGTTACAGTGATTCAAGCAGCTCTTCCAGCTCTTCCAGTTCAGACAGTGGGTCTAGCTGGTAATCGGGAATAGTCCCAACAAGCACAGGAGAAACACAATGTTCAAACGTACCGTCCTAATCGTTCTGACTGCCGTCACTATTGGCTTCATTGCAATGCCTCAAGCGGACGCTGCTGGCTACAAGAGCAAATCCAGTTTCAGTAGCTCCAACCGTGGGATTGGTAAGTCTGGTCCTTATACCCGTCCTTCTACTCCGAAGTATACCGATAACTCGGCAGTGAAGTCGAAGGCAAGCACTCCATACCGTGGTCAGTCTGCAACTGATGGCTACCGTAAACCGAACACACCATACAGCGGCACTAGCGCTCCAGCTCGCCAACGTACTTATGCTCCACCACGTCACACGGGTAATACCACTGTGATTCAGAAGAACTATTACAACGGTGGAAGCCGTGGTGGTAATTCCTACGGTGGCGGTTATGGCGGTGGTTCGGGTGGTGCAGGTATTGGTACTGCGATCCTCGGCGGTGCGGCTGGTGCTGTAGGCGGTATGGTGCTGATGGACGCTCTAACTGAAGACGAAGGCGAGAAAGCTCTCAAGCTGCAACAAGAGCAGAAGATTGCTGACGAAGCCAAGGAACAACAGGCTCGTGACGACAAGCAGGATCAAATTCTGGAAAACCAGAAGGAGATTGAGCAGAATCAAGAGAAGATGATTCCAGAACCGTCTGACGACTTCTTCAAAGTAAATCCAAACGCACAATAAGCTTGACACAACGGGCCATTCTGATAAGATGGCCCCACACAAACAAACGAGGGATTCAAAATGAAAGTGAAGTGCATCGAGAAGAGTTCACCACGTTCTGATGGCGTTCCCGGTGGAGCTACTGGCCTCACCGTTGGCAAAGTCTACACTGTCGCTGAAATCGTTATCGGTCGTCGTGACGTAGACCAGTATTCGATCATCAACGATGAATTCAGGATGGCTCGCTACAACCAGTGCCGCTTTGAAGTGGTTGACGATTCTCCGGTGCGTCCTCTGCGTGAAGCCTTCAACAGCCTCACAACTGAAATGCGCTCCCGCATCAAACAACTTGAATCCCGTGGATACTAAAGGAGAGATACAATGAAAGTTTTCGCACCTCACATGGTTGACGTTTACAAACTCGGCCACGCAGCAATGTATACTGCTGGTACTGACTTCCTGTACAGCAACCTGACCCCACGTTCGGACAAATACTTCCGCATTGGTGCTTCGAAGATGTACGATGGCAAGATGGTCGTATTCGGCACCCAAGGCTCCATCATGGAAATCGTTGAAGACTGGAACGATTCGTTCTTCTCTCAGCCGAAAGAGAAAGTGATCCGTCGCTACCGTCGTCGTCTGAACAGTGTTCTGGGTGAAGGCGTTGTCTCCACCAAACGCATGGAAGAGCTGCACGATCTGGGCTACCTGCCGCTGGAAATCAAAACCATCGACGAAGGCGCTCGCATCGGGATGAAAATTCCAATGCTCACCATCAAGAACACCATTGACAAGTTCTTCTGGCTCGTGAACTATCTGGAAACCGCTCTGTCCAGCCAAATCTGGCAGATGACCACCAACGCGACCATCGCGTATGAGTACAAGCGTATTCTGATGGCCGCTGCTCTGCGTACTGGTGCTGCGACCGAAGGTGTGTTCTTCCAAGGTCACGACTTCTCGATGCGTGGTATGCCGGGTTACATCACTGCCTCGCGTAGCGGCTCTGGTCACTTGGCAAGCTTCACTGGTACTGATACCCTCGGTGCAATTGACTACATCGAAGACTACTACGGTGAAGGTCTGGATTTGGATGCCTACTTCATCGCTGGCTCTATTCCTGCAACTGAACACGCTGTCAGCTCCAGCAACATCCTGACTCGTGCTGCACGTATGGAAGGTGGCGAGAGCCGTTTGGAAGCAGAAGCAAGCTTCCTGATGGACTACATCACTGTGTTGAACCCTGCTGGCTTCTGCTCGTATGTAGCAGACACCTATGACTACTTCGGCGTGCTGACTCAAATCCTCACCCGCAAGGACATCAAAGAAGCTATCATGGCACGTGAAGGTCGTCTGGTAATTCGTCCTGACTCAGGTGATCCACAAGACATCATCTGTGGCACTATCGAAGACGTGTTCGACACTCTGGCCGAGGCTATCGAGGAAATCAACGCTCGTCACTTCGAGGAAGCAGAGGAAGCGTGTGAAGGCAGCCACTGCATGGGCATGGACTCGTATGAGTCGCTGGTGTACGTGAAAGAAGACGCGAAATACTACGAGCTGCAAACCAAGTTCGAGTACAACCGTCACGACAAACAATACTACTACATCGACAACTGGGGCGATGCAGGCGAGACTTTCTCCAAGGAAGTGCAGCCAACTGCTCAAATGAAAGGCTCGATCCAGTTGCTTTGGGAGACTTTCGGTGGTACTGTGAACGCTGCTGGCTTCAAGGAGCTGGATTCGCACATCGGCCTGATCTATGGTGACTCGATCACTCTGGCTCGTGCTGACGCGATCACTGCTCGACTGGAGAAGCTGGGCTTTGCATCGACCAACGTCGTATTCGGGATCGGTAGCTACACCTACCAGTGCAACACCCGTGATACCTTTGGTACTGCGATGAAGGCTACTGCAACTGGCGTAGAAGGCGACTTCTTCGAAATCTACAAAGACCCAGCGACTGGCGACAAGCTGAAACAGTCTGCCAAAGGTCTGCTGTTTGTGGGCATCGACGCTGACGGAAACTATTTCCTCGAAGACCAAGTGTCTTTTGAAAAGGAAGCAACCGGCGAACTGAAAGTCCGTTTCAAAGATGGCAAGTTTTTCAACGTAGAAAACATTGACACCATTCGGAAACGTTTGGCATAATGTACGGGACGCTCAGTGATGGGCGTCCTTTTTCATACCTCAAGAAAGGAGAACACAATGCAATCTCGTCTCAAAATGCAATTCACTGGCGGTCGCTACCCAGAAGTCTTCGTTCTGGCTCAGATCAAGGTCAACTTCTTCTGGGAAACCATCTACAAAGTCGAAGTGGCAGGTGGTCGTGACATCAACGCTGCAAAACTGCTTGCAACTGACAAGCTTCAAGCATATGTTCACTCTGGCTTCGGTGAAAAAGGAGTGATCGACCTGTGACTATCACATACAAGTCTGGTTGCCTGATCGAAGCTCTGGACAAAGGCGAAGTGAGTGCAATCGCTCACCAAGCCAACTGCCAGAACACCATGAAGAGTGGTGTAGCCAAAGCAATCGTTGAACGCTGGCCTGCTGTGGCAGAAGCTGACCAAGCAACAAAGAAAGGTGATCCTGACAAACTGGGCACTCTGAGTTTCACGCCTGTCTTCTGCGAGGACTGTGAGATTCGTCCAGTGTTCAATCTCTACGGCCAGTACACCTACGGTCGTGAGAAAGGCGTGGTCTACACCGACGTGAAAGCTCTTGGAAATGCGATGGCTCAAATGAAACTTTTCCTTGACAGCATCGGCATCAAGCGCGTAGGATTACCGAAGTTGGGAGCAGGACTGGGCGGGGCCAAATGGGAAGATGTTGAATCTGCCATTGAAACCGAACTCGCTGGACTCGACATCACCATCTATTCGAAATAAAGGAGAACACAATGAATCTGCAAACCATCCAAAAGCGTGTTGAAGAACTGACCTCTGAGCTGCTGACCATCAGCAACGATCTGTCTTTCCTGCTTCACGGTGAAGTTGTCCGCGACCGTGCAGGTACAACCTACGTTCGCAGCCGTCATGACCTGCGTGTTGGCGACGTGATCAACATTCCAGAGGGCAATCTCGACGATTACAACGTGGCAGGCACCTACACTGTACGGGAAATCGAACCAGCCAGCTACGAAGGCGTCCTGAGCGTGCGAGCTGCTGACTCTACCGGAGCTAACCTCTGGATTCAATTTGAACGCCTCGCTGGCGTGACTAAAGGAGCTTGAGAATGAAACAGTTGAAATATGTTGCTCTGGCTGGCGCTTTGGCTTTCTCCAGCATCTTCCTCTCGGGTTGTGAACAAGAGAACCCAGAAGAAACCGCGAAAGACGAAGCTGACATCGACGCCAACACTCGTGCTGCGTTGAACCAAGATGAAGTGGAGCTGAAACAAGAGCTTGCAAAGGCTCAAGCGAAAGACCCTTCGATCAAGGACATGTACTACGGTGTTGACGATGAAGGTAACAAAGTTTTGAACGTGATCCGCGAAGTGAAAGACCCGGCAACTGGTGCCATGCAAGCTCAGCAAACCAGCTCCATGATGAATGGTATGGTCTTGGGCATGTTGATGGGCCACATGATGTCGAACAACTTCAACGGCGGCGGCATGATGAACCGCAGCTACCCAATGAGCGAAAGCCGTAACTACCGTAACCAAGCTACTAGCCGTTACAGTGGCTACAGTCGCACCGTCCAAGCTCGTTCGTATGTGTCCTCGCGTCCATCGAGCGCCTACAGCACCCGTTCTGCTGGTGCGTTCTCCAGCAGCAGCTCTGCTCGCTCTGGCGGCTACTCGGCAGGGGGTTGATATGTCCTTCCTTGCAGGCTTGCTCGCTGGGATGATTCTCAGCCCGATCCTCATCTACATTTGGTTCGCCAATGGACAATGGGGTTGACAACAATCGAGGGATTCAGTAGAATCCCTCTCACACAAACGCGATAGGAGACACACCATGCAGGTCGTACACAAAAAGATTCGTTTCAATCTGGAAGAAGTCGTTGGGCAAGAAGTTCCATTTCTGTCTACGTTCTACCGTTTCAAGGGTGAGCTGAACCAAGATGTGTGCGACCTTCTGTCCTTCCCTGTGCAGAACCAAGCAGCAATGCCGTTCTACACTGTCAAAGAATCGACCACATACACGCTGAACAAACAGTTTGAAGACTACTACGCGATGATGATGGATGCCTTGAGCATTGCCATGAACGACCGTGAACTGATGGATCGCTTCTTCGATTGTTCATTCTGGCGGAAACATGGTGATCGCTTCCTGCCATACGCCAAGGCAACTCTGCAACGGCGCCACAAGGCGATCTATGGTCGCTACGATGCGTGCTTTGATCCACAAACCGAGACGCTGAAAGGCATCTACGAGTTCAACGGTGATACGCCTGTAATGCTGTTCGAATCTGTGAACCTGCAAGCTCGGCTGAGTGGGCAACTGGACACAGACCAGTACAACAACTGGTGGGAAATCTCGATGGAGTCTTTGGCTCACGGCTACCGCAACGTTGCTGTTGCATGTGGCACGGATTACGTCGAAGACATGGCAACCTGCGAGACTATCGCACAAGCGTTCCAACACTCGAACTACAGCCGACTGGTGAATTTTCTCGACCTGAAAGAGCTGGACTTCGACCACGCGAATATCTCGAAGCCTTGGATTGCCAAAGGCAGTGACACACCGCTGGATGCAATCTACATCTTGAGTCCGTGGGAAGAAATGGTAGACAACTTCCCGACGATGCTGGATCACTGGGAACGCTGGATCGACAACGTGCATCTGTTTGAGCCTGCATGGCGCTGGTTCCTCGCACACAAAGGCATGACTGCTCTGTGTACAGAACTCGTTGACACCGATTCAGACTTCTACCTAAAACACTACAACGCTACTCGTATTCTGTTGCCGACGTATTTAGAGGCTGATGTGAAGGCTGGCCCTGATGGGCGCTTCTCAGGTGCATGGGTGGAGAAACCCGTAGTTGGGCGTTTATCCAATAACATCAGAATATGGTGCGACGGGAAACAGATTAGTGACACTGGCGGCTACTACGACGGCGAGAACACTGTGTTCCAGAAGTACACGCCTCCGTGCAAGGTGCCCCATCGCAACAACTTCATCCTCGGTATGTGGATGGCTGGTGAATTCTCTGCAAGCCTCTGTGCCCGTGAGTTCGATAGTGAAGTTCTATCAATCAGCAATGAACGATGGATTCCGCATATCGTGGTGTCCGATGAGGACGCCTAACTATCCAGTGTCTATTCTTGCAGAGGCAGCGAGGGCAGGAGGTAAGATTCCTGCCGACAAAACGATGGAGCTGGTGACAAGCATTGTTGAAACACACAGAGCTTGCAGCTACTTCGAAGGGCGGGTATACTCGCTGACTTACGAAAGGGATCGACTCAAAGCAGAGAATGAGTTCCTGATCAAATTGTTCAACGTGAAGCAGGAGGAATTCGATGGAACTCAACACACCACACAGCAACACGATTTGTGTCCTGATAGTAGTTCTTCTGCTTGAAGCCGCAGGCTGGCTCTGGCTGATGCACCAAGGTTATGGCCCAAGTTCATTTATGAAGGAGATTGAAAATGTACCGCGATGCAGTGGAATACAAACCGGGGCATTGGCTGGCACCGGGGAGCGAAGCTCTTGAGTTGTACAAGGCCAAGAAATGGAAGGAGCTTGAAGCCCTTCTGAAAAAGACAGACGCCGCTTGGCGTAAATTGGAGGGAAGAGAATGATTAACAAATTTACACTGGAAGAAGTGGTGCCTCCACGTGAGCCTCAAATCATTCGAGCTGAGCTTTTCGCTATGGCAGGCGTGACTGAGCCAAATGGAGAGTTCTGCAAGCTTCTGGATGAACTGGAGAATGGAGCTTGGGCTGCTGGCATGGACGAAGGCTACGATCATGGCTATCAAGACGCGGTGGATCGGTGAAAGCCTACACAGGCGTGGGAAGCCGTGAAACTCCCGAGGACATGCAGGAACTCATCAGACAGTTGGCCTATAGACTGGCAAACACAGGCTGGTGCTTGCGTTCTGGTGCCGCAGACGGTGCAGATAAAGCATTTGAAGCTGGATGGTGGAAGGCACGAATGGATCATGTTAAAGTTGATCCTGTCCAGTCTAACGCGATGTCAGCAGAAATCTACATTGCATGGAGTGGATTCAACGGCCATACAGCAACCTCTCACGCAGGTAACGTGTATATCCCAAGTGGAGATATTGCACGTGAAGCAGAGGAAATTGTATCGAAGATTCACCCAAACTGGGGAGCCTGCACTCAAGGAGCAAGAAAGCTCCATGCACGTAACGTCTTTCAAGTGCTTGGTCAAGATTTGAAGACACCAAGTTCGATGCTTGTTTGTTGGGCTAAAACGAATAAGGAAGGACAAGCTCAGGGAGGGACTGCCACGGCATGGAATCTCGCTCAGCAGTATAATATCCCTTGCTTCAACCTGAACAAGCCTGTAGACTTGGCTCGAATTCAACGCTTCTTGGAGGAATGACAAATGCTCAAACTCATCAAATTTCTGTTCACTGGTTCTTGGCACGAACATATCTACGTTCCTGTGGAGCAGTTCAAATGCAGTAACTGGTCGAGCCAGTTCGCCTCCCGCCCATCTTCGATTGTTCACACCTACGTGAGCCGTTGCTCGTGTGGCAAGATCCAATCCAAGCAAGTGAGCGTATAATGAGCTACGTAAAGCCTGCAAATCCAGATCGGATCGAAGCTCTGAAAGAAGAGCTGGGAATGTTCTATGGTCCTACCGCTCGAAATGCAGAAGAGAAGGAGCGTATGCTCGCTGCTATCGAAGAGTGTCGCTGGGAAGCTGGCCCAGAGTGGAATCGGGCTATGCACACCGTGCTAGACGTGTTACAATACCTTGTGGAACGCACGTAGCGTTCCCTTTATAGGAGAAATACCATGGTTTCACAACGTGTCCTAGTGGCAAACTTCGCATGGGTTGTCGAGTCTGCAAGCTTGCAACCTGTCCGCAACTGGTGGATTGATGTCTCTGAGACGGGCCTTGCTCAAGCTGATGCAGCTTTGGCAGAGCTTCGTGCGAACGCAGAGCCGACGTACACCTACGCGATCACGCAATATCACTGCTATTTCCAAGATGGCGGTCACGTGCGTTACAAGCTGCGATACGATATGCAGAACGCAGAGAAACTGTACGGTGCATATCACCCTGAACTGGCTCCAAGTCCTCTTGTGCCAACTCCAGAATACTGGATTCAGGAAGGCATCACAGAATGATGCTGAGTCCCGAAGAACTGGCAGCGCTTGATGCCCGCTTCGGGGCGAATGCTGATAAACTCATTGCAAGAACAGCCAAAAAGCTGTACTCTTTCAGCGAATCGGGAGCTGGCCCAAAGCCAGCCTCCATTGTCAACTGCATTCAACCTGAAATGACTGCTGTGGTGTATCACGACGAAGAAAACTGGCCTTTGTGGCTGGATGACGCCGTTATGGGCATCGCACGCTTGGACTGGTATGGCGACCGAGAGGATCAACGTGCCCTTTCAACAAAGAAGATTGTCCAATGTTTTGCTTGCCTTGAGGTGATCAACACGAGTACAATCTCTCACTTGCTGAAAGTCGAGAAGCGTCATGCAGCACGGTATTTCAAGGCTTGTGAGCTGTTGCACGAAAGACTGGTTGACAACTTCTGCGATGACAGTGTAAGATCAATGCGCTACCCTGCGGTGTTCATCTATCCAAGGGAAATGCAACCAATAACTGATATAGGGGAGGAAACACAATGAGCAACAAGATTCTGGTACGATTTTTCTGGGACTGCGGTCGCCAAGGCGATGTAGACGGTCTGTTCGTGACCACCAAGGCTGAACTGGAACGTGGATACGATAAGCGTGTGTATTTCGGTGAAATCCTCGGGAAGCACAGCGAGATTTATGGCACTCTGGAGCGGAGCGACATCGAAATCGTCTCCGAAGACCAAGTTTTTATCGAGCAACTGACTCGTCTACTGGGCGAGCATCTGTCGGGCCACAACCCACTGGATCACATCAGTGACGAGGAAGAGGAATGATCAGCACAACTGTCAAACTCGGCATCACATTCTGGCTTCTCGGTTTGATTATCGTACTAGTGGGTTGCTTCTTCGGTCTAGCTGGTGTAGAATCTGTCGCAACGGTGATTGTGATCGTTGGTGCAGTGTCTGCTGCAATCGGAGCGTTCTTCGGTCTGGTAGAATTCCTCACTTTCGTGTGGAAGCAATAGCCGCAACACTCACGCAAAATTTTCTGGGGCCAGTGGCCCCCAATTCAAAAGGAGAGAACAATGATTGGTTCCAAATTCAAAACTGGTGAGCGTGTAGAGCTGGTTGAAGACTACGGCACTCGCAAGAAAGGCGAACAAGGCGTGGTACGCCACTCCTACATGGGTTGTGACAGCTATCTGGTAGAAGTACGGATGGACACTCCATCGGGCAAGGGCGGTGGTATCACCATGGAGTGCTACGAACGTCGCCTGAAGGCTGCTCCCGCTACACTGGTGTTCGATCAGAGTGTGTTTGCACCTCAGCCGGGTCGTCCTCTGCCAGATGCAATCTATCTGGTGAGTCAAGCTGCTGATCGTATTTTCCCACGTCGTTCCTACGACACTATCCTGAAATCGCTGATGGAAGAAATGGGCGAGCTGTCCACTGAAATTGCGATTGCACAGGGCACCAAGAAGCGTGCAGCTTCTGTTGATGGTGTGAAGGGTGAAGCTGTGGACGTGTTCGTGGTCGCTGTTGATATGCTGCGTCAGGCTTGGGGCGATAAGCTCCACACCACAGAGTTCACCGACGCTGTAGCTGCCAAGCTGGCAAAATGGGAGGGCAAGTAATGAAGGAGACTCTATACCGCTTCTTCTGGATGGCGATCTTCGTGAGCTTCTTCTTCACTGGTGCGAAGTTCATGAATCAAGCCCAGCCATGGATGAAGGATACACAACGACAGGTGCTGCTGCTGGACGCCTATGAGGGCTACAGTGATACCGGCAAGCCATACTGGAAGGGCATCTTCCGTGACAAGGAACTGAAGACACGCTTTGAGTGGGGCATCGAGCCTCGCACATTCCGTGAGTTCACTGCGAATAACCAACCTCAAGACATGATTGTCACTGCTAGTCGCAGTGAGGTAAATGATCCAACCACTCCTTCTGTGAAGAACGGGTTTGGTGGTGGACTCATCTTCCTCGGGATTGGGGGTTTCCTTTTCAACCTGATTGCTGTAATCTTCTTCCGTGACCCTTGGCGCTGGAACTGACATAAGGGGCTTCGGCCCCTTTCTTTTTACATAGGAGAAATAAAATGAAACGTGAATATCCTTCCCCTGACATGGGCTGTGTTGGTCAAGTGATCAACCTGTATGTCGAAACCCTTCCGAACACTGACGCTGATCGTGCAGCGTATGACGCTCTGCAAGCACAGCTTCCGCCGCCAATGCAACATGGACTCCGTATGCGTGTGTGGAGTCAGTGGTACTCTACTCCGTATCCGGGGTTGACAGTTGGCATGAGAGACGTTACAGTGGTTGCCTCGAACGAAGTGCTTGTTCCACTCGTGGATTTCGATATGGCGAGCGTACCGTGGGACAAACTCTGATCACATGCACCATCTGTGGGAACATCGAGCCAGAGCCATGGTTTGAACAGCCCATGAATGAGACTATACGGGCGTATGCACGCTCGTACATCAGCCCAGTGAAAGAGCAATTTCCCTCAATGGAAGCTGCTCTCGCACACTGGGGGAATGATTTCAACAAGGAGGACTATCCAGAATGACTACTGAAATTGACCCATCGGAAGCACAAGTGCGAAACTTGGAGAACTTCAAGAAAGAAATGAAGGCTCTGTTTACAAAGTATTCCATGGAAATGGAAGTGGAAATGTCCTTTCGAGACTATCAAGACTGCTTCGAGTGTGTGTCTTTCTGCCAGAAGGGCGGATGGATAACGGAAACTATCTATTCTCGTATGATCACTGCGGAGGACTTCGAATGAGCAAGTATATGGAATCACATCATCACATCACCGAAAGCTACATTGGTCTGATCGACCTGTATTTGCACCGTGATGACTTGGAAGGTGCCAAGCGAATGATGAAGGAGTGCAAAGACCAACTCTCCGAGCTGATGGCTACACGTCTAGCTGAAATGAGTGGAAACCTGCCTGAGTGGATGGTGCCCACGCCCTTCGTGGTGAACGACAACCCTCTCGTCTCCGATAAGGTGGCACGCATCAAACGTGTACGAGAAGCTACACGCTTTGGGTTGAAGGAAACCAAGGATGCACTGGAGAAGTTTGAATGGAACGAAGAGTTGGCAACTGCCTACCTGATGAAGAAAGGAATGCCGTTATGAGCTGGAGAGAAGAAACAGTGATGATGTCACCAAGACAAGAGCGGGAGTTCTGGTTGAA
>Ga0315912_10003548_pt1 | contig 15423 bp, 12 predicted proteins | sample VfabasoilMG_FD_204469 | JGI IMG/M metagenome (GOLD analysis project Ga0315912, IMG submission 204469) | Garden soil microbial communities collected in Santa Monica, California, United States - V. faba soil | ecosystem: Environmental > Terrestrial > Soil > Garden | place: USA: California... | reverse complement strand
CAAGGCTCCGGTCGCGGCGCTTGGCCTCGCGCTGCCAGGCCAGCAGCAGCGCGAGCGCCGAGGAGTCGAGTTCCCCGACTTCGCCAAGATCGACGCTGCGCACGCCCTCGCCGATCGCTTGATTGCCCTGGCTCAGGGCGGCGGCGACGTGCGCCAGCGTCAGTGGACCGCTCACCATCATGCGATCGCCCTCGCGCCGGATCATTTCTTCGGCGCCCCCGCCGCCGGCGTCGCGGCGACCGCCGGATCCAGCGAGCTGTTTTTTGTCTGCAGCGCCTTGATCAGACCGTCGACGCCGCCGTCCCGGACCAGATTGTCGAACTCGGTACGGTAATTCGCGACTAGGCTGACGCCCGCGATCCGGACATCCCAGACCTTCCAGCCGTTCGGCCGCTTTTCCATGTCGTAATCGATGGTCACCGGCTGCGTCCCGGACTGGATCACCCGCACGTTGACAGTGACGTCGGTATCGGTCGGCTTGGCGCGCAGCGGCCGGAAATCGAACTTCTGGTCGCTGTACGCCGTCAGCGCGCTCGCGTAGGTCCGCACCAGCAGCGTTTTGAACTCGTCGTTCAGGCGCGCCTTCTGGTCCGCGCTCGCCTTACCCCAGTTGCGCCCGACTGCGCTCGCGGTCATCGCCTGGAAGTTGAAATGCGGCAGGACCTTCGTCTCGATCAGCGCAACCATTTTCTTCCTGGCCGCGCTGCCGCCTGACTGGATGTCGACGTCCTTGCGGATGATATCGACCACTTCCAGGGTCACGTTCTTAACCAGGGTATCGGGCGCCGTTAAATCCGACTGCGCCAATGCCGGAACCGACACAGCCACCGCGGCAACCGCAGTCGCAAATCGAACCAGCTTGCAGAGCATGTTAGCCCCCGCTTGTCGCAGGGATGGCGGCTGCGGGCACTTCGAGCAGTCGAGCTGCCGCTTCGACCGCCGCGGGCGCGGCAGGCTGCGCAACAGGAACCGGCGCGGCCGGCGTCTGTGCGCTCGCAGCGGACGGCGCTTCGTCGCGGCGTTGCGCGTCCGTAGAGGCACGACCATCGTCCGGTCGTTCCGTCTCCGCCAGCGGCACTTCGCGTGCGGCACGCGGCGGATTGCCATCGTAAATCAGGCTGCGCCGGCGCTGCAGGTAGGCGTCGCGCTGAAACACGTACTTGTCGAGCGCCGCCTCTTCGAGGATGCGGCTGGCATCCAGAAGATCGGCCCGGTTGCTGACCAGGCGCAGGACGCGTGCGCTCCAGCGAATCGAGCCCTTGTCCACATAAGTCACCGGATCACCGAACCAGTCGACCACCGAGCCCAGCGTGTCGCGCGAGGTTCTGGAGCCAAAGATGGGCCACACGTGGTAGTTGCCGTCCTCCATGCCCCAGCGGCCGAGGGTCTGGCCAAAATCCTCATCGTGCTTCTCGAGGCCCATCTCGGTCGCTACGTCATTGATCCCCAGCAGGCCGAAGGTGGTATTGAACGCAAACCGTGCCCAGTCGATGACCATATCCCCGGGTTTGCCTTGCAGCAGGCTGTTTGCCCCGATCCAGAGATCACCGAGGTTGGCGAAGAAATTGCGCACCCAGGTGCGCACGGGCCCTGGGATCACTTCCTTGTAGGCCGTTGCAACCGGCTTGAGCAGGTCCCGGTCCAGGCCCTCGTTGAATTCGTAGGCCCCGCGGTTCCAAGCCTCGAAAGGATCGCGCGGGTCAGTCCCGATCGTTCCGCAGCCTGCCGCTCCAGTGAGCAGCAACACGAGTGCAACATTGGTGAACCAGCGTTTCATTTCTTTCCGCCCTTGTCGTTCGTGCCGTCAGCCGCCTTGTTCATGAGGAACTGACCGATCAGATCCTCCAGCACCACCGCCGGCTGCGTCAGCCGCAGACGGTCGCCATCTTTAAGCATCGCGCTGTCGCCCCCCGCTTCCAGCCCGATGTACTGCTCCCCAAGGAGGCCGGACGTCAGGATCTTCGCTGACGTGTCGCGCGGGAACTTGAAGTGCGCATTCACCCTCATCGTCACGACGGCATCGTAGCTTTCGTTGTCGAAACCAACTTCCGACACCCGCCCGACGACCACCCCCGCGCTCTTGATAGGAGCCCGCACCTTCAGCCCGCCAATATTAGCAAACTTGGCCTTCACATGGTAAGTCTGGTCGGTCGAAAAAGATGCCAAATTTCCGACCTTTAGCGCCAAAAACAGCAGCCCGGCGAAGCCGGCCGCGACGAAGATCCCGACCCAGATGTCGATGGTGGATCGTTTCATTGGGCGCTACCTCCGGTAAACATGAGTGCCGTAAGGACAAAATCGAGGGCCAGAATAGCCAGGGACGAGGTCACCACGGTGCGGGTTGTGGCCCCTGAAACACCCTCGGCGGTGGGGGTCGCATCATAGCCTTCGAACACCGCGATCCAGGTCACCGCGACCCCGAAAACCACGCTCTTGATGACCCCGTTAAGGATATCGTTGCGCACGTCCACCGAGGCCTGCATCTGGGACCAGAATGCCCCCTCATCGACCCCGATCAACTGCACCCCGACCAGATAGCCGCCGAAGATGCCCATCGCGGAAAACAGGGCTGCCAGCAGCGGCATCGAGATGACCCCGGCCCAAAAGCGCGGCGCAACCACCCGGGCGATCGGGTCAACCGCCATCATCTCCATGGCGGCGATCTGCTCGGTGGCTTTCATGAGACCGATCTCCGCCGTGATTGCCGACCCTGCCCGGCTGGCGAAGAGCAGCCCGGCGACGACCGGGCCCAGTTCCCGCACCAGCGACAATGCAACGAGGATACCAAGCGCCTCTGACGAACCATAGCGCTGCAACGTATCGTAGCCCTGCAGGCCGAGCACCATGCCGACGAACAGCCCGGATACCAGAATGATGACCATCGAGAACACGCCCGCGAAGTAGATTTCGCGGATCGTCAGGCCAAAACGGCGGAACGCAGTGCCCGAATTCAGCAGGATGTAGAGGAAAAAACGCGCGGCAAAACCGAGGCGCCAGATTTTCGAGGTCGCGCCATTGCCCAGACGCTCCAGCCCCCTGAGCACCCCGGCCCCCAGGTTGCGCTCAGCCATGTGCGACCGCCGCGAGGTCCGCCTCATAGGCCGGCGCCGGAAAATGGAACGGAATCGGTCCGTCGGTCTCGCCGCGGACGAACTGCTTCACGAACGCCTCGCCGGAACGCCGCATCGTTTCGGGCTTTCCCTCGGCGACGATTCTTCCGGCGGACACGAAATAGACATAATCGACGATGGCAAAACATTCCTCGACGTCATGGCTGACCACGATCGAGGTCTGTCCCAGCGAATCGTTAAGCGTGCGAATCAGCCGCGCGATCACCCCGAGCGAAATCGGGTCCAGACCGGTGAACGGTTCGTCGTAGAGCATCAGCTGCGGGTCCAGCGCAATGGCGCGCGCGAGGGCCACGCGCCGGGCCATGCCGCCCGAGAGCTCGGAGGGCATCAGCTGGGCGGCACCGCGCAGGCCGACCGCCTCCAGCTTCATCAGAACCAGGTCGTCCACCAGCTCCGGCGGAAGATCCGTGTGCTCGCGCATCTGGAAGGCGACATTGTCAAACACGGTCATGTCGGTGAACAGGGCACCGAACTGGAACAGCATGCCCATCCTGCGGCGCAGCCTGAAAATGCCGGCGCCATCCAGGCTCGACAGTTCCTGTCCCAGCACCCTCGTGCCGCCCGCGCCCGCCCGCAGCCAACCGGCGATGATCCTCAGCAAAGTGGTCTTGCCGCAGCCCGACTGCCCCATGATGCCGACCACGCTGCCCGGCGCGATGCGCAGGCTGACGTCGGAGAGCACCGGCCGCCCGGCGTCGTAGCCGAACGAAACCTTGTCTACGTCGACGATGGGAGCTGCGGCCACGGGATGTCAAGGTGCGGAACGGGAGCGGAGATTATAGTATGGGCCGAATGGCGGAGGTCACGGCAACCCGGACCGAGGAAGGCGGCGTCCCCGCTGCCTCCGGCGCGCCCGCGTTGCGCGCGCTAGGCCTGGTCAAGCGGTTCGCGAAACGGCGCGCGCTGGACGGGGTGGACCTGGAAGTCGGGCCGGGCGTCGCCGCAGGCCTGATCGGCGCCAACGGCGCGGGCAAGACGACGTTCATCAAGTGCGCTCTCGACCTGTGCGGACCCGATGCCGGAAGCGTTGAAATATTCGGCCTTGACGTCCGGCAGGCGGCGGCGCGCGCGCGCCTGGCTTACGTTCCCGAGCGCTTTGTTCCGCCTCACTACCTGCTTGGCCGCGAGTTCGTCGCGATGACGCTCGCCCTGGCGGGGACGCGTTACGAATCGGCGCGCGCCGCCCGGCTGGCGACCGAGCTCGAACTGGACCCGCAGGCGCTGGAGCGCCCCGTGCGCCAGCTTTCCAAAGGCATGACCCAGAAGCTCGGCCTGGCGGCCTGCTTTCTGCTCGAGCGCGACCTGTACGTGCTCGACGAGCCGATGAGCGGGCTGGACCCGGCGGGGCGGCTCGCCGTGAAGTCGGTGCTGCGGCGGCTGCATCGCAACGGAAAGGCGCTGTTTTTCACCTCGCACGTGCTCGCGGACGTCGAGGAACTGTGCTCGGACATCGCGGTCATGGAGCGTGGCAGGCTGCGCTTTCGCGGCACGCCGGATGAGCTGCGGCTGCGCTATGGCGCGGCCAGTCTCGAGCGGGCATTCCTGAATTGCATACGCGGCGATGCGGACACCCCTGCAATCCGCGCCTGAAGGCCGACCGCGCCTGCTGATCGTCGATGACGATGCGCTGATCACCGATACGCTTTCCTTTGCGCTCGGCGCCGAATTCGAGGTACTCGCCTGCGAATCGCGGCCGCACGCGATCGAGCTGTTGCGCCAGCTCCCCAAGCCGCCCGAGCTCGCGCTGGTGGATCTCGGACTGCCACCCACCCCGCACGCCCCCGACCAGGGATTCCGGTTGATCGCCGACCTGCTCGCGCATTCTCCGAGCATGCGCATCTTCGTCCTTTCGGGCCAGAACGACGCCGCGCACGCGCGCCATGCGCGCGCCCTGGGCGCAGCGGAATTCATCGCCAAGCCCTGCGATCCGGCGGCCCTGAAGACGATCCTCTCGCGGGCGCTATCGGTGCGCGACGCGGAAATGCGCGCCGACCGCGACCGGGCGCGTGGCGCCGAAGAGCTCATCGGCCAGAGCCCGGCGCTGCTGAAGCTGAAAAGCCAGTTGGCGCAGTTTGCCGATTCGCAGTTCCCGGTGCTGGTCGAGGGGGAGTCCGGCAGCGGCAAGGAGCTGGTGGCGCGCAGTCTGCACCGGCAATCGGTACGGGCAGGCAAGCCGTATTTCGCCCTCAACTGCGCGGCCATCGCGCCGACCCTCGTCGAACCCACGCTGTTCGGCCACGCCAAGGGCGCGTTCACGGGCGCGGCAGCGGCACACGCGGGCTTTTTCGAGGAAGCCGGCGAGGGGACCCTGTTTCTGGACGAAATCGGCGAACTGCCGCTCGAGATGCAGGCAAAGCTGCTGCGCGTGCTGGAAAACGGGGAGTATCAGCGCGTCGGCGAAACCACGAGCCGCGTTTCGCGCGCCCGCATGATTGCGGCGAGCAATCGGGACCTGCGGCAGGAAATCAAGAAAAACGCCTTCCGGCCTGATCTCTATCACCGGCTTTCGGTGTTCACGCTGCGCGTCCCGCCGCTGCGCGAACTGGGCGACGACAAGCTGCTGCTGCTCGAGCACTTCCGGCGCTTCTATGCGGAACAGTCGGGGGCGCAGCCGTTCTCCCTTGATGAGGCAGCCGCGCAGCGCTGGCTCGCGTATGCGTTTCCCGGCAACGTGCGCGAGTTGCGCAACATCGTCATCCGACTGACGGTCAAGCAGGCAGGCCGCCGGCTGACGCCGGAAGACCTCGAGCTGGAATTCGACCTTGAAACCGGCGCCCCTTCGGAGGATGCGCCGGGCGATGGCGACGTCATCGCGCAGGCCGTGCGCCACCTCGAACGCAGCCGCGGCATCCAGCTGGACCGGATGCTGCAGGCGCTGGAGCGCGGCTACATCGAGGCCGCGCTCCGGCTCACGCGCGGCAACGTCAGCCAGGCGGCGAAACTGCTGGGCGTCAACCGCACGACGCTCTACAGCAGGATGAACGATGGCGAACAGAAAGACGACTGACGATGTCCTTGTACCTCGATCATTTCGGCCTCAACGAACCGCCCTTTCGCATCACCCCGCATCCCGATTTCTTCTTCGATGGCGCGGACCGCGGCGCGACGCTCGAGGGCCTGTTGTACGCGATCCTTCACGACGAGGGCATCGTCAAGGTGAGCGGCGAGATCGGCAGCGGGAAGACGACGCTTTGCCGGGTGATGATGGAGCGCCTGCCCGCCGAGGTGGAGACCGTATTCCTCGCCAACCCGTCCTATTCGCGCACCGAAATCCTGCATGCCATCGCCGAGGAGCTCGGCCTGCCCGCCGGCAGCGATCCAGCGGCGCCGGCGCTGCGCGGACTGCAGGAAAAGCTGCTCGCGCTCTACGGCGCCGGCAAGCGCGTCGTGGTGATGATCGATGAAGCGCACGCGATGCCCGACGACACGCTGGAACAGCTGCGCCTGCTGTCCAACCTGGAATCGAGCCGGCACAAGCTGCTGCAGATCGTGCTGTTCGGCCAACCCGAACTGGACGAGGCGCTGGCCAAGCCGTCCATGCGCCAGCTGAAGGACCGGATCACGCACAGTTTCCGCACCCGCCCGCTCGCCAGCGACGAGGTGGGAAAGTACGTGGCATTCCGCATGCGCGCCGCGGGCTACAAAGGACCTGACGTGTTCTCGCCTTCGGCGATCGCCGCGATTGCGCGCGCGTCCAGCGGCTTGTCGCGGCGCATCAATGTCCTGTGCGACAAGGCGCTGCTCGCCGCCTTCGCCGCCAATACGCATGCCGTGACGCCGCGCGAAGTGCGCGCCGCTGCAGCGGACAGCGACTTTGCGCCGGTCGCCGGTTCCGGTCCGCGCTTCGGCCGCGCCGCCGCCGCCGCGGGGCTGTTGGCCTGCGGCGCGGCCGCCGGGGCCGGGGTGTTTTACTGGCTCGACTATGGACAAGCGCCGCCGGCCCCTTCCCCGGCGATCAAACCGGCGCCTGCGCAACCGGCCGTCGTCGCACCGACACCCGCGCCCGCGCCGACGGCGGCATCCGGACCGTCTGCAGCCGAGCCTGTTCGAACCGAGGCGCCCCCTGAAAAAGCGCCTGCCCTGCCGCCGCTGGGCGCCGAACAACTTCGCCGCTTCGATAGCTACATCCCGGGTCGCAATCCCCTGCTGCGTGAGCGCCTCGCCGCAACCCGGGCACTCCTCGCCAGCGAACCGAACGCCAGTTACAGCATCGAACTGTTCGTCGCCGAAAACAGCGACCCCGGCCGCGCCGAGCGCTTCCTCATGCGGGCGCGCGATCTGGTGCCCCTTGCGGAGGTCTACGTGATCCCGGTCGCCGCGGGTCCTCGCTACCGGCTGGTCGTGACCTATGGCGTGTTCAGCAGTAAGGAGGCGGCTGCCGAAGCAACCAAGCGGCTGCCGCCGAAGTACCAGAACGCATTCAAGTTCGAACTGCGCGAAATGGCCGAACTGCGGGCCTCGATCTGATCCGATTAAAGGTCAGAAAACGTCATCTTGACAATCGCTTAGCGTGCTTATCTAGAAAAAACATGCTATGCTGGGATGATGGGAGAAGTGTCCAGGTCGGGGAGCGCATTCAAGATTGCGGCAGCGCTAGCGGTTGCCTTGACACTTGCCGGCTGCGCGGCGCCGCCGATCAAGCCGGCCGCGACGCACCTGGGCATCGAACAGGCGGCGCGTCCCGAGGGGACGATCCCGGCTCCGGTGCAGGTGGTTCCACTGGTGCCCCCGCCCTCGCCAACGGCTCGCCCGGAAACCTACAGCGTGGTGGTCAACAACGTCCGCGTGCAGGACCTGCTATTTGCGCTGGCGCGTGACGCCAAGTTGAACGTCGACATCCATCCCGGGGTCACCGGATCAGTCACCCTCAATGCGATCGACCAGACCCTGCCGCAGCTGCTGGGCCGCATCTCCAGGCAAGTGGACATGCGCTACGAGATGGAGGGCCAGACGCTCTCGGTCATGCGCGATACGCCCTATCTGCGCATCTACCGCGTGGACTACCTCAATATTGTTCGCGATTCCAAGAGCGAGGCAAACCTGTCCACGCAGGTCAGCGGCACCGTCACCGGCGGCGCAGGCACCGGCGGCGGCGGCATCAGTGCGTCGGGCAACAATTCGACTTCGATGGTTAAAACCACCTCCGTCAGCAAGTTCTGGGATTCCCTGGTCGGCAATATCAGGGATTTGCTGCGCGAGACCGACAAGATCATTCCCGGCGGCGCGCCGGTCCCCGTGGCATCCGCACCTGCCGGCGCAGGCGTGCCAGCGGGAGCGCCCGCGCCGCTGCAACCGGTATCGGAGTTCCGCGAAGCAGCCTCGGTGATCGCGAATGCCGAGACAGGCGTCATCAGCATCCGGGCCACCTCACGCCAGCACGAGAAGGTCCTGGAGTTCCTCGACCAGGTGCGTTTCAGCGCCAAGCGCCAGGTACTGATCGAGGCCACCGTCGTCGAAGTGCAGCTCAATAACACGTTCCAGCGCGGCATCGATTGGACGCGCCTCATCCAGGGCGCCGCGGGCCTCGGTTTTGTCCAGAAACCGCCCACCGGGGGGCCCCAACCGGCCGTCACTCCCAGTTCCAACATCATCAGCTTCGCGATCGGCTCGCCGCTGAATATCACCGGCACCTTGAAACTGCTCGAGTCGTTCGGCAACGTGCGCGTGCTCTCCAGCCCGAAATTGAGCGTGGTGAACAACCAGACCGCATCATTGAAGGTCGTCAACAACCTGGTTTACTTTACGGTGACGGCCAACACGGTAGCGGCCGCCAACAGTCCCTCGATCACCACTTTCAATACGACGGTGAACTCGGTCCCGGTAGGCTTCATCATGACCGTCACCCCGCAGATCAGCGAGGCCGACACCGTGCTGCTCAATGTCCGGCCGACGATTTCACGCACCCTGACCAGCGTCAGGGATCCGAATCCCTCGCTCGCCAATCCTTGCGGAACCCCCAATGTCTCCGGCAATACCAGCGGCACCTTTACCTGCGGCATTCCTCCGATTGAGAGCCTGATCCCGGTCATCCAGACGCGGGAAATGGAGTCGGTGATGCGCCTGCAAAGCGGCCAGACCGCGGTGCTGGGCGGGCTGATGGAGGATCTGGCCACTGACACCCAAGACGCGATCCCGGGGGCGAGCCAGGTTCCCGGCGTCGGCTCGCTGCTCTCGCAGCGCTCCACAGCGAACACGAAATCGGAGCTGGTGATCTTCCTGCGCTCGACCGTCATCCGAAATGAAAGCATCGACGGCGATTACGCGAATTTCCGCAACCTGCTGCCCGGTGCCGATTTCATGCAGCAAGCCAACCCGAGCAAGCCGCCGGACCTGCAGTGACATGAGCCTCCTGCTCGAGGCCCTCAAGAAGGCGGAAAAGGCGAAGGAGGACGCGCAGCGGCGCGCCAAGGGTGCGGGTGCGCCCGCCCAGCCTTCGGCGTTCGACCCCGACACGACGGTCCTCGACGACGGCCGGCACGTCACGACGCGCGACGAGCTCCCGGATGCTTCCGCGCCGCTGGAAATCCTCGCGGACGAATTGCGTCCGGCAACCAAGGCAGCGCCGCTGGAACTCAGGCTGGCCGACGAACCGCCGGCGCCGGAACCGAAGGTTGCGCCGCCGCGCCAGCCTGCGCGCGCCGCTACCGCGCCACAGGCCACGCAAAGCGCACAGAACGCCGCCGCCGGCGCCGAGCGCGCGACGGCGCAGCGTGTGTTCGAAGCGAAGTTCAGGGAGCCGAATCCGCGCTTGCCGTTCTTCATCACCATGGGAGCCCTGAGCGCGTTCGCGCTCGGCACGGTGGTCTATTTCTGGATCCAGCTGCGTCCCGCCCCGCCGCTGATCAACCCCAATCCGCAACGCGCGGCCAATGAGAAACCGGTCGATCCTGCGGCGCTGAAACCGGCGGCCTCTCCGTCGGCTCCCGGTTCGCCCGCTGCCGCCGCCATTCCCGGTCTGCCCGGCAGCTTGCCTGCGCCCGCCCCCGCCGCGGCAAACACGCCGAGCCCTGCTGCGCCCGTCCCGGCGCCAGTCGCTGCGCCCGCTGCTGCGCCTGTGGCCCCGGCGGTCGTGGTCAATCCATCGGCGCCGGCTGGCACGCCAAAACCGTCGGCCGCCGCGCCCCGAACATCGACGGGCAGCAGAAGGTCGCCGGATGACCAGCCCGTGACCGTGAGCCAACGCGGGCCGCAGATCCATCCGCTGGTGGCCTCCGGCTACGCCGCGTACATCGCGGGTGAATTGCCCAAGGCGCGCGAGGACTACCAGCAGGTTCTGCGCGAGGAGCCCGGCAACCGCGACGCATTGCTGGGCCTTGCAGGCGTCGAAATGCGCGCGCAACGCTACGACCTCGCCAACGGCTATTACCAGCGCGTGCTGCAGATCGATCCGCGCGATGCCCACGCCCAGGCGGGCATGGTGGCGTTGCGCGGCCAGCAACTCGACCCTGTGCAGGTCGAGAGCCGCTTGAAGTCGCTGCTCGCCGCCGACCGCGAAGCGAACGTCCTCTATTTCACGCTCGGCAACCAGTACGCGCAGCAGGGCCGCTGGGCGGAAGCACAACAGGCGTATTTCAGGGCCTTTTCCGCCGATCCGGAGAATCCGGATTTCGCCTTCAACGTCGCGGTCGCCCTGGACCAGTTGCACCAGCCGAGGCTCGCGCTCGAGTATTACCAGCGCGCGCTCAAGCTGGCGCAGAAGCGCGCCACCAGCTTCGACATCGAGACCGCGCGCACGCGCGTACAGCAGCTCTCCCGCTGACAGTTTTTTGCAGTGCGGCGCGACGTCGCCACGGGTATCATGGAGGCTGGATGAATTCGCCCACGAATCCCCAGGCCAAGCGGCACATCGGCCAGATTCTGATCGACCAGGGCATCCTCACCGAGGACCAGCTGAGGATCGCGCTGCTCGAGCAGATGAAATCGCACCTGCCGGTCGGCCGGCTGCTGGTGCAGCTCGGGTTCGTGTCCGAGGCGACGCTGCGCGACGCGCTCTCGGAAAAGCTCGGGCTGCAGTCGGTCGACCTCGCGCACATCATCGTCGATCCGGCGGCGCTGAAAATGCTCCCGCGCGAACTCGCGCGCCGCTACCGGATGTTCCCGGTGGCGCTGGACCGCCAGGCCAAGAAGTTCATCGTCGCGCTCGCCGACACCAACAACATCGTCGCCGTCGACCAGTTGCGCGCCCACCTGAAGGGCGACCTGGAGGTCGAGTTGCGCCTCGCAGGCGACTCCGAAATCGAGCGCGCGATCGAGCATTACTACGGCCACGAATTCTCGATCGACGGCATCCTGCGCGAGATCGAGACGGGCGAGGTCGACTACACCTCGATCTCGGAGGGCGACGAGTACTCGCAGCCCGTGGTGCGCCTCATCGCCGCGCTGCTGGCCGATGCGGTCGACCGGAGCGCGTCCGACATCCACTTCGAGCCGGAGCAGAACTTCCTGCGCATCCGCTACCGCATCGACGGCGTGCTGCGGCAGATCCGTTCGCTGCACAAGACCTACTGGCCGGCGATGGCCGTGCGCCTGAAGGTGATGGCCAAGATGAACATCGCCGAGACGCGCGCGCCCCAGGACGGCCGCATCTCGGCCACGATGGCGGGCCGCGTGGTCGATTTCCGCGTGGCCAGCCTGCCCACGACGCACGGCGAAAACGTGGTGCTGCGGATTCTCGACCGCCAGAAGGGCATCGTGCCGCTGGAGCGCCTGAACATCGAGGAGAGCCAGCTCGAGCTCCTCAAGCTGATGATCGCCCGGCCCGAGGGCATCATCATGGTCACCGGCCCGACCGGCAGCGGCAAGACGACGACGCTCTACTCGATCCTGAATCACATCAATTCCGACGGCGTCAACATCATGACGCTGGAAGACCCGGTCGAATACCCGATGACGCTGATCCGGCAGACGTCGGTTGCGGAAGCCGCCAAACTCGATTTTGCCAACGGCATCCGCGCGATGATGCGTCAGGACCCCGACGTGATCCTGGTGGGCGAGGTGCGCGACGAGGAAACCGCGGAAATGGCATTCCGCGCGGCGATGACCGGCCACCAGGTCTACACCACGCTGCACACCAATTCGGCGGTCGGCGCGATCCCGCGGCTGCTCGACATCGGCATCGTGCCCGACATCATGGCGGGCAACATCATCGGCATCATCGCGCAGCGCCTGGTGCGCAGGCTGTGCCGCACCTGCCGCCAGTCCTACGATCCCGACGTCAAGGAAAGGCGCCTGCTCGGACTGACCCCCACCGAGGCCTCGGCGTTGTTCCGCTCTGTGGGCTGCGAGCAGTGCGACTACCAGGGTTACCGCGGCCGCGTGGGCATTCTGGAAATCCTCAAAATGGATTCCGCGATCGATGAACTTGTGGCGCGCCGGGCGACGGCGCGTGAAATCCTCACCGCGGCGCGCGCCAAGGGCTTCAAGACGCTCGCGGAGGACGGCATCCGCCTGGTGCGCGCCGGCGTGACCAGCGTCGATGAGCTGATGCGCGTCGCGGACCTGACCGACCGAATGTCCTGAGCGGTCCCGGCGCAGACCCCCGAGCGCTCGCGCAGGCAGGAATCCGCACATGGCTCTGTACTCGTACAAGGCGATCGACGCACAGGGCAAGGCTGTGCTCGGGCGCCTCGACGCGGGCAACATCTTCGACCTGGAGCAGCGCCTGTCGCGCATGGGGCTCGACCTGGTCAGCGGGGCACCGAGCACGCAAAAGAGCCGCCTGGTCGGCGGCGGCTCCAAGATCCCGCGCCAGGACCTGATCAACTTCTGCTTCCATCTGGAGCAGCTGGCGAGCGCCGGCGTGCCGATCGTCGAAGGCCTGATCGACCTGCGCGAAAGCGTCGAGAACCTGCGTTTCCGGGAGGTCGTGGGCGGCCTGGTCGAAACCATCCAGGGCGGCAAGAGCCTCTCGCAGGCGCTCGCCGACTACCCCGAGGTTTTCAGCAAGGTGGTCGTGAGCCTGGTCCGCTCCGGGGAGCAGACCGGCAAACTGCCCGAGGTGCTGAAAAGCCTCGCCGAAACGCTGAAGTGGGAAGACGAACTCGCCGCGCAGACCAAGAAAATCATGATGTACCCGGCGTTCGTCGGCGGCATCGTGCTGCTGGTGACGCTCTTCCTGATGATCTACCTGGTGCCGCAAATGGTCGGCTTCATCCGCAACATGGGCCAGGCCATCCCGCTGGAGACGCGCCTGCTGATCCACGTTTCGAATTTCTTCGTCAACTTCTGGTGGGCCGTGCTCGCAGCGCCGTTCGTCCTGTGGTTCGGGCTGCGGGCCGCGTCGAAAACCTATCCCCAGGTCGCCTACGCGATCGACGACCTGAAGCTGAAGGTCCCGTTCATCGGACCGATCCTGCGCAAAATCATCCTATCGCGATTCGCCTCCAGCTTCGCGATGATGTACAGCTCGGGCATCACGGTGCTGGATGCGATCCGCTCGTCGGAGGAAATCGTCGGCAACCGCCCGCTCGAGAACGCGCTGCGCTCGGCCGGCCAGCAGATCGCCGAGGGCAAGGGCTTGACGATGGCCTTCACCGACGTCGGCCTGTTTCCCCCGCTGGTCATCCGCATGCTCAGGATCGGCGAGAACACCGGCGCCCTCGACCGGGCCTTGCTCAACGTGAGCTACTTCTACAATCGCGAAGTGCGCGAAAGCATCGGCAAGGTGCAAGCCATGATCGAGCCGGCCATGACGATCGTGCTGGGCGCCATCCTCGGCTGGGTGATGCTGGCGGTGCTCGGTCCGGTTTACGACACGATTTCGAAGATGAAGTTCTAGCGCGGTGGGAGCCTAGCGCCATGTCCGCCAAGCTCGTCGTCTATTTCACCGCCAACGGCCACGCGCTGTATCGCTGGGGCGCCGGCGGACTCGCGCTGGAAGCGCGCTTTACGCCCGACGAACAGGGTCTGGACGGTTTCCGCGCGCAGCTCAGGGGCCACCGCGGCGCGCTGGTTTACGTGCTCGCAGACCTGGCGGGAGAAGATTTCCACGAAGATCAGATTCCCTATCTGCGGGGTGGCGAGCGGCAGGCGGTCATCGACCGGCGCCTCGCGCAGCGCTACCGCGAAACCAGGCTTGCGACCGCGCTATCGCTGGGATTTACCAGCGGCGAGCGCCGCAGCGAGCGGATGCTGCTCGCTTCGTTCACGAACGCGCAGCAGTTTACGGAGTGGCTGGACGCGCTGGCCGAGGCGGGCGCCCGGCTTTCGGGTGTCTATTCGGTGCCGCTGCTCGCGCCCGGCCTGCTCACCCGCCTCGGCGTGCGCGGCGGGCGCGCGTTCGTCGTAAGCGTGAATAGCACGGGGCTGAGGCAGTGCTACGTCGAAGAGGGCCGCCTGCGCTTCGCGCGCCTGGAGCGCATCGCGGAAATGGCGCAGGAGGCGCTGGGCCCGTTCGTGCGCGCGGAAATGCTGCGGCTGGTGCAGTACCTGGGAACGCTGCGCGCGCTGCCGCGCGATGGCCCGCCGATCCAGGTGCTCGTCGTCGCGCCCACCGCCTTGCGGTCTTCCTTCGAGCAGGCGCTGGTCTCGGACTCGCGGCTGGTGTTCCGCACGATGGACATCAAGGAGGCAGCGCTCAAAATCGGCATCAAGCGCCTGCCCGCCGACGCCGCCGGGGAGCAGCTTTTCCTGCACCTCGCGGTACGCGCCGCGCCCAAGGAGCAGTTCGCGCGCGGCGACGACACGCGCGGCTACTTTCTATGGCGCCTGCAGCGCTGGATCGCCATCGCGGGCGCGGCGGGCTTTGCAGCCTGCCTGCTTTTTGCGGGTGTACGGATGTACGACCTGTATAACGACAAGAACGAGACTTCGGTGATGCGGCGCGAAGCGCAGGAGGCGACGCAGCAATACCAGCGCAAGACCGCGACGTTTCCGGTGACGCAGACCACCACGGAAAATCTCAAGGCGACGGTGGTCGAATTCACCAAGCTTGCGGCGCAGTCCGCTTCGCCCGAGCCCGCGCTCGCCTACCTTTCGCTGGTCATGGACAAGTTTCCGCAGATGGAGATCGAGTCCATCCGGTGGCGCGTCGGCAGGCCCGAAGGGACCCATCCGGCGCCCGGCGGCGCGGCAAAACCGCCGGTGGCCGACGCGGGCTCCGCGCCCGGCATGATGCAGATGATCGAGGTGTCGGGACACGTCAACGCGACCCGGCGATCGGATTACCGCGCCATCACCGGGCAGGTACAGCAGTTCGCCGAAGGGCTGCGCACCGATCCGTCCTGGCGCATTCTTCGCACGGTGCTGCCGTTCGACGTCACGTCCGAAGGCACATTGTCGGGCGACATCGGCT
>Ga0315912_10003547_pt1 | contig 15424 bp, 14 predicted proteins | sample VfabasoilMG_FD_204469 | JGI IMG/M metagenome (GOLD analysis project Ga0315912, IMG submission 204469) | Garden soil microbial communities collected in Santa Monica, California, United States - V. faba soil | ecosystem: Environmental > Terrestrial > Soil > Garden | place: USA: California... | reverse complement strand
GCCGCCGAATCGGTCTCGCGGTAGCGCCGCTCCAGGTTGGGCAGGATGCCTTCGAAGGGGTGCGAGCGTTTCACCGAGCGCGCCTTGCCCTTGGCGCTTTGCGCCTCGTAGACGAAGGCGATGGCCTGCTCGCCCGAGCCGTGCAGCAGCACCTGCTGGGCCTGGGCCGACAGCGCCTCGAAGGGCGTGTCGATGTCGAAGCCATAGTGCCTGGCCACGCTTTCCAGCATCGAGAAGGTGTAGGCATTGCGCCGGTCCCAGCCCTTCACCGCGCCCGAGGCCAGGCTCAGGCTGGGAAAGGCGACCACGCGCTGCGCGTCGAACACCGTCACCTGGCCCAGCCCGCCGCAGCTGGGGCAGGCGCCGACCGGCGAATTGAAGGAGAACAGCCGCGGCTCGAGCTCGCTGAGCGAATAGCTGCACACCGGGCAGCCGAACTTGCTGGAAAACAGGTGTTCGGGGCCGTCCATCTCCAGCGCGATGGCGCGGCCGTCGGCGATGCGCAGCGCGGTCTCGAAGCTCTCGGCCAGGCGCTGCTGCAGCCCGGGCATCACGCGCAGCCGGTCGACCACCACGTCGATGTCGTGCTTTTCGTTCTTCTTCAGCTTGGGCAGCTCGCCCGCCTCGAACACCTGGCCGCTCTGGCCGTTGGAGCCGATGCGAAAGCGCACGTAGCCCTGCGCCTGCATGTCCTGGAACAGCTCGACGAACTCGCCCTTGCGGTCGCGCGCCACGGGGGCCAGCACCATCAGCCGCGTGTCGGCCGGCAGCGCCATCACCGCATCGACCATCTGGCTGACGCTTTGCGCCTGCAGCGCCAGGCCGTGGTCCGGGCAGAAGGGCGTGCCGGCGCGAGCGTAGAGCAGGCGCAGGTAGTCGTGGATCTCGGTGATCGTGCCGACCGTGGAGCGCGGGTTGTGGCTGGTCGCCTTCTGCTCGATGCTGATGGCCGGCGACAGGCCTTCGATGACATCCACGTCGGGCTTGTCCATCAGCTGCAGGAACTGCCGCGCATAGGCCGACAGGCTCTCGACATAACGCCGCTGACCTTCGGCATAGAGCGTGTCGAAGGCCAGGCTGGACTTGCCCGAGCCCGACAACCCGGTGATCACTACCAGCGCATGCCGGGGGATGTCCAGGTCGATGTTCTTCAGGTTGTGCGTGCGCGCGCCGCGGATACGGATCGCCGATGCGTCGGGGGAGGTCTCGGTGGGCATGTCAGCCTTGCAGCACGCGCAGGATCTCGTCGCCGTAGGCCTGCAGCTTCTTCGTGCCCACGCCGCTGATGCCGGCCAGCGCGTCCAGGGAGCCCGGCTGCTCGCGCGCCATCTGCGCCAGCGTGGCGTCGTGGAAGACGACGAAGGCCGGCAGGTTGTGTGCGCGCGCCACCTCGGCGCGCCAGGCCTTGAGCGCGTCGAAGCGCTGCAGCGCCTGCGCATCCAGCGGCAGCGGCGGCGTCTTGTCCTTGGCCACACGGCCGGCCTTGCCACGCTCGCCGCGGCGCGGCGCGGCCGCCGGCATGCGCAATAGCAGCGGCACCTGGCCGCGCAGCACCTCGCGTGAACTCTCGGTCAGCGCCAGCGTGTTGAACTCGCCCTCGGCGCGCAGATGGCCCAGCGCGATCAGCTGGCGCAGCACCGAGCGCCATTGCTGTTCGCTCACCTCGGCGCCGATGCCGAAGGTGGACAGGCGGTCGTGATGGTGCTGCGCCACCTTGTCGGTGGCCTTGCCGCGCAGCACGTCGATCAGGTGCACCGCGCCGAAGCTCATGCCGCCATGCTGTTGGAAGCGGTAGATGCAGGACAGCGCCTTGCGCGAGGCTTCGGTGGCGTTCCAGGTGGCGGGCGGCTGCAGGCAGTTGTCGCAGTTGCCGCAGGGCTGGCTGCCTTCCCCGAAATATTCGAGCAGCCGCACGCGGCGGCAGTCGTGGGCCTCGGCCAGCGCCAGCAGCGCGTCGAGCTTGCTGCGCTGCAGGCGCTTGAATTCTTCTTCAGCCTCGCTCTCGTCAATCATGCGGCGCTGGTTGACCACATCCGCCAGGCCATAGGCCATCCAGGCATCGGCCGGCGCGCCGTCGCGGCCCGCGCGGCCGGTCTCCTGGTAGTAGCCTTCGATGTTCTTCGGCAAATCGAGGTGGGCGACGAAGCGCACGTCCGGCTTGTCGATGCCCATGCCGAAGGCGATGGTCGCGACCATGACGATGCCATCCTCGCGCAGGAAGCGGTCCTGATGGCGGCGGCGTACGCTGGCGTCGAGCCCGGCGTGGTAGGGCAGCGCGGACAGGCCCTCGTCGGCCAGCCAGGCGGCGGTCTCGTCCACCTTCTTGCGTGTCTGGCAGTAGACGATGCCGGCATCGCCCTCGTGTTCGTCGTTCAGAAAGCGCAACAGCTGTCGCCGCGGCTCGTCCTTCTCGACGATGGTGTAGCGGATGTTCGGCCGGTCGAAGCTGCTGATGAAGGTACGTGCGTCCTCCAGTTGCAGCCGCATCACGATGTCGGCGCGCGTGTGCGCGTCGGCGGTGGCCGTCAGCGCCAGCCGCGGCACGCCGGCAAAACGCTCGTGCAGCACGCTCAGGCCCAGGTACTCCTCGCGGAAATCGTGGCCCCACTGGCTGACGCAGTGCGCCTCGTCGATGGCGAACAGGCTGAGCAGCGCTCGCTCGCGCAGTGAGTCCAGCATCGCCAGGAAGCGCGGCGTCAGGATGCGCTCCGGTGCCGCGTACAGCAGCACCAGCCGGCCCGAGCGCAGCTCGCGCTCGATGGCCGAGGCGTCCTGGTTGTCGAGCGTGCTGTTCAGGAAGCTGGCATGAACGCCCAGTTCTTCCAGCGCGCTGACCTGGTCGTGCATCAGCGCGATCAGCGGCGACACCACCACCGTCACGCCGCGCCCGGCGCGGTGCCGCGCGATCGCCGGCACCTGGTAGCACAGGCTCTTGCCGCCGCCGGTGGGCATCAGCACCAGTGCGTCGCCGCCGCCGACCACATGCTCGACGATGGCGGCCTGGTCGCCGCGGAAAGCCGGGTAGCCGAAGACTTCGTGCAGGATGGACAGCGGATCGGCAGGCAGGCTCACGGCACACGGCGAAGCGAAAACGCTGATTGTCGTCGCAGCGAGCACGCCGGCCGGGCCTGATAATCCGGTAACGAATCACCCGCGGGAGCACGCGCCATGGCCTCGGTCAACAAAGTCATCCTCATCGGCAACCTGGGCCGCGACCCTGAGGTGCGCTACGCGCCCAGCGGCTCGGCCATCTGCAACGTCACGCTGGCCACCAGCCGCCAATGGAAGGACAAGGCCAGCGGCGACAAGCAGGAAGAGACCGAATGGCACCGCGTGGTCTTCTATGACCGCCTGGCCGAGATCGCCGGCGAATACCTGAAGAAGGGCCGCCCGGTCTACGTCGAAGGCCGGCTGAAGACGCGCAAGTGGACCGACAAGGACGGCGTCGAGAAGTACACCACCGAGATCGTCGCCGACCAGATGCAGCTGCTGGGCAGCCGCGAGGGCATGGGCGGCGGTGACGAAGGCGGTGGCGTTGGCGGGGCTTACAGCCGCGAGCGCCCGGCGGCGCGCCCCGCGTCGGCGCCGGCGTCCAAGCCGGCCGCCAAGTCGAGCACCGGCTTCGACGACATGGACGACGACATTCCCTTCTAGATCAGGGCCGCACGCTGCTGCGCCAGCGTTGCACGTCCAGCGCTTGCACCGCCGTCGCGCGGTTGCCCCAGGCGTTGCGCACGTAGCTCAGCACCGCCGCCACGTCCTCGTCGCTCAGTTCGGTGGCAAAGGGCGGCATGCCGAAGGGCCTCGGGTTGCCGGCGGTGGACGCCGCGAAGGCGCCGCCCAGCACCACCTGCACCAGATTCGCCGGCGGGTCGCGTTGCAGCGCGCGGTTGCCGGCCAGTGGCACATAGGCCCGCGACCGGCCCTGGCCATCGTCGCCGTGGCAGTGCGCGCACCGCGTCTCGTAGAGGCTGGCGCCGCGCTGCAGCTGCGTCGGCGTGGGTACGGCGGCCCGGGCATGCGGTGCTTCGACCTGGGGCAGTGACTGCAGGTAAGCCGCCATGGCGGACAGGTCGGGCTGCCGCAAGTGCTGCGTGCTGTGCAGCACCACCTCGGCCATCGGCCCGAGCAGTGCCGCACTGTCGGACACGCCACGCTGCAGCAGCGCCGCCACCGGCTGCGGCGACTGAGCCCCAAGGCTCGGCGCATACCAGTTCTGCAGCGGGATCAGCCCGCCGGCCAGCGCCGCCGGGTCACGGGTCGCACCCAGCGCATTGCGGCCGGCATGGCAGGCGCTGCAATGGCCCAGGCCCTGCACCAGATAGGCGCCACGGTTCCAGTCGGCCGATTGCATGGCCTGCGGCTCGAAGCGCCCGGGCCGGAAGTACAGCGCACGCCATACTGCCAGCGCGAGCTGCGTGTCGTAGGGGAAGCGCAGCGCATGCGGCCGGTTCGGCTGGACCGCCGCCGGCAGGCTGCGCAGGAAGGCGAAGAGCGCGTCCGCATCCTCCGCGCCGATGCGCGTGTAGTTGTCGTAGGGAAAGGCCGGATAGAGCAGCCGGCCGTCGCGCGAGCGGCCGTTGTGCAGCGCGCGCCGGAACTCCGCCGCGGTCCAGGCGCCGATGCCGGTGGCCGCGTCGGGCGTCAGGTTGGAGCTGTAGACGGTGCCGAAGGGCGTGGGGATGCCGCGGCCGCCGGAGTATGGCGCGGCACCGCGCGGCGTATGGCAGTCCTGACAGTTGCCCGCGCGCGCCAGGTAGGCACCCCGTTCGATGAGCGTTGCACGGTTCACGGCGACCGGCGCGGCCTGCATGTCGCCGTCGCCGCGCACGTTCAGCCACCACAACGCGGCGGCGAGCACGAACGACAGTCCCACCAGGCCGGCCAGCGCCCGTTTCATCGTGGGCCGTCCATGCTGCCGCAGCGCAGCGGCGCCGGACCCGGCGCTTCACTGATGGGCTGCGCCGGCACCGGCTGCGCGGCCAGCCAGTGCGCAAGCGCATTCACGTCCTGGGGCTGAAGCCGCTGCGCGATCTGCGCCATGCAGTCGGGCGCTTCGGCGCGGCGTGCGCCGGTGCGCCAGGCGCCGAGCTGCGCGTTCAGGTAGTCCACCGGCAGACCCAGCAGTCCGGGCACGTGCGCGCCCACGCCGCTGAGCGCTCTACCGTGGCAGGCCTGGCAGGCGGGAATGCCGCGTGCCGCATCACCCTGCTGCGCCAGCGTCCGGCCCTGGCGCAGCGTGGCCGCATCGACGCGGCTCGGCGGCGGCGCGGCATAGGGCAGCTTCAGCGTGGCGAAGTGGCTGGCGATGTCCTGCAGGTAGGCGTCATCCAGCGGCGCCAGCAGGTTGGCCATCAAGGCATAGGGCCGCTGCCCATCCCTGAAGGCGCGCAGCTGGCGGAACAGGTAGGCGGCCGGCTTGCCGGCGATACGCGGGTAGTAGCCGTCGCTGGCGGCGCGACCGTCCTTGCCGTGGCAGCCGGTGCAGGCCAGCAGGCGCTGCGCCATCGTGTCCTCGAAGGCCGGCCCGGCCGCGGCCGCGGTCGCGGCCAGCCACAGCACCAGAGCGACTACTTGGCCCGATGCTGGCAATTCGGCTTGGTGCAGGCGGCGTACAGCGCCAGCGAGTGTTCGTGCAGTTCGAAGCCGCGCTCCATGGCGATGGCGCGCTGCCGCTGCTCGATCTGCGGGTCGAAGAACTCCTCGACGCGGCCGCAGGTCAGGCACACCAGATGGTCGTGGTGCTGGCCCTCGTTGAGCTCGAACACCGACTTGCCGGATTCGAAGTTGCTGCGCGTCAGCAACCCGGCCTGCTCGAACTGCATCAGCACGCGGTACACGGTGGCCAGGCCGACATCGGCGCCCTCGACCAGCAGCGCCTTGAACACGTCCTCGGCCGTCATGTGGCGCTGGTTCGCGCGCTGGAACACGTCCAGGATCTTGATGCGCGGCAGCGTGGCCTTGAGGCCGCTGTTTTTCAGCTCGTCGGCGTTGGACATCGGTGGTATCGCATCGGGCCCGGCGGACGATGGCCCGCTAGAATTCGCCGATGATAGCCAGCCGGCGCTGCTGCGCGCGCCCACTTGAACCCATGACCCTGCGACGACCCACTGCTTTGCGCAGCGCCGCTGCCTTGCTGGCGGCCCTGCTGGCGACGGGCTGCAGTTCGTGGAGCACGGGCGACTCGGTGCTGGGCATGGTGTCACCGCACCGCATCGATATCCAGCAGGGCAACGTGGTCACGCAGGAGCAGCTGGCGCGCGTCAAGCCCGGCATGAACCGGCTGCAGGTGCGCGACACACTGGGCTCGCCGCTGCTCACCGACGCCTTCCACCCCGACCGCTGGGATTACATCTTCACGTTGCGCCAGGGCAGCAAGCCGCTGCAGCGCCGCAACGTCGTGCTGCTCTTCGAGGGCGACGTGCTGAAGAGCATCGACGCGCCGGAGCTGCCCACCGAAAGCGAGTTCATCAACTCGATCTCGCGCGGCGGGCGCGTCGTTGCCGCGGCTGATCTGGAGCTGACGCCCGAGCAGCTCAAGGCGCTGCCGATTCCGGCGCGGGCTGCCTCGCAGCCTGCCGCCGCCGCGCCGCCGCCATCGCCGCCGCGCAACTACCCGCCGCTGGAACCGTCTTGAGCGGGCCCTTGAAGATCGCCGTGGCCGGCGCTGGCGGGCGCATGGGCCACATGCTGGTCGAAGCGGTGGCCGCGTCCGACGACTGCCGGCTCAGCGGCGCGCTCGACGTGGCCGGCAGCCCGGCGCTGGGCAGCGACCCGCTGGCCGCACTCGGCCGCAGCAGCGCGGTGCGTGTCAGCGCCGACCTGCGCGCCGGTCTCGCCGGTGCCGACGTTCTGATCGACTTCACCCGCCCCGAGGGCACGCTGGCCCACCTGGCGGTATGCCGCGAGCTCGGCGTGCGTGCGGTGATCGGCACCACCGGCTTCAGCGACGCGCAGAAGGCGCATGTCACCGAGCATGCGCGCCACATCGCCATCGTCATGGCGCCGAACATGAGCCTGGGCGTGAACGTCGTGCTCAAGTTGCTGGACGTGGCGGCGCGCGCGCTGGCCGAGGGCTACGACATCGAGGTCATCGAAGCCCACCACCGCCACAAGGTGGATGCGCCCAGCGGCACCGCCCTGGCCATGGGCGAGGTGCTGGCCCGTGCCAGCGGCCGCAAGCTGGAGGACTGCGCGGTCTGGGGCCGCCACGGCGTCACCGGCGAGCGCGACCCGTCGGCGATCGGCTTTTCGGTCATCCGCGGCGGCGACATCGTCGGCGACCACACCGTGCTCTTCGCCGGCACCGGTGAACGCATCGAGATCACGCACAAGAGCTCCAGCCGCGCCACCTATGCGCAGGGCAGCCTGCGCGCGGCGCGTTTCGTCGCCGGCCGCGCGCCCGGGCTGTACGGCATGGACGACGTGCTGGGACTGTAGATGCAGGAATTCAACGACTTCTGGACCCAGGCCGACATCGTCGGCCGGGCTGTCGCGGCGCTGCTGCTGCTGATGTCGATCAGCGCCTGGGTCCTGATCTTCTGGAAGAGCTGGGTGCTCAAGCGCGCCGCCACCGACCTGAGGCGCGCGGTGCCGGCCTTCTGGGACGCTGGCACGCTGAACGAAGGCCGTGCGCGGCTCGACCAGCTCGATCGCGAATCGCTGCTGCTGCCACTGCTGGACGCGGCCACGTTGCAGCCCGGCCAGGGCACGCTGCAAAGCTCGGGCCGGCTCGATTCGCAGCTGACGCGGCGGCTGCGCGACGCGCTGCACCGCGGCCTGGCGCACCTGCAGTTCGGCCAGGTGTTGCTGGCGTCGATCGGCGCCACCGCGCCCTTCGTCGGCCTGTTCGGCACGGTCTGGGGCATCTACCATGCGCTGGTCGGCATCTCGCTGGCTGGCAGCATCACCATCGAGAAGGTCTCCGGCCCGGTCGGCGAGGCGCTGATCATGACCGCCGCCGGCCTGGCCGTGGCCATTCCCGCGGTGCTGGCTTACAACGCCTTCGGCAAGCAGGTGGCGGGTTGCGAGACCGAGCTCGAAGGCTTCGCGCACGACTTGCGCGAGATGGTGCTCGATACACAACGCGTCAAGTCCTGAGCCATGGCTTTCGGTCGCCTGGAACGCAACCCCGGCTCGCGGCCGATGAGCGACATCAACATGACGCCGCTGATCGACGTGATGTTGGTGCTGCTGGTGATCTTCATGATCACCGCGCCGCTGATGACCACCAGCCTGAAGCTGGACCTGCCCAAGACCGAGGGCGCGCGGCCCTCCGACTCGGCACTGTTCCTCGCCGTGGCCATCAACGAGCAGGGTCAGCTCTTCGTCGGTGACGAGGCGGTTACGGCCGAACAGCTGCTGCAGCGCGCGCGCGAGGCCGCGCAGCGCGACCCGTTGACCGAAGTGCATCTGCGCGCCGACCGTCGCGTGCCCTATGGGCGCGTGGCCGAACTCATCGGCCTGGTGCAGGACGCCGGCTTGTCGCGCGTGGGCTTCATCACCGAAGCCGTGAAATAGCCCCTCCTACAATCGCGGGATGAACGACAAGTACATCCCCGCAGAGGTCGAAAGCAGCGCACAGAAGGCCTGGGCCGAAGCCGACGCCTACCGCGTCGTCGAGGACACCAGCAAGTCCAAGTTCTACGCCTGCTCGATGCTGCCCTACCCCAGCGGCAAGCTGCACATGGGGCATGTGCGCAACTACACCATCAACGACATGCTCGCGCGCCAGCTGCGCATGAAGGGCATGAACGTGCTGATGCCGATGGGCTGGGACGCTTTCGGGTTGCCCGCCGAGAACGCGGCGATGAAGAACAAGGTGCCGCCGGCGAAGTGGACCTACGACAACATCGCCCACATGAAGGGCCAGATGCAGGCCATGGGCCTGGCCATCGACTGGAGCCGCGAGGTCACCACCTGCGCACCCGACTACTACAAGTGGAACCAGTGGCTGTTCCTGAAGATGCTGCAAGCCGGCATCGCCGAGCGGCGCACGCAGGTCGTCAACTGGGACCCGGTGGACCAGACCGTGCTGGCCAACGAGCAGGTCATCGACGGCCGCGGCTGGCGCAGCGGCGCGGTCATCGAGAAGCGCGAGATCCCCGGCTACTACCTGAAGATCACGCAGTACGCCGACGAGCTGCTGCAGTACACGCAGCAGCACCTGGGCGGCTGGCCCGAGCGCGTCAAGCTGATGCAGGAGAACTGGATCGGCAAGAGCGAGGGCCTGCGCTTCGCCTTCGCGCACGACATCCGCGGCGAAGACGGGCAGCCAATCCAGGGCGGACGCATGTATGTCTTCACGACGCGCGCCGACACCGTCATGGGCGTCACCTTCTGCGCCGTCGCGCCCGAGCACCCGCTGGCCACGCAGGCGGCCAAGGGCAATGCCGTGCTGGCGGCCTTCATCGACAAGTGCCGCGCCGGAGGCACGACCGAGGCCGAACTGGCGCTGCGCGACAAGGAAGGCCTGGACACCGGGCTGACGGTGACGCACCCGCTGACCGGTGCCGCCGTGCCGCTGTGGGTCGGCAACTACGTGCTGATGAGCTACGGCGACGGCGCAGTGATGGGCGTGCCGGCGCACGACGAGCGCGACTTCGAGTTCGCCAACAAGTACGGCATCACCATCCGCCAAGTCATCGACGTCGCCGGCCGCGAGTTCAGCACCACCATCTGGGCCGACTGGTATGCCGACAAGCAGGCCGGCCGCTGCATCCGTTCGGGACGCTACGACGGGCTGGGCTTCAAGGCCGCGGTCGACGCAGTGGCCGCCGACCTGGCGGCCCAGGGTCTGGGCGAGAAGAAGACCACCTGGCGGCTGCGCGACTGGGGCGTGAGCCGCCAGCGCTACTGGGGCACGCCGATTCCGATCATCCACTGCGACGCCTGCGGCGTGGTGCCGGTGCCGGAAAAGGACCTGCCGGTGGTGCTGCCCGAGGACCTGATCCCCGATGGCTCCGGCAACCCGCTGAACAAGTGCGAGGCTTTCCTGAAGTGCGCCTGCCCGTCCTGCGGCAAGCCCGCCAGGCGCGAGACCGACACGATGGACACCTTCGTCGACAGCTCGTGGTACTTCATGCGCTACTGCGACCCGAAGCTCGACGACGCGATGGTCGGCGCCGGTACGATGTACTGGATGCCGATGGACCAGTACATCGGCGGCATCGAACACGCGATCTTGCACCTGCTGTATGCGCGCTTTTGGACCAAGGTGATGCGCGACTTGAAGCTGGTGACGGTGGACGAGCCCTTCACCAAGCTGCTGACGCAGGGCATGGTGCTGAACCACATCTACAGCCGGCGCGGCGCGGCGGGCGGCATCGAATACTTCTGGCCGCACGATGTCGACAACGTTTTCGATGCCGAAGGCAAGATCGTCGGCGCCAAGCTCAAGAGCGACGGCAGCGCGGTGGACTACGAGGGCGTGGGCACGATGTCCAAGTCCAAGAACAACGGCGTCGACCCGCAGGAGCTGATCGACAGGTACGGTGCCGACACCGCACGGCTGTTCACGATGTTCGCCAGCCCACCGGAGCAGACGCTGGAATGGAACGATGCCGGGGTCGAAGGCGCGAGCCGCGTACTGCGCCGGCTGTGGGCGCTGACCGTCAAGCGGCGCGAGGAGATCGTTGCCGGCGCCGAACCCGCGGATGCCGCGGCTGCGCGCACGCTGCGCCGCGACATGCACCTGCTGCTGCGCCAGGTCAGCTACGACTACGAGCGCATGCAATACAACACCGTCGTCAGCGGCGCGATGAAGATGCTCAACGCGCTGGAGGCTGCGAGCGCCGGCAGTGGCCGCGCACTGCGCGAGGGGGTGTCGATCCTGCTGCGCGCGCTGTACCCGGCCTGCCCGCACCTCACCTGGGTGCTGTGGCGCGAGCTGGGCTTCGTGGCCGAGTTCGGCGACCTGCTGGACGCACCCTGGCCGCAGGTGGACGAGGAGGCCTTGGTTCAGGATCAGATCGAACTCGTGCTGCAGGTCAACGGCAAGACACGCGGCGCGGTGCGCGTGCCGGCGCAGGCCGAGCGCGCGACCATCGAGGCCGCGGCCACGGCCAGCCCGGACTTCGCCAAGTTCGCCGAGGGGCGCGCGCCGAAGAAGATCATCGTCGTGCCGGGTCGGCTGGTGAATGTCGTCGTCTGAGCCGTCGCTGCCGCGTCGCCGGCTGTTGCTGGCGACACCGCTGCTCGCGTTGGCGGGCTGCGGCTTCGAACTGAGGCGCGCCGCCGAGCTGCATTTCGACAGCATCGCGCTCACCGGCTTCGAGCCGCGCTCGCCGCTGGCGCAGGAGTTGCGCGTGGTGTTGGAGCGCAGCGTCACGGTGAAGGAAGCGCCGGCGCAGGCGCAGGTGGTGCTGCAGGCGCTAAGCGAGCAGCGACCGCGCCGCGCGGTGGCGTTCACGGCCTCGGGCCAGGTGCGCGACATCCAGCTGCGCACCATCTTCCGCTACCGCGCGCAAACGCCGTCCGAACGCGAACTGATCCCCGATTCGCGCATCGAGCTGATCCGCGAGATGAGCTTCATCGAATCCGCGGCGCTGGGCAAGCAGCAGGAAGAGCAGGACCTGTTCCGCGAAATGCAGTCCGACATCGTGCTGCAGGTCATGCTGCGGCTGTCCACCATCCGGTTGTAGAACCATGCAGGTGCGCGCCGACCAGTTGCCCGGGCTGCTGCAGCGTGGCCTGAAGCCGCTGTACCTGGTGTACGGCGACGAGCCCTTGCTGGCGCAGGAGGCCGGCGACCTGATCCGCGCCGCGGCGCGTGCCGCCGGCTTCGAGGAGCGCAAGGTCTTCAACGTCGGCGGCGCGCATTTCGACTGGAGCGGGCTGATCGGCGCAGCGCAGGAGATGAGCCTGTTTGCGCAGCGCCAGCTGATCGAGATCCGCATCCCCTCGGGCAAACCGGGCAAGGAGGGCTCCGAGGCGCTGCAACGCTACGTCGAGCACCTGTCGGACGACGTGCTCACGCTGCTGCAACTGCCGCGACTGGACGGCCAGCAGACCAAGAGCGCCTGGTTCGCCGCGCTCGACGGCGCCGGCATCGCCGTGCGCGTCGAGCCGGTGCCGCGCAATGCGCTGCCGGCGTGGATCACGCAGCGCCTGGCGCGCCAGCAGCAGCGCGTCATGGACGGCGACGAAGGGCAGCGCACGCTGGCCTTCTTTGCCGACTGCGTCGAGGGCAACCTGCTGGCCGCGCACCAGGAGATCCAGAAGCTCGCGCTGCTGTATCCGGCGGGCGAGCTGAGCTTCGGGCAGGTCGAGGCGGCGGTGCTGAACGTCGCGCGCTACGACGTCTTCAAGCTCGGCGAGGCGGTGCTGGCCGGCCGCGTGGCACGCGCGCTGCGCATGCTCGACGGGCTGCGCGCCGAGGGCGAGGCGCCGGTGCTGGTGCACTGGACGCTGGCCGAGGACATCCGCGCGCTCAAGCGCATCCACGAAGCGATGGGCGAGGGCAAGCCACTGCCGCTGGCCTTGCGCGAAGCGCGGGTCTGGGGCCTGCGCGAGAAGCTGTTCGAGCGCGCGCTGCCCTTGCTGTCGCCGCTGACGCTGGATGCGCTGGTGCAATCGGCCAGCATCTGCGACGGCCTGGTCAAGGGCCTGAAGCACCCCGACTGGCCGGCCGATGCCTGGGACGGGCTGCGCCGGCTGGTGCTGATGATGCTGCAGCCGCTGGCCCCGGCGGCGTCGCAGCTGGCGCTGAGTCAATAGCCGCGGGCGCTGTCCACCCGGTGGGCCAGCGGCTGCCCCGCAAGCAGCGCCTGCACGTTGGCCGCCACCACCTGGCTGGCGCTGGCCGGGTCGGTCTGCGCCGCCACGTGCGGCAGCAGACTCACCTGCGGATGCGACCAGTAGGCGTGTCCCGCCGGCAGCGGCTCGGTGTGGAACACGTCCAGCACCGCATGCGCCAGGTGTCCGCTGTCCAGCGTGGCAAGCAGGTCGGCATCGACCAGGTGCGCGCCGCGCGCCAGGTTGACGACGCTGGCACCCGCCGGCAGCGCGGCAAAGAAGCGCGCATCCAGCAAGCCGCGCGTGGCCGGCGTCAGCGGCAGCAGGTTGATGACGATGTCGCTGGCCGCCAGCAGCGTCGGCAGGGCTTCGCCGGCATGCACAGCGATGCCGTCCAGCTCGGCCGAAGGCGAGCGCGGGTGCAGGCTCCAGCCGCTGACGTGGTAGCCCTGCTGTGCGATGCGCCGCGCCGCCGTCAGGCCCATCTGACCCAGGCCCAGCACCAGTACGCGCACGCTGTCGGCGCGGCGCTGCGGCCTGGGCTGCCACAGGCCCTGGCGCTGCGACTGCGCATACTTGAAGAAGCCGCGGTGCAGCGCCAGCGTGGCCCACAGCGCGGTCTCGGCCATCGACGCGTTCATCGCCGGATCGACCATGCGCGCGATCGGCACGCCTGGGGGCAGCGTAGCGTCGAGCAGCAGCCTGTCGACGCCGGCCCACAGCGACTGGATCAGCCGCAGCTTCGGCAGGCCGCGCAGGCCGCCCGGCGGCGGGTTGGCGACCACCGCGACCTGCACCGTGTCGGCCACGGCCAGCGCCTGCTCGCGGTCCAGCCAGTGGGCCTCGGGCAACGCGGCACGCAAGGACTGCTGCCAAACGTGAAGTTCCGCCGCTTCGAATTCACCGCTCAGCAGGATGTTCATGCCGAGGAAGCTTAGCGCAGCCGAAAATCGCTGCCATGCAGCAATCGCGCGGGCGTGCCGGTCCCATTGCGTCCGCCGTGGCGCGGTGGGCGCTGCTGGGCCTGTCGTCCACGGCGCAGGCGCAAGTCCTGACGCTGCACTACCAGGAGCGCGCACCCTATTCGGCCACCCAGCCCGGCGGCACCGTGGCCGGGCTGGTGGCCACGCCGGCGGCGCAGGCACTGGCGCTGGCCGCGGTGGCCTTCGTCTGGGCGCGCACGCCGAGCCAGCGCCAGCTGGCGCTCATCCAGGAAGGCGAGGGTCTGCACTGCGGCATCGGCTGGTTCCGCAACGCCGAGCGCGTCGCGCTCGGCAAGTTCAGCAAGCCGCTGTACCGCGACCGCCCCTTCGGCGCGCTGGCGCGCGGCGATAGCCTGCTGCACCCAGGCCTGCGCGGCGCCGAAGCCATGGCGCTGGCCGGCGAAACGCTGCTCGTGAAGGAAGGTTATTCCTACGGGCCACAGCTCGACCGCCTGATCGCCACGCACACGCCACCGCCGGTCAAGACCAGCGCCGAGACGCCGCAGATGTTGCGCATGCTGCTGGCCGGCCGCGCCGACTGGATGATCGTCTCGCCCGAAGAGGCGCAGGCGCTGCGCCAGGAGGCCGGCCCTGCCGCCATGGGGTTGCGCAGCGTGGCCTTCACCGACATCTCGGCCGGGCAGACGCGGCACCTGTACTGCAACCGCGCGGTGCCCGACGCCTGGCTGGCGCGCATTGACCAGGCGCTGGCGGCGCAGGCGCGGTGACGCACCGATGAAGCTGCGCTGGCCCTCGCTGTCGATACGCGCCACCGTGCTGGCGGCCATCGTCGTCGGCATGGTGCTGCCGGCGCTGGTGCTGTTGGGGGTGGACGATCACGTCTCGCGTGCCGCGCACGAGCCGCTGGTGCAGCGCAACCGCGCCGCGGTGCTGGTGCTGGCCACGGCCGTGGTTACCGAGCCGGCCTGGACGCTCAGCGAACAGGGGCTGAAGGCCGCGGCCAACCGCATCCTGCAGGAGCCGTCGGTGTGCGCCGTCGAGGTGCGCGACCTGCAGCCCACGCAAGGGCCGATGACCATCACCGCGCAGCGCTGCGCCGACGGCCTGCCGGTGGTGGTGCGCGACGCGCCGGTGCTGCACGAAGGCCAGCTCGTCGCCAACCTGCGCTTGAGCTTCGATGCCACCGAGATCGACCAGATGGTGGCACAGCGCCAGCGCATCATGTGGTGGCTGGTGGCGGCACAGGTGGTGATGGGCGTGATCGTGCTGCTGGGCGTGCTGTCGCTGCGGCTGCTGCGGCCGATCCACCGTCTCAAGCTGCAGGCCAGCACGCTGGCGGCGCGCGACTCGGTGCCCTCGCTGCCGTGGCGCCAGCGCGACGAGCTGGGCCAACTGGGCCAGCACCTGAACACCGTGCGCGCGCGCATCCAGGAGCTGTTCGAGGAACTCGAAACCAAGAACAAGCAGCTCAGCAAGATGGCGATGTACGACCATCTCACCGGGCTGCCCAACCGCACGTTGCTGCGCGAGCTGTTCCAGCACGAGGCCGGCGCCGCGCGGCGCAAGACGCAGAGCTGCGCGCTGCTGTTCATCGACCTCGACCGCTTCAAGGCGGTGAACGACACCATGGGCCATGCGGCCGGCGACGAGCTGCTGCTCGGCGTGAGCCGGCGCCTGGTGGCGACGCTGCGCGAATCGGACATCGTCTGCCGCGTCAGCGGCGACGAGTTCCTGGTGCTGCTGAC
>Ga0315912_10003546_pt1 | contig 15429 bp, 9 predicted proteins | sample VfabasoilMG_FD_204469 | JGI IMG/M metagenome (GOLD analysis project Ga0315912, IMG submission 204469) | Garden soil microbial communities collected in Santa Monica, California, United States - V. faba soil | ecosystem: Environmental > Terrestrial > Soil > Garden | place: USA: California... | reverse complement strand
CGCCCGGGTGCGGCGGGACCACCCGAACCCGCCCGGCTAAACCCCTAAGAGGACGCCACCCCATGCGGCACGACCGCCCCGCGGGACCCCCCGCCCGCCTGCCCGCGCTGACCGCTGCCCGTTCCGCTGCCCCGCGAAGCGGCCGCACCCACCGACGCGCGCTGGGGTTCGCCGCCCTGGCCGGAGCGACGGCCACGCTGGCGCTCGCCGTGGCCCTGGCGGGTGCCCACCCGAGGCCGCAGGAACCGCTGGACGGCGGGGGGTTGGCCCACGAGCTGAGCCGGCTCCAGGTCGTGGGCAGCGCGCTGTATGTGGCCGCGCACCCCGACGACGAGAACACCGCCATGCTGGCCTGGCTCACCCACGTGAAGGGCGTGCGCACGGCCTACCTGTCCATGACGCGCGGCGACGGCGGCCAGAACCTGATCGGGGACGAACTGGGGCCCGCCCTGGGCGTGATCCGCACGCAGGAGCTGCTCGCGGCCCGCCGGATGGACGGCGCCGAGCAGCTGTTCACGCGCGCGATCGACTTCGGCTTCTCCAAGAACGCGCAGGAGACACTCGACTTCTGGGGCCGGGACTCGGTGCTGTCCGACGTCGTGTGGGCGATCCGCCGTTACCGCCCGGACGTGATCATCACGCGCTTCCCGCCGGATTCGACCGCGGGCCACGGGCACCACACGGCGTCCTCGGTGATCGCCCACGAGGCGTTCGCCGCGGCCGCCGACCCGAAGCGTTTCCCCGACCAGCTGGACGCGGTGCGGCCCTGGCAGGCGAAGCGGCTGTTCTGGAACGCGTTCACGTCCGCACGGGTCGCGGTGGATTCGACCTGGCTGGTGGTGGACGTGGGGGACTATGACCCGCGGCTGGGCCGTTCGATGAGCGAGATGGCGGGTGTTTCACGCAGCAACCACAAGAGCCAGGGCTTCGGCGCGCTCGAGCGGCGCGGCACGCTGCTCAACTACCTCGCCTTCCGCGCCGGCGCGCCGGCCAAGCGCGACGCGTTCGAGGGCGTGGACCTGAGCTGGAAGCGCTACAAGGGCGGGGAGGCGGTCGCGCAGCCGCTGGCGCAGGCCGAACGTGAGTTCGATGCACGCCGGCCCGAGGCCGTGCTGCCGCTGCTGGCGCGCGCGCACGCGGCGATGGCCAAGCTGCCCGAGGACCCGCTCGTGGCCCGCAAGCGCACGGAGCTGGAGTGGGTGATGGCGTCGTGCGCGGGACTCTGGCTCGAAGCGGTCTCGCCCCGCCCCTCGGTGACCACAGGGGAGGAGCTCACCGTGATGACGTCGGTGCTGGCGCGCCGACCGGCCGCGATCTCGCTGGAGTCGGTGTCGGTGGACGAGATCGAGCGAGCGGGCAGCCGGCCGCTCGCGGTCAACCGCGCCGCCGCCGACACGCTGAGGCTCCAGGTCCGCACGGACCTCGCGGTCACGCAGCCCTATTGGCTCGCACTGCCTTCCAGTCGTGGCCTCGTGCGCGTCGCCGATCGCGCCGACCTCGGCGAGCCCGAGAACCGCCCCGCGATCGTGGCGCGGTTCCGGCTCAAACTCGCGGGCGAACCGGTGACGTTCGTGCTGCCCGTGGCGAACCGCTCGGTGGATCCCGTGCGCGGCGAACGCTGGCGCACCCTCGAGGTGGCACCGCCGGCCACGCTCTCGTTCGACCAGGCGTTCCAGCTCTTCGCGGGGAGCGCGCCTCGCAAGATGGCGGTGAGCGTGCGTGCGAACCGGGCGAAGTTCACGGGCACGCTCCGGCTCGACGTGCCGGCCGGCTGGAGTGCGGCGCCGGCCACGCTGCCGGTCTCGATCGAGCGCGAGGGCGGTGAGCAGCGCGCCGAGTTCACGGTCACGCCCGGACCGTCGGGAAGCGTCGCGCGCGCCGTGATCGCCGTGGACGGCCGCGACTGGTCGCTGTCCTCACAGCGCATCGACCACGAGCACATCCCCGTGCAGTCGTTGTTCCCGCCGGCCGAGTCGAAGCTGGTGCGGGCGAACCTGTCGCTCACGGCCACGCGCATCGGCTACGTCGCGGGCTCGGGAGACCAGGTCGCCGACGCCCTTCGCCAGATGGGCGCGAGTGTCACCGCGCTCACCGACGAGGACCTCGCCAACGGGGACCTTGCGCGCTTCGAGACCATCGTCACCGGCGTGCGGGCGTACAACACGCGTCCGCGACTGAGAGCGCTCCAGCCGCGGCTGCTCGACTGGGTCGCCAAGGGAGGCACACTGCTGGTGCAGTACGTCACCACCTCCGACGGTCCGGTGGATTACCTGGGGCCGCTGCCCATGCGCCTGGGGCGTGAGCGCGTGACGGTGGAGGAGGCGCCGGTCACGTTCCTGGCCCCGAAGCATCCGCTCGTCACCACACCCAACGCGCTCGGTCCCGCCGACTTCGAGGGTTGGGTGCAGGAGCGAGGTCTCTACTTCGCCAGCGGCTGGGACCCGAGCTACGAGACCGTGTTCGGCTCGCACGATCCCGGCGAGCCGTCGCGAGACGGCGGGCTGGTGTACGCACGCCACGGCAGCGGTTCATTCATCTATTGCGGTTACGCGCTGTTCCGACAGCTCCCCGCCGGCGTGCCGGGAGCGTGGCGATTGCTCGCGAACCTGGTCAGCGCTCCGTGACGCGAGCACGCGAGGCCGGACGGGAGAGCGCGGCGTGAACCCGGGGCCGAGTGTGCGGCACGGTGGCGCTCGGGATGAGCCGCCGCCCCTGGGTTCGTGGCGGCGGCTCTACCTGCTCGTGCTCGCGGCGTTGATCGTGGACCTGGTACTGCTCGCGTGGCTCACGCAGCGTTTCCGGTGATGCCCGGGGCACGACGACTCACCGCGGAGCGTGCACGGTGATCCGCCCGGCCGACGTGGCGGTGCTCGCCGTCTCGCTCGCCGCGCTCGTGGCCTACGGCCTGTGGCGCGCGCGCCACACGCGCGACCTGCCCGCGTTCCTGGTGGCGGGCCGCAGCCTGCCGTGGCCCATGGTGGCGCTCTCGGTGATGGCCACCCAGGCCAGCGCGGTCACGTTCATGGCCACGCCGGGGCAGGGGTACGTCGGCGGGCTGTCGTTCGTGCAGTTCTACTTCGGGTTGCCTGTCGCCATGGTGGTGCTGTGCGCCACGCTCGTGCCGCTCTACCAACGGCTGCGCGTCCACACGGCCTACGAGTACCTGGAACAACGCTTCGACGGCAAGACGCGAACGCTGGCGGCCGCACTGTTCCTGGTCCAGCGCGGGCTGGCGGCGGGCATCACGCTCTACGCACCGGCGCTCGTGTTGAGCGTCATCCTGGGCTGGGACACCGGGACGACGTGCGTGCTGCTGGGCGCGCTCGTCGTGGGCACGATCGTGGTCGGGGGCAGCAAGGCCGTCGCGCATGCCCATGCGCTCCAGTTCTGCATCATCATCAGCGCGATGGTGCTCACGTTCGTGCTCGTGCTGCGCGCACTGCCCGCCGGGCTCGGCATCGGGGACGCGCTCGCGGTGGCGGGATCGGCCGGGAAGATGCAGGCGCTGGATCCGCACTTCGACCCCGCCAGCCGGTACAACCTGTGGGCCGGGCTGCTGGGCGGGTTCTTCCTCCAGCTCTCGTACTTCGGCACCGACCAATCGCAGGTGGGCCGCATCCTCACCGCGGGCTCGGCTCGCGAGAGCCGGCTGGGGTTGCTGTTCAACGGCCTGTTCAAGGTGCCGATGCAGTTCTTCATCCTGATGCTCGGCGTGCTCGTGTTCGTGGCCTACCAGTTCGAGCCCGCACCCGTGTTCTTCGACGCCGCGGGATCGGCCAGGGCGGCCGCGGGCCCGCACGCGGCCGAGTGGCGCGCGGCCGAGGCCGACTGGCGCGGAGCGCGCGCCGAGTTGTCCCGGGCGCTGCTCGCCGCGCGCGCGGCGGCCCGGTCCGGGGACGCGAACGCCGAGGCCGACGCTCGCCGCGCGGCCCTTGCCGCGGAGCAGGCCTCGACCGCGGCCCGCGGGCAGGCGTTGTCGGCGCTCAAGGCCACCGACCCGGCTGCCAACGTCAACGACACCAACCACATCTTCCTGCACTACGTGCTCACGCACCTGCCCGTGGGCGTGGTCGGACTCGTGCTGGCCGCCATCTTCGCGGCGGCCATGAACTCGACCATGTCCGAACTCAACGCGCTCGCGTCCACGACCGTCGTGGACGTGCTGAAGCGCCTGCCCTGGAAGCTCGACGACCACGCGCTGCTCGGCTACTCGCGCGGTGCGACGCTGTTCTGGACGTTGTTCGCGGTGGGGTTCGCCCAGTTCGCCGGCCGGCTCGGGAGCCTCGTCGAAGCCGTGAACATCATGGGCTCGCTCTTCTACGGCACCATCCTCGGCATCTTCGCCACGGGCTTCCTGGTGAAGCGCGCAGGGGGGCACGCGGTGTTCGCCGCCGCACTGGTGGGCGAGGTCGCGGTGCTCGCCTGTTGGAGGTTCACGCCGCTGTCGTTCCTGTGGTGGAACCTCATCGGCTGCGTGCTCACGGTGGCCCTGGCCGCCGCGCTGTCGCGGGCGTTCCCTGTCGACGTGAAGTGAGCCGGGCCAGGGCCACAGGCTCCGGCCCCAGCGAACGGCCCCGGCGAGCGTGGGCTCACCGGGGCCGCGCGATGCGCAGGACTCAGCAGGTCACTTCGTCTTGCCGGACCACTCCGCCAGGAGCTTCTCGTTGGTCTCGATCTGCTCCTTCACGACCGTGGTATCGGCCTTGCCGAGCGCGATGGACTTCTTCATCAGCTCGGCGGCCTTCTTGCTGTCGCCGCCCTTGGCGGCCAGCTTCGCCAGCAGGCCCGCGGTGTGGAAGTTCTCCTTCACCTTGGCCGCCGACTGCGCCCACTGCGCGGCCTCGTCGGGTGCGACGCTCGCGTCGTTCGCCCAGTTGGCCGCGCGGTACGGCGTGCGCCAGTCGTCGGGCTTGGCCGCCGCGACCGCGGCGCGCGCGGCGGTGAGCGTCTTGCCGTTGGTGTCCACCGTGATCTTCACCGGCACCGACAGCTTCTCCCAGCGCAGGTTGAGCGTGACCGCATCGTTCCCGGGATCATCGAACGTGAACTCCAGGCGCTCGGTGTGCGCGGCGGCGACGGGCTTGACCGTGACCCGCAGCGCGTCGTTCTTGGCGTCGTAGCCCGTCGAACCCCACATCTCCTTCTGCTTCGAGAAGATGACCGTCCAGCTCTCGGCGGTCGGGATGGTGACGAGGGCGTAGGTGCCGGCGGCGAGCTTCTGGCCCTCGACCGAGATGTCGTCGGCGCAGGTGAACTGCGTGGCCTCATTGGCCCCCGTGCGCCACGGCTGGTTCCACGGCACGAGCGCCCCCCAGATGGCGCGGCCCTTCACGCCCGGGCGCGAGTAGGTGACGGTCAGGTCGGTGATGCCCACGGTCTGGGTCAGTTTCGCGTTGGGGCTCGGCCGGGGTGTCGTGAACGTCTGAGCCGAGGCGGGTGCGGCGAGCAGGGCGGCGAGGAGCACCGCGGACAGGCGCGAGGCTTGCACTGGTCTCATGGCAGGGATCTCCAGCGAATCGGGGAAGTCTCGTGCGGACAGGCCCGTGCGGCTGCGGGCGGTTGGTCGTGCAAAATACCAGAACTGGCGGGCCGAGCATATCGCCAGCCCGCGAACGGCGTTTCGGAATGTCGCCCCGGCCCGGCTCAGGTTAGACTCTCTTCTCACGCGAATCGGGTCCGGCCGCACCTCTCGAAAACCCCCGCTGAGGGAGGAAACATGCAGCTGCGTCGTCTGCTCATCTGGAGTGCCTGTCTCTCTGCCTTCGCGGTCTCCGCGCAGGCTTGTCCGGATCACGCCGCGAAGGCCTCCGCCGCGTTGCAGCCGCGCACTGCCTCGGCCGCCGCGCTGGTGGCGTGGAAGCCGCGGGCGTGGATGCCGGCCGCTTCACCGGCGGCGTCGGGACTTCAGGTTTCCATCGATCCCGTGGACGGCACGCTGGGCATGCCCGAGCCGGGGCAGCTTTCCGCGTCCGCCGGTGCCGGCGACGAGGACGTGCGCCCGGTGTCCATGCTCCGTCGCGCCAATGGCTCCGGCCGCGCCCAGCTGGATGAGCGCTGGGAGAGCTTCACGGTGGCGACGATGGGCCCCGATGGGAAGCCGCGCTGGACGTGTGTGGACGGCAGGATCGGCGCCGAGCGCTTCCTCAAGAACCCGGTGATCCCGGCGGCCGCGCCGGCCAGGACCGCACCCGTGTGGGAGGAGAAGTGACCATGCGCACGCTCTTCCATCGCGTGTTCGCTTCGGCTGCACTCGCGGCGCTGCTCGCCGGCCCCGCCGCGGCCGCGGCCACGATCACCATCGTCAACCTGGACGGCCCCGGAGAGGGCTTCAATGACGCCACGGCGGCGGCTCCCGTGGGCGGTAATCCCGGCCTCACCATCGGCCAGCAGCGGCTCAATTGCTTCCAGGAGGCGGCGAACATCTGGGGTTCGCTCATCGACTCCTCGGTTCCCATCCTGATCCAGTCGGCGTTCAATCCGCTCAGTTGCACCGCGACGAGCGCCACGCTGGGCTCGGCGGGCCCGCGGTTCATCGAGTTCAACGAACCTTCGTTCGAGTTCCAGAACGTCTGGTATCACGAAGCCCTGGCCAACAAGCAGGTCGGCTTCGACCTCACGCCCCCCGGTGCGGCCGGGCCGGGCGACAACGGCAGCGACATCAACGCCCAGTTCAACACGAACATCGGCACCCCCGGCTGTCTCACGGGTTCGGGCTGGTACTACGGGTTCGACCACAACGAAGGCACCAAGATCGACCTGCTCGCCGTGTTGCTGCACGAGTTCGCGCACGGGCTCGGCTTCAGCACGGTGACGAACGGCTCCACGGGTGCGTACTTCAACGGCCCGCCCGCGCTGCCGGCGCTGTGGGACATGTTCCTCTACGACGAGACCACGGGGCTTCACTGGGACGAGAACTCGGCCGTGCAGCGCCAGTCCTCGGCCATCAACTCGGGCAACCTCACCTGGGACGGCGCCCTCGTCACCGCGGCGGCCCCGCTCACGCTCGCCAAGATGCCCGAACTGCTGGTGCCGTTCGGCAGCGGCAGCTTCGAGGCCAGCGCCGCCTCGTTCGGTGCGGCGCTCACGACCGGCGGGATCACGGCCCAGGCCATCGTCGTCAACGACGGCGTGGCGGCGATGCTCACGACGGATGCGTGTGAGACGCCGTTCGTCAATGCCGCCGCGATGGCGGGCAAGATCGCCGTGATCGACCGCGGCACCTGCACGTTCCCGGTGAAGGCGCTGAACGCGCAGAACAACGGCGCGATCGGTGCGATCATCGTGAACAACACCGGCGGTTCGCTGTCTCCCGGTGGCACCGACCCGTCGGTCACCATCCCGGTCATCGGCATCTCGCAGGCGGATGGCACCGCTCTCAAGGCGGCCATCGGCGGCGGCGCGACGACGGTCACCATGCGCTTCCACCCCACGCGCAAGGCGGGACTGCACCCCAATGGCCGCGTGCGCATGTACTCCCCGAACCCGTACCAGAGCGGTTCGAGCGTGTCGCACTACGACGTCTCGCTCACGCCCAACGCGCTCATGGAGCCGGCGATCAACGGCGACCTGACGAGCAGCGTGGACCTCACGGTGCCGCTGTTCCGCGACATCGGCTGGATCCCGCGGCTGCTGTCGGCGCCGGGCGGTGGCGCGTCCACCCGTGTCGCGCTGGCGAGCAGCCCCAATCCGACGCACGGCGAGATGTCAGTGAGCTTCGACCTCGCGGCCGACGAGACCGTGGAACTGGCGCTCTACGACGTCGCGGGCCGGCAGGTCCGCATGCTGGCCAAGGGCCGCTTCAGCGCCGGGCCCAACCGCGTGGCGTGGGACGGCCGGGACGACCGCGGCCGCACCGCTTCGCCGGGTGTCTACCTCGCACGCCTGAAGGGGCCGCACACGACGGCCACGCAGACGGTGGTGCTGGTGGATTGAGCGGTCCCGTCGCACGAACGACGGCCCCGTCCGGGAGCTTTCGGACGGGGCCGTCGTGTTGAAGCGGACTCGCGGCGGGCAGTCGTGAGTGCGGGCCCGCTCGCCGAGGCTAGGCCGCCTTCCGGAGCAACGCCTCCAACTCGGGCATCAGTCGCGCGAGGTGGGCTTCGAGGTTGGGCAACAGCGCCGTGGCGCGCGGCAGTTCGCCGCCGCGCACGGCGCGCTCGACCTCGAGCGCGGCGTCGGCCGCGGGCTGGGCCGCGAGTGTGAGCAGCAGCCCCTTGAGCGTGTGCGCGCAGCGCAATGCGCCCTGGGCGTCCTGCGAGGCGAGGCCGTGCCGCAGGTCGCGCAGTTGGGTGACGTGATCGCGCAGGAACGCCCCGACGATGTCCTGCAGCATCTCCTCGTCGTCGTCCATGTTGCGACGGAGCGACAGCACATCCAGCACCGGCAGGGCCGCGGGCTGTACGACGGGGGCGGCGGCCACCGCCCCCGAGCCGGCCTGGTGCGGGAGGATCTGCGACAGTGCGCCGAAGAGTTCGCGCGCGTTGATGGGCTTGGTCAGGTACGCGTCCATGCCCGCCTGCAGGCACTTCTCGCGGTCACCGGTCATGGCCAGCGCCGTCAGCGCGATGATGGGCAGCCGCGCACGGCCGGCCGCGCGCTCGCGTGTGCGGATCTCGGCCGTGGCCTCGAAGCCGCCCATGTTGGGCATGTGCACGTCCATCAGCACCACGTCGAAGGGCTCGCGCTCGAGCAGGGTGAGTGCTTCGAGGCCGTCGTTCGCGACGGACACACGGTAGCCGCGCTTCTGCAGCATGGTCACCGCGAGCTTCTGGTTCACGAAATTGTCCTCGGCGAGCAGGACCTTGAGTGAGCCCTGCGGCGAGCCGTCAGCGGGAGCGGGGACGGGGCTGGTCATGTCCGTGAGATCCTTCCGTGAGAGAGCCGGGTCGGAGACGACGCTGGGCGTGTGCGACCCGATCACCTGGGCGACGACCTGGTAGAGCGAGCGCTGGGAGAGAGGCTTGGTGACGTAGGCCGCCAGACCCAGTTCGCGGCACTTGGCCACGTCGCCGGACTGGCCGCCCGAAGTCAGCATCATGATCGTGGACGCGGGAACGCCGGGGAAATCGCGCACGCGTTCCGCGAGCTGCAGGCCATCGAGCTCGGGCATGTGATAGTCGAGCACGATGAGCGAGAAGGAGCGGTGCTCCGCGCGTGCGCGCCACAGTTCGGTGAGCGCGGCGCGCGCGCCGTCGGCGGTCGTCACGGCGAGACCGAGCGCGGAGAGCTGCTCGGCGAGGATGCGGCGGTTGGTGGCGTTGTCGTCCACGACCAGCACCTGGAGCCCGGCCATGGACGCCACCGGAGCGGGCAGCGACGAGGACATGCCGCTCGCGAGGCCGAGCTGCAACGTGAAGTGGAACGTGGAGCCGGTGCCCTCGGTGCTCTCCGCCCAGATCTCGCCGCCCATCATGTTGACGAGCCGCTTGCAGATCGTGAGCCCGAGGCCGGTGCCGCCGAAGCGGCGCGTCGTCGAGTTGTCGGCCTGCGTGAACGCCTCGAAGATCGAGCCCAGCTTGCCCTGCGCGATCCCGATGCCTGTGTCCTGCACCTCGAGGTGGAGCACGACCTCGGCGGCGCCGCGTTCGCGCACGCGACCGCGCACGACGATCTCGCCGTTGTTCGTGAACTTGATCGCATTGTTCACCAGGTTCACGACCACCTGCTTGAACCGGATCGGGTCGCCGATCAGCGCGTCGGGCACGTCGGACTGCACGTCGCAGATCAGCTCCAGGTTCTTCTGGTGCGCGCGCAGGGCCACGGTCTTGAGTGCGGTCTCGAGTTCGGCGCGCAGCTCGAACGTGGTGCGATCGAGGTCCAAGCGGCCCGCTTCGATCTTGGAGAAGTCCAGCACGTCGTTGATCACGCTCAGCAGCGTCTCGGCCGAAGAGCGCGCGGTCTGCAGGTAGTCGCGCTGCTCGTCGTCGAGCTCGGTGTCGAGCGCCAGCTCGGTCATCCCGATCACGCCATTGAGCGGTGTGCGGATCTCGTGGCTCATGTTGGCGAGGAACTCGCTCTTGGCGCGGTTCGCGCCCTCGGCCCGGTCGCGCGCCGCGGTCAGTTCGGCGTTGGCGCCCACCAGCTGCTGCGTGCGCGCCTGCACTTCGCCCTCGAGGCTCTCCTGGTGCGATTGCAGTTGCGCGTCGCGCTTCTGGACCTCGGCGAGCATGTCGTTGAAACCGTCGATCAGCTCGCCCACCTCGTCGTCGCCCGTGCGCACCGCCCGCTTCGAGTAGTCGCGCGACTGGCCGACCTCGTGCGTCACCGCCGCCAGGTGCAGGATCGGGCTGGCGATCACGCCCTGGAGCAGCGTGGACAGCACGAACGCGACCAGCATGGCGGCCAGCAGGACGATGCCGGCGATGAGGAAGTACCGCCGGATGCGCTCCTGCATCTCGAGCAGGTCGGAGCGGATGTAGACGGTGCCGATGGTCTCGTGGTCGAGCACGATGGGCCGGAACACGCCCAGCCAGCGCGAGGCGTGTTCGTAACTGTCCTTGTGCGCCCGCTGCGGCCACACCGCGTCGGCGGTGAGTTCGCGCTGGTAGGTGGCGAACGGCCGGTCCTCGGCGTCGTAGACACAGGCCGACAGCACATGCTTCTGCGCGTGCAGCGACGCCAGCACGCCGCGCGCGGCCTCGTTGTCCCCGAACGTGAGCGCCGCCGTGGTGTTGTCGGCGATCACGTCCCCGAGCGTGGCGAGATCCTGGGACATGGTCTTGCGGAACGTGTAGAGCTCGTAGCCCAAGAACGCGCCGCAGGCGAGGATCAGGGCCGCCACGCTCGTGAGCATGGTGATGAGCGACAGCTTGTGGCGGAGCTTGAGGTGGAACAGGGAGGTCATCGTCCCTCCGGTTCGCTGCTCACCAGCCGCGCGAGGGACAGCAGCTTGGCCGACAGCTTGAGACCGGTGCGCTCGGCGCGGTCGAGATTGACCTCGAAGCGCACGCGGTCGCCTTCGGTCGAGAACCCGACCATGCCGCCGTGGGCCGCGAAGCCGGGAGCATCACTCACGGTGAGGACCGCGGACGTATCCACGGCCGCGAGTGCGGCGACCAGTTGCGGCACCGCGCTGGAGGCCACGTAGAGGATCTGGCTGCCCTTCGCGTCCTGCGGCCGGCGGGCGAAGCGCACGAACACCGGATGCCCGTTCACGGACTTGCTCGACAACACACCGGCCAACTCGCCCGCGAGGTCGTCCTCGCCGAGGATCGTGAACACGAGCGGGCTTCCCGGCGTGGCCTGGATGTCGGGCCACTCCACGAACTTGGCGATGTTGTAGAGCAGGTTCGCCTTGGCCTGGTTCACGTCGGCGCGCACCACCGAGGCGGCGGCACCGAGTGCGGCGACGGCCATGGCGAGGCCCAGGAAGCCGGCGGACGCGCGGCGTCTCGGCCGCGGCGTTCGGGGCTTCCCGTGGCACCCTTCGCTGGGTGGCGGGCTGAGGGAAGGATCGAGGTGCGATCGCAATGCGCCATCTCCGTACGGCACGAGGATCGTGGGCGGAACGCTCGGGTTTTCGGCCACGCCGGCACCCGGCTTGAGTCCGGACGCGGGAATCCGCATGCTGCGGAGCCTGCCGTCCCCCTCACCCCCCGGAGTCCCGATGCCCTTCGCCTCACTCGGCCTGCCCGCTTCCGTCCTACGGGGCGTGCGCGCCGCCGGCTACCACACCCCGACGCCGGTTCAGCAGAAAGCCATCCCGCTCGTGCTCGAGGGCGTGGACCTCGTGGCCGCGGCCCAGACGGGCAGCGGCAAGACGGCCGCGTTCGTGCTGCCGATCCTCACGCGCATGCTCGACCGACCGCACGCCCTGCGCGCCCTGGTGCTCGCGCCGACTCGCGAACTGGCGGCCCAGATCGAGACCGCGGCGCGGGACCTGGCGCGCTTCACGCGCCTTCGCGTCGGCGTGGTATACGGAGGAGTCAATATCGGACCGCAGGAACGCATGTTGCGCGGCGAGGGCGTGGACCTGCTGGTCGCCACACCGGGGCGGCTCCTCGACCTGCAGGGCCGCCAGAGTGTCGCACTCGACGATGTCGAGGTGCTGGTGCTGGACGAGGCCGACCGCATGGTGGACATGGGATTCGCGCCCGACTTGAAGCGCATCCTGCGGCTGCTGCCGCGCGACCGGCAGACGATGATGTTCTCGGCCACCATGCCGCCCGCGCTCAACGACGTGGCGCGCGAAGCGCTGGTGGACCCGGTCCGTCTGGACCTCGCGCCCGCGACGCGCACCGTGGCCGGCATCACCCAGGCGGTCTACCCGGTGCCGCGCGGGCTCAAGACCGACCTGCTCGACGAGTTGCTGCGGCGCACCGACACGCGCGGCGTCATCGTGTTCGCGCGCACGAAGCGCGGCGCCGACCGGCTCGCTCGCCAGCTCGAGAAGCGCGGCCACTCCGTGGCGCCGCTGCACGGCGACCGCACGCAGTCGCAGCGCGAACGCGCGCTCCGCGACCTGAAGCGCGGCCGCATCGAGGTGCTGGTCGCCACCGACATCGCCTCACGCGGCATCGACGTCAGCGATCTCTCGCACGTCATCAACTTCGACGTGCCGGTCACAGCCGAGGACTACGTGCACCGCATCGGGCGCACGGCCCGCGCCGAAGCCACGGGCGACGCGTTCACGCTCATGAGCCACGAAGAGGAGCGTGACCTCAAGGCGATCGAGCGTTTCATCGGCAAGTCGATCCTGCGCGTGACGATCCCCGACTTCGACTACAAGAAGGCGCCCACGCCCCAGGAGGGCGGCTCGTCCGGTCACGGCGGGCGCGGCTCGGGTGGCCGGGGCAGCGGCCGGGGCGGGGAAGGCGGCTCGCGATCGGCGCCGCGCCCGGCGCCGTCCACGCCCTCCAGTCCGGTGCACGGCCGCAAGCCGCGCCGCTCGAGCCCCGGCGGCGGCCGCAGGATGTGATGCGCTCGGGCCGCGGTTCGCCACGGCCCGCCTAGTCGCGACCGCCCGGATAACGCATGCCGCGCAACTCGCGATACAGACGCACCGCATAGTTGTCGGTCATGCCCGCCACGTGGTCGGTGATGCGCACGAGCTGCTCGTAGCGTGTGTCCGTATCCGAGATCACCATGGAGCGGAGGGCACGCTGGTGTTCGCCGCGGAGCGTGCCGGGGGACAGCAGTGCGGTGACGAAGCAGTCGAGCAGTCCCTGGATCGCCTCCGCGCCCGCCAGTTCCATCTTGAGCACGTCGCGTGCGCCGTAGCACTGCTCGCGGCAGACCTGCTCGACCGCCTGGAGCTCGGCCGCGTGCGGAATGGAGCGCTTGAGCTCGTCGTCGAACGTGCATTCGAGGATGCCGTCCTGCTGCGACATGAACGCCCCCGCCAGTTCGTGGATGAGCGTGTCGATCGCGCGTGCGCGCAGCCAGCCCGCTCGGTCGAGGCGGTCGTTGCGGCCGGGGAGCGCTCGGCGGGCCTCCTCGAGCTGCCCGCTCGGGCCGGCCAGCGGCCGGACGAGCGACAGGTAATCGGCTTCGCTCACGTGCTTGAGGCGGAAACCGTCCTCGAGGTCGAGCAGCAGGTAGGCCACGTCGTCGGCCGCCTCGGTGAGGAACGCGAGCGGGTGCCGTGGCCAGTGGTCCGTGCCCGAGACCCGGCGCTCGAGCCCCAGGGCGGCGGCGGCACGCTCCCAGGCGGGCAGCTCCTGCACCATCAAGCCGTGCTTCTTGGCACTCCGTCCGGCACCCTTGCGACCGGTCGCGTCGGACGTGCACGGGTACTTCATGAACGCGCCCAGCGTCGCATGCGTGAGGCCCAGGCCATCCCCGCGGCGCGGCTGTTCGAGCCGCGTCAGGATCCGGAACGCCTGCGCGTTGCCCTCGAAGTGGAGCAGGTCGCGCCGCTCGCGCTCGTTGAGCGGATCCATGAGGCCGTTCGGGGCGCTGTGTTCGAAGTACTCCTGGATGGCGCGTTCGCCGACATGCCCGAACGGCGGGTTGCCGAGGTCGTGCGCCAGGCAGGCGGCCGCCACACAGTCGCCGACGTCGCGCGCGTCACGGCCTTCCGGCAGGACGGCCCCCGCCTCCACGAGCCGGCGGCCCACGAGCGTGCCGAGCGAGCGCCCGATCGTGGCCACCTCGAGGCTGTGCGTGAGCCGCGAGTGGACGTGATCGTCCACGGGCAAGGGGAACACCTGCGTCTTGTCCGCGAGCCGGCGGAAGGGACCACTGAACAGGATGCGGTCGTGGTCGCGCTGGAATGCGGAGCGTGCACTCGAGGCGGGTTCGGCCGCCGCCTCTTCACGCGAGTCGGGCAGCAGGTGTCGCCAGTCGAGGGTGCGGGGCAATCGGGGCTCCGAAGATGAAGGTTACGTGTTGCGACTGCGCCTGTTGCGGCTGTGAACTGCGAGGCGCTAGACTGACTACTGACCAAAGCATTTGCCGTTCTCGGTGCGCCCTCGGGGCTCACCGCACACCATAGATGAGTCCGACCGGAGATTCCATGAGCTCGAACGCGAAGTTGCAGGCGTGGGTCGAAGAGATGCGGGCGATGTGCAAGCCGGACCGCGTCGTGTGGTGCAACGGCTCCGATGACGAGTACCGGGAGATGTTGCGGCAACTCGTACAGGCCGGCACGGCCATCCCGCTCGACTCGAAGAAGCGCCCGGGCAGCGTGTTCGTGCGCTCGGATCCGGCCGACGTGGCGCGCGTCGAGGAGTTCACGTTCATCTGTTCGAGGCACAAGGAGGACGCGGGCCCGACGAATCACTGGCGCGATCCGGACGAGACCAAGGCCGCGATGAGCCGGCTCTACGATGGCTCGATGCAGGGTCGCACGATGTATGTGATCCCCTACAGCATGGGGCCGATCGGATCGGACATCTCGCGCATCGGCGTCGAGATCACCGACTCGCCCTATGTCGTGGCCAGCATGCACATCATGGCGCGTGTGGGCTCGCGCGTGCTCGACGTGCTGGGCGGCAAGGAGGACTTCGTGCGCGGCCTGCATTCGGTTGGCGCGCCGCTGCAGCATCCTTCCACGCCCGACTCGCCGTGGCCGTGCAACGCCACGACCAAGTACATCACGCACTTCCCGGAGACGCGCGAGATCTGGTCGTACGGCTCGGGGTATGGCGGCAACGCGCTGCTCGGCAAGAAGTGCCACGCCCTGCGCATCGCCTCGGTGCAAGCGCACGACGAAGGCTGGCTCGCCGAGCACATGCTGGTCCTCAAGCTCACCGATCCCAAGGGAACGAGCGCGTACATCGCGGCGGCGTTCCCATCGGCGTGCGGGAAGACCAATCTGGCGATGCTGAACCCGACGCTGCCGGGCTGGAAGGTGCAGACGATCGGTGACGACATCGCGTGGATGAAGTTCGGGATCGACGGCCGGCTCTACGCCATCAATCCCGAGGCGGGGTTCTTCGGCGTCGCGCCGGGCACGAGCGTGAAGTCCAACCCGAACGCCATGAAGAC
>Ga0315912_10003545_pt1 | contig 15429 bp, 10 predicted proteins | sample VfabasoilMG_FD_204469 | JGI IMG/M metagenome (GOLD analysis project Ga0315912, IMG submission 204469) | Garden soil microbial communities collected in Santa Monica, California, United States - V. faba soil | ecosystem: Environmental > Terrestrial > Soil > Garden | place: USA: California... | reverse complement strand
CGGATCTCACTGCTCACCGGGTTTTATAGCGGGAGCGGGTTTCTGTGTCCGAGTTGCCCCAACGACGGGCAGGGCGCCGACGCAAAGGACGAGGTGGATCGCGTCGCTGCCCACCTGCTCTTGTCCGCGACCCTCACGGATTTTCTCGAGGTGTATACCGGGGTCTACTCGTACAGCACGTCCACCAACCGCCCCGTGCAGCAGCTCAAGCAGGTCGTGGGCGATTGGTTGCTCGGGGCCAAGCTGTTCACGCCAGCGGAGCCGGGCCAGATCTTCAGCGCAGGTGGCGCCGTGGATTTCGGTTTCTCCACGGGCAGCGGCCAGGTCGGCCTGAAGGGCATCGATTCGATCAATCTGGGCCTGCGCGCTCTCGGTAGCGCGGATTTTTCGAAGCGCGAGGAAGACCCCATCCCGCTGCGGGCGCACGTCAACCTGAGCTACTACTTCGACAACTCCTCCAAGCTGGTCGAAGACTACGAGGCCGAGCAGGGGGAAAACATCGATCGCATCGAGCGCTTCAGCCTGGACATCAACCGCGTCGATTTCCTTCAGTTCGGCCTGGGCGTGGAGGGCATGTTCGAGACCGCACGGCCCTTCCTGGAGTGGAGCATCGACATTCCTGCCAACCGTCAGGCGTACACGTGCCAGCGCGATCTGGCGCCCGCCGGGGACAGCTGTCTGAGCGATCGCTCCGAATTTTCCACGACGCCGTCGCGGCTGAGCGCCGGCCTGCGCGTGACGCCGTGGCAAGCGGTCTCCTGGTGGCCCAGCGGCTTGGGGTTCACCGGGGCGCTCGATCTGGGGACGGGCGGCACGTCGGACTTCCTGGTGGAGGTGGCTCCCGAGGCGCCCTGGTCGCTGTGGTTCGGCCTCTCCTATGCGGCGGATACTCAACCGCGCGTCAAAATCCAGCAGATCGCGGCGCCCGTGGCAGCGCCCGCGCCGCACCTCGCCGTGCATGGCGTGGTGCTGGAGAAGGACACGACCAATGCCATCCCCGAAGCGTTGATCCATTTCGATGGCCGAGATCTGACCGGCCTGATCAGCACTGCCGACGGCCGCTTCATCACGGGGCCGCTCGACCCCGGGCGCTATACGTTCCGGGTCGCCGCCGCGGGCTACAAGGAGGGAACCTGTAGCGTGGACGTGAGCGAGATCGCAGTCCCCGCAAAATCCCCGGCTGCGCCCGCTGCCGCTGCGCCCGCGACCACGCGCGGCCTCGGGTCGGGCCCCGCCGCCGCGGAAAGTCTGCCGGGAGTGACGCCGATCACCTGCGAGCTCGAGCCCGTGCCCAAGGTCAGCAACATCAATGGGCGCGTCAGCGACAACACGAGCAGCGAGGCGCTCGGCTCGGCCAGCGTCCGCATCACGGACGTGCTCGGTCGAGAGCTCGAGCTGCAGGTGGACGAGGTCGGCGCCTTCCGCTTCGAAAACGTGCCGCCCGGTTCGGCGGTGATCACGATCCAGGCTCCAGGCTACCTGAAGAGCGTGACTCGGCTCGAGGTCGAGCCGTTGCAGGAGCTCGACCAACGCTTCCCCCTCTTGCCCGTGCCCAGCAAATCGAGCGTGCGGATCGCCAAACAACAGCTGGAGCTGACGACGCCGATCTCGTTCGGCGACGGTTCGGCCAAGCTGTCGCGCGAAGCGCTGTTTGCCGTGCAGGAGCTGGCCCCGTTCATCGAAGCGCACCCGGAGATCGGCCGCGTCGAGATTCAGAGCCACACCGCGGACGCCACGCCCAGCGCGATGACGCTGAGCACGGAGCGGGCCAACGCCCTTCGGGACGCGCTCGTCCTGCACGGCGTGGCGGCAGGTCGCCTCACGGCGCGCGGCATGGGCGGAGGCGATCCGCTGGTGCCCGCCGACAGCGAGGTCAGCCGGCGCAAGAACGAACGCATCATCTTCAAGCTGGAGCCCGCGACGGCCACGGGAGGCATCCTCGGGCCGCCCCCCAGCACGCCGAAAGCGCCCTAGAGAGCTGAATCTCGGCCCCTACTCGGGGGGGCGCCCGGCGTTCTCCTCGGCGATCTCGCCGAGCAACTCTTCCACGCGATCGACGGCGTCTTGACCCAGATCGTAGTAAAAATTCAGGTTCGGAGTGCGCTTGGTCGCCAGCCGCACCCCCAAGCCTCGGCGCAGCGCGGGCGCCGCGTGGTTGGCGGCCTTCACGAGGGCCTTGCGTGCCGCTTCATCCGGAGGCCCTCCGAGCACGCGAAAATGGATGTGCGCCACGGCAAGATCGGACGCAATGTCCACCCGGGTCAGCATGATCCCGGCCAGGCGCGGGTCAAACACCTCGCGGGCGAGCGCCTCGGCAACGTGCTTGCGAATCGTTTCCGCGACGCGGCGTGGTCGTAGGCTCCCGCTCATTCTCGCTTCCATTCTTCCGGCATCTCGAACTCGGGCCCATCTGCAGTCAGCGCCCGTTCGATGCCCCCGGACAGGCTGCGCCCACCAAAACCAAACGGCACGATCTCGGTCCGGACGTCCGCCAGCACCGCATCCGGCAAGACGCGGGCCATGCCCACCGCCGCCGAGATGATCTCGTCGCAACGTTCACTCTCGTTGGAGATCACCGCAACTCCCACGTTGGCGAGTTGCAGCTGCTCGACATCTCCGACCTCGGCCACGCTCACCGGCAATTTCGCTCGCATGCGATCCTTCAAGCTCTTGACGACCCGCCGCCGATCCTTCAGCGAGCGCGATCCCGGGATCTGCAGGACGATGCGAGCGATACCGACGAACATGGCGCTCCAGGCATCTCGAGGGGTCTGAGCAGCGAGGGGCCTGCAAGAGGCCCCCCGGATCACAAGGTTTGACGCACTTCTTCGACTTCCATCACCTCGATGAGGTCGCCCTCTTCGATGGCCGTGAATCCGTCGAAGACGATACCGCAATCCATACCCTCTTTGACCTCACGGGCATCGTCCTTGAAGCGCTTCAAGCTGGCGATGCGCCCGGACCAGACGAGCTCACCCTTGCGCAGCACGCGCGCCGTCGCGTTGCGCCGCACCACGCCCTCGGTGACCATGCAGCCGGCAATGACGCTGGTCTTGCCCAGCTTGAACAGCTGCCGAGCCTCCGCCTTGCCGATGAGGCGCTCCACCAACGTCGGGGCGAGCAGCCCTTCCATCGAGGAGCGAACGTCGTCGGTGACGTCGTAGATGATGCGATGCAGGCGGATCTCGATGCCTTCCTTCTGGGCCAGCGCTGCCGCCTTGCCCGCGGGACGCGCATTGAAGCCGACCACGATCGCCTTGGCTGCGATCGCCAGGTTCACGTCGCCTTCGGTGATGGCACCGACCGCGGCATGCACGATGGTGACCTTCACCTTGGCGGTGCTGAGCTCACCGAGCGCCGACGACAGCGCCTCCACCGAGCCCTGCACGTCCGCCTTGATGATCAGCTTCAGCTCGAGCTGGTCGCCTTGGCTCATGCGGCGCGCCAGCTCTTCCAGCGACACCTTCTTGTGCGAGCTCATCACCGAGCTCCGGCCGCGATGACGGCGCGATTCGGCGATCTCCTGCGCTTCCTTCAGGCTCTTCAGGATGTGCACCGGGTCACCCGCGGCCGGCACGTCGTTCAGGCCGATCACCGCCACCGGCACCGAGGGCCCGGCTTCCGTGGTGTTCTTGCCTCGATCGTCGAGCATCGCGCGGATCTTGCCGTACACGCTGCCCGCGAGCAGCACGTCGCCGCGCCGGAGCGTACCGGACTGCACCAGCACGGTGGCCACGGGGCCCTGACCGCGATCGAGCTTGGCCTCGATGACCACGCCGCTCGCCGGGCGGTTCTTGTTGGCGCGGAGCTCGAGCACTTCGGCCTGTAGCGCCACGTTCTCCAGCAGCTTTTCCACGCCCTCGCCCGTGATGGCCGAGCATTCGCAGAACATGGTGTCGCCGCCCCACTCTTCCGGAACGAGACCCACTTCGCTGAGCTCGCGCCGCACCCGCTCGGGTTGCGCGCCCTCTTTGTCGATCTTGTTGACGGCGACCACGATCGGCACCTTGGCCTGCCGCGCGTGCTGCACCGCTTCTTTGGTCTGCGGCATCACACCGTCGTCCGCCGCGACCACCAGGATCACGATGTCCGTGGTCTGAGCGCCGCGCGCACGCATCTGAGAGAACGCCGCGTGACCTGGCGTATCCAGGAACGTCACCGAACCGCGCGACGTCATCACCGAATAGGCGCCGATGTGCTGGGTGATGCCGCCGGCTTCACCCTCGGTCACCTGACTCTTGCGGATGTAGTCGAGCAAGCTGGTCTTGCCGTGGTCGACGTGACCCATCACGGTCACGACCGGGGGACGCGGCTCCATGTCCGGGTCCACTTCGCCGACCGTGTCCTCGAGGCCCTGTGCGGCCACCAGACGATCGGCTTCGCTCACGGTGACGTCTTCGACCTCCCACCCGAACTCGTTGGCCACGATCTTGGCCGTGTCGGGCTCCAGGTTGGAGTTGATGTTCACCCCGGTCATGCCGAGGCTCATCAGCTTCATCAGCACTTCACCGGCCTTCGCGCCCATCTTGCCGGCCAGCGTCTGCAAACTGACGCTGCCCTCGATCTTGACGATCTTCTTGTGCGCCGAGCGCTCCTGCGTCACGGGCGCGCCGCCAGTGCGCCGCGGGGATAGCGAGCCGATGCCGCGATGGCGCATGTTGCCGCCGCGCTGCGGTCCACCCCCGCCCATGCGGTTTCCACCGGTCATCGGACCCGTGGTGCGCGGTCGAGCCGCGCCCCCGGGACCTGCTGCGGCTCCGCTCTTGGCGTCGTATTGGACACGGCGCGGAGTGGCGCTGCGGGGGGGCTGCGGCATCGGTACGCCCGCACGACCCTCCCAAACTTCGATGCCGGTCTTCGGCCGCGGCCGCGCCGCGGGTTGCACCGGCTCGGCTGCTCGTTGCTCGACGCGCTGCTCTGCGACCGGAGCCGAAGCGACCGCCGACGTCGGGGCTTCCGACGGCGCCGGGGCCTGGATGGGAGCCGCAGGTACGTGCACGCCATTGGTGCTCGGCTCGAGCTTCTGCTCGACCGGGGCAGGCCGCGCGTGACTTTCCGGCGCGGGCGCAGGCGCGGACTCCACGGAGGGTTCGACCGCCGGCGCAGCCGCGACGGGCACGGCTGCCACGGGTGCAGCAAAGACGGGCTCGGGCGCGCTGACCACCGGCGGCGGAGCGGACGGCTCGGGCAGCGGAGCAACCGCCACTGGCTGCGGCTCGGGCGCGGCTCGGCGCTGCGGCTCGGGCGCGGGGCGCCGTGGCACGGGGGCGCTCACCGGCTCGGGCGCAGGTGCGGCCTTGTTCTGCCGCAACACGACGGGCTGCGCGGCCTCCTCGGCCGGCGGGGGTGACGACTCGCTGCCGTCGGGACGCGCACGGCGCTTGACGACGGTCGGACGAATCCGTTCCTCGGACGCCTTTTGACCGCTCTGCCGCTCGAGGTGACGCTTCACGCGATCGATTTGCTCAGGCAGCACGGCGCTCATGTGGTTGCGCACGTCAGTGACGCCGACCGACTGGAACAAGGCCACCAAAGCCTTGTTGTCCATCGCCAGATCTCGGGCGACCTCGTAGACACGCATCTTGCTCATAGAACCTCCGCACAGCCGGAGAGCAAACTACTCAGCCCGTAGTTCTCACTCACGAAGCTTGTGCCTCCGCGCCCTGCTTCAATTTCGCGCGACGCGCCTCAATCTCCGGCACCTCCGCGCTCAAAAATTCCCTGGCCGCGCTTTGTACCGCGCGTGCCTTGCGATTGGAGAGACCGGTCTTGATGCTCAAGCGATCCGGATCCTCCCGCACGACATCACGAATCGTGCGATAGCCGCCCTCTTCCAAGAACTGCAAGGTGCGCAGGCCGACGCCGGGCACCAGCTGCAAGAACTCGCGCTCGGTCGGCGGCTCCTCCCGGTTACAGGCAATCTCGAGCCGCTCCATACGCAGGCGGTCCATGGCGGCAAGCGCGTTCTGTTGCAAGGCCTTGGCGCCGTCGGGGCCGCTGATCCCGTCGATTGTGGTGAGCTCGTCCGTACCCGCTTCCGCGACCTCTTCCAGAGCGCGAAAGCCGAGCCGATACATGGCACGCGCCAGCGGCTCTTCCACGCCCTCGATCTCGCGGAACGCGGTCAGCGCGTCCTCTTCCATCGCCTTGAACTTCGACTCGCTGATGATGTCGAGCTTCCAGCCGGTGAGCTGCGAGGCGAGCCGAACGTTCTGGCCCTTGCGCCCGATCGCGAGCGAGAGCTTTTCATCGGGGACCACCAGCTCCATGCGGTGGTCCGCCTCGTCGACGATCACCTTGTTCACGTCCGCGGGCTGGATGGCAGCGATGATGTAGCGCGCGACGTCCTGATCGTACGGCACGATGTCAATCTTCTCGCCGCGCAGCTCCTGCACCACGGCTTGCACGCGCGAGCCCTTGATGCCGACGCACGCGCCCACCGGATCGACATCCCCGTCGCGGGTCGTGACGGCGATCTTGCTGCGCGAGCCGGGCTCCCGAGCGACGCTGACGATGCGCACGATGCCCTCGTAGATCTCCGGCACCTCGGACTCGAACAGCTTCTCCACCAGCTGCGGAGCACTGCGCGACAAGACCACGATCGGACCGCGCGCCTCGCGGTCGATGTCCTTCACGTAGGCGACGATGCGATCCCCGGGGCGGTACGTCTCGCGCGGCGTCTGCTCGCGGTACGGCAGCACCCCCTCGGTCTGTCCCAGATCGACGATCACGTTGTGACCGCGCTCGAAGCGCCGGATGATGCCGCGGATCAGCTGACCCTTGCGGTCCTTGAACTGGTTGTAGATGACGTCGCGCTCGGCGTCCCGCACCCGCTGCAAGAGCACCTGCTTGGCGGTCTGCGCGGCGATGCGGCCAAATGAGCTGCGCGCCTGCTTCATGTCGAGCACCGCGCCGAACTCCTTGTCCTGCTGCTTGGCTCGATCGGCGTCGCGCGGATGCCAGAACACCTGAAATCCGAGTTCTTCACCCAGATCCGCTTCGAGCCCGTGGCGACGCGCCAGATCCGCCGAGATTTCCCGCTCGGGCTGGGCCACCTGCTCCACCACGCGCATGTACTGGAACAGATCGATGGAGCCCGTCTGGTCGTTGTACTGGGCTTCGAGCTCGCGCGTCGGACCGAACGCGGCCTGCGCTGCCTTGAGGATCGCCGCTTCCATCGTCTCGACGAGAACGGCCCGGTCGATGCCCTTCTCCTGCGCGACCTGATCGACGATCATCCCCAGATTGCCCGTAAAGTCGGGAGTTTGTACTGCCATGGACGTAACCTGACCCTTTACTTTCGACCCTGTGCTGCGGGACGCCGGCCGGCTTTGGAGCGCGGCGCCGGAGCAAACCCCATCCCCTGCCAATCAACGACGAGCTGTCCCGAACGAATCTCTTCGAACGCCACGACGCGCCTCGGCGGCGCATCGCTGCCGCCCGGCGCGTCACTGCCCTGCGGCGCAGGATTGCCTTCCGGCAAAACAGCGTCCGGGTCGGCGAGCAACACGCGCCCCTCGCCATCGACCCCTGCCAACCTCGCGGTGAAGACCGATTGCCCGTCTGCGCCCGGCGCCGCCAGCTTGAGCTTGACGAGTTGCCCGACGAAGCGGCGGTAGTCCTCGATCGTATACAGCCGGCGATCGAGACCGGGCGAGCCGACCTCCAGCCGGTAGGCACCCTCGAACAGGCCGTTCGCGTCGAACGCGGCGGACAGATCCCGAGACACCCGCGAGCACACGTCGAGCGTCACGCCCTGCCCCGGCGCGACCGCCTCCGCGCTCTCGACGGTCAGATACAAGAGGCGCCCTTGCGCATCCGTGCGCCAGACCAACTCCACGCCCGCCAAACCGTGGGCGCGCAGCACCGGCGTGATCACGTCGAGGACGCGCTCACGGGGCAGGCCGGGAAGTTTCTCGTAGGCAAACATGAATGGAGCTCGCGCGGCAGCGGCGAACCCAGCCCTGGCGAGGAACCGACCCCCAAAAAAAAAGGATCCCAACTGGGATCCGCAATGGGAACGCCACCCACCGAGTGGGCGCGAGCAACGTAGCCAAGTCGAGTGGCCTGCGCAAGCTCGCAGGGGCCCAGGTCACTATCGGCCATTTGGCCTACCCCGCGTAGCCGGGCTCGCCAGGAGCGAGGGGCTCGGCGATCGGCCACAGGCGGCCTTCCAGTTCGAGCCCGGGTGCCCCCGACGGGGTCTCCACCAGGTAGGGCCAGAGTGCGGTCTGGGCGCCCGGCATGAAGCGCGCGTCGAATTGCCCCAGCTTGACCCGGCAGTAGAGGGCCTCCCGAGGGCCCGAGCGCAGGCTCTCCGGAGCCAGCAGCTCCGTACTGCCGTCCGAGAGCGCGAGTTGTAGGCCGCCGGCAGCGGCGCGCAGCCCGCGCACGAAATAGGGCACGTCCTCCACGCCAAAGTAGCTCCAGTCGTAGCCGTTGCAGAGAATGAAGCGGCCATCGTCGGGATGGCGCCGAATCCAGGTGGCAAACGCCGCTTGCATGCCCGGGTGGCGCACCAACTCCCCCGCGTGCCAAAATCGCCCCTGGCCGTCCAAGCGGATGCTGCTCTCCCGCGACTGCCCCGGCGGCGGGGGCATCCGGAAGAACTCGGGGTGATCCATGGGCAACATCGTTCGGCTCCGCAACTTCCTTCGCGCCGGGGCCTCCCGCCCGTTAGACGGAGAGTACATGACTTCGACGAGCGACCCCGACCAGTCTGCAAACCGCGGCTATTACGATGCCTTTGCGAAAAACTACGAGGCCGAACGCGGGGCTCGGAGCCGCGGCGGCTACCACGACCTGATCGACGAGCTCGAGGCCGAGTTCGTACGCCGCTTTGCCACGGGCAAAGACGTGCTGGAGGTGGGCTGCGGGACGGGGCTCGTCTTGCGCCGCATCGCCGAGTTCGCGCGCTCCGCGCGCGGGGTCGATCTGTCGCCCAAGATGCTGGAGCTCGCCCGTGAGCGGCAGCTCGACGTGCAAGTCGGCAGTGCCACGGAGCTGCCGTTCGCCGATGCCAGCTTCGACGTCAGCTGTTCCTTCAAGGTACTGGCGCACGTGCAGCAGATCGAACGAGCCCTGGCCGAGATGGTGCGGGTGGTGCGCCCCGGGGGCCACGTGCTGGCCGAGTTCTACAATCCCTGGAGCCTGCGCGCTCTCGCCAAGCGCCTGGGCCCTCCCGGCAAGATCGCCGAGGGCGTACACGAGGGCCAGGTGTTCACCCGCTACGACTCGCCTCGAACCGTGGAGCAGCTGATCCCGTCCGGCTGCCGGCTCGTGGCGTCGCGCGGCGTGCGCATCGCGATCCCCAGCGCGCTCGTGATGCGAGTGCCCGTGCTGAACAGCGCGTTCCGATTTGCCGAACGGCGGCTCTGCGACACCACGCTGGGCCGCTTTGGCGGCTTCTGGATTGCCGCGCTCGAGGTGCCGCTCAAAACTCCCCGCTGACGCCGGCCCAGCCGAGGCCGAGGTTGGGCCGTACGCGGGCCCCCTCGGGTTTGGGCGCTTCCGGGGCGCGCAGCGCATCGGGCAGCACGCGCTTGCGCTGCCCGACGGCGACCTCGCTGCGATACGACAGATTCGCCTCCAGAATACCGGCAAAAACTACGCCGATCAGCGCGATCACCGAGGCCGTGCCCACCTGGCGCGCCGCCTTGACCTTGCTGGTCAGATCCTCGCTGTCGAGCGGCGCCCGCCCGCCCTCCGCCTGGGAGTGCAGTCCGAGTTCGATCGACGTGGCGGTGATGGCCGTGACCGCGAGCACCGCCTCACTCGTGAAGAAGATCCAGCCCAGGGTGCGATCCTCATTTTGAAACTGGCCCATGCCAAACGGCACCCAGGCCATCCAGCGATCGTTCCTGCGCACCACCGTCTCCAGCGACGCCAGGCGTTCCAGCTCGGCCACGCGCCAGCGCTCGCGCTGCTCGGCGCGCGCGCGCGCCTCTGCTTCTTGACGACCGCGCTGGAGCTCCTCTTCCTGCTGGCGCTCGAGCGCCTCCATCAGGCTGCTGCGCACCTCGAGGTAGACGTCGACGACCGCCTGCGGAAAGACCACCGGATCGGGCGCCTCGAGCTGCCGGTCCTCCAGGATGGCCTGGCGAAACTGCTGCCGCGCCTCGTCGGCCTTGCCCGTGGCGATCAGACACGCCGCCAGGTACACGCGCGCCACGCTGCGCTCCTTGAGCTGCAGATGGGATGCCTGCTCCAGCAGGCGCGTGAAGGCGTCGACGCAGGCCGCGTATTTGGCCGACTCGTAGTAGATGCGAGCCCGCTCGAGTGCCGCGGCCGCGTCGAGCTCCCCCGAACCCGACGCCGCGCTGCCCGGGCGACTCCCCGCCGCAGGCGACTGCCCCCGCGCCGGGGAGCTCATGCAAAGCAAGCCCGCCGAGAGGAGACTGGTGACGCGGAGACTCGGTGCAGCCATCGGAGGCCAGGCCCGACTTTGGACCGTAGCCCTGACTTTAGCGATCTCGGACGGCTACGGCCATGGAATAACCGTCGTCTGCCCCGCTCGCAGCGTGACTTCGATCTTTTGCGGCAAAGGGGCCGCCACCTTCTGCGGCAACGCCGCCGCCGCCTCGGGGGAGGAGGCCGCGTTGGCGGCCACCTCGGCGCGTAGCGTGCAGGTGCCGGTGACGCTCACGCGCGACATGGTCACCTTTCGTTCACCGGGAAAGCGTTGCTCCCCGGAGAACAGGGTCGGGCAGGTCAAGACCCCGCGCAGGTCCTCGTCGGCGCTGACCCGCAGCGTGGCATCGACGAACGGAATCTCGCCGATCACTTCCAGGGGCTCCTCGCCGGCCGTCACCACGATGGTGCGCTCCGAGCTCTGGCAGCAGGTGTTGTCGGGCGCCAGGAAGGCGAAACGATGCGGGCCCAGGCTCAGCGGATGCCGCACACCCCCAAACCACTGCACCGGCTCCCCGTCGATCTGCAGCGTGCCGCCCATGGCCCCCGTGATCCGGACCACCACGTCGCGCGTCGCCGTGCTGGGGTCTGAATCGACGCCGCCCGCGGCCCGCCGTGGCGACAGAGGGCGCGGCGCGGCAGGGCGAGGCGACGGCTTGGCAGGCTCGGCACCGGGGCTCGGTAGCTCGCCGACCAGGGCTGGCGCGCTCACCGCGACGTTCCCGTGCCCTTCCTGAGGAGCGCCCGGGGCTGCGCCGGACGCAGCGGGGACCGGCGCGGCCGGGCGTGGCACGGCACCGGCGCCGGGGCCCGGCCCGGGCTCCACGCTCGCCGGAATCAGCTGTCGCGAGATCGCCACCCCGACGAGCGCCACGCCGGCGGCGATCAACACGCCGCGCCCCACGCGCCGCAACTCGCGCGTCCGCGCCAAGCCCGACACGCGGCGCAGGAGCTGACGGTCTCCCGGGCGGTACGCGAGCGCGCGCCCAAACAGCTCCGCCGCCACCCCGATCTGTCCCTCGGACCGCGCCTGCGTGCCGCGTTCCACCAGCCGCTTTACCAGCTCGTCTTGAAACAGCGGATCCGGCCGGAGGACGGCCTCGAGCAAGGGCTGCGGCTTGGTAAAGCCGAGATTCGCCAGCTCCCGACGCAAGCCATCGATCAGCGCCTGCACGCTGTCGAAGCGCTGCTCGGGCAGGCGCGCGAGCGCGCGGCTAGCGATGCGCGAATAGCTGGCGCCGATCTTGGCATCCTGCCGTTCGGCGGCGATGAACTCACCGTCCAGCACCCGGCGCAGAACCTGGGCGGGATGATCGCCGTAGAAGGGCAGCCTGCCGACCATGGCCTCGTAGAGCAGCACGCCGAGCGCAAATACGTCCGTGCGAGCGTCGACCGCACCGCCCTCGATCTGCTCGGGCGCCATGTGTGCGGGTGAACCGAGAACCTGACCGGTAGAGGTCACGCCTTGCGCGTCCAGCAGCTTGGCGATGCCGAAGTCCGTCAGCTTGACGCGCATCGGGCTACGCTCATTCTCGGAGTCGCAGCGCGGTAGCTCGATCAGGACGTTCTCCGGCTTCACGTCACGATGGATGACGCCCTGCCGGTGCGCGTGCTCGAGCGCGGCGCCGACTTCGATCGCCACCGCCGCAGCGACCTCCGGCGGCAGCGGCCCCTCGCGCAGCCGATCGCGCAGGGTCACGCCCCGCACCAGCTCGACCACGAGATAGCGCTCTGGCTCCTCCGGATCGGAGACGTCGTAGACCTCGACGATGCCCGGATGCCGCAGCTTGGCCACGGCAGTGGCCTCGCGGGCGAAGCGCTCGGCCACCTCGGAGCTGTCGCGCAGGTGGCGATGGATCAGCTTGACCGCCACCTCCCGCCCGAGCCGGCGGTCGCGCGCCCGGTAGACCGTCGCCATGCCGCCGTGACCGATCTCCTCCAGCAGCTCGTATTTGGTGAGCTCGGGCAGCCTCAGTACGGCGGTCATCGATCCGTGCTCTCCAGTAGCACCAATACGCCGTCCCCCGGCGTTTGCTTGATATGTAGCGCGCCTGAGCCGGCCTGGCGCGGGGTATTTCCGGACGCCCCGCCCGCCCGTGGCGCAGCCCGCGGGCAGCGCCAGAAAAGCCAGCGTGCACGCTCCTCCCGCACCCCGACGCGCAAGAGGCGCAGCCCTGAGAGCTTTCCCCTCAGCGGAGTCTTCCATCAAGAACGGAGTCTGGGCCCGCGCCCGCTTACGATCTCGAAACTATCGAGGCCCGGGCTCACGGCTCGCCCGTCCCTGCGAGCTTGGCCGTCGACCCGCAGCCGCACGGCGCACGAGCGCGCGCGATGACGGCGTCACTCAGGACGCGACGCGCGTTCGGCGCGAGCCGGGGCCTGGACCCGGTTCCCGGCGGCGCGTACCGCTCGGCCGGCGACCGGTGCCCGAACGTGCTCGGTTCTCGGAATCTGGCTGCAGGTTGGCGCCTGCCTTGACCGACACCGCTCCGCCTCGGCCCTCGACCTCGGCCACCACTTCCACGCCGAGCGTGCGGCAGCGCAAGGTCACGCGCTCCAGATCCACTCCCGCCGCGACGAGCAGGCCCCCAGGAGGCGATGGCTCGATGAACAGATCGGCGGTCTGGCGACGCGTGCGCAACAACTCGCGCAGCTCCGGATCGTCCACCCAGAGAAAACCCGGTGTGCTCACGTATTGCGCGCGCCCGAGTACGGCGCTCGCCTGCACCAGGGCTCTCGACAACGGCTCGGGCAGCTTGGCCACCGCTTCCAGACGCTGGCGGATCAGCGCCGCTTCCAGGCCCGATGCCAGGGCGTTGGCGACGGTGCTCGGCGTGATCACCACGTCGAGCTGCTCGTCGACGCGACCCACCTCCACGAACGGGACGAGCGACAGCATCTGCGCCACGCGCACGTCGTCCCCCAGGCGCAGCACCTGACTGTCGACGAAGAGACTCTGGCGTTTGATCTCGGGGGCCTGCCCCGACAGGTAGGCACGACCCCGCGGCGTGATGCGCAAGATCCGCGCGGCCGCGCCGACGAGCGGTGCCCGTTGCTCGGCGGCGACATCCCAGCCCTCATCCAGATCCGAGAGCAGCGCATCCGCGTCGTCCGCAGCATCGGCATCGGCGTTGGCATTGACATGGCCGACGACGGTCGGCGCGGGCGCGGCCCCAGCGCCATTCAACTCGAAGGCTTCCAGCCCGGGACCGTCCGGCTCGCCTACGTCGACGCAGCCGAGTACGTGCAGGCTCTCGAACGCGATCCGCTCGGCGACTCGGCTCAGCGTGCTCTCCCGAGGATCGACCCCGCAGCGCTGCGCCCAGCGTTCGAGCAGACGCGCCAGCCCCGGAGCGCGGCTATCGGTGAGCAGGAACCCTGAAATGGCCTGCCAGGGAATCCAGCGCCCCTCACCGAGATCCATCAGGCTCTCGAGGACGATGGTGCGGATGATTCCGATCACGCTCGCCTCGCGGGACGGCCCGGCCGCCCGCAGCACTTCACCCTCGGGCCGCGCCTCATCCCAGGCCCCACCCTGATGCCATACATCGAACAGCTGGCGCCCCAGCTCGTTCAGGGTCCAGCCACCGGGCGGAGCGCTGGCATTGCGCGCCGACGCATCCCACAGCCCTACCGCTCGGCTGAGCGCCGCGATCAGCGCGACCCGTTGCGCATCTTGCCCAAAGCGCGTCGCAAAGCGCGTGATGAGGGAGCGCGGCGTGCCGAGATCACTCCTCACGTCCAGGTTGCGCTCCCGCACGAGCGCCGCCATCGCCAGCGCGAGTGGAGCTGGATCGTGCGCGAAGATGGCGCGGCGCGGAGAATGATCCTCCGCTTCGACGACGGCGCGGATCTCCTTCCGCCGCTCATCCCGCGCGGCGCGCCGCCCCGCTCCGATGAGCACGGCCACCTCCGACGGAACGACGTGGCGGTTGGGATGGATCGGGACCAGAAAGCCGCGACGCTCCAGCGCAAACCCGACGCCACGACGAGACGGCGTTGCGCCCGCAGCACCACGCAGCCGGAGCGGCTCTCGCTCGAGCTCGAGCAACTCCTCCGTGTCCACCTCACCGCCGAGTTCTTCGATCGCGAGCAGCAAGCGCCGCTCCGCGGAGGCCAGGCTGTCGATCTCCCGCTGCAGTTGCACCGGATCCGTCAACACGATCCAGGCGGATTCGAGCGACAGCGAAAGCGGGTTGGTCGCCGAGCTACCCAGGTAGTGAGAGGCGATCGCGGACGCGACGCTGGGACTGGCCTGGGTGAGCAGCGCGCGGATGCCGCGCGGATTCTCCCCTTCCCAGCTCTTGAGCTGCACCATGTACGCAATCGGCAGGAGCAGCTCGGCACCGCCGCCCTCCCCCGCCCGCGCAAAGACGAGACCCCGCGCCACGAGCGGCTCCACGGCGGACGGCAAAGCGTCCACGCGCAGCACGCCTTTGGCCTCCACGATTCGATGCAACAGTTGTTGTGCAGTGGCCGGCAGACATGCCGGGTCCCTCGCCTCGGGCAGGCAGACCAGCGCCCGCGCGACCTGAGCCGGGGCGTCGATGCGTTTGCCGCGATCGATCTCGATGCGCAAACCCTCGACGATGGCCTGAAGCTCCCGAGCGGGCAGCAAGCGCAGCACCTGCTCGAGCCGGAGGGCACGAGAGCGCGGGGGCTGCGACGGAGAGGAGGAACGAGGGGAAGTCACTGGGAGCACTCGAGGAGGGACAGGCGAGAGACGATGTGGGGGGCGGCTGGGCTAGGGGCGAGGGCTACAGGAGGAGGAGCTACGGACAGGAGAGCAATGCAGGAGGTGCTCGAGTCTCCGACGCGCATGGACGAAGGACGAATCTAACACTCCAGCAAGCTAAGAAAGCGCAATCCCCGGTTTCTGTCCAGCGCGACCGTGGAGATCGCACACTCTTTCTCTGCGGCGTGGATCTTTTCCCTAGCTGGTCGTTCTCGTCCGCGACGCACGCTTGCTCGACGGCCCGAGGACGATGCAACTTCTGCCTCAGCCGCTGCCTCAGCCGC
>Ga0315912_10003544_pt1 | contig 15431 bp, 12 predicted proteins | sample VfabasoilMG_FD_204469 | JGI IMG/M metagenome (GOLD analysis project Ga0315912, IMG submission 204469) | Garden soil microbial communities collected in Santa Monica, California, United States - V. faba soil | ecosystem: Environmental > Terrestrial > Soil > Garden | place: USA: California... | reverse complement strand
TTTCCCGAAGTCGATCGTGTCTTCGGCACAGTCGGGCGCTCGACGACGGCTACTGACAACTCGACGTACGGGATGTTCAACACGACGCTGACGCTCAAGCCGCGCCAGGAATGGCGTCCCGGCATGACATTCGATCGATTGCAGGCCGAGTTGAACGACGCGCTTCAGATTCCAGGATTGCGAAACGTCTGGACGCAGCCGATCCGAAGCCGTCTCGACATGTTGTCCACCGGCATGAAGACACCCATCGGTGTCAAAGTGCTCGGGAATGATGTCGCCGTGCTCGAGGATCTCGGTCAACGGGTTGCGGCGATTCTGACCGGTGTTCGCGGCACGCGGAGCGTGTACGCGGAGCGACTGTCCGCGGGCTATTACACCGACATCCGGCCCAATCGCGAGGCGCTGGGCCGATATGGGCTCAGTGTTCAGGACGTGGAGGACGTGATCCGATCGGCGATTGGGGGAAGCAACATCGGCGAGGTTGTCGATGGTCGTGAGCGATACCCGATCAATGTGCGATACGGCCGTGATTTCCGTGACGACGTGCCGGAACTCGAGCGAGTGCTCGTCCGAACGCCGGCCGGAGCGCAGGTTCCGCTGGGACAGTTGGCAGACATCAGCGTCACGACCGGGCCTGCGATGATTCGCGACGAGAACGGGCGATTGGCAACCTATGTCTATGTGGACGCCGATGACCGGGATCTCGGTGGGTATGTCGCGCGGGCACGGGCAGCGGTTGAAAGCGAGCTTCCCTTGACCGCCGGCTACGGACTGGAGTGGGCAGGTCAGTACGAGAACCAGTTGCGCGCATCCGCGCGACTACGTGTGCTCGTGCCGCTCGTCGTCTTCACCGTCTTCGTGATTCTGTATTTCACTCTTCAATCTGCGACCGAAGCGCTCATGGTCATGCTGTCCGTGGTCTATGCAATGACCGGAGGGCTCTTGATGCAGTGGTTGCTCGGGTACGAGTTTTCCGTTGCCGTCTGGGTGGGCTACATCGCGCTGTTTGGTGTCGCGGTGCAGACCGGCGTCGTGATGGTGGTGTACCTGCAGGAAGCCCTCGACGCGCGCCTGCGACGAGGGCAACCGTTAGTCGAGTCCGATCTCTTCGAGGCGGTGATGACTGGAGCCGTGCTTCGATTACGCCCGAAGCTGATGACGGTGCTGACGACGCTTTGCGGACTGCTCCCGATATTGTGGAGCACTGGCGTGGGGGCTGATGTTCTGAAGCCGATCGCCGCACCGATTGTCGGCGGGATGATCACATCGGCAATTCACGTGTTGATCATCACGCCGGTCATCTTCTTCCTCATGAAGCGACGAGCGCTGCTCAGGCCTGCCTAGACGATCGTGACATCCGGGATCGGGACAACGAACTGCCCGCCCCAGCTGCGGATGTGGGCCATCTGCGCGATGATCTCGTCCTTCACGTTCCACGGCAGAATGAGCACGTAGTCCGGGCGCGTCTCACTGATCTTTGCAGGTGTGTAGATGGGGATGTGCGTGCCAGGTGTGAACCTGCCGTGCTTGTACGGGTTCCTGTCAACTGTGTAGTCGAGAAAATCGGTCCGGATACCGCAGTAGTTCAACAGGGTATTTCCTTTACCCGGAGCTCCGTAGCCCACAACGGTGCGGCCTGCGCTCTTCGCATCAATCAAGAAAGCGAGGAGCCGGCGCTTGGTTGCCTTCACCTTCTCGCCGAAGTTGGCGTAGGTCTCCATCCGATCGAAACCAAGCTCCAGCTCTCGACGAAGAAGTTCTTTGGCTCGCGCTTCGATCGGTTTGGTCTCGTCTTCCTGATGCTTGGCGTAGATCCGCAGTGAACCGCCATGGGTCGGCAACTCCTCGACGTCGAAGAGAGTCATGCCATGCGACGCGAAGATCTTGCTGGCGGTCAGGAACGAGAAGTACGAGAAGTGCTCGTGATAGATCGTGTCGTACTGGTTGTTGTCGATCAGCTGCTGCAAGTGCGGAAACTCGATCGTGACCACACCGCGCTCGTGAAGCAGGATCTTGATGCCGGCGACGAAGTCGTTGATGTCGGGCACCTGGGCGAGCACGTTGTTCCCGATCACGAGATCGGCCTTCTTCCCCTGCGCGACGAGCTCGCGGGCCGTTTCACGCCCGAAGAACTTCACCAGAGTCGGTACTCCCTTCGACTCTGCCACCTTCGCGACGTTGGCGGCGGGTTCGACGCCCAGCACGGGCACGTTCCGCGCAACAAAATACTGAAGCAGGTATCCGTCGTTGCTGGCGAGCTCGACGACGTGACTGTTCGCGCCAAGGTTCCACCTGGCGATCATCTGGTTGGTGTAACGCTCCACGTGCTGCAACCAGCTGTCGGCGTACGACGAGAAGTACGCGTACTCAGTAAAGATCTCAGCGGGGCTGACGTACTCTTCGAGCTGAACGAGGAAGCATTGTTCGCAGACCAGGACGTGGAGCGGATAAAAGGCCTCCATGCTATTGAGTTGGTCGGCTCGCAAGAAGCTTTCACAGAGCGGCGACATCCCGAGATCGACAAACGTGTGGCGGAGAGGCGCTGCGCAGTGGCGGCACTGCGGCGGCGTCAGGGCCGACACATTGGCACCCGTGGTTGTTTCCAGAACCGTTCGTTCAGTCACGCCAAAACCTCTCTCAAGCGGGCTTGAAATCGGGGTATTCCCTGTCCCGTGTGGAAATCACTGATACCGGTAGCGGCCAGTCGATACGGAATGTCGGGTCGTTCCACCGGACGCCACGCGCCGCCGACGGCTCGTAGAACGCGGACATCTGATAGAAGACCTCGGAGTTGTCCTGCAACGTCATGAACCCGTGCGCGAACCCTTCCGGGATGTACAAGGCGCGATGGTTGTCGGCCGTCAGCTCGACGCCGACGTGCTGCAAGTAGGTCGGCGACCACTGTCGAAGGTCGATGATGACGTCGTAGATCGCGCCCTTCGTGCAGCGAACGAGCTTGATCTCGGCATGCGGCGCGACCTGATAGTGCATGCCGCGCAGCGTGCCCTTCGCCGTGTTTCCCGACACATTGCATTGCACGACCGAGGGGCTGAGGCCTCGGTCCGCGAACTCCCGCGTGCACCACGAGCGCGCAAAGAAGCCTCGTTCGTCAACGTGTTGCTCCACATCGACGATGACCGCGCCCGAGAGTCCGGTTTCGGTGAAGACCACTATCGCCTCGCTCCCTGCCCGGCAAGCTGCTCGCGGTGCCACTCGACCGTTGCTCGAAGGCCGTCGTCGAGCGACGTCGTCGCGGTCCATCCGATGAGTCGGTTCGTTTCCTCGACGCGTGCCGCGTGAGGGCGCTCGAAAGGCCGATCCGGGATTGCGCCAAATCCGGCGTCGATTTGCGTGCCGATAATGTGTCGAATGCGCGCGATGATCTCCCGGATACTGACGAGAGCTCCAGTTCCCAGATCGATCGTCCTCGCGTCAACGAACTCCGACGAGGCCACCGTAAGGAACCCTTCAACGACGTCGTCAACGTACACCCAGTCGAGAGCGCGATCACCGCTACTCACACGTGGAGCGTCACCGTTCATGAACGACGTGACGACATAGGGGAGCAGCTTGGTTGAGTCCCACTGGCCGGGGCCGTAGACCATGAAGGGGCGCGCGATGCTCACCGGCAGTTGATACAAACCGTGAAACATTCGCGCGTATGCGTTGCACGCCCATTTGCTCGCCGCATAAGGGGAGCAGAGCACGCCATTGGGATCGTCAGGAGAGGGCTCTTGCATCGAGCCGGCGAGCACGACGCGGCAACGAACGGTTTCGACAGCCGTCGTCAGGATGTTGATCGTGCTGATCAGATTCTGGTCGACTGTCGGACCGACGTGCTCGACGTTCTGCGATCCCGAGACATGACCGGCGAGATGGAAAAGCACCTCTGGACGAACGTCGCGGATCAACGTCGTTACGGCGGCTCGATCGGTCAGATCGATCTGACGCCATGACATTCCGCCCTGAGGTGCGATCGCCTTCGTCGATAGCCCGCAGACCTCAGCGCCTTCAGCGATCAGCCGTTGACACAGGCGAGATGCGATGAAGCCGCGCGCGCCTGTTACCAGCACGCGTCGCCCCTGCCACGGCCCGCTATTCACCCGACGCTCCAGAAGAAACCGGAACGAGGAGTCCATGGCGAGCCAATTCCTCAGCACAGTCGGCGAGCAACGCAAAGGACAACCCAGACCGTTCGGCGGTGTCCAGCAGCGAGTGGTCGCCGTCAGCGAGGTTCAGTATCCAAAGCCGCGCGAGGTTCTCATCGCCGATACCGGACCCGCCGGTTGATCGGTACAAGCCGCGGCGTCCCAGTGCCGGCTCACAGAAGGGATTCGTGCTTCGATACACCACATTGCGCTCGAGAACATCGACGACGCCTTTACAGAGGTCAAGAGTGTCGGCGAGCGCAGACGGGGTCACGAAATCCACGTTGTCGGCCGACGTGTGGTACTCAGGGAACTCTCCCCAGGCGCTTCGCATCAAACAGCCGACAGCCAGGTTGAAGCCAGGCGAACAGTATTGCCGTTCGTCATAGCCGTAAGGATGGAACGGCCTGATCTCGTGTGCGACGCCGCGGGCGCTCAGGACGTGGGCGACAGCACGATCGATCTCGGCATCGCCACGCCGGCTCTTCTTGTAATGGAACGATCCCGGGTCGCCCACACACGTGAGCACAAGTCCGTGCCGGACTCTCGAGGTGCGCTCGTGGTTTCGTGACAGCCACGTGATCGCCCCGATGGTGCCTGGAGCAAACAGCAGTCGGTATGACAGGCGGCGGGGCTGAGCCTGAAGCCACCTGGCGAGGTGAACCGCGACGGCAATCCCGGAAAGGTTGTCATTGGCGAGCGAGGGATGGCAGACGTGGCAGGAGATCAGGACCTCGTCGTCAACCGCGCCGGGCAGCACGCACTCGCCATACGTCAACGATCCATCGGTCAACGAGGAATCGATGCGGACCTCGTACTCGGGCTCAGTCAGCGACTCGAGCTGTTGCCGGGTCACGCAAAAGCCCCAGTTCTCGGCGTAGTACGACGTCCGGTAGGGGATGCAATCCGGGTGCGCAGGGTCGTGAAAGAGATGTTGCCGCAGCTCGGCGAGAGGCACCTTCCGATGTATCGGCGTGCTGTAGTTGAGGACGTGGAGATTCGACCGCTGAAAGTCGATCACCCTCTCACCGCGTGCGTTCATGACGTAGGCGTCGCGAATGTTCCACTCACGCGGAACAGTCCAGTCGAAGGCCGGCGTACCCGAAGGGACTTCAGTCGTCGCGACCGGAATGTGCTGACCGACGATCTCCAGCGTGCGTCGAACACCGTCACCTGTGATGCTTCGACAGATTGGATAGAGCTCCGCGACGAGCGAGTGCATCGCCGAACCGATCGAGGCGCTTTCGAAAGCTCCCCCTAACGCGGAATCTGTCGGACGCATCGTACGAGAATCTTCAGGATCGCTCGGCATGAGCGACGACGAAAGTGTCTGTCAAATCGACGCCGCGGCTGCGACGCCTGGCTCATACATCGCGACTAGCTCGGCAGAAATATGCGAGAGGTCCGATGCCCGGAGGTAGTCCGCCATCGTCGTTCCCGTGCACGCGGAGTCCACATTGTTTGCGCCCTGGAATGCCTCGACATCGGCGAGGTGCACGGTTCGGAAGTCGATGCTGAACCTGGTGCGGCCGGTGGTGTTCGGTACCGTCGAATGCATTTGCGCCGCCGAGAACAGCAGGACTCCGCCAGGCGGCGTGATGACACGAACCTGGGGATCCAGTTCAATCGGCTCTTCGGGCTTGGGCTGCGTGCGCGTGTCGGCTTTCACATGCTGAGCCGCCTGGAAGCGGCTCGTCCGGGTCCACTCTCCGTAGTTGTATCCGCTCGAGCCGTTCTTCACCCCTTGTGACCAGTAGCGTGGGTGGAACGCCATCGACCGGCCCGATTCGATCTCGAATATCGGCATCCACCAGTTGATCTGGCAGAGCGGCGCCGAATACCACGTGTCACGATGCGGGTGGAACGCGTACGCAATTCCAGTCGTGAGGTACTCGTCGCTCGTGGCCGTTCGCATTCTGGGCACGTCGAAGTACGTCCGGTCGAGATCGCACTTCAAGTCCGCGAGCAGCTGCTGAATATGCTTCTTCGACTCGGGGTGATGAATGAACTTTGGCTTGAGGTCGGCGAGTATCGCGGCATACTGCTCGGGCGCCATGTGGTACTGCGCCAACTCTGGATCGAGATCACCGAACGCATCGCGGATCATTCGTGTCGCGTGCTCGATGAGCGCAGTTGAGCCCGGAGTCGAGGAATACACGTGAAGCTGCCCGTCGAAGAGTTGATGACGGCGCTCGTTATCGCTGATCGCTGCGTTGAAATAGACCGTATTCATCGGATTCATCGGGCGGCTCGCGACCGGAGCTGAACGGACGTTTCCGTGCGTTCAGTCACCTTGGTGGAAGCTGGCAGCTCCTGTCGCTTCCACACTTCCCATGGTGCATCGCCGTTCGAATACCGCGCCTCGAGCGCCTGCCGATCTTTGAACGTATCCATGGCCTGCCAGAAGCCGTCGTATCTGTAGGCGAGCAGCTCGTCGCGCTCCAACAGGCGCTGGAAGGGTTCGTTCACCAACTCCTCGCCTTCACGCATGTAGTCGAAGATCTCCCGCTTGAAAATGAAGAACCCTCCGTTGATGCGGAGATGCGACCGGGCAATGTCCTCGAGCGCGGTGACGCGGCCCTGTTCGTCGCTGTGCACGACGTGGAACGAGAGGTTCGGCCTCACGCTGAGAAAACTCGCAACCTTGCCCTGCGTTTTGAAGTGCGCGACCTGTTCGTCCAGCGGAAGGTCGGTCAAGCCGTCGCCGTAGTTCGCAAGGAAGTATTCCTCACCCGCCAGATACTTCTCGACGGCCTTGAGCCGCATGCCGATGTTGGAGCTGAGCCCCGTATCCACGAACGTGATGCGCCAGTCGCTGATGTCGCTTTTCAGCAGCTCCAGCCGGCGTCCTCCCTCGGACAACGTGAAGTCGTTCGATTCGCACTCGTTGTACGTGAGGAAGTAGTTCTTGACGTAGTCCGCACGATAGCCGAGGCAGAGGATGAAGTCCTTGAAGCCGAAATGGGCGTAGTACTTCATCAGATGCCACACGAGAGGCCGGTAGCCAATCGTGGTCATCGGCTTCGGGATATTTTCGTTATCCCGAATTCGCATTCCCAGTCCGCCGCAGAAAAGGACAACTTTCATTGGGCGCTCCGATTACGACGTTGCACCGGCATGCGTCGCGACGTGCGAGGCCATCGAACCCGTCCAGCGCAAATCGTCGGTGAGTTGTCCGGCCTTCTGCAGACGCTGGATGTGGCGAATCCTGAGGTAGCGGGATCCCTCGCCGACGAACTCGTCGTAGGTCAAACCATGAGCACGGTAGGCTTCATACAATTCGCGCACGCCGTCCGGGACGGTCCACTTCGGCTTGAACACCGGCAACACCGCCCCGATCTTGCTGCAGTCAACGCGATAACACCGCGGGTCGGGTCCGCCGCCTTCCGCATACGTCACGCGACTACCGGGCACCACGGCGAGGACCATATCGGCGATCTCGCTGATTCGGTAGTTCTCAGTGGACTGGCCGACGTTGAACGCCTGGTTGTGAATGAGATCGCGCGGCGCCTCGAGGACGGCAAGGAACGCACGTGAAATATCCTCGATGTGCACCAGCGGTCGCCACGGTGTCCCGTCGCTCTCGATGCGGATCTGGCCCGTGGTGAACGCGCGCCCCACCAGGTTGTTGACGACGATATCGGCACGCAGGCGAGGCGAGACGCCGTACGCAGTGGCGTTCCTCAGGAACACAGGGCTGAAGTCGTTGGTGGCTAGTTTCGTGACGTCACGCTCGACCAGGACCTTCGATTCGCCATACGGCGTGATCGGGTTGAAGGTCGCGCTTTCGGTCAACAGGTCTTCGCCGCCCGACAATCCATAGGTACTGCAGGACGACGCGAAGAGAAACCGCTGGACCCCCGCTTCCCGGGCCTTTTCCGCCAGTCGCACTGAGGCCAGGTGATTGATGTCGTAGGTCCCTTTGGGATTCAGGTTGCCGAGCGGATCGTTGGAGATTGCGGCAAGGTGAATGACCGCGTCGAACCCTTGCAGATCCGAAGCCTGTACGTCTCGAAGATCGACCCGGCGGGCCGGTACGTCCGGTTCCTCGGTTCCGAAGGTGCAGCGCTCGAACAGGTAGCTGTCGAGGCCGTAGATGTCGTGGCCGGCCTCAGCCAGGACCCGCACCATGACGGACCCGATGTATCCATTGTGCCCAGTGACGAGAACTTTCATCGGTTGTGGCTCCGGCAAGTTTCTGGCCCGCGTCTGAACCTGGTCCGTAACGTCTCCGTGCAGACTTCGGGCTGCGGTCTAAGAGAATGCAATAACCGGAGCCAGAACGGACCAGCTAGGAGGGGCAAATCCAAGTCTTTTCCCAGCTATGATTTACAGGTCTCGAAATCCAAGAGTCTTCGGGACGGCGCTCAGAAGTCTTCCCGTGAAGAGACTAAGTATTTTGGACTCTTCTGACTAATCGGGCTGCTTCGAAGCCAACCTTGCTAATTTGCCCTTGGACGAGATGCGTAAATGATTCCTTCGCTCCAGGGATGATGGAGCATCTGACATTCGAACCCGGCCGCCTCCAGGACCCGTTGGCAACGCGCGAGAGAGCCCGGGACGATGTTGTCGTGATACTCGACAATGGCGTTCCTGACCGCAGCCATGAAGTCGGTAGACGCCCCCTCGAGGATGTCGGCTTCGGCCCCTTCCGTGTCGATTTTGAGCAGCCAGATAGGCTTTCGATCGAGGCGCGCCCAGGCCTCGTTGATGCCGACGACGGGTACATCGATCCGTCGCCCACCTTCCGCAGGGGCCGTTTCCTGATAGCCGGTGGACAGGTCGGTCGGCACGTCCACCCACAGACGCAAGGTACCCGCTGACTTGCCCATGCCTTCCGAAAATGCCTGCACTCGGCTCGTCAACTGGTTCTCGCCGATGTTGCGACCGAGCGTCGCGAACGCTGCCGGATTGGGCTCGTAACAGTGGACCCGGAGGGTTGGTGAGAGATTCGCCCAGAACAACGTGACGGCGCCGATGTTGGCGCCGATATCCATCATGCAGGCGTTGACCGGGGGATGCTCAGTAATGCGATACCAACGCTTGAGAAAGACCTCGTCGAGGAGAAGGAGCGGGCTGTCGAACTTTCCATGGTGAAGGACGACCCCGTTTCGCAGCCGGATCGGGGGGAGCTTCTCCTTCTGACGCTGGTTTTGCCAAACGTCTGGCCAATTTGAAATGGCCATCATCCAGGTGCTCAGTCGACGAAAGCCTTGAAACTTTCCAATGATCTTTGTGCTCAATGTAGACATGAATTCCAATGTTTGCTTACTCTCAGGTCAGAGCAATTACTCGGCCAGAGGCCCGATTTAGCGGCAGTCGGCTGATGGCAGAGAGTTACGGGAAGCAATGACGTTCGACGCCGTCAGCTCGGTTCAGAAGTCTACCCGCGACGGAACTAAGTATTGGGAACTTTCCCAACTTACCTGACCCCGAACGCCCTCGGGCAAGGTCGACACATTTGGGGCATCCTCTCGGAGCGCGATGATCGGAATCGACGTTTCAAACACGAAGAAACCCCTGAAATTGCTTTGCCTGGGGGCACACTCTGACGACATCGAAATCGGGTGTGGAGGGCTGATCCTCTCGTTGCTCTCACGTCACAAGGCAGTGGACATCGACTGGGTCGTCTTCTCAGCTCCTCGAGGTCGCGCCAGGGAGGCACGCCGCAGCGCCGAACTCTTCCTGCGCGGCGCACGCCGCACGCGGGTCCTGCTCAAGAGTTTTCGTGACGGCTTCTTTCCGTTCGACGCAAAGATCAAAACCGTTTTCGAAGGGCTGAAGTCATCGAAGCCGGATCTCGTGTTGACGCACTACCGCGACGATCGCCACCAGGATCATCGAGTACTTTCCGACCTCGCGTGGAATACGTTTCGTGACCACTGGATTCTCGAATACGAAATCCCAAAGTACGACGGCGACCTCGGCACGCCGAACTGCTTCGTGCCGCTCGATTCATCCACGTGCGCACGAAAGGTCGAGTACCTGAACACGGCATTCGGCAGCCAGCGCGACAAGCACTGGTTTTCAGCCGAAACGTTCATGGGACTGATGCGCCTCCGCGGAATGGAATGTCGCGCGCCAGGTGGGTATGCGGAGGCGTTCTACTCGAGGAAGATCGTGCTGAGCCTGGCGCAGTCAGTGAGCCGCGACTGAATCGATTGCACGATCACGTCGGCACGTCGGCAGTACGCGGCGCGCTGAACAGATTGCAGAAGAACGAACCAATCAACGCGCAACCGAGGACGATCGCGCCGATCGGGTGATCGAGTGAAAACGAGACGTCGTCCCATGCGAGCGGCAGGAACGCGCTTTGGAGACGATAGGCGATCCGATCGCCGTCGAGGCTGGCGTAGGCGACACGAGCTCGTTCACTTCCCGGGCCTTCAACCTTCCACTCACTTCCTGTGCAGCTAAGCGTCATCTCGTTTCGCTGTCTCCACCAGCGGGACACTTCGCCCGGGAGTGAGAGCCAGGTTCGAGGCTGTTCTTTCAGAAATGCGAGCAAGCTCTCATACGTCGTTCGCGCGCGCGGTTCAGCCACGTAATCCGGATGCACGATGAAGCTGGCCATGCCATGGTGCTCCGCGATCGTTGAGACCTGTTGCGTCCAGAGGTCGATCGAGTATTGGCGAAGGATGTGGAAGAGCGAGTAATCCTGGGTCGTGGTGACTGGAATCTCCAACAGCGGCCCGCAGAAGAACGGCGTGACCGAACAGCATCCACCTCGTTGTGCCTCGAGGTGACCGTTGTTCGGCAGCGACATGTCGTACGAGAACTCGAGTGCCGTCAGCCACTCCATTCGCCGATAGAGCACCGCGGAACGGAAGCCTTCCGCCTGGAACTCACGGCCATATCTGTTGATCTCGACGACGCGCTTGTCGAACTCTTCACGGCTCGAAAACAGCCGGCCGTCGTGATTCAGATCGTGCACGTTGACTTCAAACCCTCGGTCCCGGATCGCCTGCAGCACGCCTGGGTCCACGCGGTAACGTTCCTCGGGCACGATCTGAAAAGACGCACGGATCCCATAGGCTTCGTCCAGCTCCATGAGCTGCGGAATGAACTGCAATCCCCGGGACGTTTCGACATCGTGCGTCATGACCGCACAACTCTGATGACCGTCCGGCCAGAACCAGACGAACGGAATGCTGTCGACGTTGTGGCGCTTGAGCGATAGCCACATGAGGGTTTCGAAGAGACGGTCAACGGTCGTGTCAACCGGCCAGTGGGGGAAACCGTTTGGCCGCCCATTCCGCAGAATCGTCCGCTGCAGATGTTTTCGAATCGCGATCGGCAACAGTGGTCGAAGGAAGTAGTAGGCGTTGGTGATCGCCGGCGACGATCGCGCACCGTTGCTCCCGACGTACTTCTCGTTCCGAAAATTGCCGATGACTTCCCGTGGACTGAACGGCAGTCGCATGGCGTCGTCATGCCACGTGACGTCCGTCATCAAATCGTGCAGGGGATCGCTGACACGCGCTGCGCTCGACCCGCTGGTGCCGTGTCCGTAGCAAACGATGTCGGCACCGATGCGATAGAACCCGCACTCTGAAGAGTCGCGGTCCATGACCTCGAACTCCGCATACCGGCTGGGGCAGCGGAAGTGCTCGAGGAATGCACCATCCACCTGACATTCATCCACGGCTCGTACACCACTGGCTCGCATTGACGTTCCTTCGAGAAGTGCCCATTCCATGAGGGACTCGAGTGGGCTAGGTTCCGGCTTTCTGGTGAGTCGCCGCGTAGTAGTTCACGCACTGCCGAAGATAGGCACCGTACGAGCTGTGTGAGTAACGCTCGGCCAATGCGAGCATCTGTCGCTCGTCGATGAACCCCTTTGCGTACGCGATCTCCTCGATGCAGGCAACCTTCAGGCCCTGGCGCAGCTCCAGCGTCTGAACGAATTGCGATGCCGCAAGCAGCGAGTCGTACGTGCCGCTATCGAGCCAGGCCACGCCACGCCCCAACCGGGCGACAGACAACTGGCCCCTCCGAAGGTAGGCAAGATTCACGTCGGTGATTTCAAGCTCGCCTCGAGCCGATGGCTTGAGACCGCGCGCGATATCGACAACCGAGTGATCGTAGAAGTAGAGCCCGGTCACCGCCCAGTTCGAGCGCGGCGCCTTGGGTTTTTCCTCGAGGGACAGCGCGCGACCCTCGGCATCGAACTCCACGACGCCGTACCGCTCCGGGTCGTGGACGTGATAGGCAAACAGTTTCGCGCCTTGCTGTAACCCGGCTGATTGTTCGAGACCCTTGATCAGATCGTTGCCGTAGAAAATATTGTCGCCGAGGATCAGGGCCACTGGTGACTGATCGATGAACTCCGCGCCGAGAATGAATGCCTGCGCAATTCCTTCGGGCTTGGGCTGCTCGCGGTAGCTGAGACGCAACCCCAACTCGCGGCCATCACCGAGCAACCCTTCGATCATCGGCAGATCGCGCGGTGTGCTGATGATCAGGATCTCGCGAATGCCGCCGAGCATCAGCGTGGCCAGCGGGTAATAGATCGTCGGCTTGTCGTAGACGGGCAGTAACTGCTTGCTGATCGTTCGTGTCAGAGGATACAGCCGCGTGGCACTTCCGCCTGCGAGAATGATCCCCTTCATCGTGCCAGTCGGCCGCTACGACGTGAAGATCGTGCGAGGTTGACGGTCATCATGTGGACACGATCGTATTACGTCGTCACCCCGCCAGCGCTTACGCTGCGCCAATCTGGGCAAGCGCGCGTCTGGCGTCGGAGGCTGTTGTCGCGTCGGGGTTGTTGGCCAGGGCTCGCTGGAACGATGCCCGAGCTTCTGCCGATTTTCCAGCCTTCAAATAGGCGAGACCAAGATGGTGATGGTACCCAGCATTGGTGGGTGCTTTCTTCACGCAGCTCTCGAACAACGGGATAGCACGCTCCGGCAGGTTCTTCTTGTAGTACACCCAGCCCAGCGTGTCCATGACCTCAGGCTGGTCGGGGGCCTGTGCCGTCGCAGCCTGCGCGAGCCCGAGCGCGTAGTCGAGGTCGGTGCCGATCTCTGCGTATATCCAGGCGAGATTGTTGTTGGCCACAACCGAGCGAGGATCGATCGCGATCACCTGTTCGAACTTCTTTCTGGCGAGGTCTGTCTGGCCCTCGGACATCAGGATCATGCCGATCATCGTCAACGCAGAGACGGGCCTGACCTGGCGTTTGGCCAGAGCCTCGAACTCTGTGCGCGCTTCGGCGAGTCTCTTCTGCGCCATGTACAAGTTGCCGAGCATCTCGTACGGCGGCAGAAGTGACGGATCGAGCTCGATGGCCTGGCGAAGGGCGCGCTCACCGGCGGGCTGATCGTTGGCGGTGAAGTACGTCTGGGCTGCCAGGATCAGGACAGCTGGAGTTGGGCTCTCCTTGAGCTTTTGCTCAATGCGTGCCTTGGCGCTGGCGACGTTGTTCGTCTTGAAATCCAGCGCGATCCAGCCAGCCAGGAGATCCGTGGACCTCGAGTCGAGCAACTCCGCTCGCTCGAACGCAGCGCGCGCTCCCGGAAGATCGTTCGTGAGGAGCGCCAACAATCCAGCCTGGACGTGAACTGCGCTGACATTCGGGTTCGTCGCCCGCACGGCGTCCAACTCGCGAGTGGCCCGCGCAAGGTCTTTCGACGCCATCAAGCTTCGCACCAGCTGGAGTCGTGCCTCGAGGTTCGTCGGCTCCGCTCGTGCGGCTTCTTCGACTGTCCGGAGCGCTGCGTCGCGATTGCCTGACGACAGGTGCAGCCTGGCCATTTCGATCTGTGCTGCGGCGGCTCGCGGATTGATGCGCAAGACTTCGCGATAGGCCGCTTCCGCGCCAGTCGTATCGCCGCGCGCAACGTAAAAGCGCGCGAGGGCGAACTGCGCGTCCGCTGAATCGGGATTGGACACGGCCGCCGCTCGGATGGCTTCGAATGCTTCCTCTCGACGCCCTTCGTTCAAGAGCAACTCACCCTTCAGCAACTGCGTGTCTACCGCTGTGGGATTGCTCGCAAGGACCTGCTCGACCAACGCCTTCGCCTTCACTGTGTCGCCGGCAGCGGCGACAGCGCGGGCGAGTCTCTGCGGAGCCTCGGGTACGTCCTTCAGGGTCTTGCTATCTGACTCCAGTCGCGCGACTGCGTCCTTGGCCCGGCCTGACGCGATGTAGTAGTCGGTAAGAGAGAACACCGCGGCCGGATCGCCGGACTCGGCGAGGTGCACCAGGTAAGGTTCCGCGTCCCGGTTCTTGCCGGTCGCAACCAGGAACGCGGCCAGCGCTCGATTGGCGATGGGGTTGTTGGAGTCGATGGCCAGCGCAGCCCGGAAGGCCTTTTCGGTCTCGGGAGCCTTTCCCAACGACCAGTAGAAGTTGCCGAGCGCGAGGTGGGCCTCCACCGATCTTGGTGCGAGTTCCACCGCTCTGGTGAAGGCGGTTTCGGCTTCAGTTCTGCGACCGCGCGCGAACTCGACAAGCCCAAGCTGCGTGAACGTTGTGCCTTGTCCTGGATCGAGCCGAATGGCCTCCTCGATCGACTTCAGCGCATCGTCAAAAGAGCTGAGGCCAGCAAGCGCGTTTCCGCGCAGCAGATGTGCCTGAATGTTGTTCGGCTCCTGCTGGAGAGCTTTGTCGGCACGTACGAGCGCGTGCTCAGGCCTGCGAACGGCGAGTGCATACGCGCCCGCAGTCAGCTGCAGCTGAACGTCGCCGGGAAGGAGATCCGCGGCGTAGATGTACTCGTCGAAAGCACGTCGAGCGTCATTGCTTCGCGCGTACGACTCGGCAAGTTGCTTCCGCGCTTCGGCAAACGAGGGGTCGATGTCGGCCGCGTTTCGATACTCGATGATGGCGTGGGCGTATTTGCCCTCCGCGAAATACTTGTTCCCGCTCTCCAGATACTGCTGTTTGCGGACCGAAGGATCGGTGCTGCAGGCGAGTGCGAGGAGACACCCAAACGCGAGAGAACCGAGGGAAGCCGGCCGTCTTAGAGGCACACTACGCGAGATCGCCATCAGGTCTCTCTCCTCGGAGCAAACGCCTTTCCCGGTTGGCCAGACTTGCTAGCTATGCAGTCCAAGTCATGAGTTCACAATAATTTGACCGTTAGTGCCCCTTTGGTCTTGCCCCGTCGGCGGCGATCGAAGTCTGCCTCCGCGCGGAACATAATCCGAGCGTGCCGGAGTCTCCGAAAAGACGTCTACGGCCTTTTGATTCTGTGTGGTTGTTTACCGCGCGAGCCTGGCGAGTTTGAGCAACGAAATCGCCCCATCCCGTGAAGCAGCGGCAACGTAAACCGAGCC
>Ga0315912_10003543_pt1 | contig 15437 bp, 13 predicted proteins | sample VfabasoilMG_FD_204469 | JGI IMG/M metagenome (GOLD analysis project Ga0315912, IMG submission 204469) | Garden soil microbial communities collected in Santa Monica, California, United States - V. faba soil | ecosystem: Environmental > Terrestrial > Soil > Garden | place: USA: California... | reverse complement strand
GCCCTCGATAAGATGAATCGAGGCGCGCGGGCTGACGCCGAAAGATACGTACTTGGCCACTTCGGCAACCCCAAAGCGATCGGGGTCGCGCGTCGCCGAGGCGAGCCGCACCGCATATTGCTTGAGCGCCGGATCGACGTAGACACGCTGACACTCGCGCTGTAGCGCGCTCAGTTGCTCGGTGGTGGCCAGCGGCACGACGTCGTTGGCAGTGCCGGTGACTCGGTCGACGATGACGAACTCTTCTTCTTCGGTGGGATAACCGACGAGCACCTTCATCATGAACCGGTCCACTTGCGCCTCGGGCAGCGGATAGGTTCCTTCGGTTTCGATCGGGTTCTGCGTCGCCATCACCAAGAACGGTTCGGTCACACGATGGCTCTCACCGGCGATGGTAACCTGGCGTTCTTGCATCACTTCGAGCAGCGCGCTTTGCACTTTCGCCGGCGCCCGGTTGATCTCATCGGCCAGCAGCAGATTGGTAAAAACCGGTCCCAATGCAGTGGTAAATTCGCCGGTCTTCTGATTGTAGATGCGCGTGCCCACCAGATCCGCCGGCACGAGATCCGGGGTGAATTGAATTCGTTTGAACGAGCCGCGAATGGTTCTGGCGAGTGTCTTGACCGTCAGCGTCTTGGCGAGACCCGGCACGCCCTCGACGAGCAGATGCCCCTGCGCCAGTACCGCCACCAGCACGCGCTCGAGAAAACGATCCTGGCCAACGATGACCTTCTTCACCTCGTAGAGGATGCGCTCCATGAGCGAAGCAACTTCTTTGTGGTTTGTTTCTCTGTCCATAAGCCCCTTTTTGCTGGCCCTTGCAATTACCCTAGAACGGCGGCACGCCGACAGCGGCCGCAGCATTTTCAATGGGCACCGCAAAGCCAATGCCGACAAAAAAACGCTGGTTCGTCGGATTAAGAATCGCGGTGACGATGCCGACAACCTCGCCCCGAGCGGTTACCAGCGGACCGCCGGAGCTGCCGGGATTAGCCGCAGCATCGAACTGGATGAGATTGGTCAGCAAGCGTTTCCCATTCGGGGAGAAAAACTCGCGGCGCAATCCGGAGACTACTCCAGCACTCGCCGAAGGACCTATCCCAAAAGGATAGCCCACCGCGACGACCTGATCGCCTATGGCAAGGTCCGCGGTGGAGCGCATGGTGGCCGCGATCAAATCGTCGGGAATCTTATGCGCCTGCAGCACGGCTAAATCATTCTCAGGCTGCGTACCGGTCACCGTGGCGTCGGATTCGAGCCCGTCAGCAAACACGACTTGCACCCGCTTGGCGCCGAACACCACATGAAGATTGGTCAAGATCACGCCCTTGTCGACGATCACGACGCCGGTGCCGACGCCCTTTTCGCTCTCTTCGCCGTTCTTGTTCGGTTCCATGCGACGCACCCGGACGATCGACGGTCGAATGATCTCGTACGCTTTCGCCGCCGCGGACGGCAGAACATTCGTCTCGAGCGTGTGCAGCACCGCGGCGTTAATATCTTCCTGAGTGACCGGACGCGGCGCCGGCGCAAATACCCCGTGGGTCAAAACCACCAGTAGCGAGAGCAGCACGGCGGCTGCCAGCCAAAGCGGGCGTTCGTGGCGCGCGCAAAAGTTTCGCCAGCGCGCGCGGGGTTTTTGACTTGGAACTTTCGCCGAAGAACTGTCGTCGGATTGATCGGGACTTGCGGGAAGATGCAGATCGGCCGTCGGCGCTGACCGGCGGGCAACCGATGAACGGCTGGAACTGTAAAGCGTAACTCTCTTCATGTGCGGCCCTGTCAATTGACCCGCGCCCACCGGCCTTCCGTCGAAGCAAACCCAACAACCTGAACTTTTATCTATCGCACGGCTAGCCGAAATTAAAGCCCGCTAGCCGCACTATGGCTAGGAGGTAGAGGCGCAACGAATCTTTTCAGATGCCGTTGCTCGCATGCCGCCGACATGGAGGTCCAGCGCGGCCTGGGCTTCACGACTGTGGAGTCAGTCGAAGTGACACCTACCGCCCCATCAACTTCTGCACGAAGCCCTCTTCCTCTAACTTCTTCAAATAGCGGTCGCTGACGAAGTTCTTGGCGTCGAGCTTGGCCAATTTCGGTTCCGCGGCGACCAGCGGGTCGACCACCGCCTGCATGGCGCTCACCGATGGATATGGGATGTCGGGGATCTTGTTTTTGTTGTACTCGTAGGCTTCTTTCAACAACTCCTGATCGTTGACCCGGCTAAACTGCGCCAGTGCTTTCATCGTGTATTCCGGTTCGGTTTTGAAGATCTTGATCGCCTCTACATAGGCGCGCAGAAAGTTGAGGATACGCCCCTCGTTTTTCTGAATCAGCTTTGCGCTACCGCACATGCCCGTGTTGAAATAGGGTATGCCCAACGCCGTGGCGTCGGCAACGACATTGAAGTTGAATTTCTTGGCAAATGCGCCAAAGGGCGCGTTAAAAACCGAGCCGTCGATGCTGCCGGAGCGCAGTGCGGCCAACCGCTCGGACTCGTTGCCGATCTGCAGGATCGTCACCTCTTTCGGATCGACACCCACCGTTTTGAGCATCGTGCGCAAGCCAAAATCCGACGACGACGCGAAGCGGCTGATGGCGAACTTTTTGCCTTTGAGATCACCGGCGCTTTTGATGTCGGAACGCGTAACCAACTGGTAGCCCATCTTATCGTCGGTCATGGCGATGTAGAGAATGTCGGCGCCGCGCATATTCGCCGCCACGCCGGGCGGTCCGGTGAGCTGCCCCAAGTCGACGTCGCCGGACAGCATCGCCTGGATCACCGTACTGCCCCCGGGAATGTAAACTACCACCGAGGACAAACCGTACTTGGAGTAAAGCCCGCGCTTCTCGGCCAACGATACCAGCAGCGCGTGCGGATTGACCGAACTGTAAGCGATCCGAATGGTATCGGCGGCGTGAGTTAATCCGGCCCAAGCCGCGCAGAGTAGAGTTAGCGAAACAATTTTGGCGAATTTCATGGTCATCTAAAAATCTTTCCTTTGCGTCTTTGCGCCTTCGCGGGAGAAATATCCGAACGACTTATAGCGAAAACAACTCTTTGGCATTCTTATACAAAATCTTCTCCTTGGTCTCGTTCGACAGCTGTTTATGATTGCGCAAATCGATCAGGTTGTGCGGGAACTCGTTATCCCAGTGCGGAATGTCCGAAGCGTAGAGAAAATGCTCGGCGCCGACGTAATCGACGGTGTGGGTCAACTGGGATTCGCCCGGTTCGACGCTGAAGTAAAGTTTCGACTCGCGCACGATCTCGCTTGGTTTCTTTTTCAAGAGCGGCATTTCGATCTCGGCGCGTTTTTCCCAATGCTCGTCGAGCCGGTCCAAGTAATACGGCAGCCAGGTGGCGCCGATTTCCAGGAACGCTAATTTCAACTTCGGAAAACGCGCCGGCAGGCCCTGGCAGACGATGCTGGTAAACTGGAGGAGGATGCCGACCGGGAACGCGTAGGAATGGACCTCGGCAAAGGTCGACAATCCGGAAGTGCCGAGCTCGCGCGATGTGTTGCGCGTGCCATGGATGCCGAGCACGATATTTAGTTTTTCCGCCTCTTCATAAATCGGATCGTAGAACGGATCGCCGAGCGCCAGCGGCAGGCCGGTCGGCAAGATTTCAAAACCTTTGAGGCCTAACTCGGTCACTGCTCGGCGCAGCTCCTCGGCGGCGGCTTTGGGCGAGCGCATCGGCAAACAACCGACGCAGAACAGCCGGTCGGATCGCGCATTGTACTCTTTGGCAAACTGCGTGTTGGCGGCGCGTGACACGGCGATTTGATACGGCACTTCCTGATTCTTGGCGATATTGCCGGAGCCGGTGGGAAAGCAGACCGCTTTCTCGATGTCGTACTCGTCCATGATCTTATGCCAGTTGTCGACCTGTTGCGCCGCGCTCAGCCCCTTCCACGTCCGCGCCATCTCGAACCCATCCATCATGTCGTTGTCCCAGGGCTGATCGCCCGGCCACAAACCGGTGGGCCGCTTGATCCAGGGTTCTTCGAGATATTTGCGAATGTCCGATTGCCGTTCGAGCACATGACCGTCGGTATCGATAACCGGAAAGTTTGCCATGGGAATACCCTCCTACATGAGTTCAGACTTAGTTCTTCTAGTCTGGTACGAACGTGGCTGTCAATGCGCGAGCGGAACTAGAATTGGAGTGGTGGAGTAATGGAGCGATAGCAAAACAATCAAGAGCGACTCACTCATCGTCCGATAGCCATTACTCCAACACTCCATTACTCCAATCATCCACACCCCACATACTCCGCCAACGCGGCGCGCCAATCGCGCATGGGCGGCAAACCGAGCTGTTCCGACAGCACGCAGCGCAGCGGCGTGTAGCGCGGCCGGGCGGCGACGCGTTTCATGTCGCGCTCATGGGTAATTTCAATGAGGGAATCGATTCGGTCGCGCGCCAACCCAAGCAAGCGCCCGGCTTCGAGGGCGAATTCGTAATACGTGCAGACGCCTTCGTTAACGACGTGATAGGTGCCGTACCGGCCGATAGCGCGAATCGCCATCATCCGCTCGATCAGGTCATCAACAAAGGTCGTGCTCGACCAGATATCGTCGATGGCGCGCACCGTCCTGCCCGCTTTGAGATCGTTGGCAACCGTGCAGAGAAAGCTGTTCTTGCCGCTGCCATAGACCCAGGACGTGCGCACGATGAAGCTGCGCGCGCACGCAGCCCGCACCGCCGCCTCACCGGCAACTTTTGTCCTGCCGTAATTGTTGACGGGTCGCGGGGCGTCTTCAATCGTATAAGGCAAACGACTCACCGGCTCGCCGTCGAACGCATACTGCGTGCTAAAATGAACCATCTCAGCGCCGATTTCACTCGCCGCCCCAGCCAAGAAGCCCGGACCGTCGACATTTACCGCTTGAGCCCTTGCCGGTTCCTGCTCCGACTCGTCTACTTGGAGCACCGCGCAATTGATAATCAGCGCCGGCTTGGCATCGGCGACGCAACGCCGCACAGCAGCGCCATCCGTAATATCGAGATCGCCATGCGTGAGCGCTAGCACCTCATGCTCGCGCGCCATCCGCCGCGCCAAGTGACTGCCGACCAGCCCAGCCACGCCGGAAATAAGAATTCTCATCGCGTCAGACTGTAAAACGAGATACGTAACTCAGCAAGTGAAGCAAACGGGTTTGAAACCCACCCCATAGTTCCGAATTCCGGCTTTGAGTTTATTTTGCGCCCTTTGCGCTCTCTGCGGTGGAATCTCCCCCTCCTCTTTCCTCCCCCGCGTGCGGGGGAGGATGAAGGTGGGGGTGATCGCCGTGAACTCTGCGGTGAATTTTTAACGGCAATCAGAGCGCGTAGCTCTTGAAGAACTCCCACATCTCCCGGTTGGCGTCGATGATATCGGTCGACGGTCCGAGGATGCGCTCCAAGACTTTCTGCTTGCCGCCGGGCCAAACATGGCCGGCGCCGGTGAGTTTCCAGAGCACGACTGACGCGCCGTCGCGGCAGTTAGGATAAACATATTTGGTTGCGCTATGGCCGCGCGGGGTGCGATCGGTGCGCCGCTCGGCGACCGTCGGTTCGGCCTCGCAACCGTTATGATCAGCCCAGCGCTTGATCATCTCGTCGATGTTGGGATGAAACACTTGGCTTTTGGTTAATGGGAACGGCGGTCCGAGGCCGCCAGGGTAAAGAGCGCGCGGATCGTCGGTGCTGTGAATATGCAACACCGGCACGGCGCGTGCCGTTTTGATGACCGGTAGCACCATGCCACCGGCCACCGGCGCCACCGCAGCGATCACATCGCTCGCCTCCGCCGCCAAACGGTGCGCCATCATGCCGCCGTTGGACATGCCGGTGGCGTAGATGCGGCGCCGGTCGATGGGAAATTTCTCGGCGAGTTTGTCGATCAGCGCCCGCACGAAACCGACATCGTCGACTTTGTTGATCACTGAGTAAGCGCAACAAGTGCCGGCGTTCCAGGTGAGTAGCCGCCCGGACAAGCGGCCGGTACCGTTGGGATAGACCGTGATAAAATTTTCTCTCTCCGCCAAGGCGTCGAGGAGCGAGTATTCTTTTTGATTGGCGCCATGGCCGCCGCCGCCGTGGAAATTGACGACAACAGGCAACACCTGGCGCTCCGCTCCGCGCCGTGGCACATGAACGATGGCGCTGCGCTCGCGCCCGCCATGTTGCAGCGTCACGCTATGATCGCCGGGGATGAGCGTCGGAGAAACAGCCGAAGCCGATGCAGCGCCAAGAAGGAGCATCGGCACCAACAAGAACATCGACGCGGCCACGATTTTCCATTCTACGCCGATTTTGTCACGGCTTAGCATCATATCCCAGAAATTGAACGGGGAGCCAAAGCCCCCCGTTTGTAAAATTCTAGTCAATTTATGCGCTTAATATTCGCGCCGCTGTTTGAGCTGTTCAAGCTCCTGGCGTTGGCGCAAGATTTCCTGTTCGTTGCGCTGGATCGCCTGATCCTGTTCATTGCCCTGGATTTCCCGACCTTGCAAGCCGTCGCCGATCAAACCGCCGGCGCCGGCGCCGAGCACCGCACCGATCATCGCGCCCGCCAAAGGCTTGCGCACCGCGGTGCCGATCAAACCGCCGGCGGTCGCCCCGCCCAAGGCGCCAATGCCGATGCCCTTTTCACGCGTGGTGATCGCGCCGCCCGCGCAGCCCGCTGCCAAGGTGGCCACCAGCGCCAAACTTGCCAACGATTTGATAGTGTTTTTCATGGTCCCCGCCTCCTAGCTGGGTTAGACGGATGACTCGCGGAAATGTTTACTACCCCGCATAGAGGCTGTGTTGTAATGCTCACATGCCCCGCATCTGTCATCCCGAAAGCAGCGAGGGATCTCGTCTTTTCAGCCACATACGAAGAAGAGATTCCTCGGCTTCACCTCGGAATGACAGTTGCGACACAGTCTCAGAGCCTGGAATATAAATTACTTTCCGGCTAGAGCGAGAGTCGAAAATGTTCTGACCGGTTGCCCGCTTGTGCTGGCGTTTCCAACTCGGGTGTTCTGATCCCTAGCAAAAGAATCGTGAGCGTGCGCCTAACGCAGCCGTTGAATCATCGCGATCCGGTCATCGAGCCCGGGGTGGGTAGATAGGAAGCCGCCCCCTTTGTCGCCGGATATGCGGCGAATCCAACTGAGAGAGTCGACCATGACATCTTTGGAATATCCGGCACGGAGCAGGATATCGACGCCATGCTTATCGGCGTTGAACTCTTCGTTTCGGCCGTAACTGCGCGTTACCAGTTCGCCGGCGATGGGCGCCACGGCTCCGGCGAGCGGAGATAGTTGCTGCAATCCCGCGCTCAAGGCGTTGATCGTCGCACCGAGCACTTGCGCCTTAGCCACATGTCCCAAGTCTTGATGCGCCAGCTCATGAGCCAGCACACCGCGCAATTGGTCATCCGAGGCGCGCCGCAAGAGTCCCATGGTCAGGTAAAATTGGCAGTTGCCGGCATTGGCGGCGTTGATCTCGTTCTGATTGATGATGCCGACCTTGACTTGATCGAGCCGGCAAGGTTTGTCCATGGCCTGGACCAAAGGCACCATCACGCGGCGCAAACGCGCGGCGTCGTTGGTATCGACGCTGCGCGAACCGTAGCTTTGCAACCGCGGTTGCGGGTGGTCTTGCGGCACGCGCTGGCTCGGCGGCGCAGCCGTGGTGAAACAAGCTGAGAAAGCCAATGGCGCCAAGCACAGCATCGCCAGTGCAGCAAGTTGAGAGCGGCAGAATTTTGCCGTCCACCGGCTAGCGCCAACGGACAACTTTCTCGTCTTCATTTGAACACCATTGATCAATATCAATCCTAGGACGCCGGCTGTTCACCGTTAGCCGCTGTGGCCTGGATGCCCCGTTTGTCTTCCATCAGATCGAGCTGCACGCTGCCGAACAAGATTTTGCTGCTCAGCTTGACCGGCAAACGCCGTTCATCGGTGGAGATCCAGACCGCCGCCTCGCGCAATCTGTTGGCGTAGCCGGACTTCTTCAAATTCTGCACGCTCGGCACGATTTTGTAGGCTTCGACAGTCTTACCGGAAGGCAACTCCACCGGCTCTTTCTTTTCGATGAACAATTCGAGGAGATAATGATAACGGCCGCCGAAGATCTTGAAGTAAAGCTTGTCGCCGACCTTGAAGTCGACACTGCGAGCCAAATAGACCGCCGTGACCGGATCGAAGGTGTTCTGCGAGTCGAACTGATAGATCTTGGTGCGCTTGCCATTCTGCTGGCGAGTGACCGCCCAACGCTTGGCGGTCAAATCGAGCTTGGCTTCGGTGTCGATGATCCGGGAGTTTTCCCGCTGGTTAAAAAGATAATGGCTCGGCGACAGAGACTTGGCATCAAATGTCGAGCTGATGGTATCGCGCATCTTCCAGATCAAATCGAGAGCCTTGGCGGTCTTGGCGTCGACTCGAACTTGATAAACCCGCTTGCCGTCGACCATGCTCGATGTCGTCGTCACCTCCGCCGTCGCTACCGAGAACAGGCCGTTCCAGGTCGCGCGGTACACTCCTTTCTCTCCCCTGTCGAAGGGATAGAATTTGGGAGTGTATACCGGGAGGTTGTCCGCTTTGATGGTCGCTTCACCGGCTTGAGAGACCGAGCCGGCAAGCAAACCGAAGACGCTTAGTGTCGCGAACAGCCAGTTGAGTTTAGGTACTTCCATGTCAGTCCTTTAGACGCCCCGCAGCAAAAAAAGTTTAAACTTAATATACCATATTAGGCGCTTCACCCCAGCCCAACTAGCACCGACCCCCGCTGCAAGAAAAGGCGTTAAGTAGCTGAAAATATTGCAGCCAACCGGCGCTTGGGCTACATTCGAGGTGATTCTACGGATCACCTATGAAAATGCCACGAACGGTTTTGCTGTCTGTTCTTATGAGTCTGCTCAGCGCCGCGCTGCTGTCGGCTCAGGAATTCCGTCGATCGAGCGTCGCTAGCGAGAGCGCGCTGCCGTCGCTCGCGGCCATTAAAGACTGCCTTAACCAGCCCAACAGCCCGGAATGTCTCGACAAGCTGTTTCACGATGCGCTGAAAAATCACACCACTCTCGAAGCCCTCCAATTGATTCAGCGCTATGAAAAAGACGATGCCGACCTACGGCGCGACTGCCATCCGGTGGTCCATGCCATCGGCCGGGAAACCTATCGGGTCAAAGGCACGATCCACGATTCGTTTACCGCCTGCGACCAGACCTGTCATTCAGGCTGCTACCACGGCTCGGTAGAGCGCTTTCTGCGCGGCGAAGATATTTACAACCAGGCCAACCGACACCCGAGCGCTGCCGAGTTGAAGCAAAAAGCTGTGCTCGCCTGCGACCCCAAGCTCGCCGACCGCTTTCGCTTTCAATGTTTTCACGGATTGGGCCATGCGCTGCTTTACTTCACCGGTTATAAGCTTGAGCCGTCGTTGGATGCCTGCGACGTGCTGCCCAACGGCTGGAGCCAATCGTCTTGCTACGGCGGCGTGTTTATGGAGAATGTCTTCAACGCCACGCCCGAACTGCGCGACCTGAGCGCCACCGACTATCACTACCCGTGCAATAAATTAGCCGCCAAGTACCGCAGCGAATGTTACGTCATGCAGACCTCGCGCATGAGCGAAATGGGCCTGACGACGGAAAGAATCTTTCAAGAATGCGACAAGAGCGGCGAGTACCGTTATCAATGCGCCCTGTCGGCGGGACGCGACCTGTCGAACTACGTGCGCCTTGGACAGGTCGAGCCGACCGCGCAAAAGTGTCAGGCCGCCGGCGGCGACTCCAAGCGCGCCTGCATCCGCGGCGTGGTCTACGCTCTCATCGATAACACTTGGGACGGCCGCTATGCCATGCCGTTCTGCGCCGCTCTCGCCGACGGCAGCGATCAAAGCGACTGTTACCGCGAAAGCATCGCCTATCTCAAGGACACTTTTGAAAAATCCGCCGCGGACATCGTCAAAGAATGCCGCCAACTTGCGAATCCATCCGAGCGCTGCGCCGAACTCGCCGCCCGGTAGCCCATGGCACAAGTTCCGCTGATTTATTTCCACCACACCGTAAATTTTGTTGCGCGACTAATGCCGCGAAGCCGGCGTTTTTTAATGTCGTTTTCACAGGGAAATTTTGTCGTGCTGCGCTTGCGTGCAGCGGTCGTAAGTGCAAAAGTATGCGCCACCAAGCCGGAGATCTTTTGCCAGACTAGCCATGGAACCACCACTCTTAATGCTCATCGACGACGAGTTCGGTGTGCGCGAGTCGCTCAAGATGGTCTTCTCCAAAGATTACCGCGTTATCGACACCGACTCGCTCGCCGCGGCGATTCCCAAGATCGAGGCGTTCCGGCCGAGCGTCGTCCTGCTTGACGTGCTCATGCCGAAAACCGACGGTCTCGCCGCATTGCAGCAGATCAAACAGATCCATCCCTACTGTGAGGTCATCATACTCACCGGCATCAATTCCCAACAGCTCGCCGCCAAGGCGATCGAGCTCGGTGCCTGCGATTTCGTCGGCAAGCCCTTCGACATCGTCGTCCTGCGGCAAAAAGTCAGCCGTGCGCTGGAAAAATTGGCGCAACGATCGGCGCCGCCTGCATCCTAACCACGAAAACCGCCAACCAAAAAAGCAAGCATGCTTTTCACCACGAAGGACACGAAGAGCACGAAGTTCGGACAGAAAATCGTCCGAATTCTTTCTGTTCGAATTGCTATAGCTCACAATTTGCGCCGCAGGCGCAAATGATCTCGAATTTGAACACACTCGGATTCGGAAACTTTTCCCGCCAAGGCGCAAATACGGCAAGTTCGGATTCGATGTTATTTCGACCGAAGAGAGAAATCTTTCTTAGATCCCTCGCGGTCACTCGGGAGGACGAGCATCGGCCCGTCACCTTTGCGGCCTTGGCGTCTTTGCGGGAGATATTGCGAGTTTCGGTTGCGGCTTCGCCGTGCTGTGCTCCGCGCGGTGAAGAAGCATAACTCTAAAATGGTCAGCAATCGCCATAAGACAGTCTACCTTTTCGTCCTTCTCTGCTGTCTACTTGCAAGCTGCAGCAAGCTCAAGCAATGGGCCTACCAAGGCATCGACCGCGACCAATGGCAGCAGCCGGACAAAGTGATCGCGGCGCTGCAAATCCGCGAGGGCGAGCAGATCGCCGATCTTGGCGCCGGCGGCGGCTATTTTACTTTCTATCTCGCCAAGGCGGCCGGCCCCAACGGCAAGGTCTACGCCGTCGATATCGACAAAGGCACCAACGATTTGATCGCTGAGCGTGCCAAAAAGGATGGGATCGCTAACGTCGCAACCATCCTTGCGAACTCAAATGACCCGCTGCTGCCCCAATCCGGCGTCGACCTGATCTTCACCAGCAACACCTACCATCACTTCGACAACCGGGTTGTCTACTTTTCCAACCTGCGCAAATACTTGAAACCCGGCGGCCGCATCGCGATTATTGACTTCGACCGGCGCGCCTGGCTCGAAGGTCTATTGCGCCACTACACGCCGAGCGAATTCATCAAACGGGAAATGGAACAGGCGGGCTACACGCTCCGGCGAGAACCAACCTTCCTCGACCGCCAATCGTTTCTGATCTTCACCAGATCCGACTAGTAATAATTTCATCTGGCCGCTGTTTCACGGAGTAAATCGCGCTATCGCGCTGGGGCTTGGCACTTTCCATTACAGGCTTTGGTGAACCGCCGCCTTTGATGGGTTCTCCGCCCAGCGCAGCGCTTGGAGCAGTTTGATGACGTCCTTGGGCTCGCGCAGGTTGAACCGCGCGGCCGTGCGAACAATACCGACACGGATCGAAAAGCCCTGTGCTGGCAACGCCGCGAACAGTTCCTCGTCGTCGTGATCGTCGCCAACCGCCAGGACAAAATCGAATTCTTGATCGCGCAGCCAATGACGCAACGCCGCCGCCTTACCGACACCGGAGCTGCGGACTTCGACGGATTTGCTGCCTTGGACCACCTGAACGTCGATATTGCCGGTAAAGTTCAACAGATCGTCAGTCAGCGCGCGCGCCACCAGCGCACCCTGCTCGACATCGGCGCGACGATAGTGCCAGACCAAAGAAAATTCTTTCTCCTCGACCTGCGCGCCGGGTAATCGCTCGGCGTACATCTCTAGGAGCGGCTTAAGCTTAATTTTCCATTCGGCGCTGCGCTGGCGCGCCAAGCGCCATTCTTGCGCGCGCTTCTTGAGCCACACACCATGTTCGGCGGCAAGCCCAATGGGCAGCCAGCCAAACCAATTGTGCAAACTCATGCGATCTCGACCGCTGATCAGGACCACTTCGTTGCTCGGATCGCCGGTGAGACCGGCCAACAGGCTGAGCAACGCACCGCTGGGCTTGGCATCGCGCGGATCGGCGGTGATCGGCACCAAGGTGCCGTCGAAGTCGAGCACCACCAGGCGGCGCTCTGCCATGCGATAGCGCTCGACAATCACGCGACACTCGGCCGCGCCGAGCAGCTTGGCGCGGATCCGCTCGCGCTCCGGGTGTACACCGGCAAGTTCGTCAAGAAACCCGTTTGCCCAGTGACCGAGATCGAAGCGGCGCAGACGCGCCTGCATGATCTCCATGCGCCGGCGTTGCTCCGCGGCCGGCAGGGTCAAGGCTTCGAGCAGCGCGCTCGCGATCTCCTCGCGGCTGTTGGGATTGACGACAATCGCTTCGCCAAGCTCACGCGCCGCCCCGGCCATCTCACTCAGGACCAGCACGCCGTTCTTATTGGCCCGGCAGGCGACGTACTCTTTGGCGATCAGGTTCATACCGTCACGCAGCGGTGTGATCAGAGCCACGTCGCAAATCGAATAGAGAGCAACGAGGGCGTCGAAGGACAGATTGCGGTACTGATAAACGATCGGCGTCCAACCGACTCCGCCGAATTTGCCGTTGATTCGGCCGACGAGCTGTTCAATTTGATTCTTCATTTGCTCGTAGTCTTCGATACCGATGCGCGACGGCACCACGACCATCACCAACGTGACCTTGCCGCGCCATTCGTTTTGGGCTTCGAGCATCGCCTCGAAGCCTTGCAAGCGGTGCAAAATCCCTTTGGAGTAATCTTGCCGGTCGATGGACAGCACCAACTTGGTATGGGGTAAACTCGATCGAATCGCTTGCACCTCTTCAGCCACGGGCGCGCTGCGCGCCGCTGTCGCGAATTGCTCGAAGGGCACACCCATGGGGAAGGCGCTGACTTTGACGCTGCGGTCGTCAACCGATAATCTGCCCATTTGGCCTTCATGGCCGAGCACACGCAAGACGCAGCGCAGAAAGTATTGACCGTAATCGAAGGTATGGAAACCGATCACGTCGGCGCCAAGCAAGCCTTCGAGCAGTTCGCGGCGCCAGTGCGCCGGCAGTAGCCGGAAAATCTCGTAGTGGGGAAACGGGATATGCAAGAAGAAGCCGATGGACAGCTGCGCCATCCGGGCGCGAATCAACCGCGGCAACAACATCAAGTGATAATCATGAACCCAGAGCAGATCGCCGGGCCGGAGGACTTTCAATGCGGCATCGGCAAAGGCCTGGTTGACTTTGAGATAATGGGTCCAATACTCCGGCTCATGGCGTGTGTACTGAGGGAAATAGTGAAACAGCGGCCAAAGCGTCTTGTTACAAAAGCCCGAGTAGAAAGCGTTGATCTCCGCTTCGGATAAGAACACCGGCGACGCGTGATAGCGCGACAGCGCCTCGGCGCACACTCGATGGCGCAGTTCCTCCGGCACCGCTGCGCCGGACCAGCCGATCCAGAGGTATTCTGCGTTTTCGCGGGCGCTAGGATTTGCCGAAGTTAAAAGCGCATGCAGGCCGGAAGCGACGCCGCCGGCGCTCGGATGAAACTCGATATCGTCGCCGTGCTGCGCCACTGTGAAGGGCAAGCGGTTTGATACCAGGACAATTCTTTGCGCCGGTTGATTTTCCGCTTTCATAATTTTTGCTCCGACCAGCGCAACTTACAGATGCACGATATCGCCTCGATCGAACTTCGTGTTGAATCGAAACGTCGCTGCCGGTGCCATATCCGACCACCCCGTCAGTCCACGGCTGTGCCGGCAAAAAAGCGAACGAAGGGGCGGAGCCGATCCGACTCCTCCCGTTCGCCCCCGAGGGCCGGCTGATTTGGTTATTATGAGCCGATTATTCGCCGGGAGTGATCTCGTTCACCTTGCCGTCTTTATCGTTCACCTTCACCGTCACCCGCGCGCCTGCTTTGGCATGCTCGCTGCCTTTGACGCCTTTTAGTTCGAGGGTCTCTTCGCCTTTGCCGGTGTGAATAACGACTTGATTTTTCGCTTTGTCCGATTTCACCACCGTAGCATTAAGCTCACCCGCCAAGACGGCCGCGGGACCTACCAACGCGTAGGTCGTTTTTTCGTCGCCTACCTGGCGGCCTACTTCATCGATCAGAGCGACAATCAACTCACCCAAAGTCGATGGCCATCGATCGGATCGTTTCATGTCCTCTTCCATTTCATCGGTTGCGCGTGCCTCGACGTTCTCCACAATCACCCCTGCGCCGGCGATAAGGTATTTCATCGCTTTTTGGACCCCTATTCGCGGTTGCCGATTTTACGAAACTGCGGGCCGGGCCCAGGGCACCCTCAAATTAGTTGCTTCTTACGATCAAGCGGGCCACCCAATAATTTTCTTTCCCCTCAGTGGTCTCGCTCTCGCCAGTCGATCCCCGCAAGCTCCGTACCAACTGCGAAGAAGCGAAGCTAACCCATTTACATTGAAGAACTAATTCTCGGGTCGGCGAGTGATCACGAATTCACGGCGCGGCGGCTCTGTATGAGATACCCTACTGAATGCGTCGGGCGCAGAATCAATAACGACGTAAAATTGGGAAATTAAACGCTGTAGGATTAACCTGCGCGATATTCCGTACCTGGAACTGTCGCAAATCTAGGATTGGCTCACGTTTGCTTCCGGCAAAATCGCCGCGCGGGCGAAAATTGTCGGCGCTGATTATGCTTGTCCAATTTTCCCTAAACGCTTGCCGGGCTGAAAGAAAATAGGTACTTTACCCTGCAACCGGAGTTTCCTTGACGACCACTTATATTCTCAAAGACTTAACCGAACCGATCCGCAACAACTCAGGGCTCGACTACCGCAAGGAGTTAAACGAGGCACAGTATGAGGCGGCGACGGCGATCGAAGGGCCGCTGTTGATCATCGCCGGCGCCGGCACGGGTAAGACCCGCACGCTGGTCTATCGTGTCGCCCATCTGATCGAACAAGGGATCGATCCCAGGTCGATCCTGTTGTTGACGTTTACCCGGCGCTCCGCCGAGGAGATGATCCGCCGCGCCAGTTTATTGATGGACGGGCGGTGCAGCCAGATCGCCGGCGGGACGTTTCATTCGTTTGCCAATCTGGTGCTGCGGGTGCATGGCCGCCATGTCAATCTTGCCTCGTCGTTCACCATC
>Ga0315912_10003541_pt1 | contig 15440 bp, 13 predicted proteins | sample VfabasoilMG_FD_204469 | JGI IMG/M metagenome (GOLD analysis project Ga0315912, IMG submission 204469) | Garden soil microbial communities collected in Santa Monica, California, United States - V. faba soil | ecosystem: Environmental > Terrestrial > Soil > Garden | place: USA: California... | reverse complement strand
AGGTCCGATAATTTTAGAAAGTGATCAGTCGTCAGTGATCAGTCATCAGTTAGAGCAAACACTGACGACTGATCACTGATCACTGCTTTGTTACTTCTCGCCTGTTACGAACTCGGTCATCAGCCGCTCAGCCTCGCCTGGCCGGTGGCGTTCTTAGAAGAAGCCGGGTTCAAACCGACCGCGCTCGATCTCTCCCGTCAAACGCTAACGGACGACGCCCTCCGCCAAGCCGATTGGATCGGCATTGCGACGCCCATGCACACGGCGTTGCGGCTGGGCGTGCAGGTTGCGCAACGCATCCGCGCTAGCGCGCCGCGCACCCACCTGTGCTTCTTCGGCCTCTACGCCCAACTCAATGCCGATTACTTGCTCGCGGGTCTCGCCGACTCGGTCATCGCGGGCGAGTATGAAACAGCGTTGGTGGGGTTGGCCTATGCGCTCAGGCAAGGCACGCCGCTCACGGCTGTGCCGGGGGTGCGCGTCGCCGCTCAACCCGCCGCGCCGGTCTTAGAACGCCTCACGTTCCCACCGCCTCAACGCAACCGCCTACCACCCCTCGACCAGTACGCGCGCCTCGAACATCACGGCCAAACGCATCTCGCGGGCTATGTCGAGGCCAGCCGTGGCTGTTTGCACACGTGCCGCCATTGCCCCATCGTGCCGATCTATCAGGGGCGATTTTTCGTCATCCCCACTGAAATCGTCTTAGCCGACCTCCGCCAACAAGTAGCACAAGGCGCGACGCATATCACCTTTGGCGACCCGGACTTTCTCAATGGCCCGCGCCATGCGTTGACGCTCGCCCGCGCGCTCCATGCCGAATTTCCGCATGTCACATTCGACTTCACCACCAAAGTCGAACACATCCTGCAACATCAAGCGCTCTTCGCCGAGTTCGCCGCGCTGGGCTGTCTGTTCGTCACTTCGGCCATCGAGTCGCTGAGTGATAGTGTTTTGCAAAAATTGTACAAGGGGCATACTGCCGCCGATATAGAGCAGGCGTTGGCAATTTTAGAGCGCGCGGGGATCGCCTTGCGCCCGACGTTGGTGGCGTTCACGCCGTGGACGACGTTGGAAGATTACTTGGCGCAGATTGAGTTCATTCACACGCGCGGCTTGTATGAACATGTCCCCCCGATTCAACTCGCCATCCGCTTGCTCGTCCCGCCAGGTTCGGCCTTGTTGGCGAGCGACGACCAAACATGGCTCGGTGAACTCGACCCCGCCGAGTTCACCTATCGCTGGGCGCACCCTGACCCGCGCATGGATGAGTTATATAAACAAATGGTGGCATTAGTGGAGCAAGCGGAAAGTGCCGAACAACCCGCCGTGCAAACCCATCGGGCGATTCGGGAGCTCGCTTACACGTTGAGCGGGCACACCGCCCCACCCCTACCCGCGTTCGTCCCCCATTCATCCCCGCCACGCCTGACTGAAAACTGGTTCTGTTGAGCGGAACCATTGCTCAGTCAGGTTGGCTGAGGATGATGCGTTATAAGACGACTTCCCCATGGCTTCATTAACTCTGAAGCCATGCGTCAGCTGTGTCCCTTTGAATGGTCCTGATCGCTCAACGCCGAATAACGGGTAAAAACAGCAAGGTTGGGCAGTTGACGCTGACATCCTGAAACACGCCGCTATCCCAACTCCCGAAGGTAGCCGATGCTGTCCGATAAATTCGACCAACGAGGATCCCCCCCTGACGTGGAAAAGTGGCGGTCGTACTGTAGGAGCCATTAGCCGCAATCGCCGCATAGGCGGTCGGTACGCCCTTATCGGCATAACTATCTATCAGAGCTGGGCCGAAGGGAGCACCCACCCAGACGCGCATAGCGGCATAGCCGGAGGCAGGCGTCCCGATGCCCACCGCGCTGAAACTGTCACAAGTGAACGTGTAAGTCGCGATCTGGGCCCCGGTGTTACAGGTGTCATAATTGATCGGCACCTCGAGTTCAAGTCGTTCACACCCGGTTTGTTGGATCCCCAACAAAAACTGAACATAGACGCTGGCCCCGGGCGCTAGTGGGGTCGCCAACGAGATGGACCCGACGGACATGGTTGAGTTAAACCCGCCCCCATTCGGCTGAGAGGGTGGCTGTTCGAGAGCAGTGCCTTGCACCACAATGGGTGCGCCATTGACCGTGACGGTGACCGCCGCGGAAGTCCGTGGACGCAGATCCGCGATGCCACTCGGCGAGGGAAAGGTCGTGAGGTCCGTCACTCGGAAACGGAGCCGGGTGACGGCCTGACGACCGGTATTCGTGAATTTGCGGCGGATGCTGATCGTGCCAAAGGTGCTGTTATTCGCGGGGTCGGACGTCAGGTCACGGACGAGGTTAGGCGGGGCCATGACTTCCGCATTGGGATCCACAAGCGAGACTTTAAGGCTACTCCCCGGTAAACAGCAACCGACGGGGCTGGAAAGATTTTCAGGGCTGGGAGCGCCCAGGCGTTGACCCGCGCCCGCCGAAGTGCCATTGGTATCCACAAACAGAAAATCTGCAGCATTGCTGTCCGTGTCTTTGGGTGAGCCGTCCAGCAGGTCGCGATAAAAGCTATAGTCAATACTGAACGGAGTCAGGCTCGGGTAGCCCGTGTCTTCTTTGTAAAGGGTATTGGCCTCCGCGGTGGAACCCATAGCGTCGAGACGATTGGCGAGGGTGAAGTTGGCGGGCGTGGAGGTTTGAAACAGAGCAATCCCCACATTGTCTGTGATATTCATCGTAAAGGTGACATCGCCCGTGGCCGTGGAGCCGTTGCCCGCCGGATAAGCCGATAGGCTGTACCCCACTGAGTTGACCCCTAAATAATGACCACCCGCTGGAATAACCGTCCCATTGGGGATCACGAACCGCGCCACGCCATCCGAGGCGGCTAGGGCATAACCGGACGAGCCATCCACACTGCTCACGGTGTGGGCGATAGCGTCCCGATTGTAAATTTCGACGAATTCGTCGTTAGCGCCGTTTGGCCCACGCACACGGAACTCGCTAATGATGAGGGGCGCCACCGCCAAGCCCTCCCGCGGATTGTTGCTGGCCAAGGTGCTGGGCGGGAGGAGGTTCAACATCACCAGCGTCACCCCCAGTAGCGGCCGGCTTAGCCCCCCATAGAACGGCCTCAATGAACCCAAAGCCCCTAGTATGACGCGGAGGTATTTGTGCTTGGCTAAGGTTGGCATGAGATTTACTCCTGTGAGGATGGAAGCCTAATGATGCAAGAAGCCTAGGTTGAGCAAATTATAGACCCTTTCACACCCCAGACGCTTTGGCTCGACGCGCAGTACCGCCCCGCCGCGCCTGACCGAAAACTGGTTCTGTTGAGCGGAGCCATTGCTCAGTCAGGTTGGCTGAGGGTAGAGGTTTGGGGGTTGCTGGTGGGGTGGGATCAACTCTTGCCTCAATGGTCGAATCACCAACTGGCTCAAACCCCACCAGAATGAGACTCTTGAATTGTAGGTTCAGCCACACGCCCAGCGCGTTGGCTCAACGCGTAGCGATAGTCCGCGTGCGTGCATTGTTGGGCCGCGCTTGTAGCTGGATTTTTCCTATCTCTCAGGCGGTGTTAGTCATAATCAGCATTGGTGGCTATCCGTGCCCTAGACTCGGTAGCTCTGTTTTGAATCCGCAACCCGGACAAATGACAATGAATGACTTGCCTATGTCGTTTACCCCGGTGGAATCGTGGTGCTCCAATGGAACCTGATCGACTGGGCAAAGGGCACGACCTCGTTTGAGGATCTGGAGCCGCAACTCTTCTTTGGCTTCGTCGGAGAGTATGCCTGGCTCCGGAGCTCTGCGTGTAGGTTTCCTAACTGAATGTGTTTCCGGTGGAGGTTCGCCTGAGAGACGGACCAGATTGCGGCCGAGATGTTTGGCCTCGTAGAGCGCTTGGTCAGCCTTATTCAGCCAATCCTCGACGCTCGAAGCGTGAAGCGGGACAACGGCCACGCCGTAACTACTAGTTACGGACACATCACCAGCCTTCTCTGCCTCTACTGCGCGGCGGGCTCTCTCCCCTACAGCAAGCGCCTCCTCGGCTGTATGGTTTGGAAGGATTACAGCAAACTCCTCCCCACCATAACGGTAAGCAAACCCTTTGCCCTGAATGATCCGGTCAAGGCGATGGCTAATCTCCTTCAGTACGATATCACCAATTTGGTGACCATAGTTATCATTGACCTTCTTGAAGTGATCAATGTCCGCCATCAGCAAACTCGCGGGTTGCTCAGTAGTCGCTTTGCTAAAGTGTGTTAACAAAGCGGCGTCGAACGCTTCACGTGTAAGTAGTTGCGTCAGGTGATCGCGTTGATCTGTCATGATTTTATGCTTTCGCGTTGTGTTCTCAGCGGCCCAACATTCCGCATCAGTGGCTCGCGTAGCAATAATCCACAGCACGCGAGAGTTGGTCGAATTTAACGTGTGGTTGTGAAATGATACAAAGGCCATTCATGGAGTGCTGAGTGAAAAAACACATCTTTTGATATATTCAGTTTGCCCTCTATTTCCTGAGCCGTTTTCTCGTACAGCCTTCGAATTTGATCTGATAATGTTTTTTCTGTAATGTAGGCCTTTTTAAAATTCCCGTTCAGAATGCTAAGGCTCTGAGTGGAGAACAATCCCTCTTGGCGGGTTCGTTGAAGTTGCCCAAGCGCTTGTCGTGTTTCTAAGAAACCATTGTCCCATTTATCGAAAATGTAATCATAAGGGATGTTCTCTGGCTTAGACCATTTTTGGTCATAATCAACAAAATCAACATATAAAGGCATTTCTCGCACAAAATATGTTTCGTGAGGCATATCTGGTTCTCCAGATTCATAGTCATTAGAAGGCCACCACTTAGTGGTTTCTATCTCCCATATTTCTTTCACATGCTCCATATCATGGAAATTAGAAAATCTGACAACTTGATTGTACGAATATTTTGTTACATGGTCATAGAATGCACGACAAAGCCTTTGCAATACGCTTGCATGGCGAGAAAAATCTAGCCGACAAGCGTCAAGTAAGATGTAAGACTTTGCCATTTCTTCATCAGCGGTGGTGATTAAAAACTGAGCACTAGCAAATCTTTTTTCCTTTAAAAGGATGGTCGCGTCTTCTAATAATCTGTCTGAATTATCTACAAACGCTACTAACCCTTGCGAAATGGCTTCTAAGGTTTCATCATAGTCACGTTTTATAAACAAGTTTTCAAAAAGTTGTTTTTCAGGCTTGGGACGTTCTATTTCATTTGGCATTTTTTGTTAACCGTACTGTCGCCTGCAAAACGTTGCTAGCTACCAAATTTTGTGAGAAGGAATTGTTCCACAAAACCAATAACACTGCTGACATCTGGAGAATCTGTTTTATTCCAATCGGCGTGCATGGCTGCGTTTCTCAATCTTGGCATACTTTCCAAAATTGATTTTTGTGGGCCAGATACAAACCCATTAGATTTAAGTGCATTTATGACATCTTGCATGCTTTTTCCGCTAACTTCAACATTATTAGCCTCCGCATAACGCTTTAATGCGTCTTCGAGGGCTGCACAGGCCAACACAGCGGCAACGTCCTTATAACCTTCGGATAACGATTGTTTCGCAAGAGCAATGATGTCTCCAAAAACTTCCCCCGAAACTCGGAGGTCAACATTAAACACATACCCGCCATCGAAATCTTCTTTTGCGCTGAGAAAAATTCCTTTTAGGGCGTCAACTTCATTATCATAACCAGCGCACCGCCCATAAACGTCAAAAAAATTCCTATAGTGAGGAGATTGCTCGCCATAAACTGCTAACAATAAATTCTGTACACTTGTAGCCCACTTCTGCCACTCTCCAGTTGGTACATATCGGCTACCTTCATGTGAGGCTGGCTTGAAGGGCAAAGCAGAATATGCTCTTTCAAGTTCGGCGAATCTTTTTACAAACATCTCGTTCATCATGCTTCCCTCGTTTTCATTGAAATAGGCGGCTAACGTTAACAAGTAGATGGAAACACTATTCTGTTCAAGACCCCTAATAAACCCAAAGTCCGAAAAAATTCTGCCTAACATGCTACATCAAGCGCATGCGCCCCTCACGGCTTTGGCCCAGCCCGCGATAGCCCCGCCGCACCACCAGATAAATCACAGCCCCAATCGGCCCAATAAAACCAATCAGCAGGGTCACTATGGCGATCAGCCACGCCGGCAGGTTGCGCTCCAGGGCATCCAGATAAGCCCAGCGCGCCATGACCAAATCCCCGGTGACGACATGCACCCAGCCATGCAGGGTCGCAAATTCAGGAAAAGTGCCGTAGGTCCGCGAGAGAAATTCAATCGTCGCCGGGCTCAAGAGGCCGTATTCAACGTAGAGGGCGCGCCACAGCCCGATGACATCGGGCCGGGTGAAGACGAAAATGAGCGCGACAAACGCCACATGCACCAGCGACGGTAACGCGATCGGCCAGACTGAGCCCATCATTCGGCGGGTGAGGCCGGCTCGCGGGGCCACCAGCATCAGCAGGTAGAACGGCGTGACCACCAAATTACTCAGGATAAAGAAGGTCGCACTCAGGGTGAGAGCCAAGGGTGTTATTCCTGTAATCGCGGTGTGGAGCGGGCTTCCTGACTGTACGCCACTTCACCGGTTAGCGCGAACCACACAAAACCAAATCGCCAGCAGTATAGACCCTTTCACCAATCAGGCGCGGTGGCGCGGCGCGCCGGTCGTTAACGAGTTCGCTGGGAACGCGCTCCACGAATTTGGTCGGGAACCACATAGCGTTCATACCACTGTTCCACGCTGGAACGATGCAGTGCCATCCAAGCTTCGTAGACCGAAACAACATACTGACTGCGCGTGACCGGGGTGCCAACGCCCCCACCGGGAAAGAGATGTCTGACTGTCAAGGCGCTCCCCAGCGGTGGTGGAGCGAGCTTTTGAAAAACACCCTTGGTGCGGAGGGCCCGTTCGAGCGGCCAGCGGGGGCGTGTCGTTTGGCCGCTGATGATCCCATGCAGATTCAAGAGATGCAGGGCGACAGACTGAATCGCTTGGGGGGAGGTCTCCCCGTGATGTTGCACGCCATACGCATCGGCCCAGAGCACGTCAAGTGGGAGTATCGCGTTATGTGCTGGAACGGGCACGAGGGTGTCGGGAATCCTCGACTGCGCGACCAGACCCATAACGTCAGCCTCGCCGCTCACTCCCGACCAATTAAACAGGGCCCAGCAACCAGCGGAGGCACCGAGGTAGCGATGGGTAGGTCCAGCGTGTGGTGGAAACAAAGCCCCACAGCCCGGACAGGGCGATAGCGCGCTAGGCTGCATAACGACTCACCACGTTACAGAAACGTGAGGCTTGAAGTATAAACCTGCCCACAGGCCGGGCGTGTTGGATGCTGTTTCACTACTCGCGCTCCACAATATCCCCCGTATCTATTTGACCTTTTTCGATTTCAATAGTTTTCGCACCGAGCAGGCGGCGAAAACGGCTGAAATAAGATGGCAAGCCTTCGACCGTTTTGGCCCCGATCCCATTGCGGAGTTCATAGTGCAGGTGCGGAAAGAGGGAGCTACTCGAGGCCCCCATGTGCCCGATCACTTGGCCTTGTTTAACCTGCTCACCTTTCTGGACGCTGACACTCCCCTGCTTCAGATGCCCGCAATAGCTAAATTCGCCGTTGAGGTGATCAATCAGCACATAATTCCCTCCGTAGACCATCTCCCGCGTCGCCAGTTCCGCCTCGTCAAAGGTGCGGTTGTCCAACATGCCATCAAAGCGATCCGCGACGACGCCCGCGCCCGGCGCATAGATCGCTGTGCCAAAGCCAAACCAGTTCGCATTCTCGGTGGCGGGGCCGTGGTGCATCTCACCCTGCTCATTGACCAGCACAAAATCATAGCCATAGCGTTGGAAGTTCGTCGTGAAGCCTAATTGTTGTAGCTCCGGATGCAGGTAATTGAACCGACGATGATGGGAATAGAAATCGTGACCGTCCCAGATGATTGACCGTTCTTTTACGGGCAGTATCAGGTCGGTTTTTGTTTCATAATAAACCGGCGTGACGACGACTTCGGCGGTGAGGGCCTCCGTATGTTCCCGCTTAAACGTGAAGGTATAGCGCAGGGTATGGAGTTCAATGCTATGGTCAAAGAAGAAAAAGGGGTTGAACACCATTACGGATTGCCCGCCACCGAGCTCACGCTCGGCAATCGTCTGGATGCTACCCGACTCGTCCACAAACTTGCGGAGCACCAGTTTGGCGTGCTGATCGTAAACGGAGACTTCGATCTGGCTGAGGTGTATCGTCTCAGCGGTCAAGTTCTCTATCCCAAAATCGGAATTGAGATACTGCCCGGCCGCACTCTTTTCAATGTACGTTGGCTCAGGTTTAGCCACAATCCGAATGGCGTTGGTAACTGACGACATATATTTCTCCTATGCGAGGGTCGCACTTGGTGCGTCACGGCTGACCTAACGCCGACCACTGCGACACTGCGCTTAAGTAGGTGGAAAGTCCCGTCTAAGTTGAAGTAGCTTAGATGGAAACACTATTTCGTACAAGACCCCGGTTATTTTACGAAAGCGAGTTTTGTCTTTTCTATAAACTACCTTAAAATTTAGCCTCAAGGTGGAGAGTCTTTTCCCTTAAAATTCCAAGAGGTAGTGAATGCCTGAATACGCCGATCTCGAAATCAGCCTGCATCGCCGCGAGGGGGCCACCTATAGCGTGGAACTGCGCTTTAGCCGCCCCGATAGCGAAGCGGACCAACGTTTTGAGCCGGCCCAAGCACAGTTTGACTTTGACGCCCTACGCGCGTTGGAACTGGATTTAGACGGCTATGGTAAAGAACTCTCTGCTAAGTTGTTCGCCGAGGCGGGCGCACAAAGCGCCCTCGCCCAAGCCCGCGCCGTCACCGAAGCGCAAGCGCTCGGTTTGCGCTTACGCCTGAATATCGGCCCCAGCGCCCCCGAATTGCAAGCGCTCTATTGGGAAGTGTTGCGCGACCCGCAGAGTGGGGACGCGCTCGGCACCGATGAAAACCTGTTGTTCTCGCGCTACCTCAGTAGCATGGATTGGCGACCCGTCCGCCTCCGCCCGCAAAGTGCGCTCACCGCGTTGGTGGCGATTGCCAACCCCAAAGATTTGGAACGGCTCAAACTCGCGCCGGTAGATGAAGCGCGCGAATTGCAACGCGCCCATAAGAGCCTTGACCCGATTGCCGTGACAGCTTTGCCCAACGCGACCGCGCGCGCCACGCTCAACAATTTAATAGACCATTTGCGCGCAACCCAACCCGACATCTGGTATCTCGCCGCGCATGGCCTGTTACGCAAAGGTGAGGCCTGGGTGATGCTCGAAACCGAGACGGGCGAAACGGCGCGCGTGTCGGGCGACGAACTGGTGACGCGCCTGAAAGAACTCCCCCACCGCCCGCGCCTGATCGTGCTGGCCTCCTGCCAAAGCGCTGGGGCCGGCAACACCGACACGTTAGCCGCGCTGGGCCCGCAGTTGGCGCAAGCCGGCATTCCAGCGGTACTTGCGATGCAAGGCAGTGTGAGCATGGCGATGATTGAGCGCTTCATGCCCAAGTTTTTTGAAGAGCTCAATGCGGATGGGCAGATTGACCGCGCCCTCGCGGTGGCGCGCGGCACGGTGCGCGACCTCCCCGATTATTGGATGCCTGCGCTCTACACGCGCCTCAAGAGCGGGCGCATTTGGTATGTGCCGGGCTTCAAAGGCGGCGGGGGGGACGGCGAAGAGTTTGAGTATTGGGAAAGCCTCAAGACCTTCATCCAAGAGAAGCGGTGCACGCCCATCCTCGGCCCCGGCATTGACGAGGCGTGGCTCGGCCAACCGGGCGACATCGCGCGCCGCTGGGCGGAAAAATACCACTACCCCTTTGCCGCCCACGAACTCGAAAACCTCGCCACAGTCGCGCAATTCCTCAGCCGCCGCGATGGGGCCAAGGCGTTGCAATCGGCGTTCAACAAAGCCATCCGAGATGAGATCGTGCAACGCTATCGCACGGCCCTGCCGCCCGACTTGGTCAAGGCTGAAGTGTGGCCCGCCGATAAGCTCCTCAAGGCGCTGGAAACCATCGCCACCGCCCACTGGGCGCAACCCGGCGCTTACGCGCACAAACAGCTCGCCGACCTCGCCCTACCGATCTACCTCACCACTAGCCCCAGCAACTTATTGGCGTTGGCGCTTAAGGCCAAGGGCGTAGACCCGCAAGTGCGGCTGTGTCCGTGGTGGAGTCAGCGCATCCCCGAAGCCAAATGGCGCTATGAAGATGAGCCGACCGAAGAGAAGCCGCTGGTGTATCACCTTTTTGGGCATTTCAACACCCCCGAGTCGCTCGTGTTGAGCGAAGACAACTATTTCGATTTCCTCATCGGCGTGGCGCGTAACAAGACGCTCATCCCCGACACGGTGGTCAACGCCCTGACCAATAGCGCGCTGTTGTTTGTGGGCTTCCGCCCCGATGATTGGGATTACCGCGTGTTGTATCGCACGCTCATGGCACAAGAAGGCAGTGAGCAACTCCGCGACTATCGCCACGTCACCGCGCAAGTCGAACCGGACGAGAGCCGCTTGCTCGACATCCAACGCGCGCGGCGCTTTTTGGAAAAGGCCTTTAACAAAGATAATATCGGCATGTTTTGGGGACGGAGTGAGGACTTTTTGAGCGCGCTGACGCAACAACTCAAGGCCTAAGTCATTTGCCCCTGGTTGGGATGTTTTTTAAGTGCCTGTCACCTGATACAGCGCCTATAAATTATTCAGGTTAATCTTAATTGCCTAACAATGTTTCGCGCTTGAAACACTTCCCTCAATTAGGCCAATTCGTGACATTCGTTGTTTTATTCGTGCTATTCGTGACCCCTACTGCGTTTTCCAACACCGATAGATCACGAATTACACGGATTTTAGCGAATTGCACGAATGGGAGGTATGATTTCTCTAAAAGTGTCAGGCAACTTTGGTTAACTTGAATAGGTGGTTTAGTAAAGGTGACAGTCCCTTGTGACAGGTTTACAGATAAGCTCGAAGCTTCGAAATCAGGTGAGTTAAAAACTTCTCTTCAACAATTGATCCGTCAACTCCCCCAAGGCCCAGCCCGCTTCGCCCGCCGGGTCGGCGAATTCGAGTTGTTGGACCGCTAAGGCGGTAAGGGCCTCGGCTTTGGTCTGCGTAAAAGCGCGTGCGCCGGTCTGCTCAAGTTGCAGAGCCATCGCGGTCAGGTCGTGGGTGACCGTGTGCGGTTGAGCGTAAGCGCGCGCGAAATCCGGCGCGTGTTCTAAGCCATAGACGACGGGCAGGCTCTTCTTGCGCTTTTCCAAATCGCTCGCCGCCGATTTTCCGGTGACGGCTGGGTCACCCCAAATGCCCAACAAATCATCGGCCACCTGAAATGCCAAGCCCAAATTCAACCCATAGGCGCGGAAATGTGCGGCCCGCAATGGGTTGGCCCCCCCCAGCCGCGCTCCCAAATACGCTGCGACCGAGATCAAGACGCCGGTCTTGGCCTCGATCATGGTGAGATATTCCGCCACCGTCACCTGCCCCCGAGCCTCGAACGACATATCCAGATATTGCCCTTGCGTCAAGGTGAGGCAGGTTCGATTTAACTCGGCTAACGCTTCAACGACCAGCTCGGGCATCTGCCCCAGCGCGCTCAGGCGATGCGGCGCGAGTTGCGCCAAAGTGAACATGGCATCCCCCGCGTTGATGGCTTGGGCCACGCCCCAATGCCGCCACACCGTGGGGCAACCATGCCGCAAGGGGCTATTGTCTTGGATGTCATCGTGAATGAGCGTGAAATTGTGTAAGAGTTCCAGTGAGGCGGCCATCGGCAACGCGGCGCGCCAATCGCCTCCGACTGCGGCGCAGGCGAGCAAGCACAACAAGGGGCGCACCCGCTTGCCCGACGGCGGGCCACCCTGGGCGCTATCCCACCCCAAGTGATAGTGGAGCATGGCGTAATAGTCATGCAAGAGCGCCGCATCGGTTCCGACGACTTGGCGTAATTCGTCTTCAATGGCGGGGAGGTAGAGAGTTGCGAGATGAGAGAGAGACATGCGACAGAGGGCGGGCTTATGAGGCCTTGAACAACGGCGTGGCTTGCAATTGCTCAATATCCTTCGCGCCTGCGGCGAACATGGTGATGCGTAACTCGCGCACCGTGTCGTTGATCGTTTCGATGGTCGCCTCGGGCGAAACAGCGGCGGCCTTGAGGAACTGACCCGCCATGCCGCACAGTCGCGCGCCCAACGCCACGCACTTCGCCGCATCAATCCCATCGCGTAGGCCACCCGAGGCGACAATGGGCATCTGGGGTGAGGTGGCGCGCACATTTTCGATAGCGGTCGCGGTTGGGATCCCCCATCCGATAAAGGCCGCGGCGATGCGTTTCTGCGAGGCCGTTTGCGCGCGGTGCATCTCCACTTGCGACCACGACGTTCCGCCGGCCCCCGCGACATCAATCGCCGCGACGCCGGCCAACGTGAGCGCCTGGGCCGCTTGCGAGGACATGCCCCACCCCACTTCTTTGGCGATGACCGGCACGGGCAAGGCCCGGCAAATGGCTTCAATCTTTTTAAGCAATCCAGCGAAGTTGGTATCGCCCTCCGGTTGTACGGCTTCTTGCAGGGCATTGAGATGCAAGACGAGCGCATCGGCTTGGATCATGTCTACCGCGCGTTGGCACTGGTCGAGGCCATAACCGTAATTGAGTTGCACCGCGCCTAAGTTGGCGAACAATAAAATATCGGGCGCGACCGCGCGCACGGCAAAGGTGGCGCTGAGCGCGGGATTCTCCACCGCCGCGCGTTGTGAACCAACGCCCATCGCAATCCCCGTCGCTTGGGCGGCGGCGGCGAGGGTGAGATTAAGTTGCCGCGCCTGTTCGGTGCCGCCCGTCATGGAGGAGATGAGCAGTGGTGCACGGAGGGTCTTGTTGAACCAAGTGACTTCGGTGTTGAGGGTGGCTAAATCCAGTTCGGGCAAGGCTTGATGGATGAAGTGATACTGCTCTAAGCCGGTCGTCAGACCAGAGCGCACGTTTTCTTCTAAATTAATGCGAATATGATCGGCTTTGCGCGAGGCCGTGACCAGCGCTTCATCCGTAACTTTTGGCATGGGGTGGGGTTTTCATTAGATGGGGCGATGATCTTACCAGTCGGGTAATGGGCTGTCAAACAAAACTGATGAGAGAGTCAGCCCTCGGCTTGACAAGACTTCGCCATAACATACAATGGAGCAACTTAGCCCAATTAAAGGAGATAACTACGATGGCTGATTCGTCCACTTACGAGGATATCAAAGGGATTATCGTCGAATTGCTCGGCGCGGATCCTGGCAAAATTACGATGGAGGCGCGCTTCCGCGAAGAACTGGAAGCTGATTCATTAGACTTAGTCGAGTTGATCATGGCGTTTGAAGAAAAATTCGGCGGCGAAATTTCGGATGAAGATGCGCAGAAAATCACCACCGTCGGCGAAGCGGTGAATTATGTCGAAACGCGCATGAAGAAGAGCTAACCTTTCGGATTGCTGTTCAACGAAAACGCAAGAGGTCAAGCGGCCTTTTGCGTTTTTTTTATTGGCCCTCCAAAATTCAAGCCTCTTTTTCGTGCCGTTTGCCTCTTCTAAAAACTGCCCAAAGCGTGCTATACTTTTACTATGTGGACTTTGACTGTGCAGGCTAACGGCGCGGATAATAATCCTAACGACAATACTGCTTGTCGCCGGGCGCGCCGCCACGCTGGTTAGTGGTTGACTTTATTCATCGCCGCCCGTGCTACGTGCCGGGCGGTTTTTTTTTGCTTAATTCTTTTCGGGAGACGTTCATGTATAAGACTCACACCTGTGGTGCCTTGCGCGCCGAACACATTGGACAAACGGTCACGCTCGCGGGTTGGGTGCATACGCGCCGCGACCATGGTGGCCTGATCTTTTTAGACCTGCGTGACCGCTGGGGCATCACCCAAGTGGTGGCCAACCCCGAAACGTTGCCAGCCGCGCACGAAGTGGCCTCGCACACGCGCAACGAATATGTGTTGCAGGTTACCGGTGTGGTGCGCGCGCGGCTGGCGGGCAAGGAAAACCCCAAGCTCGCTACCGGCGCGATTGAAATCGAAACGCAAACAATTGAGATCCTTAACCCTAGCAAAATCTTACCTTTCCAGATCAACGAAGAAGAAAACGTGGATGAGCAAGCCCGGTTGAAATACCGCTATCTCGACCTGCGCCGCGAGCGCCTGCAACGCAACCTCCTGCTCCGCCATCGCGTCGTCAAATTCATGCGCGACTTTATGGACGCCGAGGGCTTCATCGAAGTCGAGACGCCGATCTTGTTTAAGACCACGCCGGAAGGCGCGCGCGATTACCTCGTGCCGTCGCGGTTACATCCGGGGACGTTCTATGCCCTGCCCCAAAGCCCGCAACAGCTCAAGCAACTGTTGATGGTGGCGGGCGTGGAGCGCTACTTTCAGATCGCGCGCTGTTTCCGCGATGAAGATTTACGCGGCGACCGCCAACCGGAGTTTACGCAACTCGACTTAGAGATGTCGTATGTGCATCGCGACGACGTGTTGGATTTGGTCGAGCGGCTCTACACGGTTCTCATCCCCGCCGTCGCGCCGCACAAAAAGATCATCACGCCCTTCCCGCGCCTCGCTCACCACGCGGCGGTCGAGCGTTTTGGCAGTGACAAACCCGACCTACGCTTTGGCCTCGAACTCTATGACGTCGGCGACCTGCTGGCCAAGAGCGAGTTCAAAGTGTTTCAGGGCGCGCTCCAGAGTGGCGGCGTGGTCAAATGCTTGGCCGTGCCGGGTTGCGCTGATTACACGCGCAAAGAGACGGATGCCCTGATTGAGTTCTCTAAAGAACACGGCGCGAAGGGCCTCGCGACCTTAGCCCTCACGGCGGACGGGGTGAAAGGCACGGCCGCTAAATTTGTCAGCGCGGCCGAAGTCGCGGCGATCTCCGAACGGGCGGGCGCGAAGACCGGCGACCTGATCTTGTTTGTTGCCGATGCGCGCGCCGTCGCCAACAAGACCCTCGGTGCGTTGCGCTTGCTGTTCCGCGACCGGCTCAAACTCGCCGACCCGGAGCTGTTGGCCTTTGCGTGGGTGATTGACTTCCCCATGTTTGCCTGGGATGAAGAGAACAAGAAGTGGGATGCGGAACACCACATGTTCACCATGCCGCGCCTCACCGATCTCGACAAGTTTGAAACCGATCCGGGCGCGATCTTGTCGGACGCCTATGACATGGTGTGCAACGGCTATGAAATGGCCTCCGGTTCGATCCGGATTCACCGCCGTGACATCCAGCACAAGGTCTTTGAATTGCTCGGGATCAGCGAAGAAGATATTCAGCGCAAGTTCGGACACATGTTGGAGGCGTTCGAGTTTGGCGCGCCACCGCACGGCGGGATGGCACCGGGCATTGATCGGTTGGT
>Ga0315912_10003540_pt1 | contig 15441 bp, 9 predicted proteins | sample VfabasoilMG_FD_204469 | JGI IMG/M metagenome (GOLD analysis project Ga0315912, IMG submission 204469) | Garden soil microbial communities collected in Santa Monica, California, United States - V. faba soil | ecosystem: Environmental > Terrestrial > Soil > Garden | place: USA: California... | reverse complement strand
CTCGAGGCCCGGCGCGCCGGCCATGCCGTGGCGCAGCGCTTGGACGCGGCGCGAGCCGATCTTGATCCAGTCGACGTGGAAGAACTTGATGTCGGGGACGGGGCCGCCGTTGATCTGGTCGAAGATCTTGTTCGCCTCGGGGCCCTGGATCTGGAAGCGGTAGTGCGTGCGATAGATCGCGCGCCCGTCGGGCCTGCTGTCGGAGCGCGGGTCGTGGGTCAGGCGCACTTTCCACTTGCCGATGGCTTGCTGGAAGCGCACCCAGTTCGCCGTCGGCGCGCGGCCGACCAGCACGAACTTATCCTCGCGCTCGCGGAACATGATCATGTCGCCGATGACGTGACCGGCCGGCGTCACGGGCACGAAGTGCTTCGCGCGGTTCAAGTCGAAGTTCGAGAAGCTGTTGATGCCGACGTATTCGAGGAACGCCGCCGAGTCCGGCCCTTCGACGATGAGCTCGTCCATGTGGTGGCTCTGGTCGAACAGCACGGCGGACTTGCGCCAAGCAACCTGCTCGTTGCGCCAGTTCGAGAACTCCGGCGCGACGACGGGATAGACGTACATGCCGATTTTCGAGTTGCGCAGAAGCTTGACGGCGTTGCCATGCTCCTTCAGCACGGCGCTCAAATTGTGTGCGGCCATAGTTCCTCGTTTCCTGCATCAAAAAAAGGAGGCGAGCGTCGTGATGACCGCTCGCCCCCGGGTTCGCGAACGGAGCGAAGGCTCCGCTCTGTTTCAGGTTCCCGTGCGCCAGCCGGCCGCGTAGGTCTCGCGAACGAACTTGGAGTAGGGCACAGCGCTCACCGTTGCGCGGATGTTGAGCTGCTTGTGGCGCTCCACCGTGACCTTCTTCGTGCCGCCGTCAGGCTCGCCCCAAACGAGGGACACCTCGTCGCCGAGCTGCACGCCCGGATCGACGATGCCGAGCGACAGCATCGACTTCTCGTTGTAGCTGTATCCGGCGAACATGGACGCGCCGACGACCTTGCCGTTCTTGTCGACGATCTTGTCGAACGACGCCGAGGCGTAGTTCGACAGCGGCAAGTCGATGTACTTGTAGTGCTGCTCCGCGTCGGAGCCCGTGAACATCGAAGCGAACACCTTCGCGACGTCGTCGCCGTTCCACGCGAACGTGACCTTGCGCCGGGTCGGCTGGTTGGCGATCTTCTCGAGCGCCTCGCGGCCGATGAACTCGTGGTCGAACTTCACGAACGGGCCGTAGCCGATCTCGTACGGCGTGACGTAGTAGTCCTCGATGTTGTTCGAGACGAAGCTGCCCGCGAGGCCGCCCGTGGCCTCGTAGCTATTGGCCGGCAGCCACTTGCGGTACTTCTTCATGCGCTCGTCCGTGTAGACGGCCGGCAGCGGCGAGGGAATCCAGCCGGATTCCAGCGTGTTCGTGGCGTAGGCGCGCGAGCCGACCTGACGCAGGCCGAACTCTTCGCCGGCCGCGATGATCGTCTCGCGAATTTTCTCGCGGTCCTTGTACGGGCCCCAGATCTCGAGGCCCGGAGCGCCGGCCATGCCGTGGCGCAGAGTGCGGACTCTCTGGCCCCCGATCTTGATCGAGTCCATGTGGAAGAACTTGAGGTCCGGGACTTTCTTCTTGTTCAGCTTCTCGATGATCGGCCACGCGTTCGGGCCCTGGATCTGGAAGCGATACGAGATGCGGTTGACGGCCTTGCCCTTCGGATTGCCGGGCGAGCGGTCGTCCTTCTTGATCTTGACGCGGTACTTGCCGGTTTCGGCGTGGAACTGAATCCAGTTCGCCGATGGCGCGCGGCCGACGAACACGAGGTTGTTCTTCTCGAGGTGGAACAGAATGCCGTCGCCGATCACGTGGCCGCTATAGCTGCACGGGATGAATTGCTTGGCGCGGTTGACGGGGAAATTCGCGAAGCTGTTGATCGCGAGATCGGAAAGCAGCTTGATCGCGTCGGGACCCTTGATGTAGATGTCGACCATGTGGTGCGACTGATCGAACAGCACCGCGCTCTTGCGCCAGGCAGCCTGCTCGTCGCGCCAGTTGGAGAACTCCCCGGGCACCACGGGGTAAACGTAGGCTCCAATGCGCGAGTTGCGGAGAAGGTCGACGGGGTTCTTGGCGGCTTTGAGCACGTCCTCTAGATTTTTGTGTGCCATGGCTTCGAGTGCCCTCCTGAGGCGAAAAGCTTTGTTCGGTGTTTTTGGAGGGCGGCTAGTCTAGCACCAGTACCCTCCGGTTCGGCTACAAGGCGCGTTTTTGGGTGCCCGCTCGTTCGCGAGGTCGCCCGAGTGTCGCCTCGGAGCGCATTCAAATCGATGCCAAGATGGTGTTGAGCGTGGCACTCGGGCGCATCGCCTTGCCGGCCAGCGCGGGCGCCGGGTGGTAATACCCGCCGATGTCGACCGGTTTGCCTTGCACGGCCAGTAGCTCGGCCACGATGGCCTGCTCGTTCTCCTCGAGCGCCGTCGCCACCTTACCGAACCGCGCGCGCAGCGCGTCGTTCTTCGTCTGGTCGGCCAACGCGCGTGCCCAATACATGGCCAGATAGAAGTGGCTGCCGCGGTTGTCGATGCCGCCGACGGCGCGCGACGGCGACTTGTCGCTTTCGAGGAAGCGGCCGTTCGCCGCGTCGAGGGCCTCGGCCATCACGACGGCCGCGCTGTTGCCGGTCTTCGTGCCGTAGTCCTCGATCGACACGGCGAGCGCCAGGAACTCGCCGAGCGAGTCCCAGCGCAGGTAGTTCTCCTGCAGGAACTGCTGCACGTGCTTCGGCGCCGAGCCGCCGGCGCCCGTCTCGTACAACCCGCCTCCGGCGAGCAGCGGCACGATCGACAGCATCTTGGCGCTCGTCCCGAGCTCGAGGATCGGGAAGAGGTCGGTGAGGTAGTCGCGCAACACGTTGCCCGTGACCGAGATCGTGTCGACGCCGTCGCGGACGCGCTTCAGCGTCGCGCGGGTCGCGTTGACGGGCGACATGATGCGGATGTCGAGCCCGTTCGTGTCGTGATCGCGTAAGTAACGGCCGACTTTGTCGATCAAGTTGCGGTCGTAAGCGCGGTTCTCGTCGAGCCAGAAGATCGCGGGCTGGCCCGTGGCGCGCGCGCGGCCCACGGCGAGCTTGACCCAGTCGCGGATCGGCAGATCGATCGTCCGGCACATGCGCCAGATGTCTCCTTGCTCGACGCGGTGCTCCATGAGCGCCTTGCCGTCGGCGTCGAGAACGCGGACCGTGCCGCTGACGGCGATCTCGAACGTCTTGTCGTGCGAGCCGTATTCCTCGGCCGCCTGTGCCATCAGGCCGACGTTCGAGACGTTGCCCATCGTCGGCACGTCGAACGCGCCGTTCTTGCGGCAGTCGTCGATGACTTCCTGGTAGATGCCGGCATAGCAGCGGTCCGGGATCATGGCTTTCGTGTCGTGCAGCTTGCCGTCCGGGCCCCACATCTGGCCCGAGGAGCGAATCGCCGCCGGCATCGACGCGTCGATGATGACGTCGCTCGGCACGTGCAGGTTCGTGATGCCCTTGCTCGAGTCGACCATCGCGAGCTCCGGCCGCGATTCGTAGATGGCGGCCAAGTCGGCCTCGATCGCGGCGCGACTCGCTGCCGGCAGCGCCTTGATTTTCGTGTACAGATCGCCGATGCCGTTGTTCGGCGCGAAGCCGATTTCCTCGAGCAAGGCGGCGTGTTTCGCTAGCACGTCTTGGTAAAAGACCTCGACGGCGTGGCCGAACATGATCGGGTCCGACACCTTCATCATCGTCGCTTTCAGGTGCAGCGACAGCAGCAGCCCCTTGGCCTTGGCGTCGGCGATCTGCTTCGCATAGAAGTCGCGCAGCGCGCGGCGGTTCATGACCGACGCGGCGAGCACGTCGCCTTCCTTGACGTTGATGCCGTCCTTGAGAACGGTTTTTTCGCTGCGATTGCTCGTGAGCTCTACTTTGAGCTTCTGGCCCTTCTGCACGACGGCCGACTGCTCGCTCGAGTAGAAATCGCCGCCGCCCATGCTCGCGACGTGCGTCTTGGAGTCCTTGCTCCAGCGGCCCATCGAGTGCGGGTGCTTTTTCGCGTACTGCTTCACGGAGAGCGCGACGCGCCGGTCCGAGTTGCCTTCGCGCAGCACGGGGTTCACCGCGCTGCCGAGCGCCTTCGCATACTTCGCCTTGATCGCCTTCTCGGCGTCGTCGCGCGGATCTTCCGGATAGTCCGGTAGATTGCAGCCCTGCTTCTGGAGCTCTTTGATCGCGCTCTGCAGCTGCGGCACGGAGGCGCTGATATTCGGCAGCTTGATGATGTTCGCCTCGGGAGTCTTGGCGATCTCGCCGAGCTCCGTGAGGTCGTCGCCGACGGCTTGGGCTTTCGTGAGCCGGTCGGGGAACTGCGCGAGGATGCGTCCCGCGAGCGAAATGTCGCGCGTTTCGACGGTGCAGCCCGCGGCTTTCGTGAAGGCCTGCACGATCGGCAGCAGCGAGTAGGTCGCGAGCGCGGGTGCTTCGTCCGTCAGTGTGTAGATGATCTTGGCGTTGGTCATGCTCTCTACGTCCATGCTTGACGGCGCAGCCAGCTGCCTGGCCGCGTCGTCGTGATCCCCCGAAAACTGCAAAAAGCCCGCGCGAGGATCCTTAGGTGATCGATGCGCGATAGATGCTCTCGACGGAAGCGTCGAGGGCGGCGTTGAACTCCTTGTCCGATTGCTGCGCCTTCAAGCCTTCCGCGAGCGCGCGCGAGAAGCTTGCAGTCATGCCGTTGTTGCGGGCGAGCCGCTTGTTCGCTTCGTCTCGCGAGTACCCGCCCGACAGCGCCACGACGCGCAGCACGTTCTTATGCTTGATGAGGTCGGCATACAGGTTGTCTTTGTCGGGAATCGTCAGCTTCAGCATGACTCGCTGATCGGGCTTCAACGCGTTCAGCTCCTTCGTGATCGCGGCCTTCAACAGCTCTTCGGCTTGGTCCTTGTTCGGTGTCTTGATGTCGACCTCGGGCTCGATGATCGGCACGAGCCCGGCGGCCAGAATCTGTTTGCCCAGCTCGAACTGCTGCTTGACGACCTTCTCGATGCCGTGCGGATCGGCCTGCTTGATGACCGAGCGCATCTTCGTGCCGAACACGTTCTTCGCCTTGGCGCGCTTCAACAGGGCGTCGAGGCCCGAGATCGGCTTCATGAGCTGCACGCCGTCTTGCTCGTCGGCGAGGCCTTTATCGACCTTCAGGAACGGAACGACCCCCTTCTTCTCCCAGAGATAGGTCGGGGTCGGCTTGCCTTCGATGTCGCGATCCATCGTGTTCTCGAACAGGATCGCGCCGATCAGGCGCTTACCCGAGAACGCCGGGCTCACGATGATGCGCGTGCGCATCGCGTGCACGACGTCGTACATGCCTTTCTCGTCCTTCCAGGCGGTCTCGTCGACGCCGTAGAGCTTCAACGCTTTCGGAGTGCTGCCGCCGCTCTGATCGAGAGCTGCGATGAAGCCCTTGTCGTTTTTGATCTTGGCGAGTTGGTCGTCGAACGTGCTCACGGGGACTCCTTGTCGGGCTCTCTCGGCTCGGCGGCTATTCTAGCGCAGGCCGCAAATTGCTCCTGCATTTGCGGCACTTCCGCCATCCATGGCGGTCGCGCCACCGGCGGTTCTACGGCGAGCGGCACGGTTGCTCGGCTGGTCGGACGCACGGCGGTGGGGCAGAATCCTCGGCCATGCGAGTGGGAGGAATTGCGCTGATCGCCGCGGCCGCGTTCGCGGCGCATGCGGACGAGTTGCCGCCCGAGGTGGCGCGCGTGCTGACGGGCCACGGCATCTCCGCCGACGACGTCAGCATCGTGGTCGAGGCCGTCGACGACGCGAAGCCCACGCTTGCGCATCTGCCCGATGTGCCGCGCAGCCCCGCGTCGGTCATGAAGACGATCACGACGTGGAGCGCGCTCGAGTACTTGGGGCCGGCCTACACGTGGCCGACCGAGGTCTATTTTCTCGGCGAGTTCGACGGCACGAAGCTCGACGGCGACTTGGGGCTGAAGGGCTACGGAGATCCGCAGCTCGTCGTCGAGGAAGTCTGGAAACTTCTGCGCGCGCTGCGCCGCATGGGGCTCACCGAGATCACGGGCGACCTCGTGCTCGACGACAGCTATTTCGCGATCGACGAGCCCGACCCCGGCGCGTTCGACGGCCAGCCGTATCGCACCTACAACGTCGTGCCGAACGCACTACTGATGAACTTCAAGGCCGTCCAGTTCCAGTTCATGGCGGACGCGGCGCATGGGCGCGTCGGCGTCGCGACGGATCCCGTTCTGTCGAATTTGAAGATCGACAACAACCTCGCGCTCGTCGACGGGCCGTGTGCCGGCTATCAGGCGGGCATCTCGTTCAACTATGCCGACCCGGACACGCTCGAGCGCGTCGTGCTCGACGGCAAGTTCTCGCGCCGCTGCAACGTGTACGGCATGGGCAGAACGGTGCTGCAGCACGACACGTTCGCATTCGGCCTGTTCTCGCAGCTATGGAAAGAGGTCGGGGGTTCGTTCTCGGGCAAGCTGCGCAAAGCCGAGATTCCAGCCGAGGCGACGCCGGCACTCGTCTGGCGCTCGAAGCCGCTCGGCGAAATCGTCCGCAGCATCAACAAGAACAGCAACAACGTCATGACACGGCAGTTGCTCTACACGCTCGGCGCCGAGGCAGCCGGCGCGCCGGGCACGCGCGAGAACGGCGTCGCGACCGTGCGCGAGCTCCTGACGGCGCGCGGGCTCAACGTCGATTCGCTGATGCTGCAGAATGGCGCGGGCTTGTCGCGCGACGAACGTGCATCGATGCAGCTACTCGTCGATCTCTTGCGCGCGGCGTATCGCAGCCCGTATGCGCCGGAGTTCATCGCGTCGCTGTCGCTCGGCGGGCTCGACGGCACGACGCGCGGCCGCTTCGACACGCCCGATCCGTCGCAGGTCATGCACTTGAAGACGGGCCGGCTCGATCACGTGTCGGCCGTCGCCGGCTACGTTCGTGCCGCGAACGACAAAACCTACGTCGTCGCCGTCGTCATGAACTCGCCGGACGCGCACCGCGGGCCGGGGCAGGAGCTCGAGGAAGCCGTGCTGCGCTACGCGCTGTCTCAGCACTAGCGCTCGTTGTGATGTTGCCAAGCGTGCCCGTCGGCGCGCGGAGGGGATGAAAATGCGATGGTTGCTTGGAGCGGTTCTACTTGTCGTCGCGGGTCAGGCCGCGGCGCAGAGCGGTGCCCCGCCCACGGTTCGGCCGTATCTCTGGAGCAGCGAGCGGCCGAAGTCGCAAATCGGCGAGATCAACGTGTTTCGGCGCTTCTCGAACGAGCGCACGGCCGCCATGCGCGAGTTCTACGGCGAAGTGCTGGGGCTCCCCGTGCTGCCCGAAACCGCGCTCGGCGGCGGCCAAATGATCCGGTATCCGGTCGGCAGCTCCGAGGTCAAGCTGTTTCCGGTCGCGCCGTCGCCCGCCAACACGGCCGGTATCTCTGAGGCCGCCGGCGTTCGCGTGCTGACGTTCTTCTACGCCGATGAAGCGGCCGTCTCGCAGCGCTTTACGGCGCGCTCGTTGCCGGCGCCGAAGTTCGCGCCGGCTGCGGCGCGTGCCGGGGCGCGGGCCGCGCTCCTGCAAGACCCCGACGGCGAATGGGTCGAGCTCGTCGTCATGCCCGGCGCTTCGCAGGAGCAGCTCGCGCGCTTCGAGATCGGCATCACCGTCGCGGACCTCGATGCGAGCCGCGCGTTCTACGGCGACGTCATGGGGCTCACGCCGCAGCCGCCGCAGCGCGACGAGCGGCTCGGCACCGTGAAGTACCCGTTCACGCACGGCAGCACGACGATCAACCTCTGGTCGTTCGGCGGCGGTGCTGCGAGCGATGCGCAGGCGGCGGGCATGCAGTACATCGTGTGGAACGTCGCGGCCATCGACGGCGTCGTCCGCGAGCGCGGCGCGCGTGTCGACCGGCCGTTGTCGGCGCCGGGGCAGATGCGGACGCTGTGGCTGCTCGACCCCGACGGCGTCAGCAATTACTTCGCAGAGTTCGCCGGCAACGACAACAAGCCTCAGTAGTTGGCGGCGACGCCGATGAAGGCGCCATTGCCCGCGCGCACGATGTCGTCGCGCGAGGGCGGCGCCGGCAACGCGAGCGCCGAGACGCCGTCGGGACCGAGGCTGTAGAGATCGAAGTCGGTATTGAGTGGGACGAGCTCGTTGTCTTTGCGAAGCCGGGCGGAGCTCACGTCGGCGGCTCGAACGTACATGTACGGCCGGCCCCAAGGATCGACGCCGGCGATGCCTGCCTCGGCAAGATTCGCGGGTAGGTCGTGGCCGCTGCGCTGCCACTGGTAGAGCTCGAGGCTCATGGTGCCGATGTCGCTGACGGCACGCGAGACGCGGGCGCGCTCGATGTAGCCGTTGAAAGCAGGAATCGCGAACGAGCCGACGACAAGCAGGGCCGCCACCACGATCAGCCCGCCGCGGTTCACCATGGTTCGAAGCGCTTGCCTCATCGCGTGCCCCCGTCCAAAGCACGCAGCGTGGGCGAATGGCGCGCCGAACGCTGTGAACGGCATCACTGCGACGCGCGCAGCTGCTGTGGCTAGCCCGCGGTGGCGTGCCGACCCGTCGCCTCGGCGCGCGCTCGACAGTGTTCTTCGACGAACGCTGCGAGCTGATCAGGCAGCAACGGCTTGCTGAGCAGAAAGCCTTGACCGCTATCGCAGCCGAGCGCGACGAGCTGGCTCCACTGCGACTCGCTCTCGATGCCTTCCGCAACGACGTCTTTGCCGAGCGAGTCCGCGACGGCGATGACCGCCTTTACGATCGCAACGGCCTTCGGCGCGGGGAGGCTCACGACGAACGCCCGGTCGATCTTGAGCACGTCGAAGACGAGCTCGTTCAGATATGCGAGCGAAGAGTAGCCCGTGCCGAAATCGTCGACGGCGATCTTGACGCCGAGCGCGCGTAGGCGGGTCAACGCATCGTTCACGGTATGAAAATCCGCGACCATTACGGCTTCCGTGAGCTCGACCTCGAGGTTCCTGCCTTCGATGCCTGCGGCCCTCAACGTCTCGGCCACGAGATCGACAAACGCCGGATCGAGAAGCTGGCTCGACGATACGTTGACGGCGACGCGCTCGAGCGGCAGACCCGCACGTTGCCATTTCGCGAAATCGTCGACGGCGCGGCGCAAGGCCCAGGCGCCGACTGAATCGATGAGCCCGACCTCCTCGAGGATCGGCACGAAGACGTTCGGCGGGACCGCGCCGCGCTCCGGGTGCGTCCAGCGCAGCAGCGCCTCCGCGGCAACCAAACGTCCGTCGCTCATCTTGCGCTGCGGCTGGTAGGCAAGTGTGAGCTCGCCTCTCGGGAGCGCGTTGCGCAAGTCGTTGTAGAGCGCATGGCGTTCCTGCACGCGCTGATCCATGCCCTCTGCGAAGAAGCGCCAACATCCCTTGCCGGCTTCCTTGGCGGTATACATCGCCATGTCGGCTCGACGCAGCAGCTCATTGGCCGTTCTGCCGTCGTCGGGAAACATCGCGATACCGATGCTCGCGCTCACGAACGACTGGCGTTTGTCGGCCGCGAACGGGCGGCGCAGCGCGTCGTTTGCTTTCATGGCGACAGCTTCCGCTTCGAGCGGGCCTTGCACGCTCGGCAGCAAGATCGCGTACTCGTCGCCGCCGAGCCGCGCGACCGTATCGGCATGTCGCACGACGCTTGCGAGCCGCAGCGCGGTTTCCTTGAGTACTTCGTCGCCGGCCGGGTGACCATGTGTGTCGTTGACGGCCTTGAAGCTGTCGAGATCGACGAACAAGACGGCCAGCGTGTTGTCGTCGCGCTGCGCTTGCGCGACGGCTTGGTGCAGCCGATCGTGAAACAGCTCGCGGTTCGGCAGCCCCGTCAGCGAATCGTAGTGGGCGCGCCGAAAGAGCTCCGCTTCGCGCTTGTTGGCGGCGACGGCGACCGCGATTCGCGCCGCGAGCTCGCCGAGCGAGGCGACCTCGCTTTCCGCGATGGGCGAGCAGTCGCGCTTGGCTGCGATCAGTGCGCCGCCCGGCATGTCGCCGGCCATCGGGGCGACCGAGAAGACGCATTGCGACAGGCTGGCATCGGTCGTCAAGCCGAGCGATTCGAGGTGCGCGTGCGTGGTGCTGACGCCGGCGGACGCCGTGCGCAGCCACTCGCGCAGATCGTCGCCGACCGTGACGCGCTCCATGGAGACCGTGCCATCCCGCTCACGGTAGACGCGGCCGTGGCGCGGCTCGTCGGGATCGACGATCAACGCGAAATGCACCGCCGCCGGGATGAGCTCGTCGAGGCGCGCAAACAACGTATCTAGAACGGGGTCGAGCGTCGTGGCGTCGAGGATCAGTCGATCGATCTCGGCGAACGCGCGCAGCGCCGTGAACTGATGGTCGAGCTTTCTGGCCATGCCGTTCAACGCTTCGCCGAGCGTGCCGAACTCGTCGCGCAGGGCGACATTGACCGGTTGCTTGAAGTCGTGCGCGGCGATACGCGCAGTTCCCGCCAGCAACTCGTTGAGCGGGTTCAACGTCCGCCGGATCTGCGAGGTCGCGAGCACGACGATCAGCGCGAGCGTGACCAACGCGGCCTGCGGGATGACGCGCCCGAGTGTGGTCAACACGCCGAGTGCGGAGGCGCGCGGCTGCCAGACCACGACGGACCAAGGCTCGGCGGCGAGCCGAGAAGGCAGGAAGAGCTCCCAGTGAGCGGCCAGCCATTCCTCGCCTTCGTCCTCCCAGGTGAGCTGTTCCTGCGCGTTGCCGGGGCGATGCGCGTGTGCAGCGAGCGCGCGTGACGCCGACGCAGGCAACGGCGCCGAGCAGTAGAACGGACCGCGCACCGGCGCCGTGGTGCCGAACAAGCACACCTCGGCTCCGGGATCGAGGAGGCCGTTGCTGCGCTCGAGAAACTCCGGTGGGACTCGCCCGAAGACCGTCGCTTCGCCGAACCGGCGCGCGATCACGATCTCGGTTCCTGTCGCCGCAGGCATCAAGGCGAGCGTGGGTTTGGCGGAGTCGACAACGAGCTCGTGCCGCGACCCGGGCCAGTCGCCGCGCACGACGCGCTCCTCGCCTTCGGTCACCACGCTGACGGCGTCGACGCCAGGCAGCTCGCGGGGGTGCCCCTCGAGCGCGCCGCGCTCGCCGAGCGCTTCGCCGACGGACACGAGCTTATCGAGCGTGATCTGCCCGTAGTTTCGGCTCAGTGCGCCGAGCCGCTCGAACGCCTCGAGCTCGAGGGCCGCGCCGACGCGATTCGTCGCGAGCCACGAGAATGCGAGCAGAGGCAGCAAGCTCGCAAGCACGAACAGCCCGAACACGCGTCCCGCAACGCGGCTCTCGAATAGCTGTCGCTTGATGCGCATGCGCGTCGCGCGTCAGTAGTTCGCCGCAACGCCGATGTACGTGCCGTTGTTGGCACGAATGATGTCGTCGCGCGAGTCCTGAGCCGTGAGCGGCTTCCGCGTTTGGCCGTCGGGGCCGACGCTGTACAGGTCGAAGTCCGTGTTGATCGGGTGCAGATTGTGGTCTTTGCGCAGCTGGTTCTGAGGCGTGCCCTCGACCCGCGTGTATTCGTATGCTCGGCCCCACGGATCCGTGAAGTTGATCCCGGCCTCGGCGAGGGTGGCCGGAAAGCGCTGCGTGTTGAGCTGCCACCGGTAGAGGTGGAGGCTGATCATGCCGATGTCGCTGATCGCACGCGTCAGCCGCGAACGTTCGACATAGCCGTTGAACGCCGGGATCGCAAAAGCGCACAGGACGACACCCACTGCGAGCACGGCCATCAGCTCGAGCAGGGTGAACCCAATCATCCGTTTCCGAGAGTATTTCGCGACGAGCTGCATCTTCGCCGTTTCGCCTCGAAAGGTGACCCACGAGGCTACGCGCTCGGCAGTAAATCCGGCGTGATTCGTCCAGCGTTTGAGGGGCGGCGCGCGTGACCGTCGTCACATATCGGCCGCCGGGCTAAATCGCGAGCGGCTCCGTGCTGTCGCCGATGCTGTCGACCGGTGCGCCGACCTTGTGCAGCATCGCGAGCAGCAGGTTCGACATCGGCGTGTGCGGCGCGAAGCGCAGGTGACGCCCGCCTTCGAGCTGCCCGGACGCTCCGCCCGCGAGCACGACCGGCAGCGGATCGAAATTGTGCTCGTTGCCGTCGCTCAAGCTGCTGCCGTAGAGAATCAGCGAATGATCGAGCAGCGTGCCGTCGCCGTCGGGCGTCGAGCGCAGCTTATCCAAGAAGTAGGTCAGCGCCGCGATGTGGTAGCGGTTGATGACCGCGAACTGATCCATGTTCTTGCGCTCGTTCGAATGGTGCGAGGCGTTGTGGAAGCCTTCGCGAACGCCGCTGCGCGGATACACCGCGTTGCTGTTCTCGCGCGCGAGCATGAGCGTCGAGACGCGCGTGATCTCGGTGCGGTACGCGAGCACTTGCAGGTCGAACATGACGTTCAAGTGCTCCTCGAACGTGTCCGGAACGCCGACCGGCGCCTCGGGCAGCTCGACCCCGGCCGAAAGCCGCGCGTCGACGTTCAGCACGCGGCGCTCGACCTCGCGAACTTCGTCGAGATAGTCGGCAAGGCGCGCGCGATCCGCGGCCGGCAGCTCGGCATTCAGCGACGCGACCTGGCCGATCACGGAATCGAGCAGGCTGCGAGCCTCGGCGCGGCGCGCGGCGCGTTCCCCGTCGGTGCCGCCGTCGCCGAACAGCCGCTCGAACGCGACCTGCGGGTTGTTCTCCATCGGCAGCGGCAGCGTTGCGGACTTCCACGCCAAGGTGTTGCGGTACGCGCACGTGAAGTTCGCGTCGCAGTTCAGGCCGACGTCCTCGATCGACAGCTCGACCGACGGTAGAGGCGTGTCCTGGCCGACGTGCGCGGCCGCGACTTGGTCAAAGCTCGGGCCGACGACCGCGCGCTCGCCCTTCACGGGATGCGCGCCAGTCAGGAACACGGCCACTGCGCGAACGTGATTCTCGGCGCCGCCCGTGTCTTCGCCCGTCCACGGCGCAACCGGCGCGTGCGCGAGACCGCTGACGACGCAGAGCTGGTCCTTGAACGGCTCGAGCGGCGAGAGAATTTCCGACAGCTCGAACCGCGAGCCGGTCGCGGCCGGAGTCCACTTATCCATCGTCGCGCCGTGCGGGATATAGATGCACCCCATGCGGCTCTTGGGCTTAGCGGCCGTCTGCGCCAGCGCAGTCGCGGCGGGGATCATCGAATCGAGCAACGGCAGCGCGAAAGCGGCGCCGGCGCCGCGTAGCAGCGTTCGGCGAGACAAGTGCTTTTTCGTCAAGAACATCGCGTAGCCCTCATGGCACCCGTGCTTGCGTCTCGTCGGCCGCGCGCGCTTTCGCGCGCATCTGCATCGGCACGCTCTGTGCGACGCCGAGCACGAGCGCCGACATCCGGTAATCGTCGCGCGCCGCCTGCCGCACGATCTGCCGCACGGCCGGCATGTCGCTCGGCTCGAGCGACCGCCCGACGGCGTACGTCAGCAGCTTCTCGGCAAACGTCTGCACGAACAGCTCGCTATGCTCGAGCAAGACCTGCCGCAAGCCGGCCGGTCCTGCCACCGCGCTGCCGTCGACGAAAACACCGTGCGAGTCGACGGGCGCGCCGGCTTCAGCTTCCCGCCACTGGCCCGTGAAGTCAAAGTTCTCGAGCGCAAAGCCGAGCGGATCCATGAGGTTGTGACACGCCGCACACCCGGGATCGGCCATGTGCTGCGCAAGGCGCTGGCGCATCGTCGTCGGTACGGCGCCGGCCGGAGCCGTCGTGTCGAGATTCGTCTCGACGTTGTCGGGCGGCGGCGGCGTCGGCGTGCCCAGAACGTTGGCCAGGATCCACTGGCCGCGCTTCACGGGCGACGTACGATTCGGCGCGGACGTCACGGTCAACACACTGCCGTGCCCGAGCAGCCCGCGCCGCGCGTCGTCGACGGGCTCCACGCGGCGGAAGCGGCTGCCGCGCACGTTCGGGATTCCATAATGCCGCGCGAGGCGCTCGTCGACGAACGTGTAGTCGGCCGACAAGAGCTCGATGACGCTCGAGTCCTCGCGCAGCACGTTCGCGAACAGCAACTCCGTTTCCTTGCGGAACGCCATGCGCAGGTTGCCGTCGAACTCGCTGCTCGTCGGGCTCACGGTGTCGAGCTGGCGGAGCCCAAGCCACTGCGACGCGAAATTCGCAACGAGAGCGTCGGCCTTCGGGTCCGCGAGCATGCGCCGCACCTCGCGCTCGAGGACCGCCGGCTGCGAAAGCTCGCCAGCGGTCGCGGCCGCGAGCAGCGGCTCGTCGGGGATACTGCTCCAGAGGAAGAACGAGAGCCGCGACGCGAGCTCGACGTCGCCGATGCGATAGACCGCGCCGGCGGGTAGGCCGGCCGGCTCGGCTTCGAAGCGGAAGATGAACTCGGGATCGACGAGCACGCGCGCGACGGCGCGCTGGATGCCGACGTCGAACGAGCCTTGCGCGCGACCCGCGGCGTAGAACTGAAGCAGCGTCGCGAGCCTGGGATCGTCCGCTGCGACGGGGCGGCGAAACGCGCGCTCGGCGAGCCGCCGCAGCATCGTCGCCGCGCACGCGTCCTCGCCTTCGGCGGCCGGCGAGCAGACGAAGATGCGGTCGCGGCTCGGCGTGTCCCCGACGCTCGTGGCATCGCGCGGCCCGAGGATCGAGATGCTCGTGATGCCGGGGGTCGGCGAATGCACGGCAAACAGATCGTCGACGCCTTGCGCGTCGCGCTTGCGCACGATCGCCGCGCCGAGTGTCTGCGGCCCCGCAGCAATGCGCAGCACGGCCGTTCGCGGCCCGCCGCGCGAGAGCATGAACGCGCGCTCGCCGTTGATCGTGATCTCGACGTCCTCGTCGCCGCCGAGCGCTTCGAGGCCGAAGCCGTTACCGCCGCGCGCGACGCGAATCTCGTACTCGGCGTCGAGCGGGAAGACGTGGCGGACGCTCATGCCGCCGCGCGTGCCCAGAGGCTGACCCTCCAAGTGCTCGGCCTGCACGAGGCCGCGCGGCGCGCGATACGTCGTGATTGCGGAGCCCGTGCTGGGATCGCCCACGGCGAGGCGGCTGATCCGCGCAGCGGCCGAGACGTAGCTCGTGAGCAGCGCGGGCGAGACGCTGAGAGCGCTCGCGATGTTGTCGAACCCTGCGCTCGAGTCGTCGCCCGGCAGGAGCGTCGTCGCGTCGACCGTCACGTCGAGCAAGTCGCGCACGGCGTTCGCGTACTCGGCTCGATTCAGGCGGTGCAAGGCCGGCGCGCCGGGGTTCGGGGTTTTGCGCGCGGCCGCATCGAGCGAGCTTTCAAGCCAGCTCACGAGCGCGTCGATGCGCGCCTGCGCGGGACGCGGCTCGCCGGGCGGCGGCATCAGGTGTCCGCTCAATTTGCGGATCGCGGTTTCCCAAACCGCGGTGTCGGCCGCGAGATCGGTG